>Ga0316207_10000123_pt1 | contig 159609 bp, 147 predicted proteins | sample 6weekpyrite_MG_FD_204943 | JGI IMG/M metagenome (GOLD analysis project Ga0316207, IMG submission 204943) | Microbial mat bacterial communities from mineral coupon in-situ incubated in ocean water Damariscotta River, Maine, United States -... | ecosystem: Environmental > Aquatic > Marine >... | reverse complement strand
CTATTATTTAATCACTGTATTCACTAAAATTGAAAGATAAATTACAACTCGCTTTTTGTGAGAAGTTAATAGAAAAAAATGCCAAATAATTTTCGTTTTTTTAAAACTTGTGAGAAATGCGGGCTAGCAATAATCAATGCTAATTTTGAACAAGATTTACAAGCTGCATCTGTCACACCAACAAATTTCGATATGTTTACAGAAGAATTCACCGCGGATGGAACGGGAATCGATGCATTTCTTGATAAGTATACTGTTGAAATTGATTCCACGACAACGAGTTACACAGTTATGAATACGGAAACCAATTCAACCGTCACAATTGATGAAACCGTTGACGTGTCAAATTACTACATTGGCGCTCTGTTTGCTTTTGATGAATCTTACAATTGGACCTTGAGCACTTCCATAGTCGTAAACGGGCAAACACAAGTTATATTTGATGGATTACCAATACAAGCAGCCACTGTGCCTTATAACCGATCTCGATTTCTGGAATTAGGCTGGGGTGATATTCTTGATTTTTCTGAATCAAATAGTACAGGCGAAGGGTACTCATTCACAATCCAAAGTTATTCGCCAACATACAATATTTCCGGTGATGGTGAGATTGGCACAACGATTACCGCTAGCTCAAATATAACTTACTCAATTACAACTCCACAGGGAACAACAAGCGGTAGCTATGTTTGGTCATTTGAATATAAACGTGTGAGCTAAAAATATTTTGGAAGCCAAAAGGTGGCAATTAGCCACCTTTTTTATTGCACTTTATATTGACCTAATTGGGTTTTAATAGTGTTGATAATTGCCGAAACGCCAGCACTTCTTAAAGCGCTACTTTCTGAACCTTCCAGTGTTATGACTGATATGTCTTTGATATTTAAAATATTGTCATACATTTCTGCGGTACTTTGTTTTTGATTTTCTGTTGTTTGTGAAATATCTTTGTTAATGGTATTAATGTTTTCAATTGATGTCAGTATATCATTTAATGTGTCCGCCACTTTGTTTGCATTTGCAACATTCTCATCAACATCGTTACCCGCATGCTCCATCACATCAACTGCTTCTTTTGAACCTTTTTGTAGTTTTGTAATGATGTTTGACACTTCAAGAGTGGAATTTTGTGTACGGCCAGCCAACGTTCTTACCTCATCAGCTACTACCGCAAATCCTCGACCCTGCTCACCAGCACGGGCAGCTTCAATCGCTGCATTGAGCGCAAGTAGATTGGTTTGTTCAGCAATTTCATTTATGACAACTAAGACGTTTTCAATTTCAGTACTATTCTTTTCGACATTACTGATAACACTGGCAGCGCTTTTTAATTCCTTTGCTAACGCTTCGATAGCTGCTTTATTTGATGTCACAACGGTTTTTGCATCTGTGGACAAACTCATTGCTTGATCAGCAATACTGGCCGCTTCATTTGCTTTTTCAGATATTTCTTCCGTCATACTCACAATATCACTGACTTTACTAACAGTACTTTCCGTACTGGTATGTTGCTTAATAACTTGTTCTCGGGTTTCACTTGCGGTTTTCGCTAATGCTTCTGCATCATTGCTCACATAGTTGGATTGATCAATATTACTTTTTATGACTTCTTGTTGCCCTTCTGCAAAATGATTAAACAGTCGTGAGATATCACCCAACTCGCCTTTTGCTTTTTCATTCATTCGGGTTGTCAAATCACCCTCATCCAATTTATCAAAACTTTCTTGAATGTGAGAAATGACGTTATTAATCTGCTTACGAACGAGAAATGTTATGACCATACTAAGACAAATACCAAAGACCAGCAAAAGAGTTAATAAGAATGATGTTTTTTTACTAGTCGCCAGAAGTTGGTTTTTTAAGGTCTGAGCATTTTCTTGCTGCTGCTTGACTAAACCAGACAAGTTTTCACTTATTTTAACAACTAATGGGCCAAGTTCAGTTCGAATTAAATAGGAATCTGTTCGCCATTTTTCGCTGCTATGAATTTCTGTCATCTTGTCTATCACCGGGAAAAACTCTTCTCGAGCGCTTTGCAATTGGACAAAGGAGTCTTCTTGATCGAGGTTTAATAAATCACTTGTTTCAGCAATTTTATTTTCCAGGGATATAATATTTTCTTTTAATAATTGCAAATTATCTAAATCATTTTGGCCACGAAATGCGATGTATGCCCGATTAATATTGAAATACCTCGTCCAGGCGTAGCGCAAGCCTTCTATATTGCTATACAATTGTCGCCGCTCAACACTAACCTCTTCTTCCATTTCAGACACTATCATTTGCGATAACAATTGCAGAATTTTTTGAGATAATGGCGCGAGTTCGCTAGCTGAAATTGCCATTGCTGGGAAGTTTTTTCTATCATCTACCACCAAATTCAACATACCAACTTTATAAGATAACAATTTTTCTATATCCGATTGAACACTTTTAAGCATTAATGTTATATCATCATCTTCCGCTCTAGCTTCAATTTCCATTAAGCGATTAAGATTTTCATTTTCTATTTGAAGGTCTAATAGACTTTTTTCATATGATTCTTTATACAATGTTTCTTTGCTCAATAAATACATTCCCAGCGCACTAGACGAGCCTTTTAACTCTTCAATCAAGCGCAAAGAAGACAGAATTTGTGGTTGGCTTTTTTCAATGAAGAAACTTGTTTGTTTAGTTATGGAATTGGTTTGCCACAGCATGTAACCCACAGCCAAACCAAAAAGCAATAGACACGCCCCAAACCCCAAAATTACCATATTTTTTAAAGACATACGCCAAACACCTAATTCATCCTATTTTTTTAATGATGGAAAATGATTTGTACTACCCATTTTTTACAAATTGAGTAGCTGTAGTTCGGTAAACTTGGGATTTTCTTTAATAAGGAATAGATAAAATATTGCTTTAGAATTTAAATATGGAATCAGGTTGATAATTAACCAGCGCAGCTGTGCGCATTTTTACCACAGACAATATATATGATCACTTTCATTGGTAATGCGCTTATTTTAGATAGGACTAATTGAGAAAGTCTCCAAGATCAGAGACTTTCTCAATTAGGAAATAACACAGATAAATAAGTGGTGGAGGCGGCGGGAATTGAACCCGCGTCCGCAAGACCTACGCCATCGGCTCTACATGTTTATCCAGATCTATTAGTTTAACGGTGAGCTACCCGATCGGCAGGGAAAACACATCGCGATTCTGTCAGTTTTAGCAGCAACTAAGCCAGACAATTAGCCGCTGCGATCTTGTGTAAAGTGACTCTTGAATGTCTACCGAAGTAAACTCAACCTCCACAAGCAAATGGTTGTCAAGAGTCTAGCTGACTAAGCAGCTAGAGCGTAGTTTTCGTCGTTTGCGAATACTTTAATTTGCAGAATGGTATTTACGAGGTTATCTACTCCCTCGACATGCACCTCAGGTTTCATGACCCACGTCGAAGCCAAGTCGCCCCCAAAGATGTTAATAAGACAGTATAACAAAATTCAAGTTCCAGTATATGTCGATTTACAACTGTCAAACTTTAATCAATCATCACAAATAATGCACTTGAAACTCTTCATCACCTAACAAATCCAATGCAGATTGTTGTGAAACAATTGCCTGACTTGCATCTTTTGGTGAAAAATAATTTTCTCCAACACGGCGTAAGTCATCTAGAGTGACGTTTAAAATCTTATTTCGCATTTCTTTGCGCTGCGTTGCGGTTCTTCCAAACAATTCATTATGAAATGCCGACTTGGCTTCTCCCGCTGGGGATGATGGTTTATCGATGGAGCTGATGACGCCCATTATTGCCTCTTCCAATTTTAGTTTTTCATGTTTTGTCTCTAGCAACCAGGCTATACAGCGATCAAAGTCCTCCAGAGTTTCTAATAACCTGGGATCACGGTATGAGTAAAATCGAAATGAGGCAGAATCCGAATCATAACTTGCGCCTGCGCCATATGCCCCACCTTGTTCTCTAATAACACGGTGTAAAAACCCATTCCGTAAAAATCCACCCAATACCATAAACGCGGGTGCATCAGGATGACCGACCGACACAGCCGGGAAGGCTTTTGCGCAAAAATTAATCTGAGTATTGGCAACCCAAAATTCGTTAGATTTGTATGACACTGGGGTTAAGCCAAATGGTACAAACACGTTACTTTCATATTCATTTCGAATTTTATTTTGTTGAGAATCTAACATTTCATTAATTGCGTCATCTTCTCCTATTAACATCATTTTCATTGGTGCTGCCAAAAATAGTTTATGCAACTCTTCTAATTGATTTGCCAATGTTTGAAGTGAATCGTTATCATCCAAGGTATCATCAAGCGCTTTCAAGTGTTGAATTCCGACTAATCCACGATTCTTATGGCGTAAATTTGCAAGACCATTCATACCAGCGCTCGCAGCAGTTAATGCTAAACCATGACCATTTCCAGTGATGGAATTTTCTTTTTGCGCTCGGCGTTGTGCGACAAGTTCCCGTATTCGCGGTAGTTCATCAAAACGAATGCTATTGTAGGTTTCAACTAATAAATCCGTTAACGCATGATGATTTCGTCTGAGAGCTTTTCCAGATACAACCAAGTAGCCTTTATTGTCATTTGAATCGTCTATTGTTGTTCTCATGCTAGAAAAAGCAGATATGCCACCCGTCACTTGATCTATTAAGGCTTGTGTTTGCAAATAATCACGATCAGCAGAACCTAATTCTCCCAAACAATTTGTAAACAATGGCAACACATCCAGTAACGATTCATTCAATTTCGGCAACTCGAAAACTAATTGTTGATATACAATTCCATTTGTTCCTTGAGCATAGGTTTTGACTGGCACATTGTTAATTTTTGTCTCCTGGCCATCTGCAATATATAACTCGTTTGGAATATCTTCCACACCAACTTTTGGCAATAATTCTTCGTCATCTTCTCTCTCTTGACGCTCCTTCAATGCCAATGAAAGCGCGACGATACTCTGTTTTTGGGAATCACTTAATGTGGATTTTATTTTTGCGAGCTTTTCTTTTTCCCGTTGAATTTTCTCTTCACTCAACGTCGCATCGGGCTCTAAGGTTAAACACACACGGTGTTGATTATCAATCAGCATAGACTTGATGAGTTTCGGAAAAAAATCAGCTTCTTTTGTTTGTTCGCGTAATCTTTGTAACACATCATCAATATCAATGGCCGAAACCGGATCTCCTCGATGAACTGCGACCGGCAGCATATCTAAAATTAATTGCAGACCATAAGGATAACTGCCGCCGGTAATTTCTTTTTGACTTAATTCCAGTTGATGTAGGGCTGCGTCAATTCGACTTTGTTCAACATCATTTGCACAAACCTTTTCAAGCGTTTCCAGAATCATATTTTCAATTGCTTGGCTTGAATCTGCTGACCCACCTTCCAAACCACACATAAATATCATTTCACGGTTGGAATCTTCCAAACCGCATAAAGGAGAGGGTGATGAACCTAAATCAGTACTTTCCAATACATAACGTAGCGGAGATGAACCATTATCCAGCAAAACGCTACTGAGTAACGTCGCTTTCATACGGTAATCCAAATCAGCACTTTCACCTAGCAACCAACCAACAACAACATGGTTTTTATTCTCCGGATTTGTCTCATCTTCTAGCGCATACTTTTCGGTAACTTTAATGGGCTTCGGATATCGCTTTTCGTTATCAACGGAAATGGTTTTATCTAACTTGGTAAAGTGTTGCAAAACTTGCTGATGAATTTTATTTTGATGTTCCTCTGCAGGTATATCGCCATAAGTAAAAAATATTGCATTGGACGGATGATAATAAGTTTTATAAAACGACTTCAGCGCGTCATACGTCAAATCTGGAATGTCTTCAGGTTCGCCACCACTATTATAATGATATGTCGTGGTTGGAAATATGTGTTTCGTCAAGGTTTGCCACAGTACACTAATGGGTGAACTCATTGCACCCTTCATTTCATTATAGACAACACCTTTGTAAACTAAGTCAGAATTTGGATTTTCAGTTTCCTCAAATTCCAAACGATGGCCTTCTTGTGCAAAATCAAGTTCATCAAGATTGGAAAAAAACACAGCATCCAAATACACATCCAATAAATTAAAATAATCTTTTTTGTTTTGACTCGCAAAAGGATAAGCCGTCCAGTCTGAACTTGTAAACGCATTCATGAAGGTATTGAGAGATCGACGAATCATCATAAAAAACGGGTCACGCACGGGGTAGTGTTGGCTACCACAAAGTGCAGTATGCTCTAAGATGTGGGCGACGCCCTGGGAATCTTGCGGTACAGTTCTTAATCCAACTAAAAAAACATTTTCGTTGTTGTCGGAATTCAAATGATAATGATACGTGCCTGTTACAGTATGCTGGTAAACATCAATGTCTAGGTTTAATGATGTAATGTGTGTGGTGTTTTGTTTCTCAAAATAATTCTCTGGGGGGCTAGTCAATCGATTTCTCCATGATGGATGCGTACCCTAACGTTTCAAAATAATCCGGTTAAAAATCGTTTCACCGCATTATTTGCAGCATCTAAGGGCCGATACTCGATTTTTCTAGAACTCACAATAAGTGGTATTGCTCAATCTAGAAAAAACTCCGTTCGGCCCTTATATACAGCAACTAATGCTTTTTTCCTCGAATTATTTTGAAACGTTAGGGTATACTGTTAAAATACCTAAGGCGTTACAAATATAGTGTATAGAAAGATCATTTCAGGTTTCGTTCCTTCTTAATTTGTTCATATGCAGCTTTAATTTCCTGGGTTTTTTCTGTTGCCAATTTTAGCATTTCTTCCGGAAGCCCACGTGAAACCAATTTGTCAGGGTGATGTTGACTCATCAATTTTCGATAAGCTTTTTTAAGTTCTCCATCTGATGCCTCCGGACTAACGCCTAACATATTATAGGCGTCTTCAATGTTGGGATATGGATTTTGTGGGCCATTTGCACCATTAGTGGATTGGTAATGTTGTTGTGCCTGTATCATTTGAATCAAACGTTCCAATGCAAACCGGGAAAACCCTAAGGTTTTACAAATTTTTTGTAAAATATCCTTCTCAATTTGCGCAATTTCACCATCGGACATTGCGGTGGCAATTAAAATTTCCAGGAACATTTGCTCCAAATTTCTACGCCGACCGATTTCTTGTTTAAACTGCGATATCACAGGATTTAACTCAAAATCATCGGATTTACCTTGGTTAAACAACTCAATTGCGGTTTTCTTTTGATCTGCATTGAGTTGCATTTGCTGCATAATAAACTTCGCTTGCGCAATTTCACTTTCAGACACTCGGCCATCCGCCTTTGCCAAGTGCCCCATAACCAAAAAGGTCGTTGTGAAAAAAGCCAGTTGAACCCGCTCATTATCCGCGCCGCCTATATCCATGTTTAAGGCGAATTTCAAGCCGTTATCAAAGGTATGTCCTAGGGCAGCACCCAATAATGCGCCTAATGGGCCACCTAGCATATACCCAAATGTACCGCCGAGTAATTTCCCCCACCAACTCATTTTAATAATCCTGGAATTTAGTCAAAATCAATGTGATGAAATATGTAGGTAAAAAAATTGTTATCATTTTTCGCTCATGTTTTTTAATAAAGCAAAATCAACTAGTTTACTAAAAATCGATTTGCTGAGGATATAATTTAAACCGCAGACAAACTTGATGTCTGTTCTATCTGAGGTAAAATATTAACTTATTGCTCCCATAGATAACTCAAAACAAAATTTAGCCATGCGTAACGCTCTTCAAGAACAATTACTCCGCTCCGGTTTAGTCAAAGAAAATAAAAAAGAAAATGCGATTGAAAAACCTAAACAAAATAAGACTAAAAAAAAGCCAAGGCGCGCACCAGAAGTTAAACAAGAAAACACGCCTATCCAACAATCAACTACACAAAAACCTGATAAAGAATTACGCAATCACATAAAAAAATTATTACGCAGCAATAAATTAAACGATAAAAATGGTGAAATCGCATTTAACTATGTTATCAAAAACCAAGTCAAACGGTTTTATATTAATTCACAGCAACAACAAGACATCACTGATGGAAAATTAGCTGTTGTAAACTGGAATGACATTTCTTATCTAATTCCCGCCGATGCCCTACCTTCTATCACGCAAATATTCCCTGCTTTAGATTACTTTATATCCACAGAGGAAAATAAATCCAACTCTAATAAAGATGATTATTCAGATTATCAAATCCCTGACGATATGATTTGGTGAGCGCGGATTTTCGCTTAAAATTTGTGACCAAAATCCCAATTTTGGAATAAATTCAGTTAAAACAGATGATTTTATATCCATGCACGGGAATTGCAAAGGAATATGCAAAAACAGAACTGTGTTTAATTTGAGTTCATTTATTAATCTTTAGTAAGTAACAGAAATGACCATAAGTGATGAGAAGAGTAATTGACCATGTCTTTTAAACGAAAATTTTTCATTGGTGCATTCTTAGCCGCATCAATTGTTACCTTATTACAAATCAAAAATGGACTTTTAAATGGATTAACAGCCGCCGAATCTGCAGATTCGCCACTGACATTAGAACAAATTACCCAAGCAATGAATGACTATACAATGTATTCAAGTATGATATTTATTGTATTTGCGTTGATTTTATTTTTCGTTGTGCGCACAAAGAAACAAAACCATTCCAATAATTTGACACAAGTTCTGCAGAATGCAGCGAATGGCAATTTTACAAAACGGCTCGATGAAGACGATGATGACGAAAACGCAAAAAATTTAAATGAGACACTCGACACCGTCACAAAATTATTGACAGCGATTAATACAGAATCAATTAAACTAGGGCAATCCGCTATCCAAGTCACCTCCTTAACAAATGAAGTCGCCAATAGTAGCGGGAATGATTCTGCAAGCGATGATGTACTGGGGCACACAGAAGAGTTAGTTGGAATTTCAAGCACCATTCAATCATTAACTGAATCAACACGCACGAATGCTAACTCATCTCAGGAAAGTGCAGAACAGGGATTAGGGATCGTACGAACCAATATTTCCCGAATGGCTGACACAGTGGAAGAAGTTAACCTTGCTTCAAAACAGATGACTGAGTTAAATGAAGCGACAAAAGGCATTAACGAAATTATTGAAACCATTAAAAACATAGCTGAACAAACCAATTTACTTGCACTAAACGCAGCGATTGAAGCCGCACGAGCGGGTGACCAAGGCCGAGGATTTGCTGTTGTTGCTGATGAGGTCCGTAGCCTTGCTAACCGAACCACAAACAGCACCGAAGAAATTAACACTCTCATTACACAATTAACGCAACGTGCAGATAGAGTTAATTTAACCATGGAAAACGTTGTTGAGAAAGTTCACACCACGCAGGAGAATGCACAAAGCATTGAAAGCAATATTCAAACTATTGTCGATAACATCACACAGACTGTAAATTCAAACAACGAAATTCACGATGTTAGCAGCCAACAAATGGAACGTTTTAATGTTCTACAAAATCAACTTGTCAGTTATTTAGAAAATTTTGAGAAAAATAACAGTAAGACAAAATTAACCAACACTATTGCTTCTGATATTGATAAAGTGAAAGATAAGTTTCATTCAATGATAGAACCGTTAAAATATGAAATAAAAATCATCGAACCGATAGTCGATAAGGAAATTCAGGAAAAACGAAAATCAGCGCGAATCACATTCCCGATGCGAGTCAGTATTAAAGCTGGTGAAGACATAATTGATTGTATGAGTAACGACTTAAGTGAGACTGGCATCCAATTACGTCACAAAGAGAAACTGACAATCGGGCAATCTATCAGTATTCTTATCTATTTACCTTACAAAAGTTTAGCAGATTATAATTCACAGGTTCCGTTATCTATAGAGGGAATTGTACGTTGGGTTGGCGAAGATTCTGACCCATTTCTTTGTGGTGTTGAGTTCTTAGACGTGAGAGAGAATCACAAGCGGTGGTTTGAAAAGTGTTATGCATTTTTTAATATACCGCTTCATCCAAGTGATGAAGACAATCAAGATACTAGTGACATGGAGCCAATGCGGATGGATAACGATTAACATCGTTCTGTGAATCTCTGATTAAAAAAGGCCCCGCTTTTCTCATCTTTTTACACTGGCTTAAGCGCAAAAGATAGCGCCTCCCCAGCATTATCTTTATCGAGACAAAATACCGAATGCCATGCACAATTCTTTTTACTCTGTTGAGGTAACAGCATGATATCGCCAGGATGTACCATGAATCCATGTCCATTATTTATCAATTGCTGAAGAAATAATTTAGACAGATTTAATAATTTTTCAAACTCCGCATTCGTTAAATCATCGAGGGATTGTTCACACAGATTTTCATTGCGTAAAGTATCAATAAATTGAGTTGCAATTTGTTCATCTTCAATCAATTGAGTTATATGCTGCAAATTGGCATCCTTTTCTATAAACATTTTTATTTCGGACAACAATTGCGTTTTTGACAACGCAAGCCAAAAAGTATTTCCCGTTAATTGAGCATATACAACCCCTAAGTGTCCTTTCTCTGCATCATGGTGAAACTGCGCACCACCGTTGGGCGCGTTAAAATACACAATGCGTTCGACCATATTGAGTTTGTCCTGCTCTGTTATCTCGCACAATAAATTATTTAATTCGTCGTTTTTTGAAATTATTTTTGACTCTGGAAATAATGATTCACATAATTCTGCAGCGACTAACTGTTTAGTATAATTTTTTGATACATCTTCGTAACCTTCAATACCAAAAGAAAATCGAAACCGTATCGACGCATCATTATCATCAAACGATAACCAGGATATGCGTAACCATATATCATCAAACTCCACATTCCCATTGACAAAGGCATCAAAATCCACTGATATTATTTCTTGCTCATCCTCTTCATCATAACGTGATGACAACATTTCAAACCTTGGCGAAATTGACTGTGTGTAATGTTGGGATAAAAGCATTTCTTCTATTTCTTCATCGTTTATTATCCAATGAAATAATGTATTCGCTTTTTCAATTTCGTTAGCATATGCCTTTAGCCGATTTGTCAGATAACCACTCAATTGAATCGGTTCATTATTTTGCCATTTGGTTTTTAATACGTTTCCCTTGATCTCAGCGGGTGGCTTGATGGATTCAACATACCCTAATTTAACACTACGTCGCATAAGCAAAATGCCATTTTCATTCGAGTTTTCATGATAACGGACATAACTATTTTTCATATTGTTTCACTTTTGGTGGTAGTAGGAGTACAAACCAGGTAATACCTCTGGGATATTTTCCAGCATCGATAACATTATCGATTCGTTTTTACGCATAACCTCTATCTCTTCATCTTCAATCAGACCAGAAACTAAAATGATGGGCAGCAGCATATTCGAGATTTCCTCATCATCATTCGCAAACCAAGCAACGTCTTCCATCATATGTTTTTCCATAAAAGCAACACACCACGCTTCAATGTCAGAATCAGATTCAGATAAATCGAGATCACACGGCAAATCGAGTGATTCATCGGAAAATAAATGCCGTGAAATGTCATTTCGCAATCCCAAAATACCGCTTTCCAACTCGCCTCTTTCATCTATTTGTATTTGATTCAATTCACAGCCTAACACTTCATGAATCAAGTCCTTATCGGTGGTTTCTATTGGGCTAATGATGCTAGCCGTTATATAACCATGTGTTTCAACGAAGTCTAAACAGTCTTCATTCATTTTTTCAGAATCAAGCAGTTGCATCAATTCTTGATATTTTTTAAATTCCTGCATTCACATTTCCCCCAGTTTTGGTTCGAGTATTGCAATTTTCTCAGCACCATCTTTTTAACAAACCAAACATTAAAAGAATTGAATAAATATGACTGAAAACGAAAAACAATTCCAACGCTTGTTCAATAAGGCATTAGTGTTTCAATCTCAGAATAATACCATACAAGCCATCGAGTATTATTCAAAAGCTCTAACACTGAAGGCGGATCATTTACCGACTATACAAGTTTTAGCACTATTACTGCAGCAAGAAAATCATTTAGATAGAGCATTACAGCTTTATCAACATGCTATTGAGTTACACCCCCATTCTGCCGCATTACATAATGCGTTAGCAAATTGTTATGATCAATGTAACGAATTGGAACGTGCGAAAACACATTATTTACACGTTATCAATTTAAGGCAAGACCATGCCGAGGCATTAAATAACTACGGCAATATTTGCCGAAAGCTGGGTGAATATGACCAAGCAGAAGAAAGCCTGTTAGCTGCATTACGCCTACGTATTTCTGTTGAAACACTTGGCAATTTGGGTCTTTTGATGGCTGATATGCATAAATTCCCCAATGCGTTAAGTTTTTATGATCATGCCTTACGAATCCAGCCAGATAATGCCCTAATCCAATGGAATAAGGCATTATTACTATTATCTCAAGGCTATTTTGAACAAGGTTGGCAATTGTATGATGTGGGTTTAGCCGCTGGCACTCGACCGCGACAATTAGCGCATTCAGATGATGCTCAATTTGACATCAGCTATTTCCATAATAAATCGGTTTATATCCACAGTGAACAAGGCATTGGTGATGAAATCATGTTTGCATCTTGCTTTCACGAAATTATATCTGTGACATCACATTGCACGATCGAATGTGATGATCGATTACTACCGCTTTTTCAACGCGCATTTAAAAACGCGCATATCAACGCGAAATCCTTAGCTAAAATTAGCCAATTAAATACGATGGAAAAAGATATCGATATTTCTATTTCCATGGCAAGTCTACCAAGATTTGTGCGCACATCATTTGCGGATTTTGCACCACAAAAAGCCTATTTAATCGCAGAAGAACGCTTCCGACGTTGTTGGCGTATGCGTTATAGAAAAGTCAGTAACAAATTTAATATCGGTATTTCTTGGCAAGGTGGATTAGCGGAAGAAGCGCGAAAACGATCCAGTGAATTACATCATTGGGAAAGATTGTTAAAAATCCAAGATGTTCAATTTATTAATCTTCAATACGGTGACGTGAATTCAGCGCTAGAAAAATACGAGAGCACAATAAAAGAATGGCCTGATACAGATCATTTTCATAATATCGAACAACTCGCGGCACAAATATCTGCCTTAGATTTGGTAATTACGGTGAGCAATGTCACGGCACATCTTGCGGGTGCGTTGGGTATACCTGTTTGGATTTTACTACCCTACGCGTCAAACTGGCGCTGGTTTAATGGTTATAATCCATCGCCATGGTACTCAAGTGCTCAAGTGTATCGACAGCAATCTCCAGGCGATTGGCCTAGCGTGTTTAAATTGGTTGAACGAGATTTATTATCCGTTTTGGAAAACTCAAAAAAAATTGAATTTCAATCCATGTCAGTCGGATAAAAAGAAAATTCAATCTCTCACCGACTTTCAAATATGCGTCTGACTTTATCCAGGTCTTCCTGTGTATCAACACCAAATCCTGTTTGCGCTACCGCTTGTTCTACGTGAATTTTATATCCATGCCACAAGATTCGTAATTGTTCTAGTGCCTCCACTTTCTCATGATGACACACTGGCCAACTGACGAATTGATCGAGAAATCCTGCTCTGTACGCATATAATCCTATGTGTCGATAATGTTCTACATAATCCGGCAAACTACCATGATCTGGAAAATGTTGCCTATCCCAGGGAATACTTGCCCGACTAAAATACATGGCATAACCGGTTTGATCTGTGACAACTTTAACGGTATGTGGATCAAATAAATCATCGGCCTGTTCAATGCGTTCACAAACCGTGGTTGCACTGGCTAAGTCATATTTAGCTAAATTGTTTGCCACCTGATTAATCACTTCCGATGGCATTAACGGTTCATCGCCTTGTAAATTTACGATGATTTCATCATCTTTCATTTTCCTGGCTTTTATCACTTCTGTTAAACGATCAGAACCGGTTTGATGATTTATGGACGTCATGCAGACGTCTGCAGAAAATTGTTTCGCCACTTTTTCAATTCTTTCATCATCTGTGGCAATGATAACGTCTCGTGCCGCACTATTTTTTGCACAGTCATAAACACGCTCAATTAATGTTTTACCAGCTATATCAAGCAAAGGTTTGCCGGGTAATCGGCTGGAGGCATAACGAGCTGGAATAACGACCGTAAAAGACATTTTTTTATTCGACTTCTTCTTCAGCTTCCAATTTGCGCGCTTCTTCTTCCAACATGACGGGTATATCATCACGAATAGGAAATGCCAATCTATCCGCTTTACAAATGAGTTCGTTATCGTCTTTCTTATAAACGAGGCTGCTTTTACAAAGTGGACAAACTAATAAGTCCATGAGTTTTCGATCCATATTGATTCCTTGTTACTCAGTATTTTTTAAAAATTCGATTTCAATTTGCCCGGAGTTCACACAAGATTTTGTGCAACCTGCAAGAACTACGAGGCAGGAGTTTTGTCGCATTCTACCTTAGTTTGATGATGTTTTATACCAAGTATTGCAGTTGCTCATTACAAGAAATATTTTTTCAGAATGGTAAATTGAAAAACTTTTTTTGGAATTCATCGGTAGTGAAATACATGTGGCCAGTCCTTGGCCAGGTGACCCATCCTGAGATGTCAAAATCAATAAAATGGTTTGATTCAACATTGAGTCGTATCGAATTTCAGCATTTTATATGCCGAATAAATCAAGATTAAATTAAGAAAATGAAAAAGCCGTGATATACACGGCTTTTTCTTTAAGGTAAGTAATGAATATTTTTTTATTCGCCTTGCTGTGTTGCAAACGTTAAGCGAGAAAATCCCAATTGGCGAGCAGCATCCATTGCGCGAATCACAGCTTGATGCGGCGTATTAGCATCAGCGCTGATAATCACAGGTAATTTTAAGTCACCATTTGATTGTTTTTGCAGTGCGGCTTTAATACTTGCGACTTGTGTATTCATTAATTTCTTTTCGTTGATAAAATAGGCGCCATTGGCATCGATGGTAATTTCCAGCGTTTTTTGCACTAATTGACTTTTTGATGAAGCTTTAGGTAAATCAATTCCCACTTCAAATTCTTTATTAAACGTGGTTGATACCATAAAAAAGATCAACAGCAAAAATACAATATCAATGAGTGGTGTAATATTTACATCAAGGTCATTTTCACGTTGGCGGCCAAATTTCATTACTCAACCTCCATCACATTCGTATCACGTTGACCATGAATAACCTCAACCAATTTTATGGCTTCCTGCTCCAGATATACCACTAAATCATCCACTCTACGGCGAAAATGTCTGGCAGCGATTAACGACGGGATAGCAATTGTAAGACCGGCAGCAGTGGTAATGAGTGCTTCAGAGATACCACCTGCTAACACAGCGGGATTACCGACACCCTGTGCCGTTATCGCAGTAAATACTTTAATCATACCGACAACGGTTCCTAGCAAACCCAGTAAAGGGGTGATGGAAGCAATAGTGCCCAATGTGTTGAGAAATTTTTCCATTTCATGCACCACATGACGACCACTCTCTTCAATACTGGCTTTCATGACTTCGCGGGAATGATGCATTGTCATTAATCCCGAGGCCAATACCCGGCCCAGTGGCGAGCTTTCTTTTAAAACCTGAATGGCATTCATGTCTAATTGATTTTTTTTCCGCATTTGGTAAATTTGCGCGACAAGATGTTTCGGTGCGATGCGACTACGACGAAGTGCCCAAATACGTTCTACAATGATTGCTGTGGCAATAACCGAGCACAACAAAATTGGGACCATTAATAAACCACCGGCTTTAATGAGTTCAAACATTGATTCTTCCTCTAATCATTTAACATTCCTTCGTTTGCCGTGTTTGAAAATAGCCGGCAATGAATCCAAATAGACGATCTTTATTACTAATCTTGTTTTAAATTAGAATTAAAACAATTAATGGATATATTGAGTGACAGACAACCAGACACTAGCCCATTTTGCACATTTATTCGAATGCTTAACCCACATTTCTCACAGGATTCACGGATTCTCATTTGATTCTTTACCCCACAAGGCATTTTCTTCCTTAAAAATACAGTCTGTATGCATCCTTAGCGCCGTAATCGGCGCGCCCTTGCACACTTCTATCGCTCAGTCAAATCCCATGTGGTACCAACTCTCTGCGCGATGATGTCGCGACTCTGAGAGAAATCCAGATTAACTTATCACAAGTTATTTCGACACACTGTCGTATTTATGAAGTGAATATAACAATAATCCGCAAATAAAATGCTGCATTTTATAGACTTTTATCATTAAAAAGCAAAATTCAGTATTTTAGGAATATTTAAAAAGTTTACACTAGTTATTCACCCTGGTATGCCAAAAGCGTTTATTTTGTTCACGGTATAGATTTGCAACTAAGGCTTCTCTAGGCCTAATTTTAAACGATATGGCGCCCCAATCAGCGGTGGATAAGGTTTCAACGCCTCGGTCGTGATATCGATTAATAATAGCGGGTTTTGGAAAATTAAACCGATTGGCATATCCCGCCGGAAACAACGCATATGTAGGATTGACCACCTGAATAAATTCTAGACTTGAAGAGGTTTTACTTCCGTGATGCGGCACTACGAGAATATCCGCAGATAATACATTTCCGTATTCCTGCAGCAATTTTTTTTCAACTAACCTTTCAATATCACCTGTTAATAAAATAGTGACTTCATCGGTTTTAATTTGTATCACACAGGAACGATTGTTTTTCCGTTTTGCGACAAGATGTTCTTGAGGATGTAAAACAGAAAAATGAACACCGTCCCACTGCCAAGAATTGCTCGTATTACAAGGGGCGGCATAATCATATTTTATTTTTTGAATTTCCCCAGACAATAATTTTTTAATTTTGAAGGATTCGGTTATCGATCCTAAACCACCAATATGATCATTATCACTGTGACTGACTATCAACATATCAATGTCAGAAACACCAAGCGATTTTAAATAGGGCACAATGACACTCTGCCCTAAGTCAAATCCGGATCGATATTTTGCCCCGGTGTCATAAACCAAAACGTGTTTTTCTGTTTGAATAATGGTTGATAATCCTTGCCCTACATCGAGTAAAGTAAAGTTTAACTCTTTTTTTTCAGGCCACAATGGCAATACAACAAATATGGGTAACAAAAAAATAACTGAAAGATAACGCGCTGGAAAACTGCGAGGAGATAAAAGCAATAATATCGCAATTGCTGCTGGAATTAATGTCCAACTGAGGGGGGAGAATTGATTCCATTGCGCAAATGATAAATTATTAAAATAGCTCAGCACTATCCATAAAACCTGAATCAATTCGTTGGCAAGTAATATTAAAACTTCTGATACATCCCCAATAAACATAAACAAAATAGACAGCAATACTGGGGGGACAACGAAAAAACTAACCCAAGGAACAGCAAATAAATTGGCAAGTGGTGAAATTATGGAAAATTGATTAAACAACAATAACAATATTGGAATTAAAGCAATACTCACTATCCATTGCAACCTGCCGAATTTCCACCACAACCCAGTATTCAACACTCTGCCTTGCATGGCATACAGAATTGCGCCAACCGCTGCGAACGATAACCAAAATCCGGGGGCGAGTGCTGAAAACGGATCGAGCATTAAGACAGCTAATAAAGAAAACGATAAAATTTGAAAACTACCAAATTTTTTATTAAAAAATATGGCTCCCAAGACAAGCATCGTCATTATTAATGCTCGCTGGGTGGGGATGGAGAAACCAGCTAACATTGCATAAAATATGGCAGCCGTTAATGCAAAAATAGCTGCCGCTTTGTGCGCTGGAATAATTAATAATAATCGTTTTATCCGGAATATTTTTTTAAAAAGAAAAAATACGATGCCAGCAACTAACCCAATATGTAATCCAGAAATTGCCACCAAATGATTCGTACCCGTTCCATTTAAAACTTTCCACTGTTCATCACTAATTTCACTTCGATCGCCTATTGCAAGGGCTAGCAACAGTCCTCTCAGTTCCGAATCAGGCAAGAAGCCAATAACATTGTCACGAATGGATTGTCGCAATCCATTGATAGAGTTAACATTGGCACTCCCTATCAACGCATTTTTTTCACTTTTTCGAACATACCCTGTTGCACGTATTTTGTTTTCAAATAACCATCGCTCATAATCAAACACACCAGGGTTTAACATGCCATGCGGACGTTTCAATCGAACAAGTAGTTGCCATGTTTGATCAGCAATAAGGATTGGTACTTTGCCATACCAAGTTAACAATACTTTCTTTGGATAAGATATTGGCTTGCCTTGAAATTTTGCATTCTTAATTTCAAAATGAAATCGCGTTCTTTGTTGATTTTTTCCGGGTAATGAAACGATTTTTCCTACTACAAGCAAATCTTTTTTTTCATGAATAGGCAATAATTCAGATTGTAAAGTCCAATGACCCTGAATAAGAACCCATAAAAAACCCAGCATGAAAAACAACAAGACACGAAGTTTGGGTAAAACAATAAACCCAATAAGGATAGGAAAAATTGACCAAGCCCAAGCGATATCAGGTAAGTTTTCGAGCTGCAATGCGACAATATCGCCAAGCAAAAAGGCGATTGCAAACACCTTAAGGTTTCCGAATGACTAGTTTAAAATAATTGAAATAGAACGTTTTATGAAAAGGATAATGCTTACAATAATTATTATTCTGCTTGCTAAGGTAATACATAATGGATAGCACCGTGTTAGTTTTTTATTTCACTTAAATATCCATTTTCTAATTTGAGAATTCTATCCATTTTCTCTGCTAATGACATATCATGAGTCACGACAATAAAACTGGTATTTAATGTTTCATTTAAACTCAGCATCATATTGTAAACCTTAGATGCCGTGTCGGTATCAAGATTCCCCGTTGGCTCGTCTGCCAATACACATTTTGGCTCCGTCACCAACGCTCGCGCAATTGCGGCTCTTTGTCGTTCACCACCAGAAAGTTCTCCCGGCTTGTGTTTAACCCGATCTTTTAAGCCCACTTGCTGTAACATATATTCTGATTTTTCTTTTGCCTCTTTGGGATTTAATCCTCTAATTAACAGAGGCAAAGCAATGTTTTCCATTGCGGTAAATTCGGGTAACAAATGATGGAATTGATAGACAAAACCTAAATTTTGATTGCGAAACAAACTTTTTTTTGCTTCACCCATAATCGAAATATTTTGTCCGTAAATTAACACTTCACCCGAGCTGGGCTTATCTAATCCACCTAATAAATGTAACAAGGTACTTTTTCCAGAACCCGATGCTCCAACGATCGCTACACGCTCACCCACGTTTATTGTAAAAGTTAAATTGTTGAGCACATCAACATTCATATGCGCATCATGAAAGGATTTTGATAAATCTTGACACTGAACCACCGCCGGCGAACTATTCATAGCGCAACGCCTCTGCAGGTTGAATGCGAGACCCACGCCAAGCAGGATACAATGTTGCGAATAAACTTAAGAACAATGCGATGATACTAATGGTGAAAACTTCATTCCATTTTAGTTCTGAGGGTAATTCTGAAATGTAATAGACTTCAGCAGACAAAAACTTCATTCCCAACATTTGTTCAATTGCCGGAATAATTGTATCGATGTTTAGCGATAAGGTAACCCCACCAATGGTTCCCAAAAGTGTTCCAATAACACCAATTATTGCGCCCTGAACAATAAAAATACCTAAAATTGTACTTGGAGTAGCACCTAATGTACGCAAAATTGCAATATCAGCTTCTTTGTCGACAACCACCATAACCAGAGTTGATACTAAATTAAAAGCTGCAACACCAACGATTAACATTAAAATAACAAACATCGTAATTTTTTCAATTTTTACTGCGCGAAAGAAATTTGCATGCTGTCGAGTCCAATCGGAAATGTAATAATCCTCGGATAGATCTTCTACTAGCTGTTGAGTTATGACATTTGATCTAAACATATCGGTGAGTTTTAACCTCACACCTGTCACGTCATCTCCCATGCGAAACAATCTTGCTGCATCTTTTATATGCACTAAAGCCAAGGTACTGTCATACTCATACATACCCGCTTCAAATATTCCAACCACTGTGAATCGTCGCAAGCGAGGTAAAATCCCAGTGGGTGTCACGGTTGCACTGGGCACAATTAATGTGATTTTATCACCTTGAAACGCCCCGAGTGCACGGGCCAGGTCTTTTCCTAAAATTATGCCAAATTCACCGGGGTGTAAATTTTCCAATTTACCAAATAACATTTTATCGCCAACATCGGATACTTTTGGTTCTTCTTGCGGAACAATTCCTCGAATCAATGTCCCATTAACGCGGTTGTTATAACTGAGCATTCCCTCTGCACGAATATACGGTGCAGCACCGATGACTTCAGGATTTATATCGGCTTCGTTAGCCACTTTTTGCCAGTTTGATAAACTATCACCACGACTTTGAACGGTTGCGTGAGCGGTCATTCCTAAAATACGTTCACGTAATTCTTTTTCAAATCCATTCATCACTGAAATAACAGTTATCAAAGCGGTTACACCCAGTGCAATACCCAACATTGAGATCAGTGTAATAAATGATATGAAATGATTACGCCGTTTTGCGCGCGTATAACGTAATCCGACATAAAGTTGTAACGGTTTGAACATTGCGTGATTTTGCTTATATCTGTGAAATTTGCGCCATAGTATACATGACTATTTACGGAATAAGAGAATCAAGATTGGTTCATGGACAAAAAAAGCTATGCTTTAATATTATGCAATTTTGCGACATTGCAGCATAGCTTTTCGGTTGATAAAACATCGTTAGGATATTTTAATTTATATTGTGGCTGTTAATCTTGGCCTTGCTCTTCCATTACAGCTGATTCAGAACTAACCAAACTTAATATTGGCTGTTTAGGTTGCAGCCGAGTTTTATCCCGATTATCCAATTCCATCTGTCGAGTATGTGAATGGGTTTCTTCCTCTTCAGATCCTTTGACATATGAAATTGTAAAATCCCCAATACTAAATTCTTCGCCATCTTTTAGTTCGTGAACATTGACTTTTTCTTTATTTAAGTAAGTATGATTTGTGCTGTTTAAATCGTGTAAGTATGCACTTTTCCCTTGAGCAATGACATGAGCATGGTATCGAGAAACTTTATGATCATCTAACACAATGACATTATCCATTTGTCGACCGATACTAATGCACTCTTGATCCAGCTTGATTTCTTCCACAATGGAATTGTTACGATTAACAATTAGTTTAGATTCTTTTTTAACTTTGGGCATAGCTTGAATATTAAATTGAGTCATATCATTTTTCTCGCCAAAGCGTTTGTCATATGACTCCCAACCCAATTCATTAGCCGCTTTTTGAATTCCCCAGGTATCTACCTTTTTCAATTTTTCAACACAACAAAACATCATTGCATAATCGCACAAGGTATTTATTAAGCGTAATCTACCTCCTGTGTATTGATGGATCATAGGAATACATTCGGCTTCAAACAAATTAACATCTGCACTCCCCGCGACGCGTAAACGATGGCGGATATAATCTGCACAGTCATTTATACCAAGTGCTTTTATGTGAAATCTCAAGCGGATTCGTTGTGATAAGTGCTCCATTTCAGGCTTGTCAATGGCTTCACTCAGCTCAGGTTGACCTACCAAAATAATACTCATTAATTTTTGATTATTGGACTCAAGATCGGAAAGATAACGAATGTCTTCCAAGATGTTTTGGTCCAGGTTTTGCGCTTCATCAATAATTAAAAATATTTTTTTGCCTTTTTTATGCTGCATCTGCAAATATTGTTTTAACTTTTCTACCATTTGCACTTTTGAATAATCGTAGGGTTCAAAACCAAATTCTATTAATACAGATTGTAAAAACTCAATTGCAGACAATTTAGTTGCTTGAATTCTAGCGACGGTTATTTGCGGCCCAATTCGCGTTAAGGCATCATTGATCAGTGTGGTTTTCCCCGTACCAATTTCACCGGTACATACCACAAAACTATCTTGAATATTTATCGCATATTCAATATATGATTTTACACGGCGATGATCTTTGCTGAGATATAAAAAGCGTGGATCGGAAACCAAACTAAATGGAAATTCTTTTAAACCAAAATATTTTAGGTACATGATATCGACTCTTTGTTCACATTGGCGTTTTTCATTATTCTACAGTGAGATTCTAAATTATATGTGTGAAATGGCTCACACATCAATTTTTATGCTGATCAATCACTTGGGTCGTTATTTGATCACTCGAAAACACCAGTATTGTTGTTCTTTATTAAGGCTATATTTCAGCCCACATTTCTCGCAAAATTCACAAAATATCAACATTATCACCTCGGGGTTTGCTTAAGGTATACTACGCGCCTTTAACTCAAATCGCGCCTAAATGAACCCAAAGATTGCACAATTACATAGCTATCCCTTTGAAAAGCTTGCATTTCTCAAAGAGAATGTCACACCAAACGAAACGCTTTCGCCAATCGCATTATCCATTGGTGAGCCTAAACATGCGCCTCCAGAATTTGTGCTTTCTGAATTAAGCGGTCAATTATCTAGCATTTCCCAATACCCACTGACCAAGGGTAGCATTGAATTGAGGCAAGCCATTTCGAATTGGTTAACTAAGCGTTTTGGATTAGCAGAGTTTTCAATCAATCCTGAGGAAAATGTATTACCGGTAAATGGCACAAGAGAAGCATTGTTTGCGTTTGCCCAGGCAGTAATTGATCCCTCTGAACAAGCCACAATTTTATCACCCAATCCGTTTTATCAAATATATGAAGGCGCTGCCATACTAGCTGGTGCTAATATCCAGTTTATGAATACAACCGGGGATAACAACTTTTTACCCGACCTCGATAACATTGATAAGGCAGTGTGGCAAAAATGCCAACTTATCTATATTTGTTCTCCTGGAAATCCAACCGGTAAAGTATTAGATGAAAAATTTTTAACACAACTGCTGAATTTAGCTGAGGAATTTGATTTTATTATCGCAGCCGATGAATGCTATTCAGAAATATATTTTAATGAACAAAATCCGCCCACGGGATTGCTAGAAGTTGCGGCTCGCACAGGAAGAGATAACTTTGAGCGTTGTATTGTGTTTCATAGCTTGTCCAAGCGCTCTAACTTGCCCGGGTTACGGTCTGGTTTTGTCGCTGGCGATAAAAATATTTTAAAACAATTTTTACGGTATAGAACATATCACGGTTGCGCTATGCCGATGCCAACCCAAGCAGCAAGTGTCGTTGCTTGGAATGATGAACAACACGTGATTCAAAATCGAAATTTGTATCGAGAAAAATTTGATAAAGTCCTGCAAATTTTGTCTCCCGTTATAAACGTTACAAAACCAGATGCGGGTTTTTATTTATGGCCAGAAACTCCATTAAACGATGAAACTTTTGCAAAAGAATTGTTTGCACAAAAAAATGTAACCGTATTACCAGGAAGTTATTTGTCTCGAATTTCAGACAATATTAATCCGGGTGAAAACCGAGTCAGAATGGCCCTGGTTGCTGAAATTGACCAATGTGTGGACGCGGCCAATAGAATTAAAGACTTTATTCTTGAGAATACCTAATTAAACAAAATGAATTTTAAAACTAGTTTATATTTATAATTTGGAGTCAACATGGAAACATTAAAAAATACGATTGAAGAAGCCTTTGAAAATCGCGCTGAAACCACACCAAAAAATGTTAGTGCGCAAACCAAAGAAGCTGTAATGGAAGCGATTGCATTGTTGGATAGTGGTAAAGAAAGAGTATCAGAAAAAGTCAACGGTCAATGGCAAGTCAATGAATGGTTAAAAAAAGCCGTATTATTGTCGTTTCGAATTGAAGACAATCACGTAATGCCTGGCGGCGGCTCTATGCAATATTATGACAAAGTCGAAACCAAGTTTTCTGATTATAACTCCCGTGATTTTCGTGAATCTGGCGTGCGTGTTGTGCCGCCAGCCACTGTTCGCAAAGGATCTTATATAGCACCAAACACGGTCCTTATGCCATCTTATGTCAATATCGGCGCGTATGTTGATAGTGGCACAATGGTAGATACTTGGGCCACTGTCGGTTCATGTGCCCAAATTGGAAAAAATGTCCACTTATCCGGTGGCGTTGGTATTGGCGGCGTACTTGAACCATTACAAGCTGCACCAACGATTATAGAAGACAATTGTTTTATTGGCGCCCGTTCTGAAGTTGTTGAAGGCGTTATTGTCGAAGAAGGCTCTGTTATTTCCATGGGCGTTTACATCGGTCAAAGTACTAAAATTTTTAATCGAGAAACCGGGGAAGTCAGCTACGGAAAAATTCCAGCCGGTTCTGTCGTTGTTTCTGGCAACCTACCATCCAAAGATGGCACATACAGCCTATATTGCGCTGTTATCGTAAAACAGGTTGACGCGAAAACCAGAGCAAAAGTTGGAATTAATGAATTACTGCGTGATATCTAATTTTTAATAATAAACGCTTTAACCTAAAAACCGCAGTTGAACACGACAGAGTGTGCAGATTTCAAGGTGCAGGACAAGACGCAACTCCTTGGAATAGTCAATCTATTCCAAGGAGTTGCAACGTAGTAATGTGCCTTGAAATCTGTGCAATCTGTCGTGTAGCGTTGGACAACCAAATGGGTGACTTCAATTTGTGAAAAAAACAATTGAGTTTCCATTAGTTATTCTCATTTCGAGCGGTCAACTGCGGTTTTTAGGTTTAATTCAAATGTAATTAAAGCGTTTACGATTCACCTTTAAATCCACAAACTCCCATTTTAACGAAGTTAGCTTTTAAAACTGTGAATGAATTATGACTACGCTATATGGAATAGCCAATTGTGACACAATAAAAAAAGCCAAAAAGTGGTTAACCACCCATGAAATCGATTATGATTTCCATGATTTCAAAAAAGCCGGGCTGGATGAAGCAACACTAAAAAATTGGATTAAAAAAGTCGACTGGGAAGTCTTGCTAAATAAACGTGGAACCACATGGCGAAAACTCGATGAATCCATTAAAAACGATGTCACAGAAAAAAGTGCCATTTCTATTATGTTGAATCATACTAGCGTCATTAAACGACCTGTTCTTGTACATAATAAAAATGTCTACGTCGGTTTTAAAGAAGACACTTATCAAACTATTTTCAAATCATAGAGAACTTTATTATGTCAGCAACAATTGACTTAGCCATTGCGCTCATTCAAAAAAAATCGGTAACACCGGAAGATGCGGGATGCCAAGATATTATGAGTAAACGTTTGGATGCTTGTGGCTTCAATGTTGAAAACCTACCCTTTGAAGACGTTAAAAATTTCTGGGCAAGACGTGGTAATTCCGGGCCATTAATCGCATTTGCCGGCCACACCGATGTCGTTCCAACAGGACCTTTAGAACATTGGGAGCACCCGCCATTTGAAGCAAAAATTGTAGATGACATGTTATATGGCCGCGGTGCTGCGGACATGAAAGGCAGCCTCGCTGCGATGATTGTCGCTGTCGAAAATTTTGTGGAAAAACACCCAAACCACAATGGCTCAATTGCTTTTCTCATAACAAGCGATGAAGAAGGCCCCAGTGTCAATGGCACAGTAAAAGTGGTAGAACATTTGGAAAATCGAAATGAAAAAATTGACTATTGCCTGGTTGGTGAACCCTCCAGTACCAAGATTGTGGGTGATGTGGTAAAAAATGGCCGTCGCGGCTCCTTGAATGGAAAATTAATGGTAAAAGGAGTACAAGGCCATGTTGCTTATCCTCACTTAGCAGAAAATCCATTTCATCTCGCATCTAAGGCACTTGACGAATTGTGTCATCAAACCTGGGATGAAGGAAATAAATTTTTTCCACCCACGACGTTTCAAGTTTCAAATCTTGAGTGTGGTACCGGCGCAACAAACGTTATTCCGGGAGAGTTAACCGTATTATTCAATTTTCGATTTTCAACAGAAGTCACCGAAGCAGATTTAAAGAAACGAGTTCATGAGATCTTCGATCAACACAATTTAAATTACACAATAGACTGGAAATTATCGGGAAACCCTTTCTTAACACCTGAAGGTGAACTAGTGACTGCTGCTCAAAATGCGATTAAAAAAACAATGCATTTTGACACTAAATTGCTTACAACGGGAGGCACATCTGACGGACGATTTATTGCGCCAACTGGATCACAGGTAGTTGAATTAGGCCCAATAAACGAAACAATTCACAAAGTAAATGAGTGTGTTAGCACAAAGGATTTAAATCGGCTAGCCACACTTTACGAAAATATATTGATAGAATTATTGACCTGATTCATCGGGGCTTTCTTTTTTAATATCAATATCAAAAATCACTTTACTCTTTTCCATAAAAGCATCCACTGTGTTGTCTTTGGTAAATTTTGCAAATGGTGGTTTCAGTGTAGGTGCATAGTTAGGGTAAGATTGAAACTCACCTTCATAATTAACTTTGTTAAGCGAAATTAGTACTATCAGAAATATTCCCGCCATACTACTACTGACTAATCTGGCTCGTCGGCTTAAGTTTGTACCATAGTATAAATTAATCGATAACATCCACGCTAATAAAATGCCTATTGTCAGAAAATAGTAGGATGAAAAATATGGTTCAAGGAATAAATTAAAACTAAGATAATCTCCGAGATTACTTAATCCCTTCGATATAACTGAAAATACCAGTATGATAATTAAATGCGTTAAAAATAACGATTGGTGTCGGGAAACTCTGCCAACCAAAGCCCACAAGCCGGCCCATATAATTGCCACAGAGAAAAAAGGAAAAATATTTATCGCCGTTTTTAATACCGTTAGTTGCTGGGTTGTTTCTAGTTTCTCTTCAGATATAAAAAATGCTAAGCATAAAATAATGATTAAAATTGTCGATAGTGGATGAGACAGCTGTTTGAATAAATTTCGGCTATGTGACATTGGCCGTGTTTTATCCACTGCATATTCTGGTGAGAAAAAACGTAATCGTGAACGACCAATCGTAATTTCATCCCCTGGTCGAATGAAATTTTTCCTCTCTCGACCCAGTTTATTTTTGATAATCACACCATTCATGCTATTCAGATCTTCCACATCCCACCCCTGATCATTTGCATGAATCATCACATGCTTGGGAGAGACATAGGGATCAGAAATTATGACGTCATTTTTATAATCACGACCAATATAGATTGGCAAACTATCAAATTGATGAAAGTGTGCAACATGTCCAAAACGATTTATTTCTTCGACTATGATTTTCGCCATTTGATTTCCTCAATAAAGCGTTTAATCAATTTGTCGCTCATCTCTTGTGTGATACCGGCAATGGATAATTGAAACACCATCCCTTTATCATCATGACTCACCTCTGCCATGTTAAATGAAATGTCGTAAAGTGAAGCATACTTTTTATATCGACGTGCACAAAGTGTCGTTTTCCAGGATTGTTTTGCTATTTTCAGAAAATCAGACTGACATGAATAATTTGATACAAATCGTTTTGAAACTCGGTTTGCCGTTATCTGATTGGTAAAATATTGACTGTATATTTGATAAAAATGAAGCTTTGACAAGTTTCGATTAGAAATTTGCTTAAATACATATTTCAATCCACCGGTGGTAAAATTTCTGGACACAAATATTGAATCTTCAGTGGAACACTGTGAAATCGATTTATCAACAATTCGGTCTTCATCAGTGGCAGATTCACCCCAACATTTTATTTGCTGATTAATTTTTCCGGGTAACTCGTAATCCCCTAGCGTATCCTTTTCCCAATTTAAATTAAGCATGTGCGTAAAAAACAATGCTTGATCGATTATTAATTGCGATTCGATCTGTTGATGAAAATCAATATCGTTATTTCCATTTTCTGGCGTTTCAAGCTCTTTATACAGTTTTTCCAAATATTTTACCGGAACCAAAAAACTTATTTGATTACCCGCAGTGGATACGTTTATACCAACCACCTTTCCTGAGCGATCCAATGTTGGACCGCCACTCATACCGGGATTTAATGAACCAGACAATAAAATTTTGTTATATCGTGAACGTTCTAACAATCCGTTATAGGTTGCTTCAACAATGGTAAGTCCTAAATCATGCGGATTCCCCATTGAAAAAAGTTTTTTCCCCACATCCATATTGGATTTTGAAAAATTCAGTTTGTCTTGTGTTGGGAGATCCGCTTTTACAATCGCTAAATCATGAATCACATCCACACTAAGTAAAGTGAGAGGACCTTTGTTTGAAGACTGATCCAAATATTCAAGATAATAATTTTCTGGAGAATGTACGATTGCAGACACAACGTGAAAATTTGTCGCGATATGCCCCGTACCAGATATAACAAACCCAGATCCTATGGATGACTTTTTATTACTCTTTTTTTCAATGACCCTAATCTGATAGATACGATCTTTATAGTTGGTAAATATCTTTTGAGCATCATCTCTCTGAGAAATGATTGCGTTACTAGCAAAGACGGTGTGATTGCAAAAAAATATCAGCAGAAAACAAAACGATATAGGGGATCGCAATTTAATAGGATGCAATTTACTCAGCATTGAATGAATTTTACACATTTTTTGATGGTGGAAGAAAAATCAGAGAATTCATAGAATCAAGTCATTATTCGCAAGATGGCTAACACATATTGCAAGTCACACGCCGATGATTCTTGACAAAGCCATTGTTAATTAGGAAAGGCAATATGTTGCAATCATTTACCAAACCAGCGAATCACCTCAAATGACTTTCAAATCAATCTTTAAGAATTGCAAATTGCTAACCTTGCAATTCTTCTCCACTCTAGATTTATTGTTTATGGAAAACATTAAATGCAATGTTTTCCATATAACATCCAACAATTATAGATTTTGAGGAAACTGTTCAATCTCTGCAGCTGCCCTTAACGCATCCAGATATTTCGTATATTCATCTATTCCTGTCGCGTTTGAAATACCATCTTTAATCGTTTTCTTGTCTTCGTCTGAAGCAGTGGCAATGTCTCCATCTTTAACACCAGTCAGAGTTAAAAGTGCATAATCACCATTATTCAATTTCACACCTTTAGTTTCTAGCTCACTGTCGTTAATACGCTTCATCTCAAATGCTGCGGTAATGATTTCCCGTGCAATTGAATTGTCGTCACGCTTAATCCATTTCTTTTCGTTCCAACTAAATTCTTTTTCAGATGCGGCATCTTCTTCTGCAACACCTGATTTAATCTTAGCTTCTATTTCCTCTGCATGTTTTTTCGCAGTTTCCAAGGCTTTTTCTTTTTTCAACGTATCGCTAATCAATGACTTAACTTCATCAAGTGGTCGAATAGCAGAATCTTGAAATTCTTTTAGTCGAACGACCAATGCATGGCTTGCTCCAACCTCAATGAGCTCACTGTTTAGACTATTCTTTAATACGTCTTCACTAAAAGCAGCTTCCATCAATTTGCGATTGGAAAACACACCTGGCCCACCCCGTCTTGGCATAAATGGAGTTGATTTAATTGTTAGGTCTAATTCTTCTTTTACTGCATCTAAGTTATCTGGAATTTCAAAGGCTAGATTTGCCAGCTTTTCCAATTTATCAGCATATAGTTTGTCAGCTTTTTGTTTTTTAACATTTGATTCCACGTCTCCCTTCACAGACTCAAAGGATTTGCCGCCACCCTCTTTTATCTCTTCCAGTTTTATTATGTGATAACCAAATTCAGACCGAACTGGTGTTGAAACCTCTGCAACTGCCATACTAAATACTTTTTCGTCAACACTTTCATCCATATCCCCTTGGTTAAAAAACCCTAGGTCACCACCTTCATTTGCTGAACCCACATCATCTGAATTTTCTTTCGCTAAGGTTTCAAAATCTTCACCGGCTTGAATCTTGTCATAAATGGATTGCGCTTTATTTTTCGCTACATCTTTATCATCGCCAAACTCAATTAATATGTGTCGCGCTCGACGTTGCTCAGGCGTGACAAAACTGTTTTTATTTGAGTCGTAATAATCTACAAGCTCAGATTCATCTACAACGATGGTTTTAAGTAAGTCTTCAACTTTTAACTCAACGTAAGAAAGCTGTACCTTTTCTTGCGTTTTATATTTATTTTGATTCGCGTCGTAATACGTTTTAATTTCGTCGTCGGTGATTTCAATGTTTTCTTTGAATTTAGCGGTAGGAATTGTGACATAGCCAATTTCTCGCGTTTGATTTCTTAACTTCAACATTGTTGCTATTTCATCTTGTGTTGAAAAACTCGAAAGCACGATACCATTCACAAGTTGATCTGCTATTAGTCCACGGCGAACTCGGTATTCAAAACCGGCAATGGATTCACCCGACTGACTAATTTGTTGATCATAAGCTGCTTTTGAAAACACACCGTTTTCCATAAATGCCCCAATGTTTTGCACTCGAAGTGCAAGTTGTTCATCAGATACGTGCATACCCTTTTCCATCGCATGTTGTATTACGACCGCATTATCAACCACTCTCGCCAATGCGGATCGTTTAACTTGATCATCAAACATGTCCTGATCAAAGTTTTCTCCAAACATTTGACGCATACGATTCATTTCATTGGAATAGGCAATTTGATATTCGTATACAGAAACTTTTTGATCATTAACTAACGCAGCTTGAAATCCTTCGTCGGTATCATCGAAGTATGAATTTAATCCAACCAAAGCGAAGGCCAAAATGATGACTCCAATTATGAGCCATGTGAAGAATCCTTGAGCACGATCACGTATTACTTGTAACATAGTTATTTCCAATCATTTCGAGAGTGATTAACGTTAAATTTGAGCAGTAATAAGCCACTCTTCGGCTTATTACAGTTTGTTTTTTTGAAACAATAAATGATGCTGATTTTAGCAGAGTTTTATGAGAATGTTTTCATAATTAAAATCAATTTCCTAACCGATTTCACCGACATTCGAATTTACATTTGCGATTAGAACTTTATCAATCAGATTCATATATTCCGCTAGCCCGCATTTCTCACAGGATCGCGAGATAATCGCGCAGAAATTTGATCCCACAAGGGATTTCCTGACTGAGCGGAATACAGACTGTATTTCCGAAGGAAGAAAATTCCTTGTGGGATCAAAGATCAAGTGAGAATCCGCGAATCTTTTGAGAAATACGGGCTAGATAGTAAAAAAATTTAATAATGCAAAAAGGATACAATAAAGACAGCAAAAGTAGATATAGGTGAAATAAAAAAGGGCATATTAATATGCCCTTTTTTTAGTTATGGCGGAGCGGACGGGACTCGAACCCGCGACCCCCGGCGTGACAGGCCGGTATTCTAACCAACTGAACTACCGCTCCAGGTAGATGGTGGGTGCTGAGGGGATCGAACCCCCGACATCCGCCTTGTAAGGGCGACGCTCTCCCAGCTGAGCTAAGCACCCAGTATTTCGGCCGTTAGTTTACGGCATCTTTTAGCGCTTTTCCAGGTTTAAATCCTGGCACTTTCGCCGCTGCAATATCAATTGGCTCACCAGTTTGAGGATTGCGACCTGTTCTCGCGGCCCTATCTTTAACAGTAAAAGTACCAAATCCAACGATTGATACTTGATCACCTGTTTTTAGCGTGTCAGTAATCGAATTGATAACAGAATCTAAAGCTCGAGACGCTGCTGCTTTTGATAAGTCTGCTGAATCAGCAATTGCATCTATTAAATCAGCTTTATTCACTCACTCTTCTCCCCAAATCGAAATGTTACGAAAACCATCAAAAACCTACGACAAAAACGTTATTGTTAGTTGACATAATTTTTGAGGACCGCATTTATACCAGCAGATATTTCACTTTGCAAGCGTGGAATTCTATAAACGATAAAAATGATGATTTTAATTTTAACAACCAGAAAAAGGTGTCATAGGAATATTAATAATTTGTATTTTTTTTAATTCTAGGAAATTAAAGAGAATATTTTCGGTTCGATTGTTCGAATTGTGGATGACGTTTTTTCCACAATTCGAACAACAAATATTGGTCGACGCAATCAAACGCACTATTCTTTGTGCAATTTATTTTGCCATTAATGACGAAGCGGTTTATTAGAATTTCTAGCTGATTTACCTTTTTCGTTTTTTGCGACTTCTTCAATTTTTTCCGCAGGCTCTGGCATTCGTTGTAATGCTACCTGTAACACTTCATCAATCCATTTGACTGGTTTAACTTCAATTTTCTCTAAAATATTTTTAGGAATATTAATAATTTGTATTTTTTTTAATTCTAGGAAATTAAAGAGAATATTTTCGGTTCGATTGTTCGAATTGTGGATGACGTTTTTTCCACAATTCGAACAACAAATATTGGTCGACGCAATCAAACGCACTATTCTTTGTGCAATTTATTTTGCCATTAATGACGAAGCGGTTTATTAGAATTTCTAGCTGATTTACCTTTTTCGTTTTTTGCGACTTCTTCAATTTTTTCCGCAGGCTCTGGCATTCGTTGTAATGCTACCTGTAACACTTCATCAATCCATTTGACTGGTTTAACTTCAATTTTCTCTAAAATATTTTTAGGAATATCAGCTAAGTCTCGCTTATTTTCTTCCGGAATTAGAACAGTGGTAATGCCACCGCGATGAGCTGCAAGTAATTTTTCTTTTAAACCACCAATCGGTAACACTTCTCCTCTAAGCGTTATTTCACCTGTCATTGCAACATCAGCTCGAACGGGTATTCCGGTTAATACAGATACTAATGCTGTACACATGGCACCACCAGCACTTGGCCCATCTTTTGGAATAGCACCCTCTGGTACGTGAATATGTATGTCACTTTTCTCATAAAAATCTGGATCAACATTTAACATATCTGCACGACTTCTCACTACTGTTGTAGCCGCTTGAACAGATTCTTTCATTACATCACCTAATTGGCCAGTGACTGTCATTTTTCCTTTGCCAGCAACCAATGCGGCTTCAATTGTCAATAAATCTCCACCCACTTCCGTCCATGCTAAACCAGTCACCTGCCCAACTTGATCATACTCTTCCGCTCGACCAAACCGGAAACGCTTCACACCCAAATATTTTTCAAGATTTTTTGGACTCACTGTCACTTTAGACGTTTTACTATTTAATAAAATTTCCTTTACTACTTTCCGACAAATTTTTGAGAGTTCTCGCTCAAGGTTTCTGACTCCCGCCTCGCGAGTATAATATCTAACAGTGTCTCTAATAACCGCTTCACTTACTGCAATTTCAGATTCCTGCAAACCATTATTTTTAATTTGTTTTGGCAATAAATAACGCTTTGCAATATTGACTTTTTCATCTTCGGTATAGCCTGGAATTCGAATAACTTCCATTCTATCCAATAACGGTGCTGGAATATTCAAACTGTTTGCCGTAGCAATAAACATGACCTCTGACAAGTCATAGTCAACTTCTAAATAGTGATCGTTAAACGTGTTATTTTGTTCTGGATCTAACACTTCTAATAGCGCTGATGAGGGGTCACCTCTAAAATCCTGAGACATTTTATCCACTTCATCCAACAAGAATAACGGATTGCGCACTTTCACCTTTGACATATTTTGCACTAGCTTACCAGGCATAGATCCAATGTAAGTCCGTCGATGCCCACGTATTTCAGCCTCATCTCGCACACCACCCAATGACATGCGAACAAACTTACGATGTGTTGCTCTTGCAATGGATCGACCTAAAGACGTTTTTCCTACGCCAGGCGGCCCAACTAAACACAATACTGAACCCTTCAATTTTTTAACCCGTTGCTGTACCGCTAAGTATTCTAAAATTCGCTCTTTTACTTTATCAAGTCCATAGTGATCGGCTTCTAGTACTTCTTCAGCACCTTTTAAATCATGTCGAATTTTAGTTTTTTTCTTCCAGGGTACTGATACCATCCAGTCTATATAATTTCGTACAACTGTCGCTTCAGCAGACATTGGTGACATCATTTTTAATTTATTCAGCTCAGAAGATGATTTTTCTTTTGCTTCTTTTGACATTCCAGCGGTTTCAATTTTCCGCGCCAATTCTTCAACTTCATTTGGCGCTTCATCCATATCACCAAGTTCTTTTTGAATCGCTTTCATTTGCTCATTCAAATAGTACTCGCGCTGGCTTTTTTCCATCTGCCGTTTTACGCGTCCTCGAATACGTTTTTCCACTTCTAGCAAATCAATTTCCGATTCCATGATTGCCATTAGTTGTTCAAATCGCTCTCGTATATCTTCTATCTCGAGGACTTTTTGTTTCTCATCTATTTTTAAACTCATGTGCGCAGCAATGGTATCTGCTAATCGACCTGGTTCGTCAATACCAGAAAGAGATGTTAAAATTTCCGGTGGAATTTTCTTGTTCAATTTTACATATTGTTCAAATTGCCCAAGAACAGATCTCATCAACACATCTGTTTCTCGTTCTTCCAGTTCCGCGGATTGAATTTGCTCGACTTCTGCTGAGAAATATTCTTCCTCGCTAATAAATTCTTTTACTTTGGCTCTTAACAAACCTTCCACTAATACTTTGACTGTACCATCCGGCAATTTCAATAATTGCAGAATACTGGATACTGTCCCAATTCGATAAATATCATCCGTCTCCGGATCATCTTTACTTGCACTTTTTTGCGCAACCAACAATATTTGTTTATCTTCTTTCATTGCTGCTTCAAGTGCATTAATGGATTTTTCCCTTCCAACAAATAGCGGGATAACCATGTGTGGATAAACGACCACATCCCTCAATGGAAGAACTGGAATGATAGAGGACATTTCTTCTAATAATTCGGACGTTTTATCTTCTTGAGCCATACTTCATTCCTCGGATTTGAATAACGTAGCATTATAGCTAGTTTATAAAGTCGTTAACTATGATGTAGTTAACGTTAATAATTCATTTTAAAAAATTACTGTTTTGGAAACATTGTCAATTGTTTAAACAATACTAATTAACATTTTATTGGTTTTGAAATAAACACAGTGAGCTTTTACCCAAATTTAACAATTTATCTTTGTGAATAGAAAGGCTGCAATTAATTGGCCAGACAATTTTGGATTGCTCGATATATTAGATGGGGCGATTATTCAATAAATTCAAGTTTTAAATACACAAAAAAAAGCACGCTAAATAAGCGTGCTTTCTTAGATTTAATAATAAAGCTTAGGAGTCAGATGCGACTCTGTCTTTTCCTTCAAAAATCAACAATGGATCAGACTTTCCATCGATCACATCATCATCTATTACAACCTTACTAACATCTTTAAGTGATGGCAGTTCATACATAATATCTAATAATGCTTCTTCTAAAATGGAACGTAAGCCTCGAGCGCCAGTTTTCCGTTTCATCGCTTTTCGTGCAATCGCGTGTAATGCTTCTTCCCTAAACTCTAAATCTGCATTTTCTAACTCAAACAATTTAGCATATTGTTTTGTCACTGCATTCTTAGGCTCAGTTAGCACTCTCACCATTGCATCTTCATTCAATTCATCTAATGTCGCGATAACAGGTAATCGACCGATAAATTCTGGAATTAGCCCATACTTAACTAAATCATCTGGCTCAACTTGTTGAAGTAATGCAGTATCACTGTTTTTATCAGATTTACTTTTTACTTCAGCGCCAAATCCAATTCCGCCTTTTTCCGTTCTTTCTCGAATAACATTATCTAATCCAGCGAATGCGCCGCCACAAATGAACAAGATATTTGAGGTATTAACTTGCAAAAATTCTTGCTGTGGATGCTTCCGCCCACCTTGAGGTGGAACTGATGCGACAGTGCCTTCAATTAATTTCAAAAGCGCTTGCTGAACACCTTCTCCAGATACATCTCGGGTGATTGATGGATTATCAGACTTGCGTGAAATCTTATCAATCTCATCAATGTAGACAATTCCGGTTTCGGCTTTTTCCACATCATAATCACATTTCTGCAACAATTTTTGGATGATATTTTCTACGTCTTCACCAACATAACCCGCTTCAGTTAGCGTGGTTGCATCAGCAATCGTAAAGGGCACATTTAACAATCTTGCTAATGTTTCAGCTAAAAGAGTCTTACCTGAACCAGTCGGCCCTAATAATAAAATGTTACTTTTAGATAACTCTACGTCATCTTTCTTTAAACCAGCATCTAATCTTTTGTAGTGGTTATATACTGCAACTGAAAGAATTTTCTTTGCTCGACTTTGACCGATGACATATTCATTTAACACTGTATCGATTTCTCGAGGTGTTGGTAATTTGCTTCCATGTACTGAAGGAGATTTTTCTTGTACCTCTTCTCGAATAATATCATTGCAAAGCTCAACACATTCATCACAGACAAAAACCGAAGGTCCAGCAATCAGTTTTCTTACTTCGTGCTGACTTTTCCCACAAAATGAACAATATAATAGCTTGTCGCCATTTACATTCTTACCTTCGTCACTCATTGTATCCACCTCGTCGCCATACGCGTACTCTCTTGTTTACTACATTTAATCATTCTTAAGCAATATGCTTTTTGTAGAAACTAAAATGTTTAGTAAATCAGTAAATATTTCCAGTATAGTTATAGTCTAGCTGAATTAAGTAGCACTTACAGCATCACTTCTAGACGATAAAACAGAATCAATCAAACCATATTCCACCGCTTCATCACCACCCATGAAATTGTCTCGATCTGTATCTTTTTGAATCACACTCATATCTTTACCAGTATGACCCGCCATTATTTTGTTAAGCCTTTCCCGCGTTTTAAGCACTTCATTGGTGTGGATTTCCAAATCAACCGCCTGTCCTTGATAGCCCGCCAAAGGTTGGTGAATCATCATTCGAGAATGGGGTAAACAATAGCGTTTTCCAGCGGATCCACCACACAATAATAGTGCACCCATACTTGCTGCCTGGCCAATACAAAGCGTACTCACATCAGGTTTGATAAATTGCATCGTATCGTAAATTGCTAATCCCGCACTCACAGATCCGCCGGGTGAATTTATGTACAAGAAAATATCTTTATCAGGGTTTTCCGATTCTAGGAAAAGTAGCTGTGCAACGACCAAATTAGCCATATGATCTTCAACTTGACCAACTAAAAAAATGACTCTCTCTTTTAATAGTCTTGAATATATATCATACGCGCGTTCGCCTCGGCCGGTTTGTTCCACAACCATGGGGACAAGGTTCATTGCTGTATTAAGTGCACTAGCTCTATCTATATCGGTCATTTATTCACCTTTTTAAAGCAGATTAACGAGATTCTTTCATGACTTCATCAAAAGACTTATTTAATTCAGTAATTTGCGCATTGCTCAGGACTAAATCCATCACTTGGTTTTCTAATACCATTGATTCGACTTCGGTTAAACGATTCTTATCTTGGTAATACCACGCAACCACTTCTTTGGGATTATCATATGTGGACGCTAAGCTTTCGATTTCTGCTTTTACTTTTTCAGCTGATGCTTCCAAATTATTACTCGAAATAATTTCGGATAAAATAAGACCAAGAGCAACTCTACGTTCTCCTTGCTCATGGAATTGTTCTGCTTTGAATACGGGTTCTGACGGCGATCGACTCATATTTTGTTGCATATTAAGTTGATCATTCATTTGTTGAGCAAGCCGATCTGCCTCCATGGCAACCATAGACTTTGGTATATCAAACTTATTTGCATTGAGAAGCGTATCCATTACACGATTCTTGTTAGTCGAGTTTAGTCTATTTTCCAACTCTCGTTGCATATTCTGTTGAAGTTCTTCTTTAAAAGCAGGCAATCCACCTTCTTCAACGCCAAATGTCTTAAAAAGCTCATCATCTAGTTCTGGCAGATTTGCTTCCTGAATCTTTTTAATAGTCACTGTAAAGTGCGCTTGCTTTCCAGCCACATCTTTATTTTGATATTGCTCTGGAAACGTCAAATCCATTTCAACGACCTGGTTTAAATTCCCACCAAGTAAGCCATCTTCAAACCCATCAATCATATTGCCAGAACCGATTACAATCTCTAAATCTTCACCACTCCCACCTGCAAATCCCTGGCCGTCTATTGTTGCATTGTAATCAACAAAAACCTTGTCACCTTGCGCGATGCTTCTTTCCACATCATTCCAATCTGCACGTTGCAAACGTAACTTATCGATCATATTTTCTATATCTGATTCACCGACATCAACTTTGACTTGCTCGATATTCAAATCACCAAACTCACCAATTGTTAACTCAGGATAGACTTCGAATGTGGCGGTAAATTTCAATTCATTTTCATTATTTTCTGGATGAGGTTCAATGCGAGGCATACCTGCGGGTTTAAGATCTTGCTGCTTAATTGCATCAATATAACTTTCGTTAACTAAATTTCCAGTTACCTCTTGACGAACTTGACCACCAAAGCGTTTTTCAACCACAGACATAGGCACTTTGCCTGGGCGAAAACCTTGCAATTTGATATTTGGCTGCATGGATTTTAATCTGCTCTTGACTTCGGATTCAATTTTGTCCGCTGCAACAGTGACCGTCATTCGCTTCTCAAGTCCGTCGCTCGTTTCCACAGATACTTGCATTGTTTAACCTCTATTTTTCTAAAGTTACATGTCATCCATATTCATGACATCTATCCTTTCGCTAAAAGATCGATCACGGGATTCATTTTATCGGGATAAATGTCATACATATGTATGAAATGGTACGAAAGGAGAGACTCGAACTCTCACGGGTTGCCCCACTGGAACCTAAATCCAGCGCGTCTACCAATTCCGCCACTTTCGCAATGAATAATTAATTGGCCCACAATTATAGCTTGTAAGTTATTTAAGGAAAAGGTCAAAAGTCGTGTTGGATTAATTTCTTACAAAAATATTCAAGAAATTTGTGCAAAATTTAATTGGTAGGCCGTGGGAGGATCGAACTCCCGAACAATATAATAGTTTGTATGCAACATAGTAAACTGTTGCGCCTTCTAAACAACCAGTAACTTACCAGGATAATAATACAATAAGAAAACAACGAGAACCAACAACCATCCCAAATTAACAAAAATTAGTACTAACGAATAATTTTTCAACCCTTCAATTTCTTTTCAAGGCGCACATTTTTTATCAGTAGAATTATAGAGACATTACAGTACGCTCAACAAGCAAGCGATAGAATCGAAAAGCAGAATTTTCTAAATCAATCAAAATTTACTCACTTCACTGATAACCAAATCCCGCACTGGTATTTTCAGACTATCAAAATGACCAAATAAGCCACCACATAGGCCTAATATATTTTTTACATTGCTAAGTTAAATTATTTTTCTTTGAAAAAATAAAACTAAACACATCAATTGCCACAAAATCTAATATTCCAGATTCCGATACATTGCTACTAACATTATAACGCCACGAATTGGCATCTGAGATAAACACGTTGTAAACTGATTTACTGTAATCAAAAATATCCAACTCGAACCCTACATCTATTTCAGTTAATAACACCATCAATAGCTTGAGTGGAAGATGCTGACCCTGCTGAGCCTTGAACTATAAAACCAAACCACACACAAAAACGCGGCGCCACCGTCAAAGATGGTTACCTTGAGCAAATCGAAATCTGGTTTCAGGTCCATCCAACAAAGCGTGAAACAAAAATACATAACATACCTACACTCGCACGCAAACATAGCAAGCAGCTTTATTTGTGGCCCCGCAAATTTCCCCTTTGCATGCATGCAAAAACGTGGGCATTGGGCTGACAACCATTACAACAACATCAACACATACCGCGCCTTTAGCAAAAAAACAAATATTAAAACGTTTACTGTCCTACGGCGACGGCCACGAAATCAAAAACCAACGACCCCGACACAAACAAAATAAAAAACAAAATCGCCTTACTAGAAAAACAATACGACACAATGTAAGCCATAAACAAAACAGCAAGAAAATATTTCAAACGCATCGAGAAACAAATCAAACCAAACTATATTAGTTACGTAGCACCATTCGAACATTACCAACCAAGCTTGGCGCAGAAATTCGACGATTAAAAAAACGCAATACCGACGCGAAATACCAGGACAGCCATAATAAATTATTGACACACATACTGGACATACGTATAGTTATTTTTTATCACAAACAACAATAAGGTACGTTCCTTCATGACCCGCGCTCGATCTGAATTGATTGATCTGTCAGCGACATCCTACTATCATTGCATTAATCGCTGTGTTCGACGGGCATTTCTCTGTGGCAGTTGTCATCTCACTGGCAAGAACTATGAGCACAGAAAAATCTGGGTTGTTGACCGATTAACTGAATTAGCATCAGCATTTTCTATCGAGGTTTGTGCCTACGCAGTTATGACAATCTTTTGCTCCTGCAAAGATTGCATTCATTACATCCTTGTAAATTTCAAACCACTACCATTTGATACTCCGTGTGAATAAAGAGACCACTGAGAATTGGACAGAACAGGACGTCATTGAACGTTGGCAGCAGTTATGTAAACTTCCGCCCCTTGTAGAGAGATATGTCACTGGCAAAACCAAATGTTCTGCCGAAAATGAGGTTGCTCAAAGCATAATTGAAATATGGCGAGATCGTTTGATGGATATCTCCTGGTACATGCGAATGTTAAACGAGTATTTAGCGAGAAAAGCGAATACCGAAGACAACTGTAAAGGTCGATTTTGGGAGGGGAGATTTAAAAGCCAGGCATTATTAGATGATGCGGCTGTACTAACCTGCATGAGTTATGTTGATTTAAATCCCATCCGCGCTGCAATGACAGATTCATTAGAAACATCGGATTTTACCAGTATTCAGCAACGAATTAGTGAATGGAAAGATGCATCACAAACAGATAAAAATAAAAATAGTGGTACCAAGCTCATTCAAACGAACAGCAAATTACCTCTAGTTTCTCTTATAAAGTCATCCTGTGATACGCACATTCATTCGTTGAACTATCTTGAACAAGATTACCTTGAATTGGTAGATTGGGCAGGTAGGTCTATCATCGCTGGAAAGCGTGGTTATATACCCGAAGATGTACCACCAATACTAGTTCGTTTAGGACTAGATGCGGAAAATTTTGTGCAGCATATGCAAGGGAAACGACCACATTTATCAATTACCCAGGCACTTGGACGTCTTGAAAAACTTAGGGCGTATGCAAATCAGCTTGGGGTGAAATTCATTAAGGGTTTCAAACAAACTCAGGTGATATATCAATAAATTATTCTAAACACGTTTGTAGAGTTATAAATGATTTTGTTATTTAATGCTCGAATTCTTAGGAGAAACTGTAATCGGTCAAAGCGAAGAAGATTATCAAGCGGAAATCGTAGAACAAGATGAAGAAATGGGCTCATGAAACAACAAATCAAAAAAATAAACCTAACGAAACTTTCCAGAACCAATCCCAAAAAATGATCAAAACTGTGGCGACACCTAGCCGATCACTCCGACATAAAAGAAATGCTAACCAGCAAAGAATTCAAAGAGACCTTGGACATCTTCAGTCCAGAAGTCTATATCCAAATCCACCCCTGCTGCGAAGAAATTCTAAAATCCGAAGAATCAGAAAAATTGCAGCCAAAACAACATTAAGCACAAACTACGAGGGAAGTCGCTGCATCCCTCGTGCCCCAATCGCGTCCCCATAAAAAATTGAAAATCCTAATAATTGGGTAAGCGATTGAATTAATTGGTAGGCCGTGGGAGGATCGAACTCCCGACCAATGGATTAAGAGTTTTAACATAAATAAAGTATACGGATTAGGTTAAAGCAAAACAATAACCTAATAAAAAACAAAAATCACAGATGAAACATAAAAAACAAATGACCGTCCCAAATAAGTCCCGGTGTTGAGATAAAAACAAGCAAAAAATGCGTTTTTCAAAACAACAAATTTGATTTGATTAATCTAACTTTTTCCGACCAGCCCCAAATTGAACCACTCGGTCAGATTCCAAAAGTACAAAATAAAAACTTCTCTGCTCACCTGTAAGAAAATTTGTACCATCAACGCGAAAAAGATAATGCAAAATCATGTCATCATTTAGTGCGCTCTTACTTGTTGGTTCGCCCAAAATAGAAACAACCTCATCACTACTCATTCCCAACTCAACACGATTCATCTTTGCAGACGAAGAAATACAAGCGCCCAATAAAAGAGCGAGAAAAATGGGACAAAAATGTAATTTTTTAAAGTCACACATTAAAAAGTAAGTTCCATTTAATCTCCTAATCCAAACCAAAATAGAAACAGTGCAAATGTTATATTTTGATGCTAGCAAAAACCAAATTAATGCACCATATTTAAATATTCGGCAGGGATATTTACGCTGGAACGATTTAGCAGTGGTTACGTGATAAACCATGGAAGCCTACAATAACAAGTGGCAAGAGGGCAGTATTATGACTATGGCAGAAGGACTTTTTACGAGCAGAAAAGAAGCAATGGGTGCATTGCGAATTCTCTCGATTTTTATGCAAAACACGCCAAACGCCAGCAAGGAAGAATTGGCGGCTTCCTCATCAATTTTAAAGGAAATTGAATACGCACTTATTGAGGAAGAAGAAAGTCCCTCGCCTTCTGATTAGCAATATTATCTTTTTCTAATTCTGCTCTTTCTCGTTCAAATTTAGCAAATTGTTTGTCTAATTGCGCCTGGCTTATACGCCCCTCAGCGAATTTCTTTTGCTCGCCTCTAAACCATTCACTCAGCTTATTTAAATCATTCTCCAAACCAGATGAAGAAAAATCCAACGACTGTTGAAAATTAGTTGGCCTAAGTTTAACGCCAACTGATCCTAACAACGCATCGCGGGACCGAACTTCATTGCCCAATTTATCAACACCCGTAAAACCTTGCATACCCAAAAATTCCGAAACTTCATTCGCACCTTCAACTACAGAAGAAATTAACCCAGGTTGCTCACCTGCATTTTCCGCGTTCACCTTATCTGCAGCAAAACCCTCAAGGATTTTTTGCTGGTGATATCCTCCAGGAATAAGTGGATTCGAAGGCGCCCAAGCCTGGTACAAATAATTCGCGGCCAACTTAGCGCGTTCCTCCGGTGGCGCGCCTTCCTTCCAAATCGGTTTACCCTTCCAATCCTCATTAGCAACCAAATCCAACATGGCATGCGCAGGATTAGAACCAAAAATATCACTACCCCAAAACGACGCAATACCAGGCACCGAAAATTTTCGTTCCCCCGATTCCGCCATGAACGGATTACCCAGCGCATGCATCCGTGCAATTGATAATCGATAACTATCCAAAGAAGGCAGGCCAGGCACATCAGGGATATTCACAATATTCCGCGCCCCCCAAATAGCTCGCCCCTTATCCCAAGGAGCGGAAGCCGTATCCTCATGCTCGCTACGCGTCCAATACTCCCCAGGTTCACCACCATCCAACACCGTAGCAGAATAATTCATTGCCTCAACCGCAGCAGCCAACGCCAAAACCTTTTCAGGATTTTGTGTAATATTCCGCGCAATCGCAGGAATAGCCAAATATGTATAACTAATAAAAGGTGACCCAACTGGGAAATCCCGTGCAGCCTTAACCGCATCAGGCAAATCGTTATAATCAAAAAAGAACTGTTGCGCCGCTTGCACCGCTTGTTCAGGACTAGCCCCATTACGTCGCTCAGCTTGATACACAGATAATTTAAAAACTTCATCTTCCATTCGATACGCTTTCTGTGCAGCCCGAGCCGCAACATCTACCGGCTTAAACGCAGTTTTTAACCCTAACACACCAGGCTTAGCCATCGTCTTAGCTAACTCAACACCAGATCCAAATTTACTATCTGCATCCGCAATAGAGTTTTTCGAATTAATAAACCACTCTTTAATATCCATCATCACACGGGTAGACAAAATCGCATCGGGAATTTCCGACTGATTCAACATCTCATTCGCGAGATCAGTCAAATTCCTATCTTCCTGATTAGACGTAATCGAACTACTCCAATCCGCGCCGAATAAACCATTCTCATTCGCCTCGCGAACCAAATCAGACTTATCCCCTTTACGTATTTCATTCACACCAACAAAAAAATCTTTAGGAGAATACCCAGCCATGTACAACATTTCGAAATTCGAAAATGTGTTATTCACATGAGAAACTGGATTGTAAACCGTTTTATACAGTTTCCACTTATTCAGTAGATGCCGATACGCATTCTCAACCGTAACACCAGTGCCCGGAATATTCTTTTCACCAATGCCACCAAAAATACGAAGATTACGACCATACCGATTCACCCCATTCCAAACATCAGGGCGAACATACTTACCAGCCAACGCACCATACCGCTTTAAACGAGACCCTTTCACATTCGCCGTGGGCACTTCCTTCCAACCATTAATTGGTTTATCACTCACCCAATCGGTATTGCGAGAAAGCTCCTTATACATTGTAGCTAAACTCATATCGTGGCTAACCTCAGCCATACCACGCACGTAGCGATAACCCGCGTCTTTAATCTCACCCCACGATTGCCGCTCCGCATCTGTCCAGTCACGATGCAAAACCGCATTGCCATCACGGACACCGCGAATAGACCAAGTTCGATCAGTTTCACCAAAGTCTTTAATGTTACCAGGTTGCGGCCCAAGCGTCGGATCAAGCCCCGGCCCTGGCCCACCTTTCAACCCCAAAATAGACCCGTCCCCACGTTCCAACCGTGGCAACTCATCCGACAAAAAGAAAAAACTTTTCACATTGCCATTTTCATCGGCGGTATATTCGCGCAAGTCGAGTTTGTTTAGTGCTTGGCGTTGTTGTTTTAAATCCTTCAAACGCGCCAAATCATCATTGCTGAAAATATTTTCACTCACGTTTTCCAATTTGCGAATATCAGTATTCAATTGCTGAACCTGATCCAAAATCCCTTGCGCACGAGGGCTAAAATACTGAGAACTAAACGACTCATCCGTGCCGCGCTCAATTGTATAACTGCCGTTTAACGTCTGTCGCTTCGCACTAACAAAGTCAGAATCATTTTTTAAATACTTAGAATAATATCGATGTAAATAACCACCCAGTTCTTGCTCCTCAGACAACATGCCCAAATCTTTCATGCGCTGGCCAACTTCCGTTAAATAATTGTCCAGCACATCGGCTTGTTTATGGATTAAGTTCATTTCACGCACAATGCCACGGTTCTCAATTAAATCCGCCATTTGACCACGTTCCGAAGGCGTAAAATTCTTAACGAGAAACTTACCAACTTCATCGGTTTGCTTATCGATAACCTGGCGCATTAAACGCTGTTTACGTTTAATTTCCCGCACTTCTGTAGGACCACGACCAATCAATGGCAAACTTTCAATCCACTTACCCGATCGCTGGCGCGCATCATCGAGAATACTCCCTTCGCCAAACAACCGAGTCGCCCGACCAAATTGGCTAATAGCAAACCCAGTAGCAGCGCCCTTAGAAACATCCGCCCACCAACCAGGTGACCCCATTTCATTATCTGAGGTAGTGGCACCAACCGTTCCACCAGCAAACCCCGACGCCAAATTACGCCCAGGATTCAATGCCAGATCTCGCGCAATTTCCTTAGCCGCAACACCGAAAGGATTAGAATAAAAAGTAGTTTCAGGGGGTGTAGGACCGCCAGAGTTAGGAAAAGGAATTTCGTTCGCATCAGCGCCGATATTATTACCATCTAAATTAGTTGGCTCGATAACTTTAACCTCAGAAGATTCTCTAGCACGAAATTCATCTGCAAGCGAAAGTAACTTGTTTTTCGTATCAATGTCAGAAGTTAATTCGGCCATGCGAGATAATTCATCTGCTTGTGCAAGATTACTTTGAGGCACAAGTGAAACTGAACCGTCTATCGCTTCTCCCAATGGCGGTTCTGATTGTATCAATGAGGTATTTTCAACAAGTGGTACATTTGGCAAGTCAATAGATTCCGCGCCCACAGTTGGAGTAACAGACTCATCCACCGATACAACCGGCTCCACAACATCATCCGCGAGTGAATTTTGCGTATTCGCAGGAGGCGGCTCAATCCCCGGCAAACTATCCAAAATCGAAGAATCAGGAACAACAACCTCACCTTGATCCGTAGTAGTAACACGCACCGCAGCCGCCAAACCCTCCGCAGCTTCCTCCGCAGTAAAGCCAGCCGCTTGAGCAACCCGCAAAGTTTCATCAGTAAGCTGATCAATTGAACTATCTAACGATGCAGCATCCGCCCCTGGCTTATTTCTCAAATCCAGCAACTTGCGAACACCGGCTCCAGCTAAACGAAACACCTGGTCAATCGCCGGTGCAGCAACAGCGCCAATAGCAGCACGTTGTGCAATCGCGCCACCATCAACAATTTCGCCCTTATCAGCAAATTGCTCCGCCGTGCCCGCAGCACCTTCAAACGCGCCGCCAACACCCGCCAATTTTAAAATTCGAGCTAACCCAGTAGCCGAGCCACCAATCGGTGCCGTAGCCACCGCAATAGGATCAGCAATTTCAGCACCCGCAGTGCCAATAAAATCCGCAGTGAGATCGCTGAAACCATCCGCTGGTGGAATCGCTAAACGATCACGCTCAAACTCCTCCAGTTTCACGCGCTCCACGCGTTGTTGTTCTGGCGTTTTAAATTCACCAGTGACCGTATCCACTTCTGGAATTTGATCACTCAACAAATCCAATAAATTTTGCGTCAAACTATCATGAGACTTAAACCCGCCTGCAACCCGCTCAAAAAATCCCGGTTCAGGTAAAGCCGATGCTTCAGGGAATATTCTATCCGCTAGCGGATCAGCGGGAGCATCAATCGCTTGTGCATCCGCCCCTGGCACTAAATCAGAAAAATCACCAAACGCTGTATTGTCAGAATCTTCCGCTTGAAAACGCTCAAACTCACCCACCATATGCTGCTCAATACCAACCCCAGGCACCAAATCGCCAAAATCCCCGAAAGGATTAAATTGATCATCATTAGATTTTTTTTGCGGAACCAGGTCGGCGAAAATGCCAAACTCCGCACTCATGGGAGTGGGTCCAAGCCCTGCGCCTGCAATCTCGCATTAACCGCATTTTTATCTGCGCCCGCTGCAATCGCATTTTGCGCATGCTGATACGTCGCCGCTGCATTGCTCGCTGGTTGTATCCCAGGCGAAGCCTGATTCACTGAACCCGTTGAAGCAGAATCGCCAGGAGCAGGATTACTTTGCGCATTACTAGTAGGAGCTTGATTAACTGTACTAGGCGGGTTCGTTTTTTGATTAAAAATATCCAAAGCCAACGCATTCACCTCCGGCAGCGACGGGACTGTAAAACGATTCGTGGTTTGTAAACTTTTTCTCGCATCGGAAACGGATTCTTGCCAAAGCGTATTTTGCGACTTTTCCTGTCGAGTTCGCCGCCCCGCAGTAACCGGCGAATTAACCGCCTGGCCAGCACTAGACGAAACCGGCGAAACCGAAATCGTGCCATCAATATTGCGCGTCCCCGTATCAAAACCCACAGACCCATCAGCCCGCCTAACTTTAAATCGTTCCGATTTCGCAACCGTATTATCGTTAGCAATATCCGCTGCAATAGCAGGATGAATAGTCGGATCATTCAAAACCTGTTGCAGCGCTTCATTGCGAATAGTATCGTTTTGCGCAGCCGCCACATTCTCAGAAATTTTCGAATCACCCAAGGGTGTACTACTGATAATCGGGTTTTCAGGATCATACTGATTGAAAACAGTATCACTGGAGACTCTAACCGGATTCAATGATTTCTCATTCGCCGCATTAACCTGCGCATACGGATTATCAATATTCGCAATGCCCTGCTCAAATGCATCATTACGTTGCGTAATCCCACGTGTTCGAGCTTGAGATTCATCGGCCAATGCTAAGGTTTGTGGATTCAACTTTAAATCCTTAAAACCCAACTGCAAATCTAAATTGTCTGCTTGTGTCAATGGCGCGGATTGCACCGGCCCACCATCAGAAAAATTAATGTCATTTTTATTATTAAATTGTTGCTCTAACAATCTTGCAACATTCGCAATCGTTTGCGCTCGCTCATCCTCATCGGCCTTTTTTCTTGCCGCATTTTGCTCACGCTGCTGATCCAACAACAACGAATTTGGCCCATACGCCAATATTTCAGCGAAGGAAGGCATTAACCCCCTCCCCCGCCAGTCGGCGACGGCGTTGGAAACTTAACGCCAAAATCAAAACCACTAGATGAACTATTTTGTCCTTTACCACCAAAAAAAGCTTGTATCAACAACTGCAAATCCTGCTGATTCATTTGCCCGTTAAACACATCTGCATTTAATTGATTGGCCGCATCTTGCAACGCAGTATCGCGATTTGTAACATCAGCTGTCAATGCATTCGATGCATTGGTTTTATTAATATCCGCAGCGGTCGCCTGATTCGATAAAGCCGCAGTTAAAAAATTCTGCGCATCCGTTTTACTCAAATCAATCTTATTTGACGCGTTAGTAGAATCAGCCAACAATTGATTCGACGCATTGGTTTTACTCGTATCCAACTGATTAGCTGCATTAGTCGTAGAAGCGGTCAAGGCATTTGATGCATTACTCAAACTAGACGTGAGCGCATTAGCCGCGTTGGTTTTATTAATATCCGCAGTAGTAGCTTGATTAGATAATCCGGCAGTCAGTGCATTCGCCGCATTTGTTTTATCCGCATCTAATGCATTCGATGCATTGAGAGAAGAGGCAGACAATGTATTCGCCGCATTATTCTGACTAGCAGTCAAGGAATTTGCCGCGTTAGTTTTACTAATATCGGCACTGGTAGATTGATTACTCAACGCCGCAGCCAACTCATTCGCAGCATTCGTGCTGTCCACCGCAATATCATTTGACGCGTTGGTTTTATTAATATCCGCAGCCGTTTGTTGATTCGATAAACCAGCAGTGAGGGCATTCGCTGCATTAGACGTTTGCGAAGACAAATCATTTGATGCATTGGTTTTATTAATATCTGCATCCGTCGCTTGATTGTTTAATGCAGCAGTCAATGCATTCGCTGCGCTAGAAGAGTCTGCATTCAGAGCATTCGCTGCATTGGCAGTATTAATATTCGCAGCCGTTTGTTGATTAGATAAACCAGCGGTAAGTGCGTTGGCAGCGTTGGTAGTTTCGGTTTGCAGGTGATTTTGTGCATTCGTTGTATCAGCAGTCAACGTATTACTCGCATCAAATCGGGAATTATCAATTTGATTGCTCGCATTAAACTTATCCGCGTCCAACGCTTTACCCGATTCATTGGATAACAAAGCAGAAATCGCCGCTTCCGTTTCTTTCGCAATGGAATCCAAATTAGTATTCAGATCATTTCGATTATTTTGTTTCAAACGTTGCCGCTGTGTTAACGACAAAGACGCATCCCCAGCAATTTCATCCAAAGCATCCTGAAAAACCCGGTTCGCTCGCGCCTCCCGCGTTGCCCCCAATCCACCGACGGATCGAACTTGATCTGCACTCAACCGATCAAAATTTACTTTAGGTGCACCCCCAACAGATTGCGCTTGGATAGAATTTGGTGCAGTCACTTGTTGAGCTGAAACATTATCAGGGGTAGCAATGTTACTCGCAAAAACGTCACGGGAGGAAACGTTATCCGGGGTAGCAATATTTTGGCTTTGAATCGATTGCGCATTAACATTATTCGGCGTGTTAATGTTTTGCCGACCAATTGATTGTGCAGTCACACTGTTTGGTGCGGAAATTTCATTCGCATACACTTGTGATGTCGAAACAGTACTTGGCGCATTCACATTTTGCGCCGCAACAGCAGCAGGGTTTGAAATTGTACCGCTAACAACCCTTGGTGCAGAAACCTCATTTGGTGAAGTAATCGTTTGCGGTCTAATATTATCCGCAACACCCGAAGAACGAAAATTAACGGGACTCGGTGTTTTAATATTATTTGCACTGACTCGATTAGTCGGCAAAACAGGCTGTGAATAAACAGGGCTAGATCCATTGGCAATTTTATTCGTGATCAACCCTTGTGTGGATTCATCCAATGCATCAAAATAATTCTGTAATTCTTGCGGCGATGTCTGGCGAGATTTTGACTCAGATCTACCAAAATTAAAACCCATAATATTCTCCTACTGGCGAATTCGACGATGCCAAAACCTCTCAACACCAGATTGATATGTATGACCACAAACTAAAACCGCATCAGAATTCAAAGAGAACACAGCCTTTTTTAATCGCCGATACGTGCCACGACTCGCCCACGGTGCAACAGTGGCAATTGCAATGTAACAATATTTACCATTGAGCAAATTCAGTTTAATCTTATCCGAAATTGCTTCCATTAGCGTATTCGCTTTAACAACAGCAAAACTCGCATCATCCAAACGAAACCAACCCATAAAACCATCCACTCGATCACCCAGCTCAGCCACCCACAAATTGTGCCGCAAAATAAAATCAATCATTGGCGCATAAAACTCATGTTGACCAGCATAATGAAATCCATCACGACAAAACAAATCCGTGATGGATCGAGTGAGCGGATGACTAGTCAATTTAGTCGGCCATGTAACCGACAAAAATCAAATCGATTTTTGCAACGTTCAAGGCTGGCTGTGCGGCATTTACCGTAACTAATACAGTAGTCGCCGCAGCAAAATATTTTGCACCTGCATACGCTGGCGAACCGACAGAAATCTGAGAACCCGCCGCAACATTTGCCGACAAATCAACACCAAAACCATCAGGGTCCGCTGCATCCCCAACATCAAACGTACAGGCTTCGCCTTCCGCAGTTCGCGAAATTGCATCCATACGCTCAAATACAAAACCACCTGGCAAATCAAAAACTGATGCATCATCTGCTGCTGCCAATCCCAAGTCCGACGCGGTGGATTTCGCAATTTCCGCAAAATCCAATGTCTTCTTAATTTCAATCCGACGGGTAGATTGTGGTAAATTTTTACCCACCACTTTTTTCACGTCATAACTAGACATAACTCACTCCTTAAATAAAAAATAAACAAACCAATCAACACAAAGTATAAATCATGTTGCACTCATAACAACACTAAGCGCACAAAACCACTACCAATCGGCGTTAAAACCAACGATTTTCGACTATCCTGCGCTTCATCCGCAATAAATCGAATATCCGCACTGGCCCAAACAACAACCCAGCCCGCAATCGGGTGACCAAAACCATGATCAATTGTCACATCAACGCCATTACTGACCGTCAACTCAAACGGATCAGTACTAATATTGATCATGCTTTCAACGCACCAATCAAAGCATCCAGCTTATCAATCACAGCTTGTAATTCGCTCTGTTGATATGTGCCGCTCGCAATCGAACCTAGCGTTGCAATGGATAAAACATCCTCCTTAGTTAACACCAGGTATTGCGTGCCTTCTGGATCACCAACCAAAATCGAAGGCGCCGAAATCTGTCCGAGAAATCCACCCCCCGCCACTGGCACGCCAAAGCTGCCATCATTGCCCGGTGCAGGTGAAAGCTGAACTTGGCTATCACCCGCGAGCGCATTCACCGCCCCCACGAGAGCAGCCAAACTATCATTGAGCTTATCCACGTCAAATGGATTCGCATCATTAAATTGATGAACAACTGTCGGCATCATGAACCTCCAAATTGGTATTGCGGTAACAAATCTAAAATTTCAATATGGCAATCGGCGCTAAACTGGTGCCGAAAACTTTCTCCAGTCACCAACGGAACAAACTCACGACGCACCGCCCGAGTCGGCCAGTTTTCTCCACTCGCTGCACTCGCCAGAATATCCGCCCAGGTATCCACCGATTCATCCGTTAAAGATTGTGAATCGGTAAAAACAGAATTACCATCCACAAACAACTCATAATTCACATTTTGCCGAGCGCTGCCCTTGCCGCGAAAAACAACCCTTGGCAAAAACGCCCGACCATCTCCGTTAATATTTGGAATATCGTCCCAGGTATCAAACACACTTGACACATTAGCCTGGCTACCGTCCGCATAGGTATCCGGTAAATCTCGCCCCATCAACAACCACAAGCCATCTTTACCATACCAACCGATCTGCCCTTCCCACTCAAACACCCCGCGCACATCAAACCCGGTAATCTCACCCACCCGTTGCGTTGCCATATGCAATACAAACAAACGCCCACGGGTAACGAAAAAAATTAACTGTTGTTTCTTATCGATCACCATATTGTCAGAAATCGAAGACACTCCGAAAATATCCTCGATATCCCCACTCAATGCATCTTGATTCGACAAACTGAAAATACCATCCCGCGCAACGCGATACACCGCTAGTTCATCGGTTGCGATGGAATCAGGACCAGCGCACCCCACATCAGAAACCGGGCGGCGTTTAAAATTTAACGGAGAATCCCCCGAGATAGACCACGTCGAATGATTTAAACCACAAATCAACGTATCCCCAAACGGCTCAACCGCAATAATACGATCTTCCTTTTTCCCCTGACATTCCAGCGTCCAAATTGGGTCCCACGTATCTGGCGCATCAAACTGACAATGCTGCACCCGATTACTACCATAAGCCAAAAACAACCGCCCACGCCAGGTAGTGATTGCCGTCGGAACCGGTATCGCATACGGATTGTTACTACCATCCAAAATAGCATTTTGAACCGACTCACTAACAACACTGCCATTACGCAGCGCAATATACCAAAGTGGACGAACACCATCGGCGATATACAAACGATCTTCCCGCGTCGCATTATCGGTTAACGCCTGAAAGTTTGCCCCTTGCACATAACGCCCAGCTTGATCAACATCCGTTAACGTTCCATCAGATTGGAAAACTTGAATACGCCCACCGCGCTCCACCACCAAACGCGAACCCCAATCAGTCACATCCGTGACACTACCACTGAGTAACTGTAATGCGCCTGGCCTGGCTTCCATACCGCCGTTTTTAGTCGGTAGCAAATTATTCGAACGACGTAAAAATCTGGATTTTTGGCTTGTTGATAACATGGAAAAATTACTTAGTAAAAATAAATGAAAATTCAAAACTGGAAGTACTAGTCATATCTGAAATCAAAAAGCCACCAACGCCAGTGGCCGAATCCCACGATCTCAAAAGAACTGCATCTGATGAGGCTGAAACATCACCAATGACCGAATCACCAGCGGTGACACTTAAACTCGTTCCCTTGGTAATAAATATTCCATCCGAAACGGGCGTAAACGGTAATCCGTGGAGATAAGCAGCACCGGATAACGTTCCCAATGAACTCATTGTCATAACACCCCAGGCAAAAACCAAATTACCGACGGAATAGTATGACCCGGTTTGTGTAGTGTAGGTTTGCCCATCGGCATCAACTGTCGATGCATTGTCACTTAATTGTGGAGTCCAACTACCAGACCCGGTAAATGCAAAAGTACCGTCGGACGCGGCGGAATTAAATTGTGCAGACGTACCCGAAAGAGTATTGCTAGACAAATTAAATGTTTTGTTCGTCAATGTCTGAGAGTCAGAGGTGCCCACAACATTTCCACTTACACCGTGGGCTGAGCTAGCGCCGGTATGAATAGAAACATCGCCATCCAATTCCGCAATCGCCGACTGAACATTGGATGAAGAAATCGTACCCGTTGGCGTAAACGGCGTAGTCGTAGCAGAATTCTCGCTATCCAACTCCGCAATTGCAGCCTGAACATTGGAAGCCGCAATCGTGCCCGTTGGCGTAAACGGCGTAGTCGTAGCAGAGTTTTCACTATCCAATTCCGCAATCGCTGATTGAACATTGGATGAAGCAATCGTACCCGTCGGTGTAAACGGTGTAGTCGTAGCAGAATTCTCGCTATCCAATTCCGCAATCGCCGCTTGCACATCCGTCGCCGCAATTGTCCCCGCCGGTGTAAACGGCGTATTCGCCGCAGATAAGCCAATCGTTAACGGACTAATCGCCCCATTGGGATGAGGTGTAAAAACAGAAACCCAACAAGCCGTAACAGATACGCCCGGAAAATTATCCACAATATTCACCGTCGTCGTATCAGTCCCACCCCCAACATAATTAAACGACACCACATCCGTAAAAAAATCAGAGCCATCAACCGTTAACCGAACACGAATATTATTTATAAAAAAACTCGTTTTATCACCAGAAAAAACAAAACTCGTTGCCGTCGCATAATTCGGCGTACCACTCACCGCTTGCCATTCGCTAGTAATAATTCCCGTTAACGCGCTACCATCCACCGCAGGCAATGGATCAGGTGTTGGAATACTCGTTAACGCACTACCATCCACGGCTGGCAACGGATCAGGAAAATTATCCCCATTCGACAAATACATCGAATCGATCAAATCCTCAAAATGGCTTTGTGTCGGTCGTTTGCCAGATTGAAAATAAGCTTTTAATTCAGCCGCCGTTTTCGCTGCACTCAAAGCAACTGGAGAACCGCCAAGATATGCAGCCACAAAAAATAAAATCAAGCAAAGTTTTTTCATATCAACCCACCACAAAATTATAAACCGCTTCATTACCAATTCCGGTCAAACTTGCCGGCACCGTTTTGCCCGTAGACAACTCACTAGCACTTTGAACACCCAACGTCGTGGTAGCATGAGGCACCTCGAAATCACGAAGCAAACGCTCAACATCGAAATGATCGCTCATTGATTCCTTCAACGCCTGATAAAACCGATTTTCAAAAATTTGAGGATCACTCACCAGTGAATCACGATCGAAATGCCGTGCATAAATCCCGATAACGCCATCCATCAACAACGTATCCCACTCTGGTGGTACGATTTGAATATCCATAGGCCGCGTATAATAAACCCAAAACTTGATACGCTCCTCCGGTGCAGGCCACAAATGCACACGCTTGCCCGCCTCCAGAGCATAAATTTTTACAGGACCAGCATTCGGACGATTATTTTCAATCGCGTCCGCCCGCGCATCGACAATCGTTTGCAAATCCACTTTGGTTAACTTACCCGGTGCATACAATGAAATGACTCGATCAATATCACCCTTTAGATCGATAATATCCGCCCCTGCATCCAGCTCAGTACGCGCAATGTTTTCTAAAAACCACCAACGTCGCCCACGCTTAGCAATATTCAACACATGCACCAGCCAACGTTTAATCCGTGTAGTATCGGTCCCCGCCTTAACAAAATCCGCCAGATCATCCGCAACACGATCCTCCCGAGTCGGATCAGCCGCCGGAAACGGTTGCAACGCAGGGGAATTATAAATAGTCGCAATAGAATAAAAATTTTCATCCGCAGAGGTATGCAACATCGTCGCAGTAAATAAAATGTCCCCGCTAGTCGGGTGCGTAACCGTAACTGAATAAACACTACCCTCACTGCCGCGATCATTCGGCCACAACGCCATAACTGCTTGACCATTCACATCCGTCGTAAACGTTTTTGATTTCGGCGTAATATAACCATCCACCGAATCAATATCCGGCTTATCCAACAAAACCGCAACGCTTGCGCCAGATAGCGCAGACCCATCCTGCTCAGTTAACGTGATCGTAACGTTATACGTAATCAATGCATTGACTCCTTATCGATATCCGCCAAATCCCAAATATTCGCAGCCATCGCCGGCATAACAACCGTCGCCCGCAAATACGTTTCGCTCGTAGATTTAGCCTCAACAACATAATGCGTAATTTCCTGCGAAAACGTATTCGACCAAAGCGACAACGTGACCTCGCCATTGGCATCCGTTAAACCAGATACCAATTCAGGCACAACAACACCATAATCAAGCACGCTTTTATTCAACTCAGCAGTAACCAATACACCAACCAACGGCCCATCAATGTCGTTTAGTTTGATTGATAAATCATAATAATGCGGTGGCTCATCCGTCGCATAAACCGTGCTAGCATGCGATGAAAAATCCACAGTGCAAGTCACAGTCGGTAAGACATAACTCGCAATAACCGCCGCAAGACTACCCACCCCTGCACAACTCGCAGACCCAACAAACGCCGACTTCCCTAACGCTACAACTGCACTGGCAGCACTAACATTCGCAGCCGAACTAACAAAATCTGCTTTACCCAACGCAGCAACAACACTAGCAGTACTATCGTTTGCAACCGATCCCACAAAATCTGCTTTACCCTGCACAACAACATCACTGGCGGGAGAACTACCAGCAACATCCCCAGAAACACTATCAGAAAGAGTCACCGTAACAGCGGCATTAGAAGCCGCAGATGATTGCGAACCAGAAATAACAAACGGAAATGCGCCGGTAACAGTCACAACGCTTGGAGGGGAAGACACACTAGCAACAGTATTCGGACTCGTATAATCAACATCAACAGCCACATTACTGACTGGACTATCATTCACAACCGATCCAACAAAATCACTTTCGCCGGTAACCGTAACATCACTACCAGGAGACGAAACAACAACAAAATCATGCAACGCGAAAACATAAGCCGCGCCTTGATTTGAACCAGCCAAGTTTTCCCGATATGCCCCAACACAAACAATCTCGGCGCCAGCCGAGCAACCCAGTGACCATCCAAAGAACGACACATCTTCTTGATCACCTGCAATAAGTTTTGTAATCAGACTATAATCACTAGCAGACTGAACAAAGGCACCACCCCTATCTAGTCCTGCACCATCCTCGCGGTACGCTCCACCAATTAAAATTTTCCCATCATAGGTTAACGCTAAAGAAGAACCATAACGATCCTCAGCGTTGGGGCTCGAATGATTAACCGGTTTCTCAGTAACATAACTCGCCCCGGAATAAACTGCGGCACCTCCCGAGTTAGAACCAGCAACATCAATAAATTCACTTCCTGCAGCAACAAAGTCACCATTCACTGATATTGCCAGTCCATAACCCAAGGCATCACCATCGGTGTCATTTATGGAACTCGAAATTAATTGTTCAGTGCCGTAATTCGAACCTGACAAAACAAAAACACCACCACGGTTAGAACCACCCCCATCTTTTCCCTCTGCCGAAACTGCGATTTTACTTTTGTCTGGTGAAATTTTTACTTTTGAGCCAAATTTATCATAGTCTGTGGGTGACCCAGCCGTTATTTTAATTTTTGTAGCCCAAGCATCTTTAAACACATGTATCGCACCGCGTTGTGCTCCAGCACCATTATCAAATTGAGCACCTAATACAGCGACAGTACCATCCGCACTAAGAGAAACAGATCGTCCAACAAAAAAACTGTCATTACGCGTATCGGGAACTAATTCCGTTTGGGTAGCCCAGCTCGAACCAGATAACACATAACCAGCGCCTTGGTCAGTGCCACCTCCATTTTGAGAAGGACAACCAACTAATGCAATATCGCCGTTGTAACTTAAATCGATATCCCAACCAAAATGATCCCCATTAGCAGGTGTAACCGCCGTTAACACAACACGGGTGACCGTTGAAAAAGTCGCACCTCTAAAAAAATAAACCGCGCCTCTTTCAGTACCACCAGCAGCCTCGTAAGGACAACCAACAGCGATTGTACTTTTGTCGGATGACACCGCGATAGCATATCCAAACTTACCATTATTTTCAGGCGTGATCGCAGTCAACTTAGCAATCTGCGAATACGGCAACCCCGCGCCATAACCCCACCCGGTTGAAATAACAGAACTACCAGCAACCAGTGCAGTCACCGCCGCAATAAAATCACTTTCCCCTGTCACCACCACATTGCTGGCCGCAGCAGGCGTATCTACACTACCAACAAAATCACTTTCCCCAGTAGAAACAACATTACTGCCGGGGGAAGTAGCAACAACATCGCCGGCGGGAGAACCGGAACCTTGCAATTCAAAACACCCGATATCCGGCGTACTCGTATCTCTAGCATTGCCAAAAATATCTAAATCATTTGTATCAGCATGTTGCGCGCTCGCAGCTTCTAGATAACTACTGGTTGCTAACTTTAAATCGTAATTTGTTGTTGAATCCGCATCGACGAATGGAGACGTTGAACTATATGTTTGCGTATCAATACTGTTAGTACCTGGCGCAAATGTGTCATCTGTTGCGTTGTAATCACAACCGGCAGCCCACGCCGAGCCACCAGCTTTATGAAATGCAGTACCAAATCCATACACAGCACACCCGAAAACATCAGGCCTGCCATAACTAGTAGAAATACCTTTGCCTTGTACTGTGTAATTTGATGGATTAACAACAGTGCAGGCAATTGTATCGCATCGACCGTATATGCCGACCATGCCCGACCTTGAGCCGCTCATGAAAACCAGGCAGTTAACGATTAATCCCGCTGAATTAGCATTTTCAATTCCTGCTCTAGCAGATGAATTTGAATCACTTTCGACTAGGCAATTCTGAACAGTGCAATTACTTGTAACTTTTATACCGCCGCCGGTATTAGTATTTTTTACCTGTAGCTTTTCTATTACAGAATAATCAATTTGCGCATCGACAACAAAACCATAACCCGCCGCTTCGGTTATTGCCGCCCCAGCTGAGTTGTCAAACTCCAATGGATTTGAATCACTATCGAATAAACTTGCACTAGTATCGGTTGTTAATTTTATATATGTCGTTGCGTTTTCACCGGTCTGACCTGATATCGTCACACCAGCTGTGAAATTTTGATTTTTACATTTTCCCTCGTACACATTGCCAGACGATAACGACGCGGGTATATCGTCTTCCCACAATTGAATAGTAGTATAATTACCACCAGTGCCAATAACCGACGACGGCATTAAATGTAATCCTCAGCCGATCCTTTGACTACAGTGACATTGCTTAATAAATTTTTATTCTTGGCTGCAAATTCAAAAATCGGAACGACTCGTGTGGCATCAGAAATGTAGTCTCTGATTTCTTTTGGAAATGAAATATTATCTAAATCTAGCCCGAATTTTCTTTTCCATTTGCGAGATTTTGTATTCTCCACATCCTCTTCCACTGCAATAAAAGCCATGGCCTCTGATAATGTGATATCGACTTTTACTATTCGCCATTCTGGATTTGTTAATTCTCTTTGACTAAAAACATGGTTATCATCAACGAATGATATTACATCTCCCCGATGGGTGCGCGCCGTGTGTGTTTTAGGATCAGAGTGAGGTCGGCTAACGACTCTAACCACTAATTGCATAACCCCACCCTCGCTCGATCTCTAACCCGCCGCTATCTACCCACGCTTGTTCGACTGCTGACGACCAATGATCCCTCCAGTTAGAGAGCTTTCCTGTCCATGTTTTTGTTAGCCCTGGGATATTCTCGAACGCGCCATCTATATAAGGAGCATTAATAAATCGCGCAATTTGTTGCAACGTTTCCGGTTCAGATATTAACGACTCAAATTTAACAACAAATGTTTCATCGTCGTTAAACCAATCGATATAATTTCTGGCTTCATCACGAAATGATTTACCTGAGTAATACGATTTGGTCGCTGAAATTAAATAGCCTTCGGTAACGCTCGACTTTGTCCATCTAACCCAACTAACCAGCATATCCCTCGGATTACGGATAATTAAAATCTGTTTACCGCGAGGCATTGGCTGATCAATTTCATAATGACCATGAATGCAATATTCCTTCGCGCCGCCCTCTTGCATCCATGGAATACCCAACAACTCAACCGCTTTTACAAGCGCATGAGTTCCACTTTTCGGCATGCCATTGCAAATAATACAAGGCATTATTAAACCTGTGGCGCCTTAAGCGTAAACGAATTACAACTAATCACACCGCCGGATGTAATAGAAACATTATTCATTTCCATATCTCCGCCGCCACCAGTAGCAGTAATAGTCCCAATGCCGATGCAGTTCGTCCCACCAGAATCCAAACAACGAAAGTGCCCCGCCGTGCCAGTCGCATCCGCGCTGCTATCATCAGTAATCGCATTCGCCACAGCCGACGCATCGGTGCCATCATCTGTTGCTGCTAAAAATGCCGTTGCACCAAAGGTTAATGTTCCCAACAAAGTTCCAATCGCAGCAGAATCAGGATCATTCACCGCGCCAGAGCGGATTTGAATTGTCCCACTATTCATTTTTGCGGCTTCGCCATCCGCAGATCCCTTACGCCCTTCGGCGCCACGATTCCAGGTCATGATGCATCTCCCAACAATTCGACTTCTGCATTCACTTGATCAGCACGGGCTTGATACAAATGCAGCATCTTAATCAGCAAACCATCCGGCGCAGGTAATGGCTTTTTGGCGGCAGTCCAGTACTTAACATACATCACATCCATTTTTGCTAGATCAGCAACCGCTTGATCGCTCATCTCAAGCAGTTCCTGCATTTGCTTGACATTAGTGAGTCGAACTAAAAAATGTTTTGGGATAGGAAAGCTAGGATCAGACAAATAAACTTCCACATGCTTAACAGTAATTTTATTACCATTACCATCTTCGCCAATCGCCTTTGCAATGGCTTCATTGTCGAGACCATTTAACTTTGCTAATAATGACAATGCTGCCGTTCGATTAAATGCGTTTTTAAAATCCATAAAACACTCCAATTAAAAAATGGTCGCCCAGTACAGGCGACCAAGTACAGGTAAACTTTTAGTCAAAAGTAATAATCCCGTTTGAACGACGCGATCTCACGAACAGCGATGCATAGGTTAAGCAATCACGTTTTTTCGCGAGTTTGGACTCCATCATTTGCCATTTTTCAAATTGAAAATTGGTGCCAGAGTGAATACGTAACTTAATGGAATTTTTAAAATTACATAGCCATCCAACTTTTGCACCCATTGTTTCATCATAAATGACAACCGAGCTATTGTAGGGAAACATGTTAAATGCACCCCAGCCCATTTCCTCTTTTAAATCCTTAATGCCGATTTGCAATTTACTTTCAGCAAACGATTGCATTTCGTCATACAGATCTTCACCAGCGATAAGCACATCCGGAGTTTGACCTCGATATGTACAAAGTCGAGTTAATTTCCGAATTCCTTTTCGCATTTCGGTTGCTAGCGAGAAATTGGTGCCCGGTGTTTTTTCTGCGAGTTGTGGATTCCAATAACTAAAACCCGCCAATGTTGGATCAATACCACCACATGAAAGATCTCTTGTCATTACTCGGCCAAGACCCATAAAACGGCGGCCATCAGCATCCTGCGTTCCCATTAAAGTTGAACCAAAGTGATTTGCCAGAGAAATTTCCAGTTGTTCTTGTTTGGTTTCCACCAAATCAATTAACTGTTCTTCTCCGGAGTTTTGCACCAACTCCTGACGGCTGTACATTTGCGTACCCACCATTTGCCCATAGCCAAACTTGGCTTCTGAGGAAAAATCTTGGGGAGTATTATCGACGTCATCATAATGGGTGTGATCTTTGACAGTGGAATTTGTTTTATCCATCAATTTCACGGGGACATGAGTACCAATGCTTTTTCGGTACTGGATTAATTTTTTGTCTTTCAAATAACGAAAGACGGGATAAGGCACCGATATTTCATCACCGACTTCCTTATCCATTTCCTCCATAGTTGCGAGGAACATATCATCGGTATCGGCAACACCATCAAATAATGGCACGCCAGTACTGTTTACAGACATAACAAACTCCTAACAGTCGTTAGGCGTTAGCAGCTTTCGCAATTCGATTTTTCGCGCGAGACAGAGCACGTTGCCCAACAGACAAATTGGCGTCTTTTCCGTGAACCTGATTAGTACTACCACCATCAGATTGCGCGGGTTCACCTGCCTGCTGTTCATTACGTTGAGCGGTTTGTTTGAGCGTTGCCAATTCCTGTTGCAAACTGGCCATTTGGGAGAGTTGTTGCTGAATACCTGGCATGCGTTCCAACAAATACGCGTCGGTGACACTAAGCCCAGGCACATTCGTTAGGCGCGAAACAATCGCATCCTTGTAATTAAACAAGTCTGGGTATTGCTGCGCGCCAGATTGAAATTGCTGCCGTAAATCATTAACTAAATCTGCTTTTTGCTGACTATTCAGATTTTGCAAATTTTGTTGCGTTGCTAATTTATCGCGCTTAGCATTTTCTTTGCGAATCGTTTTCGCATTTTGATCCAACATCCATTGAACCATCTCCTCCTGCGTTTCAAACTTAGGAGGAGTAGCCGATGCATCAGAATCAAACGACACATCGATACCAGCACTATCCGCCAACTCCAATAAAACCGCTTTCGCTTCATCTTCGCCAGAACTGAATCGCGTATACATATCGCTAAGCGATCGTAACTGCTCCCGCTCTTGACCTAAATCTTGAAATGATTTCGTAAGACCCGCTTGCATGTCTTTAAACATGTTAACCAAGGTTAAACGCGAGTCGCCATCTGAAGGCAACGCATTAAAACTCGCCTTCCATTGTTCCGGCCACGATCCAGGAGCAGTCACGGTGCTGTCAGGATTGGTGCTTTGAGAGCCACTATCCTCGCTTATCGCACTGGTTGTTTGTTCGCCCGGCTTAACACCGTCATCGCCTGGAGTGCTGTCGCTTGTGGGGTTATCTCCACTCGCCGCTTGTTCCGACTCTGGTGTAGAATTAGTTACCTGTGATTCACTACTATTTTCATTATTTTCTGTCGTAAACCGTGCTTTGGCACGATTTAATGCTTTTTCGCCTGGTCCCATAAGACGCTCTGATTCAGCAGGTGCACCTGCTGAATCAGGCGTGTGAACATCCGTAGACTGGGAGGAGAGTACGGATGATTCTGGGCTCTGTGTGCCACTTTCTGGCTGTGTATTGGCGCTTGGCTCAGCGCTTAATGTTTCACACATAACACCACCTTAGACAAAAATTTACAAATTAACAAGGCCTATGATTCGTTCGGCGCATTAATAGCCGATCTAATCGCCTGCCCATTACTGATATCGTTGACATTGGTTTGCGCTTGTTGACCGGGAACCTGTGGCGGTATCAGCCCCATATTCTGTTGCGCCAATAACATAATCGCATTAATGTTCCGCATGTCGGTCAATGTCATAACCTCTCGCATTAATGCCAAATCCACGCTAGGTCCAAAACGACCAAGCATTAAACTCATATTGTCTGTTAACAACTTTTGCTTAACCGGGGAAATACTCATTGCACCGCCAGACTTAGTCACTTGTAATTTGAACTCCCCTTGGAATGCCTCGCGACCAAACGGTAAATACAACTCTTGCCCATCAATTCCGATCGTTGGTAAAACCTGCCCATCCGGTGCATAAACTGAAAGAAATGCTTTATGCGTTCGCGCAACATCGGTTAAAAATTTCAAATACAAACGCATTTTACGGCCTGGCCTGGCACCCACAATCTGCATTTGGTTTTCACTTTCCGTCGCAGTATCAGCACCAGTGACAGGCGTTTCCGGATAACCGGATATTTTTCTCACTTCGTTTTCCCCGAGCGCTGCCGCTTGGAAAACTTCGGGATTAATATTTGGCGTGGACATTTCGCCCATTAATTTATCAGGCGGTGTGGTGTCGTCTATATGTAAACCAACCGGCGTGACCTTGTTCGAATTAAGTGCTTCTTGAATTGCCTCACCCAATCCGCTTTGGTTTTTGTTGTACCAGGTAATGCGACGAATTTCACGTACCCAATTCGCCCAACGAGTACGGGACTTATCCGCCTCAACCGAGGGATTCCGAATATGGTGTATTTGTGATATACCCGCCCAACGATCATTCGCTGGTATAGGAATGAAAAAATTAAATGGTGAATCATCCGGGCCATCAAATAAAACAGAAATTTTCTGTTTATTTAACAAAATTAGTTTACTGTCCGCTGCCGTATCGATGCCATACTTTTGCATTTTTGTCCGCGACATTTCTGGTGGAGCCGTTTCAATAAAATCAATAATTTCGCGAGTTCGTTTATTATAGATTTTAATAATACTAACGGAATCCTCTGCCAGATATTCCTCGTTCGGCGTATCCCCATAAATATCTGCTCGCTTAAAGGCATAGCCAGTGAGATTTTTAGGCAATTTGTCCTTATACCGTGGATCTCGTTTAAGCTCATCAATGGAAATTACATCTTCAAAGCCGTGCCACCATGACAACGGAATTTTAGTCTCATTACTATCAAACAAAAAATGCAATGGTGAAACATGTTTGTCGTAACAATTTTCCCAAATAACTTCTTCCACTTCTTCCGGTTCAAAAACAGGTTGGCCAGATTCATCAAACACGGGAGAAAAAATGTTTGGCTGAACCTCTTCGATCACTGGCACCATTTGTTCGGTAGTATCAGTGACCGTTTTGTAATGGGTATAATTTATTGCATGCCCAATTACCACACCATCACGTTTGATATAATCCGTTTCTTCCGCGCCGTGAATTAGGCCGCCACGATTGAGTGATCGTAAAACACCTTGTTCAACAATCATCTCTGCATGGGTATCCGCTGGACCTAATTCACGGGTAAAGTCGTTAGCTTCGGCACGTAAACCAATTTCGGGTGTTTCTAACATTGCCATAGTTTGCTCAATGTTACTAAACACCAACGCCAGTTTTACTTGATCACCATTAGGTAAAACAACAGAATCAGAATCGTTTCCATCTTGTGCCGCAATATATGCATCAATAACAAGACGAGCATAACTAGCCCAATCAGACACATGTTCATCCCGACGTCGACGAGAAGCCTGAATGCGTTTGTGCCATAATTCCAAATCGACCTGATCATTTTTCATAACCCACTAACCTCTTAGTGTTTCGATTTTTTCATCGATATGCTGTAACAAGCCTTTAATGTCATCAATATCTTGGTCGTATCGAGTTTGCTTTGTTTCAACAACCGCCGTGCGTTCTGAATTTCTAGAAATTATTTTTTCATGATCCGAAATTTCTTTGTCATGATCTTTCAAGCGATTATCAATCGTCGCGTGCCTGGCTTGCATAATGCGAAAAAAAACTGTAATCAAAACCAAGAAAATTCCCTGAGCAAGCCCGAGTAGAACCGTTTCCATTTCACTCGGCTTTTTTCTTGAACGCCAACGAAGATTTCGCTTTCATTCGGCCATACGTGGCAAACACCATTCCACCAACGACTAACGCCTCATCCAGCATATTAACAACTTGTGCGCTATCAACTTCGATACCGCGTGGTTGCAGATAAAAACCAATTGCAGAAACGATAATGCCTAAAATCGTTTTTGACAATAACGGGTTTTTTGTTTCTTCCATTTCAATCTCCTTTAGTCCAGTGCGTTAGATAACCCTTATACCAAATCACGAGATAAACAAAACTCATGAAAAAAATACCCCATTGCTGCCCCGTAAAACTCACATAAACCCAAAATGGCTGACTCGACAATCCTAAAATAAATGCCCAACGTCGAATATCATGCTCTTTGAATGTTGTTAAAAATATGGCTGAACATCCCAATCCGAAAATCATAAACTGACAAAAAATATCAAACCCGGTCATTGGAATCTCCCCCAAAATCAAAACCCGATTTCGCTACACGATCGATATAATATTGATTTATGTAATTACCGTCTGCCATCCGACGCGGCGTACCGGCATTGTAAGCTGCGACAACACCCTCCCAACCATAGGTTAGAAAAAATCGTTTTCGCAAATTGACAAGCAAGGCACAACCATACGACACACCAACCTCACTGCATAACATGGGGAATGCTTTGCGAAACCCTAATTCTCTCGCAACGGCTCCCATAATTTGCATTGGGCCCCAACTGCATTGTTGACCTCGGAATTCGGTATCCCGCGATGATATGCCAGGATGTGGAAAGTCAACTGGCGCGTGCTCTTGTTTTTGTTCTATGTTGAGTAGACGCCGAAATGGTCGTTCTTTTTTAAAATCCCACAAATAACGATATTTAACCTCAGATCGGAAAGCGTAAATATCACCAGAAGATTCCACCTGAATAAGCGCGGCAATTAATGGCCTTGGCAATCCATAACGTTTTGAGTTAGTTTCAATTGCTTTTTCCAGATTAAATTCCAAATCCATGGGACACTCCTAGCGGATATAAATACCCGAGTTTGCTTGCATACGAATGCGATCAAAATGACGTTTAAATGCAGGATGCAAATATTCATCATCATTTTTTGCTTTAGGTGGTTCCTCTGTTACGACTTTCACCATAAGCGTTTGCAACGCGGCATCCCCGAGATTGCCGGATTTCCCTTTTTCTTCTCCCAATCGTTTAACAATTTCTTTTTTGCTTTCAACTTGAATACGACGACTAGTATCTTCGTAATAGCCCGGCGTAGTGAGTTGAGCTTTTAAACCCGGCAATTCTCTTACGGAACATTTTGGATTCGCAAAAAATTTCCGGCCATCCTTAAACCACATTTCATCTCGACGGCGAAAGAATCGTTTTTTATCCACTGCACCTTGGCCAGCGTTAAAGAAAATAACGCGCACGCCTTTTTCGGGATGATCTTGATGGAAGTATTTAGCCAAATATTCCATGGCCCCTCGACCCACGCCGTTGGAGTCGCCGATAATGTATTTTGCGTTGTGAATTTCCTGGGCATCAATAGCGCGTTGCGCAGCATCAAGCGTGATTTCCTCTGGCTTGTCTTTCGGCAACCACTCTTCCCCATCAAACAAATTAAATCCACGACGTAAAGCCATGGCATGCTTGTCGGACGTTAATCCGAAATCCAACCCAATAACAACAGGCTCTTTTTTGCTATCTTCATCAGGCTCACGTTTGAATGCATCTTCCATCCAATGTGTTTTAATACATTGCTCAAATGCACTACGCGGCTTTATTCCGCGAACACGCACACGAAAACGATCATGGTCCTCATCACCGGAACATTCTTTTAGGATTTCTTCCCAATATTTTGGCTGCACAAAACCACGAATTCGTAATGTTTTAACGGACCCATCAAGCTTGCGATACGGTAGTGTGTAAATTTCATCTCGGTTTGACATCCGACAATCCAGCGGAATAATCGCATAACGATCAGGTCGATCCATACTTTCAGCAAACCAACCATCGGGACGAGTGGGATTACCTGGCGCAAGAAAGCGGGCACCTTCTTCGGACAATGCACCTTCAAGCACTTCTCGAATTTTGTCATCGATACCGCTAGCTTCTTCTGCAATGACTAGAATACCGCCGGAAGGCATATCATCGACATCTTCTTCGAATAATTCTGCTAACTCACCAAACGGATCATCGTCATCCAACGCATGCGCGCCTTGCAGACCTTCCGGTTTTTCCGGACGTGCTGTTCTTGCAATACACATCCAATCCCCATTGTCTGGATTAACATGAGTAATGCTGGAATTTAAAATTTCCCAATCCTTTGCCAGCATTGGCCAACGTTTTTTCATACGCCGATACATTTTGCGAACTTCCGCCCACAACTGCCCAGTCAACTGATCGGACGTTGGTGCTGTGCAAATTGTTTTGGAAAATGGATGAGTGAGTAAATGCCACCAGATAACAATTGCCAGCACCCGCGTTTTCCCCAAGCCGTGACCACTGGGAACCAAAACCTGGCGTTTCGGGTTATCAGGATTCAACCCGTAAAATTCGTATAGCTCACGCGGTGCATCGGAAAGGTCTAGTAAAATTTGTGCTTGATACGGTTGAATGACAATTCGCAAACATTCAACACAAAATGCAATAGGGTCCAATCGCCAGCGTAGCAGTAACATTGCAAGCTGGGTGATTGAATCGAGTTTTGGATCGATCTGCCAAAACCAAACCTGGCGTTCCTGCGCAGTCATTTCCCTGGCCATATCACTCATGACCCGAACCCATCAACAAAAGATTAGATTGCGTGGCTTTTGGTCCCATAGGTTCCGGTAATGAAGAAAACCGAAACCGGATTCGACAGTCTTGCGCGGGCAAAGTACGTCGTTTTCGATGATGATGTCTTGCATCGCATTGCGGCGTGGTTAGCTCGCATGTAGGTGTATGGTTAACAACCTCAGACATTGTCAAAATCCGAATTTCGATTTTTTTCAAAATTTTCCCCGTCCAGGCTAAGGGTAGTGGGGGTGGGGGCAGAGGGGGGGCCGGGGGGTGGCTGGGCCGTGTGATCACTTGGTGAGCTGCCCATCATGAGCGGCAATTGTTGATTAAAAAAGGGGCCATTTTCTAGCGCATTGGATTCTCCATCCATTGCTCTATCGTCACAAGTTGCTGAATTTATTGGGGTGTTATCAGGCTTAACCGTTTTTAGGGACTCATTCGGTACATTATTGTTTTTGCTTAGACGATTAATAGCCAATTCCAAATCGCTACCGCCGCCGCCTTCCCCGCTTCCTTGGTCTGACTTCGGCGCAATCTGCGCCCATATTTGCAGCGCCTTGGATCCTTCGCCCGCTTGTACCATGTCGGACACAACCATGGCCGCAGCCATAACAGAATCTTTTGCCTTATCGCCAGTGGCTAAATGTGCATGTTTTGTAACAAGTGCATGAGAAAAACCAAGCTTAAATGCTTCATCAAGTTGCAATCTGGCAGCAGATATACCGCCACGAGGAGCACCAGCACCAGACCGAGCACCACCCCAGGCCATTAAACGAACCTCGAATTAATATTTAAATATTTTGAATCAACTTGAAAACCCACCCGCCAAACTCCGTCCACCTGCTAATGCTAAAAACTTAGCTCATAGTTGCTATGAGTGCAACGTTTAGTTGATGCAAGCGCACACTCAAAAAACCAGTGCGCCCAGGGGAAACGCAAACAGAATGCGAATGAACAGCCTTTTTATATATTTGTATATTAAAGAATAAATAGTAATAAACCCCTCCCATTGACAGCTTAGGTTCGGGAGTTGGCGCACTCGCGCACTGGCGCACTACGAAACCTAATACACGCGCGACCCCTACCCGGTAACGATCAAGCAAGGTCTAGGTATCGAGAACCAATTACATATACATATAACCGAAGTGCGCAAGTGCGCATAGTGATCCCAAATTTATTAACCCTTATATAACAACAAGTTGAAAAGCCTCACTAAATAAATATTTGGCCCACCGCATTTCTTGGTGTGCGCGGGTACGGGTGAAATGCATACAAAACCAGCCCGCTTTATGTATTACAACAAAAAGGTTTCGATAAAAACTTGCAATAGCCGCATACAGCGCCTATTATTCCAAACATGAGGTTTTGAATACAACATCGCGTCAACGATGAAGGCCTCAAAAACAAACTAAAGGAGTTAATCACATGACTAGATCTACACAAATGAACGAAAAAGATGCAGTAAAAATCCTCGGCTTAAATGGCGAAGTCACACCCGAAATTGTGAAACGTGCATACCACAAAGCCTGCTCGCAGTACCATCCAGACAGAAACCCAGCCGGCACCGAAATGATGAAAGCAGTAAATGCCGCCTACCAAGCAATAAAAGACATAACAAAAAATATTGAAATCGACGAAGCCGCGCAGAGCTACGGCGAAGACTTAAACGAAGCAATAAACGCAATCATCCACCTAGATTTGACCCTTGAAATTTGCGGCGCGTGGGTATGGGTAAGGGGTGACACCAAAACATACAAAACACAATTAAAAGAGGCCGGTTATAAATGGGCACCAAAAAAGAAATCCTGGTATTTCCGCCCAGCAGATTACAAAAGTAGGAGCCGTGGAAAATATTCAATGGATGAAATCAGAGAAAAATTCGGGACCGACACAGTAGCCCGCAAACCACAACAAAATATTCAATACGCATAAAGGAGGCAATCAAAATGCAAAACAAACAACTACCCGTAATCGACACAACCAAACCATACAACGGAATCATTGAAACGCTGGCCTACCCTGGCCAGCGGGGAGAATATTTTCTCGTAGGCAGTGCATATGATGCAGACACAAACAAAAATTTAACGGTTGAACAATACAGACAACAAATAAATCCAAACATAAAATTAATTAGCTGGGCAGAATGCGCAAAATTAGAAAGGCAATATACACAATCGTTAATCACACAGCCGGAAGAAATCGAAGCCGCTAATTATTACGAAATGTTAGAAATACTCCCACCCGCCCGTTGGACCCACATTGTAGGCTTTGAAGTATTCCACGTCATCGAAAGGATAACCGACAACCTGGTGCATTGGTACGCCAAATCGAACGGGAAATATTACAAATTTATTGACCGCGCAAACATAGACATAAAAAAACTAGGCCAAAAACTACTAAACAAAGCACAAAACTAAAGGAGCTACAACCATGCAAAACAAATACGATCAAAACCGCTTAAACGAAACGCCAGCAATCAAACAATTTTTCCACGACATCCCCGCCAACATTGCAGAAAACGCCTACCGAAACACAAGCCACTTTCCAGAGCGCGCAAGCTCAATCATACGCGCCGACTACGCCAAAGACTTACTCAACGACAAGCAAGAAATCCTAAACACAATCCACCACGCACAAAAACGTGGTGCCACAATCAAAGAATGTTACCTAGAACAAATCGAAATTTGGTTCCAAGCCCACCGGCAAAGCGTAAAACAAAAATACATAACCTACCTACACTCACACGCAAATGTAGCAAGTAGTTTTATTTGCGGCCCCGCAAATTTCCCTGTAGCACGCATGCAAAAACGCGGGCAATGGGCCGACAATCACTACAACAACATCAACACATACCGCGCATTTAGCAAAAAACAAATACTAAAAAGCTTACTGCCCTACGGCGACGGCCACGAAATCAAAACCAACGACCCCGACGCAAACAACAAAATAAAAAACAAAATCGACGCATTAGAAAAACAACGCGACACAATGAAAGCCATAAACAAAACAGTGAGAAAATATTACAAACGCACCGACAAGCCCGCGCCAGGTGATGGAAAATACGAACAATGTATAGAAGCCCTCGCCCACTACGGCTACAACCAGGCAACCACCGAGAAACTGATCAAACCAAACTATATTGGATACGTAGTACCGTTCGAACCTTACCAACTAACCAACCTAGGCGCAGAAATCCGACGATTAAAACAACGCAATGCCGACGTAGCCAACGTAAAACAAACTGAAATCAACGACGAATTTAAAAACGGAGAGACTGCGACAATCAGCGACGACGGGAAAATAGTTATACACTTTGGATATAAACCAGACGAAAAAACCCGCACAAAACTCAAAGCGCACGCCTTCAAATGGTCTCGGACCCGTATAGCATGGGTAAGAAAACTAACAGCCAACGCCCGCGCCGACTATTACAACCACATCAAACCGATGCTAAACTAAAGGTCTAGAAAGTAAATGCCCCTGGTCGCGCCAACAACCAGGGGCAAACTAAAGGCGCCGATCACATGACCAGCAATCAAAGTATAGCAAAATTCCACCGCTACGACAGTCGCACATCAGACCTACGCGACTACCAGCCTCAAAATGCATTCGCCAAACGCCGTCGCCGACTAGGACTAACAAACAAACAAGCTGCAAAATGGTTAGGAGTACCATATAAAACCGCGTTGAACTGGAACCAGGGCCGCCCCGCCCCGCGCCATGCCATGCGAATGCTTGCAGCTTATCGGCTAATAAAGTGGGGGAAATATCAAAGTGAAACAATTTACTCAGGTGCCTAGATTGTTTCAAAGTGACATCTAATTCTAGTTAGCTGTGTATAAATTATGAGAAAAATTGAAAACAGGAATGATATTAAAGAACTGCTAAACCAGGAAATGGTTGTAGTGTTTTTTTATTCAAGTTGGTCAGAATATTCACAGAATAGTAAATCAATAGTCGAAAGTATAGCAAATTACGATAAAATGAAGGGATCGATAATTAATTTTTGGTTTGGTCAGCTTGAAGAAGACTTGGTGTATTTAGCAAAAGAATTTGCTGGGTTAGGTGTTCCAAAAAGTAACTTCTGTGGAAATGGTAGTTTATCATTTTTTGCCAATGGTAAGCATATCGCGTGCATAGACTCTGTAGTTAGTGAAGGCATTGATAACGTAAATTGCAAAATAGAAAAAATATTTAACCTATAAAATTAATTGAACCAATATAGTTTTAATATTAAAGGTTGTAAATCACAGCTAACAAATGCATACAACGGATTTTTGGCAGCGTGGCCTGTCCGTGCCATGTGCTACCGCACATTTTGGCACAAACAAACCACGCTGCCAAAAACCGCTGATGCCGACGTTAGACCTCTTGAGGAATAAATATGAAAATTAAAATACTTTTATTGTTTTTATTTCTTGTGTTGCTTGGCTGTAGTGCCAGTAATGTAATAAAGCCAGGCAATACAAATTCAAAATACGCTCCTCAAAACGAAAGAAATAGAACTGGAGTAGTTAAATACCTTAACCAAGGAGCATCTTTCGTTCGGGAATCACGCCGGGAAGACGCATATAAACAAATGCACAACAACTGCAACGGAAAATACAATATTGTAAATGAAGGGGTTAGATCAGAAGGAGGCACTATAATCCCGATAGGAAATACTGCAATGTATGCAGCTTCTCAGTATATGTACATAGAGTATATATGTATAAAATAGACAGTTATCTAGGTCTAACAAGGCGCATTAAAGACGGTCGCATTCCATGCGCCCTCGGACCAAAAAAACCGTCGCTTGCGCTCCACTTTTTTGGCCCGTTTATGCGCGTCTAGGGAAATTGATATGGGGGATATTTTAATTGATATCAAAGCTACAAGTGATTACAACTGCCCTTATTGTGGCAAGTCAAAGCTGACACCAGCAATAAAGAAAGATGGTACAAAAGCAATGATAAATGCGCAGTCGGGTGAATGCATAAAATATCATGAGTCTAGTAGCGAATATGATGAACTTGAAATTCATGCATTTGCATTAATGCTGGAATGCACCAATCCTGATTGCAAGGCGTCCACTGTAGTAGCTGGTCGTTTAGAAGCATATCCTTACTGCGAGGATATGTTACGAGGTTACGATACAAAATTTACACCAATGTTTTTCTACCCGCCTATTGAAGTGCTAACTATTCCAGATTACATACCAGAAAATGTAAAAAAGGAAATTAGAAGATCATATTCTATATATTTTTCTGACCCAAATGCATCGGTTACCCCGTTGAGGTGTTCAATAGAGTGCTTTTTGGATGATGTAGGGGTAACTAAAAGTAACTCAAGAGAAACACTTCATAGAAGGCTGGTTAGGTTTAAAGTGAGCAATGATGAAATAGCAACATTACTCTTGGCCGTTAAATGGCTTGGAAATGACGGTAGCCATTATAATGACACTCTGTCCCATGAAGACGTATTAAAAGGTTATCGTGTTTTATTAAAAGCCCTGGAGAATTATTATCAAGACAAAAATAAAGCTGCGATAATTATGGCTGATGAATTGAGGAAGGGTAGATAGAATTGCTTAAGAAAATCCCTAACCAGTACATGCAGTGGGCAGCCAAAAGCCAGCCGCTGATGTGAACGTTAGATTTTTAACCCGACCATTCATACAACAAAAGGAATGTTGATACATGAAACTTGATTTTATTAAAGTACTTGGTGATGGTGCATTTGCGGATGTTTGGCAAGCAAAGGATGAGCTTGATAGGGAGGTAGCAGTAAAAATAATTCGTCCGGCAAATGTTGGGGTTGCCGATGCATTATCTCATGCAAAAGCTTTAGCTCGGGCTAGTCATAAAAATGTTGTTAAGGTTATTACTTTAGAAAAAGCGCAGGATCCTAATACTAATGAGGAAGTGGATTGCGTAGTCATGGAATTGCTTGAAGGTATTACTCTTTCAAAAAGGCTTTCAGGAGAAAAATTAACTTTAGAAGAAATCGAAAAAATCGGTATTGGTGTTATAGAGGGTCTTCTACACATACATGATCAAAATATGGTTCATGGAGATTTACACCTTGAGAATGTAATGGTTTTGCTAAACGAAGTTAAGATAATTGATATTCTTTATTTAAATTCTCTTGCGATTATTTCAACTGAGACGAAAGAATCAAGACTAAAGCGCGATCTATTAAGCCTGCGTATTTTACTCAATCAATTGCTTACGCATTCGATAACGGGCTCAGCTGAGGCAACTGAATTTAATAACTTACTTGAGGCAGATGCGACTTGTAAGGATATGCTAGATGCGTTTCTAGAAATTACTTCTCCACAAATATTAGGTGACGATCAGCGGAAGATTGACCACGCATTTTCACGCATTACTGATTCAGATTATATCAAAGGTGAAAGTTATGCAGCAGCATTGGACGAAGAAACTATAACACCTATAATTTTACCATTACTTAAAAAATTGGCTAACGAAAAAGTTTATGAAAGCAAACACGTGCACTATGTTCAGGCAATATGGAGTAGACTACCTGCCCATCAACGTGCAGAATTTCTTAAGTATCTTAGCGACGTAATTGATAGAGAGACTCCAAAAGGGAGATGGGCGCCAGGTATTCGACTTTTAATCTCTCTTAGGAGTGAAGGGTGGGAAGGCCTTACTAAATTTGTGCAGGTAAGATTGGAAGCACTAATTGTTAAGGATGTCTTGGCAGGGCATAAGGATATACATAGCAATATAAATCTTTCTGGGGGTGCTTTAGGGACATATTCGTTATCATTGTGGAAAAATTTCACAAAACCTGAAGAGTTGGCTGACAACCTCATATCACTGTTACGTCAAAGTTGGTACACCCAAAATTATGTTGGAAACTTTCTTATTCAAATAATACCTGAGCTTTCGAATGCCACCGGTAGAAGAGAAGAATTTATAGAGGCGATTAGAATATCGATAAGAAATGATGCTCGAATAGTAGTTAATAAAATCGAGAATTTACCGAAGGATTGGGTTGAGGATATTCGTAGGCCCTAGTAATGAGAATAAAAATATAACAAAACGCATGAACGCTGTAGCCGTCTGGTTATGCGCAATGTTATACGAAAGGAACGTTAATTAATTTAAGGAAAAATTATGGATGCGAAAATAATCTCACTACAATTCGCCTTATTCTTTAAAGATGTTGTTGATCGACCAGATATTGAGTTTAAGAGTATTAACGATAAACTAATGAATATTTTTGATGGGGTTCCTACGATATTCCCTATTCCAAAAGAACTGCCAAACGATGTGCCTAATGTAAAGCTTACCTCTGAAAAAAATAAATATGTTTGCAACATTGCAAGATCTCGAATAGATCTAATTCAGAAAAGAGTTAGTGGTGAAAAATCCAATTCTGAAATGCTTAAAGATTTTAATGCAAAAGTGAATGGTTTTTCACGATACGTAATAGATAAGCAGGAGATAAGTCGATTTGGAGTAATTGCAAGGTATTTTTTTGAAGAAAAGGAAGCAATTGATAAAATACAATCAAGATATTTTAAAGATCTCCCTGATAACATGTCAGAGTTGTCGTTAAGGTATAACGCCAATAGCAAATTTGAAAATTTCAAAATAAATGACATTATTGAAATTAGTTCGTCAGCGGTATCTACAGATAATGGGGTAAAAGAAGGCATATTAGTTCATAGAGACATTAATAATACCCCAAATAGAAATAGAACACTAAGTTATGAATCATTGATGGCTATTTCTGAGAAATATTCTCCTGAAATATTAGAGTCGCGTGTTGAGGCGCTAGTCCAATGATAACAAACCCATCATCATCGCAAACATATAGTTCAGCTACGGCTTCAAGTGCGCGAGATCCACAACAAGCATTTAACGAAGATCCTCCACCATCGCCAATTCCTCCAACCCCTGTTGCCGAAGCTAAAAGTACAATTGTAAGAGACTTGGTAATTCTTCTTATTGGAATGGCTTTTACAGGAGTGTTAGGATATTTTTCTGCTGTTTTTGCCCTGAAAGATGATATTTCTAATAACTCATCTAGTATAGATGTTTTAAAAAATGAATATAAACACTTTGGAAATAATTTGAAGGAATTACAAAAGGAGAATGATGCCGTAAATGACATTAAAAGCGATGTTTCAGCAATAAAAGCAAAAATTGAGGATATGCAATATATGATTAGAAACCAAACTCAAAGTAGTAAGAGTAAAAAGCGGCATTAACTCTGACCCGCACATCATTCCCATTTCAAAGCCTATTCAAGCAATGTATTTTAAAAAGAGTCTCAGCCCGCCATGGCAACAAGACCGGACATTCTCATGATGTTCCGCGCGCTGTTTTTTTTCATCGTCCGCGACTCTTTTTAAAATACACTATTCAACATAATCATCAACAGTAGGCAATTCCCCCCACAATTCCCGCTCAGGCATCGCCATAACCTTCACAACCATAGCGTAAATATCCTTAATAGTTGTCCAGCTCACAGGTACTTTAAGAGCAAAATCCCCACTGCCCGTACATTCACCACACACCTCACAAGAATCCAAATCTTCCCACCCCTCGCCATCACAATGAGGGCACTGAACGATAACCTTTTCAAAAAACTCACCACTCAAAAGCGCCCTAGCTCCATTCTCCGCTGTTAACTTAGAAGGCAACCTGACGGTATCGCTAACCTGCCCCACTTTATCTGCGTGCATTTCAAAAAACCGTTTTAATTTTTCGTATTCATCTTTAGGAACTTGCACACAAGATTCAGCATGTCCGATATAACTCACGATTCACCGCCGTTATCACCAGCCTCATAAATCAAATCAAATAGTCTTTTACTAACAATAATTGTATCCTCCCGTAGAAAATCATTTTTCATAATATTTAATCCCGTTGAACCTTTAATAATTGACATTCCTTCAGGCGCTTTTTTTGGAGCCAATGCTTTGATAATAGACATAGCCTCACTAATTTTTTCCATAGTAAGGCTGTCACGATCCAAATCAGGCTTTGGATTCTCATTCAACAACGGCATACCCTCAAGAGTCCCCGTCATAAATTCTTTTTTGCATTTCATTGATGCCTTACCTCCAAAAATAAAACCGCCACTGCAAAATAATGGCGGCTTACTCAAACTAAAAATTAGAGCACGAACTTCCAATCATCAGCTAGCACGTCACTCTGAGAAGCCAACCAAGGAACAATCTCACCCGTGGCAGTTTTCATATCAATATGGGCATGGTAATTAATTTCAGTCCCTTCATCATAAATACCAAGCAGTGGCGGACGATTAACTTTAAAAGTAGAACCAGGCACCAAAAATAAAAACATCCCTTTCCCATTCCAACCACTTCGACAAACCTTAAATCCTTTTTTCATTGCCTCAACAGCCAGTCCGAAATTCATGCAATCCGTTTTTCGGTATGCATCTTCAAATTGCTCGGATGGACTCCAAGAAATGTAGCCATCAGCATACTGCACCAAATAACCCTCATCACAACCATCTTCGTTGCTTGGCAAATCCCAACCACGAAAATCATTATAATCTTTTCGATTCATCGGTTTAGCAGTGGAAATTTTAGTGCCGATGTACTGCCCCATTCCGTCGATCATTGGAAATTCATTACCTTTAACTTGCATCATATATTCTCCTTAAGTAAATTATCATCTAACAACTCCCTACCCTTCCGCCAAACCATCATCGGGAACTTGCCTTGCTTATCCAACTTGCGCGCATCCGTAAACGACAAATGAAACGCAACAACACGGCAATCCATTTCACGACACATTTGTGGGCGCCGGCCATGAATATCACAACCAGACTTACCCAAATAAACACAATCACCATTGGATTTATGCGCCAACATAAATTCGCCTTTAAGCGTTTGGTGCAACTCAACCTCATAATCTGCCACATCGTCACCAGGCAATAGCCGCACAGCGTCGCCGCGACAACAACGTGTGCAACCATTACAAGCAACCTTGCCCGGCGGACTGCTCAACGACGCCATAAGGTCAGCTCTAATCAAAACCTTACTTTCCTCACTCATGCCGTCAACTCATGCCAAGCCGTCATACGAGCCGCCCCATACGCCCGCGATCTCTCCAACGTCTCATCATAAAAAGCCAAATCAACACAATCCGATTTCCCAACAGCACTGCGCCCATTCTTTAAAAACAAAACACAAACTGTTACCGAAGAACCGGGGAAATGATAATAATCACTAGACATAATCAAATCAGATAAATTAAACGGCCCAACCCACTCATCTAAAGAACCATCAACCATTGCCATCATTCCGACGACGGCAATGCACTCTCTCAACATTCAGCCGTGGCGTAACAGAATCATCTCGCTCCAGCCACGAACGCCATGCATGATACAAAACACAAAACCAAACAAACGGCCCAGACATCAACAACCGAATTGCATAACCAACATCAGACGATTCCGCATAAGAATCATCAAACAACCCCATATACAAAAATCCCATAGCAGACCAAATTAAAACGATATAAACACCCATTAAAAAATGCATAACATCAACTCCTTTTAACTCGATTAATCATCTCATCCAACACGCTAGACAACCCAGCCACCTGCGCAAAATCCTGGCTATGTAAATAATTCGCCGGCATAGTACGCTGAGTCCAACCCGCCAAACTCATCATCTGCAACTCATTCACACCCGGCGTCATACCCAGCCAAGTTGCAAAATGGTGTCGCCAGCCATGCCACGGCGGCAACTTCCCCACAATCCCGGCTTTTCTTTTCGCCGTTTCATAACTTTTACGAATATCACCAATCGGCTTACCATCCCCACGATGAAAAACAATCGGACCATCAGAAAATATTTGCGCAACCATAAAAATTTGCTCAGTCAACTCGCTCATTGGATGAATCAACCGATTACGATTTTTTGTCCGCTCGCCAGACTTACGAGAATACCCCTGATCAACCCACGCAAACCCTTGCGTCGCTTTAACATCACCTTCATACGTCGGCATCAACACCCGTGGCCACTCCAACCCCAACAAATTTGCTTTACGCCAACCGATAAACGTAATCGCCAAAATGGCCAAATCAATATGCGGCGGCAAATGAAAAAGCAAATCAACAAACTGCGCATAATGCACCGTCTCCATTTCCCGCTGTCCACCAGGTTGCTCACGTCGCACAATCGCACCCTGATTACTCGACGTCTTACGCTCCTTAAATGCCCACGACAAAACGCGAGAAACCAAAGCCTGACGAATACGTAACGTATCCGGCGCAACCGGGCCATAACCTTTAACCTTGTTCAATGCGTCCAGCAAATTATCATCGCGCACAACGTACCGAGTCGGTGGCAACTCCTCACTATCCGGCGCAGGTTGATGAAACCAAGTCTTAATGCCATTAAACAAACGCAGTTGATACAACTCATTAAACAAACGCGAACGACGCAAAATTTTCTTCTGGTCATCCGTCCAAATTCGCAAACCATCAACAACATCAATTTCACTGTCATGTGTTTTTTCTAATGGCAACAACTCCAAACGAAACCATTTTTTTTGTTTAGTGCAAAATGCCGGTTGGCGTAAGTTTTTAACTAAACTCAACATACCATCCACCTGGTTTTCCTTATCCGGCAAACTTTCCAAAAACTCGATGTACTCCGTTAATGTTTCCCCGAATAAACATCGCCGCTTTCCTCCAAGCAAAACGTGCTGGGCGTTGGCTCGGACCGCCGCTTCCCACTGCTGCGCTTCTTTTTTTGTTGAAAATGTGCGTTTAACCCGTTCGATACCTCGCGAGCGGTCGGACACATCAGCTTGATACCTGACTCGTCCGTTTTTTCCTTTGATTGTTCTGATTGGCATAAAACACCTGTACGTGAATTTTCTAAATAATTATTAAAATCGTTTTCAGAGATACGAAGCGTGCCCTTGCCATCACCAAAGCGGTGCGCAATCAAATTACCTCGGGACACTTCCAGCCGAATAAAGGCCGCAGACACCCCCAGCCGATCGGCCACCTGCTGAGGGGTAAGGGAAGGAATATCAAACGACATGACTACAACTTTGTCGCTTGTTCGTAATCTGCCTTATTCTTTGCAATGGTTAATTTTTCCATTTCATCATGGAAATCCGTTGCAAACGCAAAACAACGCTGCGCCAAATAACGCGGCACAGTCAAATCCTGATACTTGCGATCCTCCAATGGCAGTCCGCCGAGTAACCGCTCAAGCAATGGTGATTGCATCACAGCAAACGCAAATTGCTCCGCAGTAGTTCGCACGGGAGAAAATGGAGGAACTGGAGTGCCAAGACTCACTAACTCTTTTCGTATGCCAATTTCAGAATCAGGTTCATCGGTGATATCACCGTCAAACTCACTAACAACTTCATCAACAACCTCATCAACCGGACTTTGCCCAGCCTTCGTGGCCGGCTCATTCTTTACCGTTGCATTGCTTTTTTTCGTTGTACTCATAAAACACTCTCCTGTTTAGTTGCTTTGAGTACAACACAGTATAGAACCTTGTTTCTTTGATAGCAACATGCTATACCTGACTAAATCAAAGTAAATTACTAAAGAGAGTGGAATTACACCAATTTAAAGATTAGCGGGATTACCTTTATTTTTATACTGATGGACGATAGCAGCATCGGCAACATAATCATCAATGCGCGCTTTCACATCACTAGGTAACTCAGCGTATTTTGCCAAACCAGGCGGCAAGAAAAAGTCCTCAACACGCACTTTACGCTGTAATAAACGGGAAAAGGTCGCAGCCAAACGCTCCAGGGTATCTTGCGTATAACCCTGATTTAGCTCAACTCGACGGATGGTTGTATGGTCCAACTCCGGTCGACATTCCATCGCAAATTTGCGCTGAGATAAACCTAACGACTCGCGCATATTGAAAATGGTGGCACCGGGAACAGCCATATTTTTTTGACTAGGCATAGTTGTATTGTCCGCAACACCAGTGGGCAACACAATCGCACTTACAACAACACTCTCCGAACAAGGTGTTGTTTTCATAGCAACTTTATCGTCGCGATGAAAGGACTCGGAATAGGGAACAACATTCATGAAAAACTCCTCCACACAAAATAATTATCAATTATCAACACAGCTTCAAACGCTGCTTAATCAAATGGATAGCGCACAACGCAAAGAGTTGCAACTTTATTTAAATGTAAATAGAACCCAACTTTGGCGCTGGGAAAAGGGAAAACAACGCCCAGATCCAGACAATGCGGAACAACTATGCATCTACTTCGCAGACCAAGGATTAGACTACAACGGATGCTACGAAGTCAAAAAGGTGACCGCGTGATCAACTTCCCAGAAAAAAAAGAAGACTTTATTGAGTTAGCAGACACCCTAAGAAAATTAGTCGGCGGACGCCCAGACGTCGCCGCGCGATACCATGATTTCACAGATAAAAATAACGAACGGCACAAAGGCTGGGGACCATGGAAAGGCAAAGTAGTTGATAGCAAATACACTCCACAAGAAAACGAACTTGTAAAAACATACACCAGTTACAAAACAGGTGAAATTGAATACCGCCTACTACAGCCCTTATCAACAAAAAACATTATGCAACACTTATTATCAAAACATCGCTTAGGTGTTTATGTGTTGCAACAAGATTTCAATGTGTCATTTCTAGCAGCAGACTTCGACGATCATGAGGGTTCGCTGGATGAAAACGAAGTGTGGAAAGAAGTCAAACAATTCTACGATGCCTGTGACATGCAAGAATTCAAAACCCACATCGAACGCAGCAAATCAGGCAAAGGATATCATGTATGGGTTTTTTTCGATGAACCAGTGCCAGCAGCAGACGTTCGCGCTGTAGGTAAATGGTTATTTGAAGAATCCCAAAGTTTCAGAGAAAGTGACGACTTCTCAACATTCGACAGATTTTTTCCATCACAAGCCGCACTGAAAAAAACCAGTAAAAGTTTTGGAAACTTAATCGGGCTGCCATTGTTTGGCCACAACGAAGTAAGCCAAGGGCGTACTGCTTGGGTAGACCCACAAACCGGAAAAACAATCGAGGACCAGTGGAATTACACATTAGAAATTTACAAAACTGCAAGAAACCCAGCAAAGAAAGTAACAGAGTTCATGCAAGAATGGGAACTCGAAGCAGATAAAAACGTGCATGAAAAAGAATATGAAGCACGCGACGGAACCGAAACACTCGGCGACGAAAAACAATTTAACGAAATGAAAACCCGTTGCAACTTCATAACCTGGGTAACAGACGAAACACAATGGGAAAACTGGCCAGCAGCAAAAGAACCACTTTGGTTCGCCTGGCTATCAAACGTAAGTCGCTTTGAAAATACTCGCGAATGGGCACACCAACAAACTAACTGGCAACCCAAATATGGAAAAGGTCGAACCGATTTCAAATTCGATCACGCCCGCACAGGATCAGCACCACACAAATGTATAAAAATACGCGAAGAAGGTTTCAAAGGCTGCCCAAAAGGCGGCTGTAAACTCCCCAACGGCAACGCCGTCAAAGCCCCCGCTGGCCTATCCGCCTGGGCCATGCAAAAAACAAAAAAAACCAAAGATCGCAGCGTGAAAATGCAAGCCCCACAAAATGATGCACCACACCCAGGCGAAAGCGAACAACAACAAACACCTTGGGACGAAAGCAAAATCACACTCAACCCTGACACCGGCCAACCCTGGCCCTACGTCCAAGGCTGGGAAATATCAAACGATGGACTCAAAGCACCCGGCGGCGACATCATCGCACTACGCCCAATCTGGATAGATGCCATCACCACAAACAACGCAAACGAAACCGGAATCCTAATCAAATTTTTTGACATAAGCTGGCGACAAAAACGCGTTGCAATCCCTTTCGACGTACTACACGAATCCGGTGGCGCACTGGGCAAACTACTCGCCCTACAAGGCATGCTAATAATCCCCGGCAAAGAAAAATGGGTATCACGATTTTTAATATTCAACTGCAACGTCGCAAACAGGCACTTAAAAAGCACCGCCCGCCTAGGATGGTTCAGCACAACAACCAGCGCCCCCGTGTTCGTACTCCCACGATCCGTACTAGGCACAACAGACGAAGAAATCGTATACCAATCCGATATCCCCCTATCATATGCAGACACACTGCACGGCAAAGGCAAACTTGCGCAATGGCAAAAACACATAGCCATGCCATGCCGTGGCAATCCAATCCTCATGTTTGCCCTACTTTGCGGATTCGCCGGCCCCCTAATGAAACTTTGCGAAGTCGAAGGCGGTGGCTTCCACCTCTACGGACTAACCACCGGCGGTAAAACAACAGCAGGTCAAGTCGCAATCAGCCCGTGGGGATGTGCAGCCGATCCAGCCGAAGACAGCGAACTAACCGCAGTACGCACCTGGGAAACCACCGGCAACGCCCTCGAAGGTTTGGCCGAACTACACAACCACATGATATTAGTCATGGATGAAATAGGAAAATACAACGATCGTGATCTTGGTCGCGTCATCTACAAACTCGCCAGCGGAAAAGGAAAAGAACGCGCAACAATCACAGGCGGATTGCGAACACCAAAAAGCTGGAAAGTTTTCATCTTCTCCACCGGCGAATTATCAACAATCCAAAAAGCCGCAGAAAATGGCGAAACCCTAAAAGGCGGCCAAATCTCCCGCTTACCAGATATCCCAGCCGATGGCGAAAGTGACGGCAATCGCGCCATAGTCATCGATCCGCACGGCGACGATGCAAAAACATTCATAGAAAAATTAAAAAGCTCCTGCACCCAATATTACGGTACCGCTGGCCCCACTTTCGTCTCCTACCTCATAGCATGGGCAGAGGACAACAAAACAACAGAGAGACCAGGCCTGACCAGTTTGCACGGCTACTTACGCACCAGCCTAAAACAAATCGAAACATTCCTAAACGACAAACAAGGCCTGCCAGAAGAAGGTCAACGAGTAATCAGACGATTCGCCTTGGTAGGCGTAGCCGCAAAAATTGCCATAGAAGCCGGAATACTCGATTGGGAACTAGTGGAATGCCTAGAGGTAATTCAACAGATTCGCGACCGCTGGCTAGCAAACCAAGGGCAAGAACGTAGCGAAGTAGAGCGCGGACTCGCACACCTAAGAGACAAACTATTACAAAACATCAATCGGTTTCAAAAGTCAGACGCGAAAAGTGGCGCCGTCACAAAAGATCTTTTGGGCTGGCGAGTATCAGAATATTTCTTACTCAATGACGCATCAATCCAAGAACTTTGCCAAGGCTACGACCAAAAAGTCATACTAAAAAGTTTAAAGCGAGATGGTTACTTATGGACCGAAGACACCGGCAACAAAAGCCGGCTTAAAAAACGCGCCCCCAGAATCGAAGCCCTGGGCAACACCCGCCCATACTTATATTGGATATCCATCGAATTTCTAGGTGACACAGTCATCGGCCAAAGCGAAGAAGATTACCAAGCCGGAGTCGTAGAAGAAGACGAAGTGATGGGCGCATGAAACAACCAATCAAAAAAGTAAATCTAACAAAACTTTCCAGAACCAATCCCAAAAAATGGTCACAACTGTGGCGACACCTAGCCGATCACCCCGACATAAAAGAAATGCTAACCAGCAAAGAATTCAGAGAGACATTGGACATATTTAATCCAGAAGTCTACATCCAAATCCATCCCTGCTGCGAAGAAATCCTAAAATCCAAAGAACCCGGAAAATTGCAGTCAAAACAACAAAAAACACAAACCGCAAGGGAAGTCGCCGAAACCCTCGCGTCCCAATCGCGTCCCTATAAAAAAATCGAAACTATCGAAAAAGATCTAACTAATTGATTTAATTGGTAGGCCGTGGGAGGATCGAACTCCCGACCAATGGATTAAGAGTCCACTGCTCTACCAGCTGAGCTAACGGCCCAATGTTTTTCCGATCATTTCCACTTTTCGATGAGATCTTACAATATTTGATTCCCATTATGTTGGATTGAAAATAATATTCTGTGTTTCTTGTAAAAACAATAGTGTTATCGTTTTTCAGTGGATTTATTATGCACAAATAACCATGTGAGTATTAAAGCTAAAAAAGATATGACTGCTGCTATATCAAACGAAACCGATGGCGCATAATTTTGCCAGGTGTAACCACAGTACATTGCACCGAACGCACCGCCAGCACCAAAACTCACACTGGAATATAGGGCCTGCCCTCTTCCTTGAACAGCGCCTGGAAAAAACTGATGGATTAGATGAATGGATACGGCGTGAAATAAACCAAAACTTGCAGCGTGCAAGGTTTGCGCGAGAACCAATAGAAATAAACTATCGACAATGTGACCGATCAATAGCCACCTAATGGATGTTAATAACAATGCAATAAAGAGCAATTGACGCACTGTGAATTTTTTTAGTAACTGATGCATCATGAGAAAAATCACAATCTCTGCGATGACACCTAATGCCCATAGTTGCCCGATTAATCCTCGCGCATAACCTTGCTGCTCTAAAAAGATTGAATAAAACGCATAATAAGGACCATGACTCGCTTGCAATAAAAAACATACCGCCAAAAAAGCAAACACGACTGGATTTCGTAATACGCTCAACAGGGAAATTTTATCCAACGAATGCGACGTCTTGTTTTTCTCTTTCACTAACCAACTGGAGATACAAATTGCTAAAAGCAGCCCACTGATAATGATGGGTAATATTTGTATGCCTAATTGCTCAAACAAAATTCCCAATACGATTACCACCAATACAAATCCCAGCGAACCCCATAATCGTATTGCGCTATAACGATTTGTGTTTTCGCCCAAATAATTTAATGTTACTGCTTCAAATTGCGGTAAATTTGCATTCCAAAAAAAACTAAAACACAGCATAACCAATAACATTTGCGAATAGGTATCCACATTAAAAACCAGTAAAAAACTCAGCAATGAACACAAGGATGCGAGCCTAATAATTAACATTCGCTTTCCGGTTAAATCCGCAATCCAAGCCCAGATATTTGGTGCTATAATTTTTGTTCCCATGATTACGGCAAAAACCGTTGCTATTTGTTGAGCATCAAAACCCAATGATTGAAGATACAATCCCCAAAACGGAATTAACGCCCCAATACTGGCAAAATAAAATAAATAAAATCCAGAAAGCCGCCAATAGGAATGTGAAATGAGATCTGCTTTTGAGCTAGAAGAAGACAATCTAGTATGGACAATCAGATGTGGTAATTAGCATTTTAAGAAAAATTTTCTCTCAATTTTTTCAATTTATTAATGTATTTTGTAAATTATAGGTGAGGTGGAACCACTGGTGTAATGGACTTTACATTTTGATTTTGTGCGCTATGCCGTAACATGTGATCCATTAAAACAATTGCCAACATTGCCTCAGCGATTGGTGTTGCGCGAATGCCGACACAAGGATCGTGCCTTCCTTTTGTCACAACCTCAATTGGATTACCATTTATATCGATACTCTGTGCAGGTAACCGTAAACTGGATGTTGCTTTCAGTGCCATGCTCACTAAAATATCTTGGCCACTTGAGATGCCACCTAATACTCCACCAGCATTATTTGATAAAAATCCTTGAGGTGTAATTTCGTCTCGATGCTCAGTTCCTTTTTGCTCAACTGAGTCAAAACCCGCACCAATTTCAACCCCTTTAACTGCATTGATACACATCATTGCGTGAGCGATATCCGCGTCTAATCGATCAAAGATAGGCTCACCTAATCCAGGTGGAATATGACTCGCGGTAACATTAATTCTGGCACCAATCGAGTTACCTTCTTTTCGCAAGGCATCCATGTAATCCTCAAGTTCTTTCACTTGATCTGCATTGGGGAAAAAAAATGGATTCTGTTCTACTGCATCCCAATCAAACGATTCCGGCTTAATCGGACCTAATTGAGCGAGGTAACCTCGAATTTCAATTCCGTAATTATCATGCAAGTATTTTTTAGCGATTCCACCAGCCGCAACTCGAATGGCTGTTTCTCGTGCCGACGATCTTCCGCCACCGCGATAATCACGCATCCCATATTTTTGTTGATAGGAATAATCAGCATGCCCCGGACGAAATGTATTTTGAATATCGGAATAATCTTTCGAGCGTTGATCCGTGTTTTGAATCAATAATCCAATCGGTGTCCCTGTGGTTTTACCTTCAAAAATTCCTGATAAAATTTCAACTTTGTCCGACTCCCTTCGTTGTGTGGTATGTCGTGATTGCCCCGGTTTTCGACGATCCAAATCAATTTGCAGATCTGCTTCCGTTAATTCAAGTCCGGGAGGACAACCATCAACAATGCCGCCCAAAGCTGGGCCATGGCTCTCACCAAATGTGGTAACAGTAAACAGTTTGCCAAATGTATTTCCAGACATAAAAGAATCACCAAATATAAATTTAGGAAAAAGTGGGTTATTGTAACAAATTGTGGTTTAGAGTGTTATTTAGCGCTGGCTATATACAGGACAATCTTTAACGGCTATAAAACAAACGTTCATGTTAACTAAAATATTGTACAAGCTGATCTCGAGTTAACATAAATACGCCAGTTCCGCCCTGCTCAAAATCAAACCAGAAGAAAGGCACTTCAGGATAAGTCTGCACCAACATTTCTTCACTTGCTCCAACTTCGGCAATTAAAATTCCATCTTCTCGCAGGTGTGAAGCTGCTTGGCGCAGGATTGTAATGATTGCATCCAAGCCGTCATCTCCGGCCGCTAGCCCTAACACTGGCTCGTGACGAAATTCCTCCGGTAGGCTCGCCATTTCTTCAGCGTCTACATACGGTGGATTGGTAACAATCAGATCGTAGGTTTTTCCTTTGAGGTTTGCAAACAAGTCAGATTTGATCAATTGCACCTGATCTGCAATATCATGCTGATCAATATTCACTTCAGCAACAGCCAATGCATCATCAGAAATGTCGCTTGCATCAACCACAGCATTGGGTAAAGCATATGCAGTCGCAATGGCAATACAAGCACTGCCAGTGCAAAGATCCAATACAGAATCAACTTCATCCGGTTTTAACCAAGGTTCGAATTGACTATTTATCAATTCAGCAATGGGAGATCTTGGAATGAGTACGCGTTTATCAACAAAAAACCGCAATCCTGCGAACCATGCTTCATGGGTGAGGTATGGAACAGGAATACGCTGATTAACACGGCGTTCAAACAAATCAATAATATCGCTTTTTTCCTCTTCCGTTAGCGCGGAATCCAGGAAATGAACGGGAAGATCATGGGGCAAATGCAACGCATATAACACCAATGCACTTGCCTCATCAAGAGCATTGTCACTGCCATGTCCGTAATACAGCCCTTCCGAATTAAATGAGGTCATCCCGAAACGAATAAAATCACGGAGCGTTACCAGCTCATGAACAGCGTTTTGTATTGCTTTCATGGAATTCACCTACATAATAATTGGATTGTCATGTAGGGGATTATAGATCTTAGAGGCTATCTAAGGAAGAAAAGAAACGATAAAATTTTAGAACGACAAGCATAAGTAATAGCGCAGTCAAATTTCATTCTGCTATGAATTTATTTCTGCTAACTCATCATCGTATTCAATTTTATTACGACCTGTGTTTTTCGCTTTATACAGAACTTTATCAGCACGCTGCATTAATTCGTCTAATGTCTCGTTATGTCGATGTGTCACCAAACCAGCAGAAAAAGTGGGTAACTGAATCTGGTCATCTGCTAGTGCAAAAGTACAATTACTGGCAAATTGTTTCACATTTTGTAAAGCCTGTAGCGCCCCACTCAAATCAGTATTGGGAAATATTACAACAAATTCCTCACCACCATACCTCGCAACCATGTCATGTTGACGAAATAGAGACAACACTTTTTCAACGTAGGTTAACAAAACCGTATCGCCAATGGCATGACCGAAACGATCATTCACCGGCTTGAAATGATCAATGTCAATTAACGCCAGAGAAAGCTTATAACCGTAACGTGTTCCGCGACTTAATTCGTCTTTCAAGCGTTGAATAAAAGCCCTTCTATTGGGCAAACCAGTTAACTCATCTGTTAGGCTTAATAATGTAACTCGATCAAGTTCGTTATTGAGTCGAATACTATCTTTCTGCAGCGCAGCCACAAAACTCGACATTTCTTGGAAGTATTGGGTTAACTGCTGATAGCTTCGCAATATTTTTTCCAATTCATCAATGACACCAGACTTGCGTTCTTCAAAAGTCAATTCATCATCAATCATTTTAAGTGTGGCGAGTTTCACTTCTAATAGCGCTGCAAACTTTTCAGTTTGTGAAATGCTGTTGAGTAAGTAATTGCTCGAAAATAAATGTTGTAATGATTTCCCAAACTCAGAGACGTCAACTTCCCAATAAGAATCTAAATAATCGAGATCACCCTCTTTTTTGTTTTTACTTTTCTCTTTGTTAGTGACTTTTGATGCGATTTGATGAAATGGCTTACGGTGATCTAATCCAAATGAATCTAACAACGGTTGTAAAGTCTCGCTAATTTCTTCTTCAACAATGTCAGGCATCTGAGTAATTTGATCTGCACAGGACTCAACATAATATTGCAATGCAACCAATTCAGAGTTTGTCACCGGTGACATTAAGCGAAATTGCAATAATTTAATTTGAGTATACAACGTTGATTCAGAATCGAGATGCGTTGAAAACGCACCGAGTATTAATGTAATTAAACTACAGAGTAACTGCTCGGTTTGTTGATGAGAATCTTCAAAATCCTCTAATAAAAATGCAACATGATTTAAGACAAGACCATTGGAACTAGATGATGAACTATCCATCTCATCCAACATTGATAATATTTTTCTTATGGCAACAGACTGATGATGCTTTCTTATGGTGCTTACAACCATTACCCTTCCCCCCGGACTTGGTTCAGTCAATCTATTTTTTTGACTGAACACTTTTGTATTGTTATTGGTTTTACCCTTTTTTATTATTGTTATTTTCTTGCCAATTCACGACTACACAACGTAAAAATATGACATTTATTTATGGTTTTTTAAAACAGCCTATTTTCCCTGCAGTTACTATATTGAAGCTGATTTTCTCTACAAATATATCAAACAAAACCAACAGTTTCACTATTTGTTACGTCACTGTCAAATAAAGCATTTAATGAATTAATGATACAATTGAACAATTTAGAACCATGCACCCTATGTGGTTATAAATATTCGTTATTTTAGAATAGAAAAACTTTTTAGACGGTTACGCTACCAATTGTTGCGCGAGATTATCGAGGTTTTCATGCCATTGCATGAGTTTTTCTAACAGCTCATTTAAAACGCTTTCACTTAGGTCATACTGTTTTAACAACTCAAGCGGTATTGTCGAATCGGCAACATCGCCTATGTTGAGCGTGCTCAATAGTGCATTTGAAATATAAACAATGTGAGAATACACCGCATTTTCACCATCAAATTCAGGATTGTGGTGATTATCAATTATGCCCTTAAAATCTTCAGGTAACTTCCAGCTATCCATTAACAATGCACCAACTTTCGTATGCGAAATGCCTAATACTTTTTTCTCCATAACATAAAGTGGAATTTCACTTTTGATTTGCACCGCTTTATTAAATTTTGCAAAAATCTTATCAAACATATGGCCTAACGCGAGAAAACCAATATTATGCAACAAGCCATATAAATACGCCGTACCTGGTTTTATATTAGATGAGCTCGATACATGTCCCGCGATGGATTGCGATAAGACGGCACAATAAACTGCATGTCGCCAAACACTGGAGGCACCCAATGGCCCCTTTAACGGACCTTTAAATTGTTGTCCCAACGCTAATGCCAAAGCAATATTCAAACTTAAGTCCATGCCCAGAACCCGATAAACAGCTTCTTGAACACTATCCAACTTACCTTGATAAGCGAAAAACGGGCTGGATGCATAGGCGATCACTTTTGCACTCAATACTGGATCCGATTCAATTAAACTCACCAAATCGCTTAAATCAAAATCTTCCGCAGATTTTAATGCCAAGAGCTGATTACCGACTTCTGGCATTGCGGGAATATCACTACCATTTTTGAATACCTCTTTCACCACTTCAGGTGAAAGTAAAACTTCCCGCACTTTTTTCATAACTTTTTTTCCATCGTTTTCGGGTTGCGCTACTTCTGAATCGGATTTGGAAATCTTCACCTTGATTTCTGGCGGTTTGCTAAAATTATTTTTTGATGCACCTTTGAATAAAACATCAAAACCTTTTTTATCCACTTCGATAAAGTCATTACTCGCGCCCACATCGATTAAATATCTATCATATTCGTACAATTTAGTGTCTGTAATCATCGGCATTTGAAACAAGCGACCAAATGGTGGCAAAGTACGAATAGAAAAACCATTTAATTGGTTTTTATAAGCATGGCCGGAATTCAAAGACAAATTACGATTTGTTTCCGCTGAAAGTTTGTCAAAATCCAATCCACAACCTGCTGGAAATACAACAATCACAGGCCCACCGTCATCCGAAAACAACATGACTTTTAATGGACACGCATTCAACTTATCAGCAAATGTTGAAAATTGAAAATTATCATCATTTTGAATTCTTGCATGTAAGGTATACTTTACGAATAGCCCATCCAAAAATTTCTGGGTTTCAACATTTAGCACATTTTTCCCCTTACAATAAATATTGTTAATACATTCATTTCTGTAATCAAATTTACCTCTAGAATAGGAAATGCCACTTCAAGGCATCCATCAATTCAATATGTTGCGAAATTAATCTGACCAAATCTAAGAAAACCTTACGACAAAACATGAAAAAGAGTTTTAACTAGGGAATGGTAATCTACTAGTTTATAATGCCGGCCGATTTTGCGTTAGCATCTACACTCTATCTTTCGGTTGAATTCGCTGAAGTCGTGAGACCCAGTTAACAATTTTAGAAATTAAAACCTAGTGATTGATAACTATTTCGCCTATACAAATTAATAAATTAATCGACCAGAACACATTGAATCTTTAAAATTATCTAGTGAGGAAATCGACAATGTTAGACAAAAACTCATGCGAACCCTGCCGCGGCGGCATCCCCCCACTGTCTGAAAGCGAAGCAGAAGCGTTACTAACAGAAACACCAAAGTGGTCTTTAATTGACAATTCGACAAAAATTAAACGAAACTTTGCCTTTGATAATTTTGTTGATGCGCTGGCATTTGTTAACAAACTCGGTGAACTGTGTGAATCAGAAGGACACCATGCAGACATCAGTTTTGGATGGGGTTATTGTGAAGTCACTTTTTACTCACATAAAATTGGTGGATTACACAAAAATGACTTTATTATGGCCGCAAAATTGAACACCTTATATCAATCCTAACGATTTGTTGAAACTTTTGAGACAACTTTTAAATATTATGATTAAAAATTCTTCCGTTTTTATAAACTCGTTGATCACGAGTGTACTGTTACTTTTATTCCCCTTAGTTTCCTTTGCATCAGGTGGTGGTGAGAATCAACTCGATTTAACATCACATGGTGTTGGTTATGCCGCACTCGTTGTTTTTGCAATTGCGTATGTTTTTGTCATGGCGGAGGAATTTACCCATTTAAGAAAATCCAAACCCGTTATTCTCGCAGCAGGAATCATATGGGGCATGATTGCCATTGCATATGCGCAAAATGGTCTACCCCATGAAACTGAAGCCGCAGTTAGACATAACCTATTGGAGTTTTCAGAGTTATTTTTATTTCTTCTCGTTGCAATGGCTTATATCAACGCGCTCGAAGAAAGGCTGGTTTTTGAAACACTAAAAGCTTGGTTAATTAACAAAGGTTTTGGTTACCGAAAATTATTTTGGTTAACTGGCATTTTGGCATTCTTCATATCTCCCATTGCAGACAATCTAACAACAGCATTATTAATGTGTGCAGTCATCATGGCAGTGGGTGGCACAAACAATAAATTTATCGGCTTGGGTTGTATTAATGTGGTCGTCGCGGCAAATGCTGGCGGTGCATTTAGTCCCTTTGGCGATATTACAACACTCATGGTTTGGCAAAAAGGCATTGTCGAGTTTCAAACATTTTTTTACTTATTTATTCCTTCCGTCGTAAATTATGTGATACCTGCATTCATCATGAGTTTTGCCGTTCCAAACGAAAAACCTCAAGCTGCGGAAGAAACAATCATTATCAAACGGGGTGGGTTAGTCATAATGGGATTATTTTTACTCACCATTGCGACAGCGGTAAGTTTTCACACCTTTTTGCACATTCCCCCAGTCATTGGGATGATGACGGGATTGGCATATTTACAAATATTCGGATTTTATTTAAAGAAAACGCACATACCTGTACCACAAGACGCTGATATAAAAAATAGAGACCAAGTCGATAGCGTACTTGGAGATCTTGTACCATTTGACGTATACCGAAATATTTCCCGCGCAGAATGGGACACCTTATTATTTTTTTATGGCGTCGTATTATGTGTGGGTGGATTAGGTTTTATCGGTTATCTCGCAATGATTTCAGAAGTCATGTACGTGGATTGGGGTGCGACGAATGCAAACATTATGGTCGGTATTTTATCGGCGATAGTGGATAATATTCCTGTCATGTTTGCGGTGTTAAGTATGAATCCTGAAATGTCACAGGGGCAATGGTTACTCGTCACTTTAACCGCTGGCGTGGGTGGTAGTTTATTATCAATTGGATCCGCTGCTGGCGTGGCGTTAATGGGATTAGCTCAAGGCAAATATACGTTTTTTGGACATTTAAAATGGACACCCGTTATTGCACTGGGTTATTTTGCCAGTATTGCTGTACACCTTTGGGTAAACGAGTCACACTTTACCTAACAATTGACATGCTAAACTCGCATTTCTCACAGGATTCATGGATTCTCACTTGATCCTGCGAGATATGCGAGTTAGAAGCGCAATTATGATTGCGCTCCTCTCGCAGTTTCTTCCATTTTTCTCTTCTTATATTGCACCATATCAACTCAATATTCATATGGATTACTAAGGGAATAAATAAATGAACACCTTATTAAGCCGTCGAAAACTACTGCTGGGACTAGGATTTGGATCTATCAGTCTTGCTGCATTCAAATTTTGGCCTGATGAAGGAATTTGGAATCCCTGCTTAGATGACGATTCACTCAAAGAATATTTAAAAAATGACTTAGTGCAAATTGCGCTAACCGGGATTAACTTTGAAAAAATGTGGGACTGTCATGTCCATTTAATCGGTACCGGCGATAGCAACAAAGGTATTTGGTTAAATCCCAAATTACAATCACTAGCGCATCCGTTACAGTACATCCAATATCAATTTTATTTAAACGCATCTTGTCCGGGAGAAAATGACAACATCGATTCCGCTTACGTGAATCGATTAATTAAATTGTTCAAGCAATTTCCCACTGGTGCGAAAGCGATGTTGTTGGCATTTGACTATTTTCACGATGAAAATGGGAAACGCAATTTAACACAAAGTCCATACCATACGCCAAATGTGTATGCGCAAGAGATAGCGCAAAAATTTCCAGATCAATTTGAATGGATCGCGTCAATTCATCCCTACAGAGAAGATGCGATTGAAGAATTGCAAAACGCAATCGATAACGGTGCGCGCGCCGTAAAGTGGCTTCCTCAAGCCATGGGCATTGATCCATCATCACCGCTTTGTGACAAATATTATGAAATCTTGGCCAAACACAATATTCCATTGCTATCACATGCAGGTGATGAACATGCTGTGGATGCAGGGGAATTACAAAAATTAGGAAATCCTTTATTATTAAGGCGGCCAATCGAACAAGGCGTAAAAGTTATTGTGGCACACTGTGCATCCATGGGAAGCAATGTGGACATAGACAAAGGTAAATCAGCAAAAGAACTGCGAAACATTGATTTATTTTCACGACTCATGGATGATAAAAATTACCATGGACATGTATATGGAGACATATCCGCAATTACGCAAATCAATCGACAACAAAGTGAATTCGAAAAAATTTACTTAAAAACGGAATGGCACGATCGATTGATTTACGGTTCAGACTACCCACTACCGGGTGTAATGCCGATTTTCTCACTGCAAACCAGTGTTAACCGAGGATACATCAGCAAAGAACAAGCAACCGTTTTATCTCAGACCAGAAAATATAATCCTGCCTTATTTGATCTTTTGTTAAAACGCATGATAAGAGTTAAGGGGCATCGTTTACCGTCTCGCGTTTTCGAAACGGCAAACTTATTTTTACAATCCAAGGAAAATCAGAGTTAAACCTAGGTTAAATAAATTTATTAATATTTATTAGGCGGAAGCCAGTTTTTTGTATTTATATCGTTTAGGTCGATCTGCTTCGTCACCAATTCGCTTGCGTAAATCAGCTTCATAATCTGCATAATTCCCTTCAAACCATACAACTTCACTGTTGCCTTCAAACGCTAAAATGTGTGTTGCTATACGGTCCAAGAACCAGCGATCATGGGAAATCACTACCGCACAACCTGGAAAATCCAACAGAGCATCTTCTAAGGCACGAAGCGTTTCAACATCCAAATCATTTGTGGGCTCATCCAGTAGTAGCACGTTACCGCCACTGCGTAACAACTTGGCTAGATGCACGCGATTTCGTTCACCGCCTGACAATTCTTTAATTAATTTTTGTTGATCAGTGCCTTTAAAATTAAAACGACTGACATACGCTCGAGACGGCATTGTAAAATTACCGACTGTTATATTGTCTTGATCATCTGAAATTATTTGCCAGACCGTTTTATTATCATCTAATGCATCCCGAGATTGATCAACATAAGCAAGTTGAACGGTTTCGCCTTTTTTAACTATGCCTTCGTTTGGTTTTTCCTCACCGACTAACATACGAAATAAAGTGGTTTTACCCGCACCGTTTGGACCAATGATTCCGACGATTCCTCCCGGTGGTAATCGAAACGACACGTCATCCACTAGGACACGATCGCCAAAACTTTTAGAGACATGCTCCAGCTCAAACACAACGTCACCCAGACGAGGCCCAGGCGGAATATAAAGCTCTTTTGTTTCATTCCGTTTTTGAACTTCCTGTGAACTTAATTCATCAAACCGTGTTAATCGAGCTTTACTTTTCGCATGCCGCCCTTTGGGATTGGAACGCACCCATTCTAATTCTGCTTTCATGGTTTTTTGTCGAGCAGATTCTCTTTTTTCTTCCTGCTCTAAGCGTTTTTCTTTTTGCTCAAGCCAGGACGAATAATTCCCCTCCCAAGGAATTCCCTGCCCGCGGTCGAGTTCTAATATCCAACCCGCAACGTTATCCAGAAAGTAACGATCATGGGTAATTGCTACCACAGTACCAGGGAAATCATGCAAATATCGCTCAAGCCACGCTACAGATTCTGCATCCAAATGATTGGTCGGCTCATCGAGCAATAACATATCCGGTGCGGAAAGTAATAAGCGACACAGTGCAACACGTCGCTTTTCACCACCAGACAGTTTTGACACATCCGCATCCCAATCCGGCAAACGTAATGCGTCCGCTGCAATTTCCAATTGCCTATCTAAGTCCCATGCATTTGCAGACTCGATTGCATCTTGTAATTTTGCTTGCTCATCCATGAGTGCGGTCATTTCATCATCGCTCATGGGCTCAGCAAAACGCATGCTGATGTCGTTAAATTTATCTAATAGGGCTTTTGTTTCAGCGACGCCTTCTTCGACATTTTGTTTTACGTTTTTTGTCGGATCCAGTTCTGGCTCTTGTGGTAAATATCCGATACGAATTCCCGCTAACGGAATCGCCTCTCCATGGAAATCCTTATCAATACCCGCCATAATACGCAGTAGTGAGGATTTACCTGATCCATTCAAACCCAAAACGCCGATTTTTGCACCAGGAAAAAAAGACAAGGAGATGTCTTTGAGAATTTCTTTTTTAGGTGGGACAACTTTACCCACTCGATTCATAGAGAAAATATATTGTGCCATTATTGGAAACACCTTGTAGAAATTAGAGCACTAAGTATAACATGCTATAGCCAACCTAAAGTAAGTAAACAAGTTAAAAGGTAGTGAAATTTACGGATGATAAACACTTTTTTCTATCACAGCTTAATTAATTCTTCTTCTGCCAATGACAGGAAGTTCATATGATTTCATTTACACCTGATGACGAAAATCCAACACCAAAACGATCACTCATATTAGCCGGTGGCGGCATGCGAGTATCCTATCAAGCTGGTGTGTTGAAAGCGCTAGAACAAACAGGTTTAACTTTTCATCATATTGATGGCACGTCTGGCGGTACGATGAACTTAGCTATGCTGATGTCAGGTTTATCTCCTTCACAAATGATCGCCCGATGGCAAAACTTGAATGTCTCTGACTTTGTTTCACTTATGCCTTTTCGAGAATATATCAAACTCAGTTTTATGCCCGCCTGGGGAGATGCAGATGGCATCATTGAAAAAGTTTTCCCTCACTTAGGTATCGACGTTGAAAAAATTAACACTGCTTCAGGCTTACAAGGCACCTTCAATGTTTGCAATTACAGCCGAAAAATAAATCAAGTATTTCCGCATCATTCCATAAATCGTAATCTCTTGGTGGCAGGTATTTCCTTACCCATTTTTATGCCAGCAGTGGAACACAACAACGAACTTTTTATCGACTCTGTTTGGATTAAAGATGCAAATCTCATGGAAGCAGTCAAACAAGGTGCAGAAGAAATTTATCTCATATGGTGTATCGGAAACCACAACACATACCATGATGGTGCATTTAACCAATATGTCCATATGATAGAAATGAGTGCAAATGGGGTATTAAATCTAGAATTTGATTGGATTAACGAATTAAACAAACGCATATCAAATGGCGACAGCCCTTATGGGCAAACGAAACCAATCGAGTTAACTGTTATTAAACCAGATCAACCTTTGCCACTTGATCCAGATTTGTATTTGGGAAAAATCACAAACGCTTCGTTAATTGAGATGGGTTATGATGATTGCCACACTATATTACAAAAACAATCTCAGAGTGTTGCATTTGACTACACTGCAACACACATGAAAAATCCTACACCCGGCCTAATCTATAATGAAATATACCGTGGGAAAATTAAAAATCATGAAAAAAATGAAGACATAAATTGCGAATTAAATCTAACAGTTCATATTGAAAATGCTGACGACTTCGTCACTTCTGGTCAACCTAGTGCTAGAATCACCGGATTGATCAATTGTGAACTCTTTCCAGAAAATAGCTATTTAAACAAAAGCCACATTCGTTTTGATAATGTAACCGCTAATCCAGCGGAAAAAACCGCAGAATATCAACTAAATTTTTCAACCGATAAAGAAAATTACAAATTAATTGGTGAAAAAAATCTTCGCGATGACCCAGGGTTTGATGCTTGGTCTGATGTCACAAACTTACAAATAAAAATAATAAATCAACAGAATCCCGATTTCATCATTGCTAGTGGCACATTAAAACTGGGAATTAGCGAAGTTGCCAAGTTAATCGCTAGCTTTCATCCCGTCTACAATGAAACAACTGCACAAGGGGCAACACTGGTGGCAAAATTTGGAAAATTTTTATTAGGTGAATACTATCAACAATATTTAAGACCAACTAAAAAATGGTGGAAAGTGTGGTGAAACATCAATTGTCCTGAAAGAATTTGAGGTATGCAAATTCTTTCAGGACAATTGATTCTACCCCGCTTGTTGAGTTACATCAACATACACAATGAGCCGTTGTCCTGGACGTAAAATAGAGCGTTTCTTCAAGTTATTCCAACGCATCAAATCACGTAAACTCACATTAAATTTTCGCGAAATTCGCGCAAGGGAATCACCTCTTACCACTCGATAACGCACTTTTTGCGTTACCATATTAGAGGAATGTGGAGAAAAAGCAGCGCGTTTTAGCGGTGCATTTTTAGTCCACACCACTAATTTCTGTCCGAGTCTTAACGTGTCTTTTGGCGATGCACCATTCCATTTGGCTAAGCTGCGATAATTGACTTTATATTTTCGTGAAATTGACCACCAACTGTCACCGGATTTTACGCGATAGGTAACCTTGGCTTTATTTTTCGGTTTATTATTTTGCAAAGCCAGCATTCGCTGTTTTGCACTTAATGTGTACTTGCCACCTTTTTTGGATGACACCGGAATTATTAGATTTTGACCTTCCCGAATTAAATTCCCTCGAATTTGATTCAACTCTTTGATCAGAGAAACGGGAGTATTATATTTATCAGCAATAGCAAGTAAGGTCTGTCCTCTTCTAATTTTATGTCGTTTCCATGCAAGTCTTTTTTCGGGTGGTACCTCTTTTAAATTGGCGCTAAACAATCCCGCTTTCTCTATCGGTAACATCAACTTGTGTGGACCATTTGGGTCTGTTGCCCAACGATTATATCCCGGATTAAGAATATATAATTGCTCAACACTAATTTCTGCTAGTTGCGCTGCAAGCGCTAAATCAATTTGTGACTCAGTATCAACTTCCACTAGATAAGGCTTGTTTTTAATAACGGGCAAGTTAATGTCATATTTTTTTGGGTTATTAATTATTTCCGCAATAGCCAGTAGTTTTGGCACATAGTTACGTGTCTCCCTTGGCAATTTCAACGACCAAAAATCCGTTGCCTTACCCTTGCGTTTGTTTTTTCTAATGGCACGACTAACCGTACCATAACCAGAATTGTAAGCGGCCAATGCTAAAAACCAGTCATCATTCAGGGAGTCATGCATATCTTTTAAAAACCGCAATGCGGCTTTAGTAGAGGCGCCGATATCACGCCGACCGTCATACCACCAATTTTGTTTTAAACCATATAATTTTCCAGTTGATGGAATAAATTGCCAAATGCCCGCTGCACGACCATGAGAATAAGCAAATGGTTGAAATGCACTTTCGACAACAGGCAATAATGCAATTTCAAGTGGAATCTGCAATCGTTCGGTTTCCGATACAATATAATACAAATATTTTTCAGCTCGTTTTGCGACACGTTTGAGATAGGCAGGATGACGCGCAAACCATCGAATATTATCATCTATACGTTTATGAGATTGATGTGGAAGTGAGTATCCCTTCTTAACCCGATTCCAAAGATTGGGTTCCTTTTTTTGTGCCGAATAAACCACAGTCCCCAATTGATCCAGTCGATGTGGAATTGCGGCTTCATCGAACATCTCAAATGGCAATTCTCTTTGCCCTGGTAAACGGCCAACAATTGAAGGCGTACCATTGACAAGAAAGCGTGCTTCATCTGCCGGTTCATTCGTCCACATCAATGGTTCAATAGTCGGCTTTAGATAGGAAAATAATGGTGGATCAACTAATTCAAGCTCGTCAACTGGATCGGTTTGTTTTGATTTATCTTCCGTTGTTGCTACTGCTGAGATTTTAACGGAATTGTGATTTGGCTTTACAACATTATCAGTAGAGACATTTGAGATTTTATTTTGTTGAGGATTATTTTTTTCTTCGACAGATTTTTGCTTAAAACTACACGCACTTAAATACACACATAAACCAATAATCAAAAACTTGTAAAACATAAATTTTTTAGTTTCCTACAATCAAGTTTCGAATAACTAAACCAACGAGTGTTATGATAAATTTTCACTCAAACTGGTTCGTCAATTAAGAATATTATAAACACATCATTCCTGATGCTATCGGTAACATGGCTCCTTCCCACTATCTATATCGGATACAACAATAAATAGTTAACCAGTTAAAGTTTAAACAGATAATCAGCCGGGCAATATTAATACAACACTCGATATTCGATCAGAACAAATAATTGCTCACATTCAACGATAAATAGCAATTCCAGTACAGCAATCTAAATAAATGAAAACAAAGTATAAAAATGATAAAATTGTATTGTTAACTGATTATATTAGCAGTTATTTTTATTATCGCTTTTTTTTCGAGAAAAACTCTACGGTATTTATGTGGTTGTAAAACAAAGCAGTAAACAAGCCAAATTGTTGGCCAAATACAAGGCGTCCATTGTTGCCAGACATAAACTGCGCAAGTGGTACACAACTCCTTTAGGGAATGCGACGGCACGTGAAGAGGATAGAATTTTAACCAAAATTTTACCTGAGCTCTTTGGCTACCACTTAGTCCAACTGTCTGCCCATCGCAATTCCGATTACCTCGATTCCAGCTTAATTAGGCACAAATTGATCTTGGACCATGATGATACCCACAGCCAATGCCGAATCAATTTACATGCAAATGTACAAAATATTCCCATTTCATCGGACAGCGTCGATGTTGTCGTCTTGCCTCATACCCTGGATATCGACATGTCACCTCATCAAGTGCTTCGGGAAACTGACCGAATTTTGGTTCCCGAAGGTCGGGTAATCATCGTCGGATTTAATCCCTGGAGTAGCTGGGGATTGCGACATCTGATGAATTTATGGAAAGGCGCGTCACCGTATTCATTACGTTTTATTAGCCCTACTCGCGTAAAAGACTGGATAACACTGCTTGGATTTGAAATTGAAAGTGTCAATACATTTTATTTTCGCCCGCCAATCTCCAACGAGTTTTTTATTAATAAATGCCAATTTTTTGATAAACTCGGTGAAAAAGCCTGGCCAGCATTTGGTGGCATATATATCCTTGTGGCACGAAAACAAGTTACTAAACTGACACCCATTAAACCACGATGGTTCTTGCGTCGAAGAACCTCCGTCACCCCTGGATTCTTGGAAACACGAAATGGAAAATAACGTAGAAATATTCACTGACGGTGCATGCCGCGGGAATCCTGGTCCAGGTGGATGGGGAGCAATCTTGCGCACCAACGGAGTTGAAAAAAGTTTGTCCGGTGCTGAACCTGACACAACAAATAATCGCATGGAAATGACAGCGGTAATAGAAGCATTGTCCGCTTTAAAAAAACCCTGCACGATTGATTTAACTACCGATTCGCAATATGTGAAAAATGGCATAACTCAGTGGATTGAAAATTGGAAAAAAAAAGGATGGAAAACAGCAAATCGCAAACCCGTTAAAAACCAAGATCTATGGCAAGCGCTCGATTCAGAGGTACAAAAACATAAAATTAGCTGGCATTGGGTAAGAGGCCATAGTGGACATCGTGAAAATGAATTGGTAGATGAACTTGCAAACCAAGCAATTGACAATATGATGGTGAATCGATAATGCGACAAATTGTACTTGATACGGAAACAACGGGCTTAGAACCCAAATTAGGCCATCGCATTATTGAAATTGGCGCAGTTGAATTAATAAATCGAAAGCTCACTGGTCATCATTACCACCAATATATTCAACCTGAACGAGAAATTGATGAAGGTGCATTGGCTGTTCATGGTATTACTCAAGAATTTCTCGCAGACAAACCAAAATTTAACGACATTGCTGAAGACTTTATGCAATATATCGATGGGGCGGAATTAATTATTCACAACGCGCCATTTGATGTGGGTTTTATAAATTATGAATTAACACTGTTAAACAAAAAATGGAAAACGCTTAATCACTACTGCAAAATTATTGACACCCTAGTAATGGCGCGCGAGATGCACCCAGGACAAAAAAATAATCTAGATGCACTATGCAAACGTTATTCAGTAAACAATAGTCACCGTGAACTACATGGCGCATTGTTGGATGCGGAGATTTTAGCAGACGTTTATTTAATGATGACTGGCGGCCAAGTCAGTTTAACGTTAGATAATAATAGTGGTACAGGTACTTCCAACAATAAAACGAGTTTTACGCCAATTCCACCGGACAGAGATAATATCGTTGTCGTCCAAGCAACATCCGAAGAATTAAATGAACATGAAGCAAATTTGCAACGGATTCAAAAAGCATCGCAAGACAGTTGTGTTTGGTTAAACCTAGAAAACCCTAAAAATTAATTAACATTTCTCGCAATACCAAAAAAACTATCCCCTTCAACCCATGTAAACACTTGCGTATTTTCCAAATTAAACTCACCTGTTTTTATATTTTTATTCATTTTATTTGCTGAGGTTTGGTAAAGTGTAATTTCATTGCCTTGCTTATCACGATATTTTAGTTGTGCTGCAATATGTCCTTGAATAGAACAGTATCGAGCACCATATAAATCCAATCCGGCCAATTGCAGATGTGTTGATGCTTTCACGGAAAAATCGAGTTTCGTCATCTTCTTATTCAATGTTACAAAATTTGTTGTAACTAAATCTGGTGGCAACTGCTTATGGTGATTTAAAACAATTTCCTTGGCAATGGCTAACTCAATATTATGATTATTTCCTTGTGAGATGAACAAACCAAAAATCGATATGACGCACAAAAAAATAGCAGCCGCTGCAAAATGCGGTGTGCGAAAGTAATACCAATACTCGGAATTTTTGTTTGTTACCTTATTTGCGATGCTTGTCTCGTCACCCAGTTCTTGCATCTCAAGCAAGGCATTAAGGCGAGAGTTAGATAGCTCTTGAGATTCATAATATTGATGAACAGAATTTTTCAATTTTTCGTCTTTCATATTACCTCCTGATCATCAACTTCAAAATATTTGCGCAGTTTTTTACAACTACGGCTTATGTTGCTTAATACAGTATTTCTTGGCATTTCTAACATATCTGCAATTTCTTGCGCTGTGTAGCCAACGTAATAATGTAAAAATATAAGTTCCCGCTCCAAAACACGTAAAGAATTTAGTGCTTTTTCCATAGCTATACTTGATAACTCTGCTGACAAAAACGCTTCATTCGTGTCATTAAACATCTCTTCTTCACTAACATCACCCAAAGCCAGCATGGGAACTAAACCATGCCGCTTATTTTGATTAATAAAATGATTGCGAATAGCCCGAAAAAGATAACCTTTCTCTTTTGGGCCATTCACTTTCAAAATACCTAACCATGCCATTTGTAGAATATCTTCCGCCATAGCATGGTGCTGACATAACGCAAGCGCATATCGGTAACCATCATTTAACAAATGTTTAATTATCTGATCCGACATATCTATTCTATAGAATTAAATGTTTTCCAAATGATATTTACGTTTGTCGCCATCAATAGAGTGAACAATACTTTGGGTTGTCACATATTTACCATCTTCCACTCGAACCAAAAAATCAATGTCCAGTTTGCGGCCAGTCTGATCAATAAAATCTGCACAGCTCACATAAAAGTCCCCTTTTTTAACAATCCCGTTATGCAATTTTTTCAAACTCATGCGCAATAATTTCCCATCCACTGAATCATATAAATAATATCGCCCGTTCATTGTATTTTTGTCAATGAATTGGCTCATGCTCGATTTTATTTGCGCTCTAAAATCCCCTTTAATACTAGGATCATTGCCCGCCCACACATTTCCCAAAGAACTTGCACCCAATAATATCAACATACTCAATAACTTAACATTTATTAGTCGTTTCATGTTACCTCCAAATTAATCGAATTTTTTAAAAGTGAATGCGCATTCATTATGAAAAACAATTGAACGACAGGTTTGATTGCAATAATTTACAAAAAAAGAATAGACCGATAATTAATTTATTAAAGAATCAAGCGTTTTAGAAAACTCATGATTATTGATTGGAAATGGAAAACAAATATAAACGGAATAAACTGACAAAAGTTGATCCAGTTTTTCTTGCCATTCTTTATCATATAATACAATAACTTTTGTGTGAGGCGACCAATCTAACGCGGCCATTAACGATTCCAAACTGCTAGATCGATCACGAAAATCAGATTGATAATTAAACTCTGCCACAATGACATCTGGTGGATCTTGTTTAATTATCTTCAATGCCTTACGCATGTTGTGTATGGTTGTGACAGAAAATCCTTTGCTCACATACAGGTCTGAATAATTATCATATCCACCTAGTTCAACAATGGATAATAACGACTTATTGTTATCACACATTTTTTAAATCTATCTCAATAATCGAAAACTGGTTTTTTATACCCGTAGTATAATGGATTTAGGTATTTTAAGTGCATCATTTTTTGTTCATGACAAGGCACAACGATGCAGTTTGGCAGCCCCATACAAAGAGACGTAACATAGTCATGGACCATGGGTGTGCTAAAAATACCTAAATCCATAACGCTACGAGTATGTATCCATGCATGTGGGCTAAATCATTGTATTTTGTGAAAGTTTCGAACATACTCAAAATGATAATATAATAATCATTTTGTGATATTTTTGTGATAAAACTATGTTAATTTTTAAAAGTAAAACACCTTTTAGTCAAAAACAAAGGGAAACTATGTTTTTTCGTTTTTCAACTTTGATAATTATTTTTTGCAATATATTTGGTGCTGCCTGGTCCAGCGAATTTTATCCAATATCCCAAATGTCGGGTAAAAAAATATCTCAAGTAATTATTAGCGGCAATAAACGAACCACAAATACAACAATATCTCAAGAATTACAATTAAAACCCGGTGAAACACTAACGGAAGAAAAAGCCAACACTAGCATTCAACAACTTAAAAACTTAAGAATTTTTGATAAAGTCAATTTACATTATCGCGCTAGCAAAAATAATTCAAACAATGTCGATGTAATTGCAAACGTTTCTGATCGTTGGACGACTATCCCAATTTTTAAAGCGGGTAGCGGTGGTGGTTCAAGTTATTATACTGTTGGTGCATATGATGTTAATGCATTTGGACGATATTTGGAATTGGGCGCACAATATCAAAACTATAACGGAAAAAATGGTGCAGTCACATGGTTTCGTAATCCGCGTTTTTTCGGAAAACGAATTTTAATCGGATTTGATATTTGGCATTTGCAATTAAATCAAAACCTGTATGAACAGAAAAGTGGAAATCTTGTTGGTGCCTATACAAATACTCGCACCCGCATCCACGGTTTTGCTAAAAAGGAATTAAAATCTTGGTTTGAGTTGGGGTTAGGATTCGACTATATGATGGATGATTTCACTCAATTTGGATTAAGTGATAAACAAGTCATTGCAAACCAGCAAAATCAATTTAATTCTCCTGCATCAACAACACAAAATTTTCTCGAACTAAACTTGCGTTTAGGCAAACTCAACTATGATCGTTTTCTTGTGGAAGGATACCAATCTGATATTGATCTAAGATCAACTTTTAGCAGTCTATCTTCTGATGAAAATTCAGTAGAATTACAAATTAAAAATACATATTTCATAAAACTAGATCATAAACAAAACATTGGTTTCAACCTCGTATATGGCTACACCAATACACCTTTAATCCAACATCATTTTTATTTAGGTGGATTATTTGAAGTTCGTGGTTATGTCGACCAACGATTTCATGGAAAAGCATTTGTACGATCAAATATTGAATATCGTATTCCAAGTTACCAAACAAGTTGGCTAGTCCTACAACATATCCTATTTATTGATGCCGGCAGAATTTCGCAATCTCACTCAGAAATAATTAACAACAAAGGTACCAGCTTTGCCAGCGCGGGATTTGGAATTCGATTTATATCTCCAAAAATCTATCGTTTCAACGCTAGATTAGATGTTGCTAAACCATTGGCAAATGAAAGTGGCATTGACGTTTCGTTTGGATTACAACAATTTTTTTAAACCCATATGAGCAAAGTAAAATGAAATTAGCGACACTAGCATTCTTTTTACTCATTATCTCAGCATGCACTCCCACTGCAGATGATATGGCGCTGGGTACGGGGACATTAACAATATCGCCAACGGACCATGCGATGCGAGTTAATGCAACTCATCAATTCATTGCAAAATTTATTGATGCCCGTGGCGATGAGCAATCTAACATTAATATTACATGGTCAAGTAGTGATACAACAATCGCAGAAATAGCTGAAGATGGGACTGTCACTAGTAAAGCCATAGGACAAACCGAAATAGTGGCACAAACCACAACAGATGGATCTGGTGTGACAAACTCCAATATCGCAATACTCACTGTAGAAGAAGACAATACAAAAGTTGCGACGATAAAGATTCAAAATTCAGATACAACATTAATGGTGGGTGACACACTGCAGTTAATGGCAAATACGAAAAACGTCAACAACCAAGACATTAATACTGCTGCCATAACCTGGATATCAAGCGATGATAGTATTGCGAGCATTGACGCCGATGGCTTGTTGACTGCTTTTAGTAGTGGAGAAATTACAATTTCTGCCTCATCCGAATCAATTCAGAGCTCCGCGATTAATTTGATCATTCAAGAAAACATTACGCGAGTCGCAACAATGGTTGGGAAAAAAGGACATAATAGTGCTGGAACAGCAACATTAAAATTAAATGATCAAGGAGTTTTGGAAATTGTTTTTTCCGATGATTTTTTTGTTACAAATGGACCAGGATTAGAAATATTTTTATCTGATACAGAAGTTCCAACAGCTGCAAGTAAAAATGTGGGTGATTGGAAAAAAATTCAAGGCGCACAAACCTATGTCGTCCCTGGAAATGTTGCAATTGAACAATATGACTTAGTTGTTATTTATTGTGTTCCTTATAAAGTATTATTTGCTAGCGGCATTTTACAATAACTATTTTCGACATTCTGCACATAAGCCATAAATGGTTAAACTATGATCTGTGATTTCAAATCCTTCTGCCTCTGCAATTTTAGTTTGCCGTTTTTCAATAACATTATCGACAAATTCCACAACCTTGGAACATTCAACGCAAACCAAATGATCATGATGTGGTCCCGCACAAAGCTCGAAAACCGAACTATCTCGGTCAAAACGATGCCGACAAACGATCCCAGAGTTTTCAAATTGCGTTAGCACGCGGTAAATTGTCGCAATTCCTATGTCATCACCTCGTTCAACAAAAATTTTGTAAATGTCCTCCGCACTCATGTGCTTACTTTCATTTTCTTCCATAATTTCAATTATTTTTAACCGTGGCAGAGTGACTTTCAAGCCGGCTTTTTTTAAATCAGTTTCCGTCATATTGACACCAGTTATTTAAATTTTATTAAACAAGTAATTTGCTTTATGTTTTTCATTCAAAAACCACGGATACCTATGTAATGATTACCCGTCTGACCAGGTGATGAGTATACTTGATATTTCCAATCGCTTTGAAGTTTTTCATTTTATTATTTGAAAACAAAAAAATCATTATGTTGAATTTATGCGCCATTAAACCTAATTATGAAAGGGGTAATTGATTGGAAAACAAACTTGTGAACTTTTAGAAAAACTAAGGAAGTAAAATTGAAATTTTTTTCAGAAGAGACGTTACGCCGTTTTTTTATTAATGCGTTGCAGTAATCCTAACAATTCTAGTTCACCTTTGGATAATCCACTGGTTTCGGAGATTTTATTTAATGACTCACCATTACGAATGGCTTGGATGGCATTTTGATAAGTTTGGCGATTGGGTTCTTGTAAACTTAATTTTTCTTGCTGGTCTTTCAGCAATCGATGATCGTACTGAACTCGCTGTACTTTTTCACCTAAATTACTTGCAGATTCATACAGTGCTTTAACATCTTCTTCCAATTCGCGAATTCGTTTTTTATTAACGCCGTATTTTTTTCTTAATAAAAGATATTTTAAATAACAACCCACTGTTGCAAATATATTTATACTGCAAAATAAAATAAAAGCCAGTAAATCCAAATCGATACTATCCATTAAATCCATTCTGACCCACTCTTATCCTAGCCGACTTGCCCTAACACTTGAAGTTCTTCGTCAGTTAACAGTTTATTTAAATCGACCACTATTAATAATTTTCCATCTCGGCTAGTAACGCCTTCAATGTAGCGGGACGTTTCTTCATTGCCAACATTGGGTGCTGCCTCAATATCTCGATTGTAAATGTCAACGACTTCTGCAACACTATCCACAAGAATCCCAATTTCTTGTTCTTCAATTTCGATAATAATAATCCGCGTTGAATTACTGATATCGTTTGGCCCTAATCCAAATCGTTTTCGAGTATCAATTACAGTAACAACGTTGCCCCGTAAATTAATAATGCCAATAACAAAATCAGGTGAGCCTGGAACAGGTGCAATATCGGTATAACGTAATACTTCTCGAACCTCGGAAACACTAATACCATAACATTCTTTTTCCAACTCAAATGTTACCCATCGAGATATTTCTGCGTCTTCGACTTCTTGTACTAATTCATCCATAGTTTTGCCTCAAGTATTCAATAAAGAATTTTCTATCAGTGTTTCGAGCGTCAATTATTTGACCTCAATGCAATTAAATATAAATGTGCAGATTCTATACCACTGCACGCTCCAAAAGCAGTGCCATTTCAATACGCCGTAGGTCAAAAATCCACGACATGGAAAGCAAACTTGTTCCAATTAACCAACGACGTTTTGATCCAGGTCCTCGCCATTGAACTTCATTGGGTTGCAGTGTTAATGGATCCCCTATACCATCGCAAATCAATCCCCAACTACCATCAGAAACGATTGCAATCGTTTTAAACGATGCCGTTTCATTTAATTGTTGATTAACACCGATAATTTTTGCTGCATCAACCACTCTTATATTAACTTCATCATCAACAAAGTTTCCTAATATCCAGTCTGGCAAATTGGGTTCAGTTTGAATTTCGCGATCCAATATTTTTGATTTGAAAAATTGCGCGTGAGGAATCAAAACGGTTTTACCACCCACTAATAGGGGCACGCAGGAAAAGGCTTCATTACCCCAATTAGGTATATTGGTTTTTTTGATAATTCGCTTAGCGTCTGACACTCCTTGATCTCCTGATCCGTCCATTTCAACAACGCTTTGGTTCACGTGAGACGCCAATGAAGTGTCTATTTCTACAGTGTGCGAATGATTATTATTAGATTGATTCGACTGAACTAATAGCGATTGTAAATAAACATCTAACGCGTCTTCTTGTTTGACGAGGGAATTTTTTGTTTCTGTTATTTTATCTTCGTCTATCATGCGTTCTCCATTTTTACACTCTTAAATAATTTATCCTAACTAACAGCATCTACCTGTATGTTATGTTGTTGCTCATATTCATATGTTTGTTTTAACAATGATTTCAATAATTGATGATACGCTACTGCGCCACGACTCTTGGGTTTCGTTGTTGTCAGTGGCAAACCCTGCCGACTGGATTCACGAAATTGCGTATCGATTGGAATTGTACTATCCCAAATATTATATGGATAAGATTCTCGAAGAATGGCTAAACTTTCTCGTGCTGCTTTCGTTCTTTTATCATACATCGTCGGTACGATGGTAAAAGGTAACTCCCGACCTCGCGCCTGTTCGATCATCGTCAATGTTCGCAACATTCTTTCCAAACCTTTTAATGCTAAAAACTCCGCTTGAACTGGCACAATAAGACGTTCACACGCAGCGAGAGCGTTTACCATCAACACGCCTAATACCGGCGGACAATCTATAAAAACATAGGCGTAATTATTTTTTAATGCATTTAACGCATCCACCACCACCAAACCTTGACCTTCTCTTATACCAAGTTGTCTATCCAATGTTGCTAATGCAGAATTTGCAGGTAAAATATCTAACTGTGAAACATTGGTTGGACAAATAAGTGAATTAAAATCAATATTTTTAGATTGAAATAACTGATAACTACTTTTTGCTACGGAATCGGGATCATAACCAAAATAACTTGTTAAAGATCCGTGCGGATCCAAATCCAATAATAAGGTCGGCCTGCCCATAGTTGCTAACGGCGCCGCAAGGTTTACAGTTGATGTGGTCTTTCCAACTCCACCTTTTTGATTAGCAACAGCAAAAATTCGCACTGCGATTTACCTCAGATATTATGAATATTAGGAATCAATTACCATACAATGCACACTTGGTGCCATTGAACTATTGAACCTAAAAACCGCAGTTGACCGCTCGAAATGAGAATAACTAATGGAAACTCAAAAGTTTTTTCACAATTTGAGATAACCCAATTGGTTGTTCAACGCTACACGACAGATTGCACAGATTTCAAGGCACATGACAGCGTTGCAACTCCTTGGAATAGAATGACTATTCCGCGTCGCTGCGCCTTGTCCTGCACCTTGAAATCTACACACTCTGCCGTGTTCAACTGCGGTTTTTAGGTTGAACACATAATTTCCTAACCCGCTGAAACTATGCAAAAGATGATTTTGGTTTTCAGGGAAAAGTTGGTCAATCGTGTTAATTCAATATATGTTATTAATGATCCAACAAAATTTTGACACACATCTTCAGAAAAGATTATTCTTGAAATAATTACTTCATTTTCAGCGTATTAATTCCGTTTCATTATTTGAATTAGAAGCTTCTTTGGATTTTCGCAAATTTAAATTTTGCGCAAGAACCGCGATTACCACACGTCTATTTTTGTGACGCCCCGCGAGCGTAGCATTATCAGCAACTGGCCGATATTGACCGTATCCAATCGCACTCATGCGGTTAGGCTCAACTCCTTGACGACTAAACAAATGAACCACACTTGCCGCACGGGCAGCAGACAACTCCCAATTTGACGGAAACAAATTATTCTTAATTGGTACGTTGTCAGTAAAGCCTTCTACATTAATGGGATTAGGAAATGGGGCCAATATTTTTGCCATTTTTGATAAATCGCGCTTAGCCGACGCAACAATTGTAAAATGACCACTGTTAAACAAAATCTTGGTATTCATCTCTAATTCAAGCCATTTTTTCGAACGCCTCATGATGACTTTATTGGATTCAATTAATGGCATCATTTCCAACTCAATTTTGTCGGCTAATTTACTGAGATTTTGCTCTTGAATTTCTGAACTGGATTTTTTAACTGGCGTATTAATTACGTTATTGTTGACCGAACGACTTATCTCACCGACTTGAATCGGTTTTAAGCTACGTGGCAGGGTTTTAAACGCCGAAACCAAACTACTACTCACAAGTTTATACTTACCTTCATTCACACTAGATATTGCATACATCACAACAAAAAATGCAAACAATAATGTGATAAAATCCGCATAGGAGACAAGCCATCTATCGACGTGCTCTTCTTCATCTCTAAATTTTTTTCTTCCAGCCAAACCTTCACCTAATTAGTCCATTAGCCCGCATTTCTCACGATCCTGTGAGAAATGCGGGCTAGCGTCTGTACTTGCTATCGTATGCTTGCAAGCGTACAGCGATATTTCTTGGGTTTTCACCTTGTGCAATACAAATCATACCTTCCATGATCATTTCTTTTTCACGAATTCTATTTTTCACATGACCTAATAATTTTTTGGATACCGGTAAGAAAAACAAGTTTGCCAAGCCAACGCCATAAATTGTTGCAACAAAGGCCGTAGCAATCCCCAATCCCAAATGGGTTGGGTCTGACAAGTTTTCCATTACCTGAATCAAGCCCATTACAGCGCCCAAAATTCCAATCGTTGGAGTGTAACCACCAATCGATTCATAAACCTTAGTGGCGAGTACATCAAACTCTTCCTCTAATTCTATTTCAATTTCTAAGGTGGATCGAATTGTGTCTGGCTCTCTACCATCAACTAAAAGTTGAATGGCCAATTGTAAGAAGGAATCAGATTTTTTGTAACTCACTTTCTCTAGCCCCAGAATCCCCTCTCTACGTGCAATTTCACTCCAACGGACGACAAGGTTTTTAGATTTGGTAATCGTATTTTCAGGTGGAAATACTATCCAATGTAACATAGACACAGCGCGTCGGAAGACATCCATTGGTACCTGAATCATAATTGCACCCAGGGAACCACCAAATACAATGAGAAAGGCTGGACCATTGATAAGAGAGCTAAAATGACCACCTTCCATGGTCTGTGCTAGAAATAAAGCAACAACTGCCAGCAGTGCGCCTAACAGTGACAAAACATCCATTTTAGGTATGTTCTACAAGCTGAGTACTAAATTCCTGCAAGGGTAGGACTTTATCAACTATTCCAGCATCTGCAACAGCAGCTGGCATTCCATAGACTACTGAGGTCGCTTCATCTTGCCCCCAAATTGTAGCGCCATTTTTTTTCAATTTTTTTGCGCCTTCACACCCATCTGCCCCCATACCGGTGAGTATTACCGCTAAAACCTGCCGTGGCAAAATTTCAGCAATGGATGAAAAGGTAACATCAACACTTGGTCGGTACGTCAAACTACTATCACCTTCGTTAATTGCAATTTTGATCTGCGTACCAATACGTATCAACGTCATCTGCTTACCACCCGGTGCAAGATACGCAGAACCAGCTTCGAGAACATCCCCATTCTCAGCTTCCTTTACGGATATGTTGCATGATTGATTCAAACGACTCGAAAATGCTGGCGTAAAAGTCGCGGGCATGTGCTGAATGAGTAAAATTGGTAGTGGAAAGCTTGCAGGTAGCTTGGTTAATATTTCTTGCAATGCAACAGGTCCACCTGTAGAAGTTCCTATCGCTAGTAATTTGTAGCTTTTTTTAGCACTAGAAAGAATACTTCTGGTTGAACTTGCTGGTTTGGTTTCTACAGGTTTTGATGGAATTGATGTTCGTCGAAGTGATCGAAGTTTATTTTTTCCTATCTCTCTGACTTTTTCACACAGAATCCGCTGAACTTCATCTTTTTTTCGTGATATGTCTTCAAACCGTTTGGGAATAAAATCAACTGCACCCGCATCTAATGCGTCAAGGGTTGCTTTGGCACCATCGGTAGTTAAAGAAGAAAACATCAAGATAGGAATGGCAGACTCTTGCATAATTGCACGAGTTGCTAAAATGCCGTTCATAACTGGCATTTCAATATCCATTGTAATCACATCAGGCTTAAGTTGCCTTGCTTTTACAATCGCCTCTTGACCATTACTCGCCGAACCAATGACTTCCAATTCAGGATCACTACTGAGTAATTTCTCAATTTGACGTCTGAAAAAACTGGAATCATCGACAACCAGTACTCGCACCGGCATAATAATAACCTTTAGTATTTTGAAGCATATGCGTTCATTAAACTTGGTACATCAAGTATTAACGCAATTTGCCCATCTCCCGTAATAGTTGCACCGGAAAGGCCCTTTGTGCCTTGTAACATCTTACCGAGGGGTTTGATGACAACCTCCTCCTGGCCTATGAGTTGTTCTACCACAAATCCTGCTTTTTGATTTCCAACCGAAACGACAACAACATGACCTCTATCAGGATGAGGTTGACTAGAAGCTCCCGCCACTAACCAATCTTTTAAGAAATACAAAGGCAATGGTTGATCACGCAACATTATGACCTCTTGTCCATCCACTCGATTAGTTTGAGTCAAATCCAAATTGAAAATTTCACTGACACTAACGAGCGGCAATGCAAATATTTGCTCGCCCAACATCACCATTAAGGTCGGCATAATGGCTAGCGTAAGTGGTACTTTAATTGATAATGTGGTTCCAGCTCCCGGTTGCGAATCAATCTCTATTGTGCCATTTAATTGCACAATTCGAGTTTTAACCACGTCCATCCCAACACCGCGACCGGATATATCGGAAATTTCCTCTTTGGTTGAAAACCCTGGCGCAAAGATTAAATGAAAGGCCTCTTTATCATCGAGACGCAACGCCGCCTCTTCATCCATAACGCCTTTTTCCACCGCTTTTCGGCGTAACATTTTAGGATCCATACCACCACCATCATCTTTGATAGTTAATAGTATGTGATCACCTTCCTGTTCTGCGGCTAATAACACAGTACCCGATTTATCTTTTCCTGCAGCTAATCGATCATCAGGCATTTCAATGCCGTGATCAACCGCATTTCTCACCAAATGCACCAATGGATCAGCGAGTGCTTCAACTAGATTTTTATCAAGATCAGTATCTTCACCCTGCAATTCTAAACTAACTTCTTTTTTCAAACTTCTTGCAAGGTCTCGTACAACACGAGGAAAACGACCAAACACCTTTTTGATTGGCTGCATGCGCGTTTTCATAACAGCACTTTGTAAATCCGCGGTAACCAAATCTAAATTACTGGCTGCTTGGCTAACTTCTTCATTCGCCAGTTGTGCTTCCAAATTCACTAAGCGATTCCGCACCAATACGAGTTCGCCAACCATATTCATTATTTCATCTAATCGTTTTGTATCAACACGAACCGTGGTTTCTGCTTGCGGTGTTGCTTGTTCTTTTGCGGGCGGTGCTTTCGATTTACTTTCAGATGGGGGGGGTGCTGTTGGCGCCGCTTTTGTTTCAATGACTGGCTCCGGCTCAACAGCCACTGCCGTGTTTCCAGCTGCCATCGGCGCAGCTTGTTGTGTTGGGGCACTATTAGCAGGCGGTTCCACATTGGCAACTGCAGCAATGGCTGGCGCAACTTGCTCTACAACTGGTGGTGCGGGCGGCGGTTCAGAAACGGCAGAAACACTGGGTGCACTCGTTGTTGTCGGTGGCGGGGATGCTGCAACTGGTGGATGATTGGGTACTGCAGGACTCCTACCTTGACCATGAATATCATCTAAAATGGATTCAAATTCTTCTTCTGTAATATCGTCGTCTGCATTATCCAAAGATTCAATTGGTGCCGCAACACTCACATCTGCTGGAGCTACATCTGCAGTATCACTCGGTTTCCCGTGTAAATCATCGAGTAATGATTCGAATTCCTCATCTGTTATAAATTCGTCTTCCTCTCCTGCAGGTGCACTTTTTTCAGCAATGGGTGCTGCAACAGGAGGAGCAGATGCTACGGGTTCCGCAGCGGGCTCTGGCTTATCATCAAGCGCATCAAGTAATTGCTCAAACTCCTGATCGCTAATATCTTCATTTTGGCCGCCATCCGGTTGTTCTTGGGCAACTATTTCTTCAACTGTTTCAGCTTGTGGTGGTTCCGTAACGGGCGGTGGTGTTGGCTCTGCTACTGGGGCTGCTTCTATTGGAACGGGGGATCGCCCAACAAGCAAACTTCTCAAATCCGCAATTAGCGCATCGCCAGCTTCTTCAGGTTGATTTCCGGCACGCACCGCATCAAACATGTCATTTAATACATCTATGACTTGCAGCATGACATCCATTAATTTTGCATCAACTGCTCGCTCACCTTGACGCAACTGATTAAACACATCTTCTGCGACATGACAAACAGTAACAAGTGCAGTTAGGCTAATAAAACTAGCGCCACCTTTTATTGTATGGAATCCACGGAATACTGCATTTAACAAATCGGTATCTGTTGGACTCTTTTCCAACTCAACCAATTGCTCACCTAATTGTTCTAGGATTTCTCCGGCTTCAACCAAAAAATCCTGGACGATTTCATCATCTTCTTCAAAAGACATCTAATGTTCCTTAAAAACCTAAACTTGACAATAGTTCATCCACATCATCCTGCCCATTCACTATCCCATCCGATTCCATACCAGGAATCTGAGGACCCTCGAGCTTACCTGCTTCATTTTTTTCTTCTTTCGCATCACTTTTATTCATGACCGGATCATTTGCAACCGGCAAACCGCTACCCAGTTTAATTAAATCAACCAGATTGTTTTCCACTTCACTGACAAGTGTTATCACTCGTTTTATTATCTGACCGGTGATGTCTTGAAAATCTTGTGCCAATAAAATTTCATTTAAATTGCTTTTAACGCCATTTAAATCACCACTGGATGACTCAAAAAATACTTTCATGGTGTTTGTCAAACTTCTAAATTCAGCTGGCTTCATTTCTCGACTTAAGAATTTGTTCCATGCTGTATCTAAGTCGGTTAGTGTCTTTTCTAGCGAGTCACAAATGGGTATCGCTGCCTCAACCGCCGTCATGGTTTTATGCGCTGCGTCATCAGTTTTAGTGATGACATACGTTAGTCGTTCCCGCGCGTCCGGTATTTCACTATTCGCTAATTTCGAGAATCGATCATCGGAGTTAAAGCTGTTCAACGTGTCATGAAAGTCTCGTGTTAATCGGCCCAATTCATTAAACAGTTGCGATTCTCGTAAATTAGTTAATTCTGCCAAAACATTATCTGCTTCCTCTGCATTCCCAGACTCCAGCAACGATACATATTCCTTGGCTTTCTCGATTGTTTCTATCTCTAATGCCGTACGTTCCGCCATAATTTCGCAGCCCTTTATGAACCTGTACTTTCAATACGTTCGAAAATCTTATCAATTTTCTCTTTTAGGGTTATTGCTGTAAATGGCTTAACTATATAACCATTTACACCTGCTTGTGCAGCTTCAATAATTTGCTCTCGCTTTTGTTCTGCGGTTACCATTAACACAGGTAGCGTTTCCAATTTAGGATCTGAACGAATTGCTTTTAGTAAATCAATCCCTGTCATTCCAGGCATATTCCAATCCGTCACCAAAAAATCAAAATTCCCGCTTTGTAACAACGGTAAAGCTGATTGCCCATCATCTGCATCTGAGGTATTGGTAAATCCCAAATCTCGAAGTAGGTTTTTGATGATCCTGCGCATTGTAGAAAAATCATCTACAATTAGGATTTTCATGTCTTTATTCAATGTGACCTCCGATGTACACTTGAATTAGTCAAACAAAAACATATTGGTCGATTCTACAAAATTTTCCAATATGCCATTCTTGCCTGTAAACGAATTACCGCTTGACTATGTATTTGACAAACTCGTGATTCGCTTACGCCCAAAACATCCCCAATTTCTCTTAGATTTAACTCTTCGTTATAATAGAGTGCCATTACAAGTCTCTCCCGTTCGGGTAATCCTGTAATCGCATCCGATAAACTTTTCTTGAAATCTTCTCGTTGCAATCCATCAAGTGGCGTGCCCTTGTCATCTGTAAAGCTTTCAGCATAGGTATCGTCACCTGGACCAATATCCTCAAAACTCATCACTCGATAACCACTCGCTGCTTGTAGCATTTGATGATACTCTTCGAGAGACATTTCCAAAGACTTTGCTACTTCATGATCACGTGCATCTCGCCCGGTTTCATTTTCGATATCTCTCACAGCTTGCGCAACTATTCTTGCTTTTTTATGCACTGAACGTGGTGCCCAATCGCTGCGTCGAATTTCATCCAACATAGCACCGCGAATTCGAATCCCCGCATAAGTTTCAAAACTTGCACCTTGTGACGGATCATAATTGCGTGCCGCTTCGAGTAAACCAATCATACCTGCCTGGATTAAATCATCCGGTTGTACACAAGGTGGTAATCGACTAACTAAATGGTATGCAATTCGTTTTACTAACGGTGCATGTTGCTCAACAACTGAATCATCATGTTGTTTGTTTGATTTCTTTGCTTCGGTATACGCTGCAACGCCATTCATATTGAAGTCTCCACATTTTCCTGACTTGCGTAGATTAATCTTTCTACAAAAAATTCTAAATGCCCAGTCGCCTTTGCGGGCAATGGCCACTTATCGGCTTTCTGCGCAAAATTCTTAAATGCAATTGCGGATCGACTTCTTGGATAACATTGCACCACTGTTTTTTGTTTTTGCACGGCTTTTTTTAAACTCTCGTCATATGGAAGTGCGCCGTAGTAGTTCAACGTAATATCTAAAAACCGGTTTGTGACTTTGGCCAGTTTTTCAAATAGTTGTCTACCTTCCTGCGCACTGTTAGTCATATTAGATAAAACATGAAAACGTTGAATGCCGTGTTCACTGAAAAGTGTTTTGATCAATGCATAGGCATCCGTGATCGATGCCGGTTCATCACACACCACCACAATCACTTCTTGCGCAGCTTTACAAAAACTGGTAACACCGGGTGAAATTCCAGCAGCCGTGTCAACAATTAAGGTATCGACATTTTTTTTGATATCACTAAATGCTCTGATAAGACCAATGTGTTGCGCTTCTGTTAATTTGGCCATTAACGCAGTACCTGATGCGGCTGGAATAATTTGAATCCCCATTGGACCTTCAATTACCACTTCTTCAATGCTGCACAAATCCGTAATCACATGAGATAAATTTTTCTTTGCATGTATTCCCAGTAACACATCAACATTCGCCATTCCCAAATCAGCATCAAGCAACAATACTTTTTTGCCAATATTGGCTAATGCAACAGATAAGTTAATAGAGACATTCGTTTTACCTACACCACCTTTGCCACTGGTCACTGCAATAACTTTTACAGGCCGGGATATGTTTGTTGCTTGATGTAATGCGCGCAATCCCGCTGCTTGATCATCCACTGGCTTATGCGATATCATTCGCGTTCATACCTCCAAACGCTAATTCAAATTCTTGGTCATCCATGCGAATTTGCGCATCATTCATCATGATTACTGCTTTTTTCACTAATTCAACTGGTTGGATCTGATGTAAGTCCTCCGGTACCCGTTGCCCATCACTCACAAATGCAATTGGTAAGTGATGTTGCGCTAGTGTTGAGAGAACACCACCCATAGAAATACTTTCATCTAATTTGGTAATGATGCAGCCATCTAAGTACGCTTTTTTATAAGCTTGTACAATTTCATCTAAAACGGTTTGTTGCGATGAAGAAGACAGAACTAAATAGGTTTTAATATGTGAAGCACCATCCCCAAGCATTGAAAACTGTTCGGTTAAGCGCATGTCACGTTGGCTCATGCCCGCCGTATCAATTAATACTAAATCTTTATCGTATAAACTTTTAAGCGTTTTCTTTAGTTCCGATGAATCATTTGCAACTTTTACTGGCGCTCCCAATATTCTACCGTATGTCCGTAATTGTTCCTGCGCGCCAATTCGATAATTGTCCGTTGTGATTAATGCGATATTGTCAGTACCGTGTTTTAATGCATATCGCGCTGCAAGTTTTGCTATGGTTGTCGTTTTCCCAACACCTGTTGGTCCAACTAAAGCGAATACACCGCCTTCTTCTAATACTGGCGTTTCTTCCACTGGTATTTGTCCAGCAAACAATGCTAAACTTTTTCTCCAACAACTCTCAAACGCTTCGTCATTGTCTATTTCAGACAATAATTCACAGGCTAACTTGGTTGTTATCCCTAACTCTAATAAATGTTTTAACGTTTTTGTCTTGTTCGGAAACCGCTTGTTTGCATCGTTCCAAGCTAGGGATGACAATTGTGTTTCCAAAAGCCCCCTTATACTATTTAATTCTTCTTTAACCTGCTCTAATTCTGTATTTTTGTGGTCTGAAACAGTTTCCGAACGTTGAGGTTTTCTGTCTACACCAGTATCGAGTGATTCATCCATTTTCGATTTAAGTTGATGAATCCATTCATTGGATACTTGGCTCTTATTTGAATCGTTGCCAAGGGGATCGTCACTTACGCCATAGGCATCGGAAATATTTTTATTTGTTTTTTCAACGGATGATTCAAGATCGAATTTTTTGGATAAATGTTCGGCTAGTTTCTTATTATTTTTTAGCGGGATAAGATCTTCTGTTTGCTTTTTTTGTTCTACGTGAGACGAATTAACAATAGCATCATCATAATCAGTAGCCGCAATGATTTCAACGCCATCTGCTGTTTTTCGATTGGAAAGAATTACCGCATCTGAACCTAACTCCTGACGGACTTTGTTCATCGCTTCGCGAATTCCTTTGCCAGTATAACGTTTCAACTTCATATTGATCAGCCTTCATTTAATACAAATTTACCTTACCCTAGTATCTAAACAACGCTTTGTTCCACTACACTATCGCTATAAAATATTGATAGCTGCTATTGACCAACTGTAGACACCACTTTAATTTGTTTATTATCCGGTATTTCTGAAAAAGAGAGGACATGCAAGTTCGGTATACTTCGTTTTGTAAACTGCGCTAACATTTGCCGAATTATTGGAGACACCAATAGTATTGCGACCTGCCCTGCCATCTCTTGTCGTTGACTTGCATCTTGTAAAGAAGCAAGTAATTTTTCTGCAAGCCCAGGTTCTAAACCTGCACCACCTTCTCCAGAAACTTGTATCGACTGCTGCAATATGTGTTCCAATGAAATGTCCAAGGTAATCACTGGAATTTCATCTTCCATACCAATAATACTCTGCACAATTGAACGTGATAATGCTTCTCTAACGGCTGCATATAACATTGTGGTATCTTGCGTAATTGCAGCACTTTCCGCTAATGTTTCTGCGATGGTTCTTATGTCTCGAATAGGAACTTGTTCTTCCAATAAGTTTTGCAGCACTTTCTGAATTGCACCCATACTCAATGCATTAGGTGTTAAATCTTCAACTAATTTAGGTGCTGTTTTCGCTAAGTTATCTAGCAGTTGTTTGGTTTCTTCTCTGCCCAATAATTCATGAGAGTGAGATTGCAATACCTGGCTTAAGTGAGTCGCGACAACCGTACTCGCATCCACAACGGTGTAACCCAACGTTTGCGCATGATCTCTTTGCATCGGATCAATCCACACAGCTTCTAAACCAAAAGCGGGATCAGTGGTTACCACGCCTTGCAATGTGCCAAAAACTTGACCCGGATTTATGGCTAAGTCTCGATCTGGATATATGTCAGCAGCTCCGATTGGAACACCATGCAAGGTAATTCGATAAGCATTTGGATTTAATTCTAAATTATCTCTTATATGAACCGCTGGGACTAAAAATCCCAGTTCTTGTGTTAATTTTTTTCGCACACCTTTAATGCGTGTCATGAGCTGACCACCTTGGCTTTTATCCACCAAAGGAATTAATCGATAACCGACTTCCAGCCCTACCAAATCAACCGGCACCACATCATCCCAACTCAGTTCTTTCGGTGGCTCAGGTGCTGAAGGCAATTCCGACTCTTCAATCTCTTGTAATTCCTTTTTACTACCTTCTTTATTAGCAACGTAATAAGCCGCGATACCTGCAGCTGCGGCAATTAATAAAAAAGGTAGATTTGGCATACCAGGAATCATCCCAAGTGCACCAATGACGCCAGCGGTTACAGCGAGTGTTTTAGCATTGCTAAAAAGCTGATTATAAACTTTAGAGCTCATATTTTGAGAATTTGATTCTCGCGTTACAATAATTGCTGCAGCTGTAGATAGGAGTAATGAAGGTACTTGCGCAACTAACCCATCACCAATCGTCAAAAGGGTGTAATTGGTTATCGCGTCATTAAACAACATGTCATGTTGCATCATGCCGATACCTAAACCCCCAATGATATTGATAAATAATATCAATATTCCTGCAATCGCATCACCACGAACAAATTTACTCGCACCATCCATGGAGCCGTAAAAATCCGCTTCCTGAACAACTTCAGAGCGTCGATGTTGTGCTTCTTCTTGGGTAATTAATCCTGCATTCAAATCAGCATCAATTGCCATTTGCTTTCCTGGCATTGCATCCAATGTGAATCGCGCACTAACTTCCGATATTCTTCCAGCACCCTTAGTAACAACAACAAAATTGATAATAACTAAAATGGCGAAGACAACAATACCAACTGCATAGTTACCGCCAACAACAAATTCGCCAAATGCTTCGATAACTTGTCCGGCTGCACCAGTTCCAGTATGGCCTTCTAATAATACAACTCGTGTTGATGCAATATTTAATGCCAGACGCAATAAAGTCGCAATAAGCAATACGGTTGGAAAAACAGAAAAATCCAGTGGCCGATCAACATAGATACTTGCGAGAATGACAACCAATGCGAGTGAAATATTGAAGGTAAAAATAACATCTAAAATGAAGGGCGGTATTGGCAATATCATCATTGCCAACAGCACTAACAAAAATAAGGGAACCCCAAATTCAAGGCGAGCAAATACTTTAAAACGTGCCAATCCTTCCGGATTGATAAGACTTAATCCAGCCATAGTGCCCTTTTATTTATTACAACAAACCAACGGGCCTAAGATTATTCATCTCTTCGAAGATCATCTGGTATAGACACGTCATCAAATTCAAAAGGACTTGAAAAATCTGTACCAGGTTTATCCCGCAATTGAAATATGTACGCTAATACTTTGGCAACAGCCATATATAAACCTGCGGGAATTTCCTCATCCAATTCAGTACTGTAATAAATGGCACGCGCTAATGCTGGAGAAGATAATAAAGGCACTCTATTATCTGTGGCGATTTGACGAATCTGAGCAGCAAGTAAATCAACACCTTTTGCTAAAACAATCGGTGCACCTGATTTTTCTTGATCATATTTTATTGCAACCGCATAGTGAGTTGGATTGGTAATGACAACATCCGCATCCGGTACTTTTTCCATCATACGCCTATTTGCTAAGTCCCGCTGAGTTTGGCGTATGCGAGAGCGAGTTTCCGGACTACCCTCTTGATTCTTATGTTCTTGTTTAACCTCATCTTTACTCATACGCATTTGCTGCGCATTATCCCAAAGCTGAAACGGTGCATCGATTGCTGCAATCACCAGTAAGCTCAAACTCAACAACAAAAAGAACCATACTAACTCATTTCCAACTGTCGCCAACGCACCTTCAACGGACTGCCTCCCTAAAAGTAATAAAACATCCGCGTAATTAACCAGTAACAATACAGCCACCGTACAAACAACAAAAAATTTGCCCAGCGCTTTTGCAAGTTCTACCAATCCTTTGGGTCCAAATATTCGCTTTAATCCTTTTAGTGGATTGAGTTTACTGGTTTTAAAGCTAATTGCGCCGAAGGAAAAGTTCCAGCCACCAATGGTCAGTGAGGATAAGATTGCAACTACAACAAAAAGAATGAAAAATGGCGTCAATATAAAAATCGCCGAAATAATACTTTCTTTTAGTGACGTTATCATAAACTTTGGTTCTAATATTTCATCACGCTGAAGGCTTAATCCCTCCTGCAAAATCACTAGTAATCCCTTTATGATGTTATCACCCATAAAAACCAGAGAACCAGCGGCAATAATCAACATAAAAAAAGTATTAAATTCTCGTGACCGAGGAACTTGCCCTTTTTCACGAGAATCTTTGGTTTTTTTCGCAGTGGCTTCTTCGGTCTTTTCCTGACCTTGTTCATTCTCAGCCATTCATCACTCCAGCTTAACAATCTGCTTAATCGTGTGAAATGCGTCAGATGCATGTTGTTCAAATTGAAGCTGAACGATAGGTAGGGATGCCATCATCACGTAAAAACCCGCTGTTATCGTAATTGAAAACCCAACTGCAAAAATATTAAGTTGTGGTGCGGAACGACCAATGACACCAAGCGACATATTAACTAACAATAATGCGGTAACTGCAGGTAAAGAAACCAACACTGCACCGACAAACATTTTACTTGCCCAACTTACTATATCCCAAAATGATTTTCGACTGACTGCGTCAACATCAATTGGCATTGACGTAAAACTTTCTGCTAGAACGCCGACCATCGCGAGATGCCCATTAAAAATGAAAAACAACAAGGTAACGAGTAAAATGAAAAACATACTTAACACAGGCGCTTGTGATCCATTGATTGGATCAATCATTGTTGCAAAGCCTAATCCCATTTGCATTGCAACGATTTGACCTCCAATGGTGAACACGGCAAATACCAAGTGAAAAATAAAACCCATTAACACACCGATTAGTACTTGTTGTATTATTAACAATACGCCTTGAATACTAATCGCATCAACTTGTGGCACCTCTGGTATAACAGGGGCAATGATAACAGTTAGGGCCAATGCTAGAATAAGCTTTGTTCGTTGATTTACAAAAGAAGAACTAAATATCGGCATTGCAGCAATCAATGCGGCAATTCGCACGAATGGCCAGAAATAACTTCCGATCAACGCACTTAATTCTGCGCTTGTATATAACATTCCGAATTTAGCCTAGAGATAAGATCAAAAACTACGTAAAAACAATTAGTCGATTTACGCTCACCCGATAAGATAGGGAATATCGGTAAATGTTCTTGTTATATAATTGAGTAAAACCGTCATCATATAGGGGCCAGCAAACATTAGTGTTGCAAATGTCACTAATAATTTGGGAATAAAACTCAGTGTCATTTCATTGATCGATGTTGCGGCTTGGAATACTGCCACCAACAAACCAACCGCCAATGCGGGCAATAAGATAATGGATACCAAAAGAACAATTAATTCTAAGGTATGTTGAAAAACATCGAGCACGGTTTCTGGTGTCATAAAATTACCTATACATAAAAACTAGAAGCAAGTGTTCCCATTATTAATGTCCATCCATCTACCAACACAAAGAGCATGATTTTAAATGGAAGTGAAATCATCATAGGAGATAACATCATCATACCCATTGCCATCAATACACTTGCAACAACCAAGTCTATGACTAAAAATGGAATATAAATTAGGAAACCAATTTGAAATGCAGTTTTTAATTCACTGGTAATAAACGATGGCACCAACATTGAGAAAGGAATATTACTTGGAGAATCCAAATCTTTTGTGCCAGATATTTTTGCAAACATATCTATATCCGATTCTCGTGTTTGCCCCAACATAAATTCTCGAACAGGTTGTTGCGCTTCTGCAAATGCCTCTTTCATTTCAATTTTTTCTTCCATATAAGGTAAAACTGAATTTGAATAGACTCGCTCAAACACGGGGGCCATTACAAAAAAGGTGAGAAACAATGATAACCCAACTAAAACCTGACTGGATGGCGCTTGCATTAAACCAATTGCCTGTCGAAGAATGGACAACACAATAACGATTCGAGTAAAAGACGTTAACATCATCAATCCTGCCGGCAACAGGGTGATGATTGTCATTAACATTACAATTTGTATACTGAGGGTATAAGTTTGCGAACCACTTGGTTCAGTTGTGACTGACAATGCAGGAATGCCAGGATCAGCAGCTAAAGCTAAACTTGGTAACAAAGCACAAATTATGAGAAATAATTTAGTCAATAGCTTCATGATTTCCATTGTTTTACCGCTCGATTTAGTTGCTCTGAAAATGGGACTTTTTCTGTTGATTTTTGCTGGTTCAACTCTAGCGGCTTATCCAGAACATGTAATTTATTTATTCCGCCCGGTGATATCCCAACAAGTAATTGTTCTTCACCAATTTGCAGCAATACAATTCGTTCTTTTTGACCTAAAGAAAGACCACCAACAATTTTCAATGCATCATTTGAGACTGGAGAAATATTTCCAAATCGTCTGTAAAACCAGGCACTCCCCAATATCGCTACGATGACCAATAACAATCCACCCGTTACTTTAAGCAAGCTTGACGTGATATCGTGTTCAGGAAGTGCTGGCCCTGTCAAGTCCGCCATTACTGAACTTGAAAAAATGAAAAAAATAACAAATAATAAATATCGCAATGTTTTAGTCATTACGATAGCTTTTGCACACGTTCCATTGCGGTAATGACATCTGTCAAACGTATACCAAATTTCTCATTCACCACGACGACTTCACCATGAGCGATCAACGTTCCATTTACCAGAACATCAAGCGGCTCACCCGCCAAACGATCCAGCTCAACCACAGAGCCTTGGTTCAATTTCAATAAATTTCGGATACTAATTTGAGTGCGACCAATTTCCATGGAAATTGTCACTGGGATGTCGAGAATCATATCAAGCTCGACGTTATCACCTTCCCCTTCCATGCTAGATAAGATGTCTGAACCATCAACATCTGATACTAGCTCACTTAAGGATGAGGCAGAAAATCCTTCAGACGCAACATCACCATCATCACCACCGCCGCCGCCAGCTGCCTTCGCTTCTTCTTCCGCTTGTTCGGCTAGGGCGTCTGCCCATGGATCATCTTCTTCTGCATCTGAATCAGCCATAATCTACTTCCTTTTATTGATCACTTGCGTGTAACGATGTCGGGCTTGGTACTGCTTTCACGATTTTCAATGCTTTTTTACCGGAATGAACACCATATTCACATTCATATATTGGAACGCCCGCAGCCGTTAATTTTATGGTTTCTGGCAATTCAATTGGAATGACATCACCCGGTTCCAAATTTTTAACTTCTCTTAACGACAGTTTCGCTTGCGTTAAAACGGTATTAACATTTAGTGTTGCATCAAGAATTTCATCACGTAGTGCTTGAGACCAACGATCATCCATTTCAACACTATCACTTAACACGCCCGCATCCAGCAACTCACGAATGGGCTCTAACATGAGGTAAGGAAATACCACATGCATTTCCCCTCCACCGCCATCTAGTTCGATATTGAAAGTACTGACCACAACCACTTCACTGGGGCTAACAATGTTTGCAAATTGAGGATTAACTTCGGAGTTAAGAAATTCAAATTCCACTTCTAATACTGGACCCCACGCCTCTTCCATGTCTTCAAATACTTTTTGTAAAATACTTTCAACAATACGAAGCTCTGTTGGAGTAAACTCTCGACCTTCTATTTTTGTGTGAAATCGGCCCGAACCACCAAAATAATTGTCTACCATGATGTAAACAAGTTTAGGGTCGAAAACGAACAGTCCAGTTCCCCGTAAAGGACCCATGCGAATCATATTCAAACTGGTTGGCAAATAAAGTCCATGAACATATTCAACGAACTTCATCATTTGTACACCTTCCACGGATATTTCAGCGGAACGACGTAATTTATTAAATAAACTCACTCGAAAAAATCGTGCAAATCGCTCATTGATCATTTCTAGCGTAGGCATTCGCCCACGAACAATTCGATCCTGACTTGCAAAGTCGTAGGACGTTAACTCTTCGTCAAAATCATCACTTTCTGTTTCGACATCCCCACTAGAGACACCATGCAATAATGCATCAATCTCATCCTGCGATAATATGTCTGGGCCGGCCATATCTATTGCGTCACAAAGCTAGTAAAATACAGACCATCAATTCCCACATCTATCAATCCCGTTTGTTCAGATAAGATGCGCCTCAACTCTTCCAGTGCTTCTGTTCGGATTTGTTCTTTACCTTCAACGGTATGTAAACTTTCCGCTTTTTGATTACTCAATATTAATAATATATTGTTGCGAATTAGCGGCATGTGTTTGGTCAATTCATCAATCATCGACGAGTCTCGAGTGGATATTTCCATAGATATTTGTAAAAATCGAGTCCGTCCTCTGTCTTGAAAATTGACGACAAAAGCAGGCTCCAGTGGAAAATAAATTGCGGGTTCGCTACTTATATCTTTTTGTGCATCTGCGTTACCGCCACCACCGTCTAGCATACCCATGGATTTCATCATAAAAAATACACCACCGATGCTAACGGCAACCAACAGCACACCACCTATTATCATAATGATAATGATCTTCATTGGTGATCCGCCACCAGCCGCTGCTGCTCCTGCATCTTCTGCCATTTCCGCTTCCTCAGTCTAATCTGCATTTACCCTGGAGCAAGACACATGCCAGTGGAAAAACTATCAATTTCTAAAAATTCAGTATCTTACAGAGGTTTAATGCTTGCCATGTCAAATTATTGGCTAATCTAATGACGCAAAAAATTATGTAATCAATTAGCCAAACAATGTCTCTCTTTCCAGACACACATCAAACTCATTCCAGAAATCTGTTTCCCTCACTCCAGCTAAGACTTTGATTTTATTTTTTATTTTTTGGTTGGTATGTTTTTTCCAATACAAATGACACAGTTCAGGAAGAACTTGATTAGCAGATGTTTCACCAATATCTTGGAGATGCTGGGTGGGCATTTGAACAACAATGATAAAACTGGAATAACATTTGGGGATAAAGAAAAAATCAAGGATGATTGACGAGGTGACATATGAAATGCGTAACACAATATCTAGCAATGGTAGGGGTTTTATTTATTCCCTATTCGATTAGCCAAGCTGATTTATTACCGGCTTCCATGATGTTTTCACAAATGGACCGTAATGAAGACGGTAAGATTAATCGTAAGGAAATTAATAAACAATCGTTACTTGCACAAGAGTTTGATAAAGTTGATAGAAATCAAGATGGTAATCTAGACAAAAAAGAGTTTGAATATTTTATTGTTTCGATAGACCTGTAACATTCCCTCAGAGTGAAAGCAGGTTTATGAAACGCTTCATAGCCCAGAAGCGAAACCTGCTTTCCTCATCTCAATTTGTCTAATATTGCTACAAAAACAACAATAGTACTTGGTTATACTTTATAAAATCGATAAAATATCGCCCTCCTAATACCAGCCAAGGATTTATCATTGGACGTTTTCGTAACTTTATCTATCGCAGTTATCATTTTTGTAGGCATTCTCGCTTATATCATTAAGCTTAGGCTTATTGGTTACCAATCTTTTGAGCGCATTGAGCAACAAGGTGGAAGTCGCTTAGTTAGCAAATCTATTATGGAAATGGGTTATTGGTGGTTTCAACCCATGGGGGAGTATTTAATTCGCCGAAACTTCACGCCTAACCAAATTTCATGGACATCATTAGGTTGCGGATTTATCGCAGGTCTCTACTTATGTTTTGGATTATTTGGTTTCGCCGCTACTTTCTTATTATTGTCGGCGATTTTAGATGCACTTGATGGTTACGTTGCAAATAAAACGAATCAAACCAGTGCCAGTGGTGAAATTCTCGATTCCAGCCTAGATCGCTATGTTGATTTTTTCATTCTAGCGGGACTATTGATTTTTTATCGTGAGTCTTTAACTCTAACGGTATTAATATTGTTTGCATTGCTAGGCTCTTTCATGATCAGCTATTCTTCCGCTAAAGCTCAAGCGTTAAATGTTAAACCTCCTCGGGGCAGTATGAAACGGTCTGATAGATTAGTTTACCTCATATCTGGCGCCTATTTTACTTCTTTAAGTATTGCTTTTATTGAAGGGCCAATTGATCAAGGTGGATTGGGTTTTCCAATGATTTTGGTGATTTTGTTAATCGCCGTGCTTTCAAATATATCTGCAATTCAAAGACTAAAAGCATTAGCTGTGAGTGTGGAAACGAAACAATCTAAAGACAATGATAACTCGAATAAAAATGAACTAGATTCTGTAGAATTAAATCTCGACAAAAATCTTTAAACCTAAAAACCGCAGTTGACCGCTGCAAAAGAGTATAACTAATGGAAACTCAATTAATTTTTCCACAAATTGAAATGATCCATTTGGTAGCTCAACACTACACAGCAGATTGCACAGATTTCAAGGCACATGACAGCGTTGCTGTTCCTTGGAATAGAATGACTATTCCGCCTCGCTGCGCCTTGTCCTTCACCGTGAAATCTGCACACTCTGCTGTGTTCAACTGCGGCTTTTAGGTTAAATCAGTGAAAAATATTTTAGTTAATAAATTTACCAAATCTCAAATTTCTGCATTTGTTGCGACAGCAGTAGATTTTATATTGTTAATCATTCTCGTTGAATTATTTAACATATGGTATGTGTTCGCCACCGCCCTAGGTGCATTAGCTGGTGCTATCGGTAATTTTTTGCTGGGCCGACACTGGTGCTTTGATGCATCCGACGGTGCTTGGAGAAAGCAAGCAATGCGTTACTCGTTCGTAGCGATCGCTAGCTTATTTTTAAATACCTATGGCGTATTCTTGTTAACGGATGGCCTTGAAATTCAATATGTGCTGTCAAAAATTCTGATCGCACTATCGGTAGGCGTTATCTTCAATTATCCGATGCATCGATTTTATGTTTTTGAAACAAAAACCCCTTGAAAATTTTACTTATCAAGGGGTTTTTTAAATTATCAACTTCAAACAATATCGTTTTTAACTATTGAGATTGAGTTAGCTAATTCCTGCAATATAAGCTTCAACTTGTCGAAATGCTTCGTCATCGGAAATTTGCATTGGCGGATGCTTGCAGAAATAACTGGAAGGCGGATGAATTACGCCTTTGAGTCCACGCTCCAAAGCAATTTTCGCACAACGTATTGTATCAATCGCAACGCCCGCGGAGTTTGGAGAATCTTCTACAGATAACCGAAGCTCTAAATTCATTGGCACGTCACCGAAAAGTTTTCCTTCCATGCGGATAAAACACACTTTGTTATCTTTTTGCCAAGGCACATAATCGCTTGGGCCGACATGGATATTTTCATCATCCAATCGCTCATGAGCAACGGCTTGAACCGCTTCTGTTTTCGATTCTTTTTTCGATGCTAAGCGATTTTGATTTTTCATATTCAAAAAATCAGTATTACCACCCGTATTTAATTGGTAAGTCCGCTCTAGTTTTACGCCACGCTTACGAAACAAATCCGTTAATGTTCTGTGTGTAATAGTAGCACCCAACTGTGCTTTTATATCATCACCAATAATTGGTAATCCTGCATCTTCAAAGCGTTTTGCCCATTCGGGATCACTTGCGATAAAAACGGGAATATTGTTAACAAATGCAACGCCTGCAGCTAAACAACATTCTGCATAGAATCGAGTCGCATTTTCAGAACCAACAGGCAAATAGTTCATCATGACTTCTGCACCGGAACTTTTTAGTTCTTGTACAATTTGTTCTTTATCCAATTCTGGTGCACTTGATGGTAAGAATGTTTGGTTATCTTTGTACAAACTCATGTGTTCAGAATAACCATCAAGGATCTTACCCATCTGGACATTAATGCCAGCTTGAGGAAGGTCAGGGCAAAATACCGCGGTGCAATTTGGGCTGGCAAATATTGCTTGATTTATATCAACACCTACCTTGCGTTCATCGATATCAAATCCGGCAACGACTTCAATGTCTTCTGCTTTGTAACCTCCGATTTGAAAATGCATTAATCCAATTGCATTTTCACTTGTTTTATTCTTGTAATAATGGATCCCCTGGACCAACGATGATGCGCAATTACCTATACCTACGATTGCTACTTTTATTTTTGCCACAGTATTGAATATCCTTCATGCAATAGCGTTAAAAAACCTTTAACACAAATAATAATCTTGTTCGCGAATGACTACAGACGCCTTTGGATGGGTAGCATTACAAATCCCTGATAAAATTCTGACCACAATCGGCGAAGTTTACTATAAAACGAGCCATTAAAAAATGTAAACCTTTCATTCAACCCAACATATTGCCAATTTTTTCTATACAAGTGCAACGAACATTAAAAATAATATTCGGTTGGGCTCGTAAAAGTTGGGTAATTTCAAAATAATTCAAGTACCTACCCGATGAAGCGCATTAGAATTGTGATTTTATGCGGACGGCGTATTTTAACGGACAAACGGTTCAAATAAAATATTTATTCACCATTCACCATGAAAAAAAAATTGATATCAAATTAGGCAAAAGGGCGAATTATGCACAAGCACAACGCCTTAAAATAGGGTATATTTTAATCTAAACGACATCTAACGTGTCACGCTTATATTTATTGATAAAGACGAAATCTATCGGATATGGTTCCAGAACAGGAAACCGAGACAATTCTAATCAGTATTTAAATTTAACATTTAGCACTAACATATTAGATGAATTTCTAGACACCCACATGTCATCATAAAAGATATTTTCAAAAAGAGCTTTTTCATTTTTCTTACGGTAATGGCGGCTCGCATTGTATCCTAATGTGGCAAACAAGGGCATGGTAATAATATAGAATCCGCTTTTTTGTAATTGGGATTCATCATCAAAATAGAAAAATCCAAATATTGCAGGAAGCAAACTTCCACCCAATGTCATGTATGCTGAGCCAAGTTGCGTTTCATTATTTCCCATCATATACACTGCGGTGCTCGCCCCGAGACTTGCACCCAAGGTTCCAGTGAAAACTGCTGTATCTTTCCAACATTGGTCACATGAACTCATACCGTCATAGATAGAACCTAAAATAAAACCACTGAATAAACCAATCACAGATCCACCAAACGCACCTCCAAATCCCATCCCAACTTCAGTCCGAACTTGCGACCAATCGAGTGGTGGTTTTTCTCCACCAAAATTGGATTTTTTCCAGTCACCCCATGATTTATCTAAATTATCCAACATTTTGGTTTTAGGTTTCTCTTCTTTAATTTTTTCTACCATTTTATCTTTGGTAGCAGGCTGCTTTTTGCTCTCCTGAACAGGCTGGCTTTTATTTTTAGGAATAGGCTGGCTGGTATTTCCAATCCGGTTACCGGTCGCATCATAAGGATCAACCGCAATCGCTCCATCAACATCATAAGGATCAACAAAGGGAACTTCATCCTTCGCAATTGCAATATTGACGTGGATAACGATCAGAACGAATACAGATGCACAAATTTTTCCCATAACGCTACAATTATGTAAAAAGTGTGCCAGTTCAAAATCATGTTTTCGTTTCTTTGATAAGAGTTAAAGATTACTGTAGCTTTAACATACAGCTACAAGGAGAAATGATTTGTTTGTTAAACCTAAGGCACTCGATTAGAAAAGGATTCCTGCGCATAACCCAAAATATCAAGTGCGTGTTGAATATCTGCATCTGGTAGTCCAGATAATGCCGGCATATCAGTATTCGGAACGGAAAAACGGGTTTTATGTAAAAACAACCAGGGATTATCTTTTGCCACATTAAAAATATCTAGTGTACGACTCGAACCCGGTGGCTGCCCTTCTCCTGTTTCACCATGACAAGTAATACAATTCACATCGGTTAACACATTTCCAGAATATATTTCTTTTCCCCTTAATGGGTCTGACGTTATTACGGATCCATCTACATTTTCAATCAAATCTGAGGTATCAATTACGCCTTCAATTAAGAATTTTGCTAAATCTTGCAATTCTGCATCACCTAAAACGGTGGGCAACCCCGATGCAGTATCACCATAATTGTGGCGACTGAAAATTCCATTTTTAATCCAAGTGACGAGGTAATTTGATAAATCCACATCATCTGGATAAACCGATCGACGACTTTTCAATCGAACCAGCAAATTATCCGCATCAACGCGATTTGATAACAAGTCCTTTCCTCGATAATTCCAATTATGACAAGAAACACATCGCCAACTATCCGAAAGTGAAGATACATCTGGAACAGACTGATCCCGCTCTTGCCAGAGTGGATTTTCCACTACGGGATCTTTAACGCCATTATCGCTAACCCGCATTTCAACAAACCAGTTATCAAACAATCTTCCACCGCGATCTAAGTTCCCTTTAGCCGTATTTGGTGTACCGCCACTGGATTGATCAATGAAAGAAAGCACATTGGCAGATTCCTGTGGTGTTAAACCAACGTACCGTGATACTGTTGGTCGCATTATTCCGCCAGCAAATCCAAATCGTGCACGATGTAAAAAACGATTCTTATCTTGTGAAACAAGACTTCGCAAATCAACATTTGGAATTGATGTCCCATTTTCACCATGACAATTAATGCAGTTTCCGGGCGACGGATTTTCGTAAATCAATTGTCCGTCAATACTATCCGCACCAATAATCAAAGTATCGAGGTCTTTGTTAAGACCCTGCCCATCTGGATTAGTAACAAATTCTGTTAAATCCGCAATATCTTGTTGTTTCAGTAAATCAGCAAACCCATGATCGTTTGCATCAATCACTGTTCCATTTAAAATAAATTCCTTAACATCACTAATTGGATTAAAAAGACCTGTAAAGCCAGAATCCCCTTGATAATCCCAGCCATGGCAGGTAACGCATCTCCAGGTATCAATATTACTCGTATTGGTTAGCGCTATTGGCCATAGGGTATGGCGTGTATCAGGCTCGTTCAGCAGATTTTCCTTCCACCATCTATCATAAAGCCGTCCACCTCGTTTTAAATTGGGGGCTAAAGTCGTTTGTGAATAAGCAAGAATATCAATCGCATCAGTTGAAACCGTATTCGCAATCTGAACCAAGCCCAACATACTGGAACCTGGGTGACCAAACCGAATTTTATGTAAAAATTCCCAGGGATTTTCTTTTGCGATTGAAGCGACTGTTTGGATTTCTCCACGGGAAATATCATTATCAGAGAAAAACCAAGATTGCCCATCTTTTATATGACAAGTTTCACAACCCCCATCTTCACTCGGTTTTTTATAACGATTAAATCCCCTATCGACATTAGCTAGCTTTGGCTCTTCTTTATAAGTATCAATCAAGTCTTGTGGCGATTGCTGCAATACTGATTCTTCTCTCACCTTTTCGACGAATCGAGTTAAGGCATAAATATCCGTATCCGCGATATAATCTGAAAAACCATGCAGCCCCCCCGATCGTAAAAAATCATAAATTTCTTGCGATGTTGTATACTGCTGACCATCACCAACTATGCCCTTGATACCCGTAAAATGGTTTCCACTCCCATAAGCGCCAGCGCTGCCTTGATAATCCCACCCATGGCATTCTTTACATCGCCAAGTATCTGAGCCATTAACAATCGTATCTGCACTTGGCCAAAGGGGATGATTGGATTTCGGTAATGCTTTTTTACGTAATGTTAATGCATCATTCCATCGATCATATAAAACACCTCCCTGCGCCCACTGATCTAATAACGCATTGTCAGTTTTTTCATACGCCGCTTGTTCAAAATTACTCGCTAAGGACGATAATTTATCGGTCCACATATACGTAAGAATATTTCTCCCATCTTCAACACTCGCGCGGCCACTAGGCATAAATCCCGTGCCATAACGAACATAATGTAAAAATCGACTGGGTTCATTAATAGCAAAATTGAGAAGGCGTGATTTATTAATATCACTGGTATTTTCTTTATGACAACCCAGGTCGGAGCATGACCTATCGTCAGGAAAAAGTGGCTCGACGAAAGTCTCAGCGCCAATCTGAGGATCTCCATCCCATGGATTGCCCACATCAACGGTCCCCTCCATAATAAATTTTACCAGCGCAAACATATCAAGAGAGTCGCGATTTCTAATTTGTGAGAAATCATGGGCACGCTGATTTGAGGTAACACCTCCGATAATAAATTCGAATACTTCTTCCTTTGTTTTCGTGGTTTTTGCGTTTAACACACCAGGAAAACCCGTGTAGTGTTGACTGCCGACGCCATATTCACCATCACGCCCTTTATAATCCCAACCATGGCATTCAACACATCGCCAAGTTGCATCAGCGATACTTTTGTTTATCGTTTTTCCATCAATTGATTTCGCGGCATCTTCCCATATGGGATTGTCACTTTTCGGACCTCGACTAAAATCCCACCATTTTTCCCATAAATCCGCTCCCCTGACAATATTGGCTGCTTCATAATCCGCGTCCGGAATCAAAATTTGAAAACTTTTTTCTTCCGTTGGTATACTCGCATTAATTCCATCCAAGGACACAATGACAAAATAATATTTTCTGCCTTTTTCTAATCCACCAATCAGCGCTTGAGGTGTCGTATATATTTTTGAGGCGCGCCCATTTTGTAATTCCGAGTAATTTTCTGGTGTCACACCCGGTTGAGTTGCATAAAATATTTTGTAGTTATACGAACTATCCAACGTATCCCAACCGATATTTACTGTGATACCTGACACCACAATCCTTAAATTTGTGGGGATGCTAACACTGGGATCTGAAATGATCGGTCCAGCACGAAAATTCACTTCTAATGCTACACTTGGTTCCCCTTCCTCACCAGCCTCACTTATCCCTATTACCTTAAAATAATAAATATTTCCAGGCTGCACTGAAAAATTAAAGACTGTCTCACCATTGTCCATAATTCTTGATTGCGAAGGTGAAGGCGTAAAATCAGGTCCCGACGTACTCCAATAGACAATATAATTTGAGGCGTTTGCAACACCATCCCAGGTTATTCTGATTTGGCGATCACTGATATCCTCACTGGCTAAATTTGTCGGTCTATCAATAAAAATTGCATCAGGAACACCATCTTTTATTTCCGTTGGCTCACTCAATCTACTGCCACCATCTGCTATAGCAATCACGGCATAATAGTACGTTAGACCACTTCGTAAATTGTCGTGTACTAATTTGGTGTTTGGCGTAACAAGTGGAATGTTAGAAGAGTCCAACGGGCTTTGATTTTCAATGGTTGTCCAAAATATTTTATATCCGTCCGCGTCTGAAACTGCGTTCCATGACAACTCTAAGGAACGTGTGCCTGCAACAATCTCGAATTTGTCGGGCGCATTTAATACAATCTCTCCACTGGGTGTTGCGCTAACGGTTGCAGTGGGTGCACTTTCTTTTCCGTCTTTATTAGCCGTTAACACATAATGATACGTAATACCGTTAGTCCGACCTTCATGTTTATACGGCGAAGATTTACCACTAATGGGAGATTTATCAGATTCAATGGGTTTCACATTATCATCGCTGGTCCAGTAAATGGTATAGGTAAATCCATCCACTTCATCCCAGGTCAATGTCACAGCTGAATTTTCGGGCTCCGCTTGAAAGTTTGCTGGAATGGGAATATCACCAGCTTTGGTTGTGGGTCCTTTTTTGGGAAGTGATTCAGTACAAGCCAATAGATTGAAGAGTAGAACCCAAAGCAGCACAAAAACAAAACATCTTGATGCAAAGGTGCATCCAGCGAGTTGCCGTGTTTTGAAAATAGCGCTATAGCTTTGAATTCGCATAAAAAATTAAAATATGAGTAGTTTATGTCATCACTATGAAAAGGTTGTTAAGTATACGCTAATTTATTTATAGAGAATCAAAATTACTGATCCTAGCGTTATACATTAGCGAACAGATTCCAATAGTGCGATTTTCAGATCATTGGAAAATTCTCTACCGATATAATTTTATTACTTATTGATTTTAATACCTTTTGTGGAACAGTGTGTTTTTGAACACTTTTTGATTATGGACTATATAATAGTAGACTTGTTCCATTTGTTATACTTTGTTTTACAATTAAGTATACAACAATATAACGGAAATGAATTACCGAATCTAAAACTATCTAATCAGCTATTTCCAGGGTATTACACTAATTTGAGAAAAACGCGAAGTGAATGATTTAGAATGTGAAGATAAATAAAATATTATTACAGATCAATACTCTACAGAAAAATACTTAATTCAATGGTAGCGAATGCAATAACCTGCAATTAAAAAAGGGTAGCAATTGGCTACCCTCTAGTTGGCTAGAAATAAAATCTACCTAAATTTAACACGCACTGCTTCAACCATCATTTGTCCAGTGACTAAATCCACCTCACCTTTTGCCTGAACATTTTTCACCACAAGACCCGCATTGATTTGATCCTGTAAATCATTACTGAGATTCACAAACGAATTATGAACGTGTTTTGATCCAGGCAAATGTATAACGTATATTCCAGCGTCTTCATTATTGGGAACCAAAGCAAAGGGAACACTCAACTCTGTCAAATCAACACGGTTACCCCTTCTACCAAGATGATGAAATTTACCTGCCTCAGTAAAATCGAATACGATTTGTGTTTCATTTATCTCGCTAAACGCTGTCGCACTGGCTGGTCGCCAATTAGTGTGCATCACCGCTTTTATCGATCCCAAACTGGTTATGGATTTGGCAAAAAAATCTGCCGGTGCTGAACCAAATGGTGCAACAAAACCCTTTACTAAGACAGGCAAGTTCGCCACGTATTGGGTATTATCCAAATCAGAGGTTTCAATTTCATATTCAGTTGGATTAGCATCATTTTCCGCATCAATGCCCGTTCCAGAAAAATCAAACAATTCCAATTTGCGTTTATTGATTGTTGAAAGAGACACGCTCCAATAAGCACTGTCACTAGTTGACGTATCGGTAACCGTGCCCCGCAACGTTGTAATTTCCATTCTAACGCCACCATTTGTAGCATCGAGAACCATATTTGCAGTATCATCATTCATTAAGCCAAATGCAGCAATTCGCTGCCCAACTGAAATATCAGCAATTGTTTTTTCACTTGAATCATGCGCTTGATGTACTGTAGTTGTTTCGTCAACTAACACAGTCACTGCATCATTAAAAAACACACTGCCTCCAGCGCGAATTAATGTGGCGCCCTTAACGAGAAGCTCATTTCCAGTACGAGACAAAACGGTACCTTTAACAACATCACTATCACCGCCCGGGACACTAGATCCAGCATACACTTGGGTTGCAGTAAATTTTTTCGGTGCAAATGCAATATCGCCCAACACCACAACGCCAGTGAATTGATCAAGTCCGTCCATCGCCAGTAACGCTGCTTCTCCTGTTAACGACTCTCCATTAATTTCAAATACGGTTGTATCCGTCGTATCAACATGGAGTTTGCCAAAGCGCTCATGCTTATCATTCATTTTGTGTCGAAATGGACGAATGATAAGGTCAAAACTTTTATCTGTTACATCTACCGATTTTAGTGGTCCACGCGCGCGATGAGTTTTATCTTTTTCCGGTTCAAGGTTGGCATTTAAGACGGGTGAAACTACAACAGAAGGCACATCTGCATCATCAAAACTCACTGCATTTGATGTCTTTAAATCAAAGTCTAAACTCAGTAACGCAGGAACACCTCGAACAATTCTCAACTGATTTCGTTCTTCCAACACAACCGATGCTTCTAATGTTGTAATGACTTCGCCATCTTCATTTTGAATATCGGTCACTTGAACACTGTCACCATTTACATCTTCAACAAATATTTCAGCGTTAGAATAATCCAACGAAATACTGGCTGCAGTATAAACTCCGTTTGGTATGGTCGCCGCAGTAAAAAACTCTGTCATTTCTACGTACTGACTAAAATCAACGCGGGTCTTTTCTGGCAAAACATCAACCTGCGCCCCATTTTTTTTCGTCAAACTCAATGAAACGACATCAACGGTGTAATTGGTAAAATCTCCCTTTGCATCGGTTAATTGAATTATCAACTCACCTGTTTCATCACTATTTTCTGCATCAACTATTGCATTGTCTGAATCATCTTTTACGCACCCAACCATTAATACCGCAAACAATAGTGGTATAAAGTAGAAATTACTTAAAATATGTTTTTTCATTATTGGCTCCTTTAATCCATCGTTTAAAATTAATTTTTGTAGCAGATAGGAGTATTAACGCGGTTAATTCAAGATGGTTGACATGAAACTAAAAAAATTTATTTTAATAAAGATGTCGCTAAACCACGTCATTCAATCTAAACAGATTTATAACTTATTGTTTTGATGTAAGAAATACAGGCCAGCCAATATGTGATTTTGAATAAATGATTATTCCCAAAAATAGAACAAGGTTACATTGACAAAATATAAGTCATTGGCTGTAATTGATTGAATTTGCACACCCAAATCGGAGGACACTGAAAAACGTGAGCTAAGCTCATAAAATACCGATAACCAGTAGGTAGAAACAAAGGTATCGTCTTCTAAACTTGTGCCAGTTCCACCCAACCATTCTGAGGCGTTAAACAATTTAGCATACGACAGATTAGCATCAACACTTCCCCAATAATAAACTCGACCCAGGGTTAAACTAACACTTTGTTTCTCAAATCCTGAAATCCTTTCATTAATTCTATCTTGGAAAGTTTGTCTTGCGGCATCCCCCAAATTCCCCAAGGTATCATTTATTCTCAGTACTGGCCTATCAGAAAACTGATTAAAAGAATAACTAGAATAGACATAAGCGCCACTGTCCCAAAAATAATCTATCCCAATCTTTGGCCCAATGGAATGCATATTAAAGTGTCTGTCTTGTGTAAATAACAACGTCATCGTGCTTAACTGTGGCGCCAGAGTAAATTGCCAATTATTTATGTAATATGCAAATTCACCGCTACCAGTATACACTTCAATTGAGTCAGGCGTTTTTGAATAGCTAAATTCTGCCGTAACGCCGATATCCTCAAAATTTGATGAAGCCAATGCAAAAGAAATTGTTGAGGTGACACTATCATCATTGTTTTCTGCACGATCCATATTAAACATAATATGTTGATGACCACTAAACTCATGGTCCAGAGACACTAAATTTCCTATATTACTATCGCTGTCATACGTCGTACCGATCGCAAAACTCGTTGTCGTTATATTCTCATCTAACGAAAAAACTTGGCTTGAATAAATTACACCAATAATTAATGTTAGAAAAACAAACAATCCAATGCGGTTAAATTTCAACATTTTACTTTAAATTTAAGAAATTAATGTGTTAACGCATTCACTCGTTGTTGCAACATTAAGTAAAAGCGCTTCGTAATGAATGGAATATATCGCTAGGTTTTAATTTAAAATCTAGATCGGTTACTAATTATCTACTCCACTAATTGCAGACAGATATTACACTAACCGATTGAGAACACAAATATTGAATAGCCAAATCAATTTCGGCCTGATCGAGTGTTTTAAAAATAACAGGCGGCATTTTACGAATATCATTATCTGACAATTGCAAACGTGAAATCGCAACTGCGAGTTCATTATCCCTTTCAACTCCCATTAATACGCCACCAACCGTATCACTCATCATTGATAGATCAACGTTAAACCTTGCGCGAGTAATGGTTTGATCCAATTTTGAATTGTGACATTGAGTACAGGCTTGCGTAACAATGCCAGCACCGTCCAAACCGGGTTTCACTTTGAATCCAATTGCTGGAAGCTGACTTTCGAGAAACACATCACGAATATCTGGCAAATCTGCTGCAGTTAACACGCCACTCATGAAATCAGAATAAGCTTGCGACATATTCGCTAATTTAATCGGATCCGTTACTTTGACATCATGATAGGGTACGGGAATAAATTCTCCCCTGACACTGGCTTCATAAATTGTTTCCCACGTTTGGCTTATACCGGGTGGATCATTCACAAAAGGTTGCTGAATATTCGAAGTACGAACTTCCTGTTCGATAATCTCGGAATCAAATTGATTAGGTTGGGTTGCTAAACCCCAACCATCCATTGGGGGAGATGCAATAACCGGTGGCGTCGGCGATGCAGAAGGGGGAGGAATTGGTCGAGTTGTCGCGGGGGGTGTAGATGCAATAGGTGGTGGCGCAGTTGTTGGTGGTTGAGGCCCTGGCACTCCACCGCCTCCCCCACTTATCGGTACTGGAGAAAATTCTGAAATAAATAACTCTAGTTCAAATGGCTCAGTGAATGAAATTAAATTTGCCGGAATATTTGCGTAAACATCGTTACTTGTATGTGCCGAAAAATAATCATCAAGTAAAGCATTACCTCCCTCAGTACCGGTCGTTAAAAAATGCGTCCACGGAAAATTAATTTCCTGCATGCGCAAAATACTTGGCGTTGTGGGACCATCCGGTTGATGACATTGCAAACAATCTAAAATGGTATTTTTTAAATCGGTTTGACTGTACACAGTATAATCCGTCCAATTTAATTCAATGGCTCTTGTTAACAAATCCCCATTGGTGCACGCATTATTGACATTACAACTTTGTTCAAATACCAGCAAATAAAAAAACAATTCACGACTATTTCTATCAACCGTCACAATCTCTACAAATTGTTCACCGCGATTGAAACCCATAGCGACAATATTTCCTAGGCTTCTTTGATCGAAATTTGAAAAAATAATGGCCCGTGGATTTATAGCAGACGTTGATTTCGCAACCAGAGAAGTGGAATGTCCACTTAAAACAAACATTGGACGTTGACCATTAAATGTTGGATCTGCAGGAGTCATAAATTTAAGCCCAATCAACTCTTGCAAATCACCCAAGCTGGTAATGGTCGGCGCGGGACTATTACAAAAAACATTTCTTACAATATCACTACGATTTAAAACAGCTAACTCATCACACAGTTTGCTAATTTGTGCTTGACCTTTTGAAAATCCAAATAAAGGATCTGGCTTTTGAACATTAACTGTATTAGGAGAAAAATGATTAACAATATAATTTGCTATTTCCGTTGCGCAAACACCAACGCAATCAGAGGGATTTGCTGGTGGCATGGTATTTTCAATTACTAAAACCAATTCTGGAAAGGAAAATGGTTTCGTTAAATTGGTTAATTTATTCCTGCCAGATCCATCAATTCCATGACAATTCACGCATACATTATTGTATAATACTTGTCCAGCGCTAGAAATTAAACTGCGCCATTCGGATATGGCATTTGAAAATACAGCAGCATCATCTGCACAATTACTCCAGCAGTAATGCTGTTGAGAGATCAGTTTAATTACTATTTTTGATTCATCAGGAGACAAAAAATTAACTAAATTGGCTTGCGTCAATTCTGTTAATGCGGTTTCAGGAAAACTGTGAGCAAATAATGGTGGATTGTTCCCACTAAATCCATGGCAGCTAGAACAGTTTTGGGTTAATAAAGGAAAAAGTGTTTTTTCAAACGCACCATTAATGTTGATCGCGCGAGAATCAAGACCTTCGATTTTGGTGTTTGATTCTATCGCGCGCTCAAATACTTGGCTTGATGAATTTTGATTAGATAAATTGTTACATGCAGACAATACAATTATTAAAAAGACACCAGCCATACCGTAGATTTGCTGAGCAAACATACCCCCTCCCCCGAAGAAAATAAATTTTTATTTTGTCGCACTATTCAGGCGCGCTCGAAATTTATTCGTTATTATTTTAGAGCAATAATGCAATTATCATAATTTAGTATAAGGCCCCTTGACTTTAACCCAACTGAATGTTGAAAGAGAAGTATTGTGGAAGATAGAAAATTTTATTGTTAATAAAGAATGCCCAGTATTTTTTGTAAGGTACGGCCTGTGTTCAGAGTATCAATATCTAATAGTGCGTCTTCAAAAAATACATATACGATACTGCAATCTTTATATTCTTGTTTTATGGTTTGTAATATATCTCTGATAACCGTGTCGGATTGTGGCTCGCTTGCACTGGCCTTTATCACCGCAACGTCATTTCCTAAATTCCCATTTGCAGAAATATTGCCCAATTTTAAAATGTAATGGGATTCGATTTTTTGCCATTCTGGATTTTCGAATTCCACCCAATTCGGTATCATTTTCTTAACAGACTGATCCATCTCCCCTGCATTTTCTGGTTCTTCGAAAAAAATTGGATAATCTTTTTCCACATCACCACTGATTTCTTCCAATTCCTCTAACGACAAACCTGACCAATATTCTTTAGGTACCAATAAGGTTTTAAAATCTCGAGTATAAAAAGTCAGCCTCCAATCTTCAGGCAAATCATTATCGTAATACGAGCCTACCCAATGTTCGTTTTCCCAACCTGTCGCACCTAAAATAACCCGCATATTTATTCCCTAATGGTAAATTAATGATATTTTACCCAAAAGATTAATTAATTAGAATGAGAGAGCAAACCATTTTCCGTATAATTAACGAAATCTTTTAGTGTGACACTTTAATATTCATAATATTTGATATTTTAACCATGATATCTGTCGTTGAACTAAATACCAACAGGCTTAAACTGCGTCAATGGCAGGACAGCGACAAAATTGCATTTGCGGACCTGAATGCAGACCCAGATGTTATGCAATATTACCCCTCGATATTGTCACTCGAAGAAAGCAACGAACTAGCCGAAAAAATTATAGATAAAATGAACACCCACGGCTGGGGTTTTTGGGCTGTGGAAAAAAAAGAGGACAAACAATTCATTGGATTTGTAGGATTAAACGAACCCACCTATGAGCTGCCTGTCAACCCTTGCGTAGAAATCGGTTGGCGCCTTGCTAAAAAACATTGGGGGCATGGATACGCAACTGAAGCAGCGAAAACTTGCCTTAAATTTGCTTTTGAAACACTGAATTTGGAAAACGTTTTTTCTTTCACATCGGTTTCTAATCTACCCTCTCGACGAGTTATGGAACGTTTACATATGGTTAATACAAAACAAAATTTTGAACACCCCATTATTCCTGAGAATCATATTTTGAGAGAACATGTTCTTTATAAAATTGATAAAAAAGCATGGAAAACTTATTAACGGATCGGACGAAAGGAATAGCAAACGATTTAATCCTGTGGACAACAGGGATGTTGTCTTCAAGTCTACATAGATAATGTATTTACGACGTGGATTGAAGCGTTTGCTATTCCTTTCTTCCGATTTGTTAATACTCGACTAATTAATAATTTGATACGGAATTACAATGTTAATATATGTCCTTTGGCACCGAAACGATAATACAGACTCAATGGACTATGAGTCATCTCTGATAAAATTCCATGCGCAACTTAATGCGAATGAAACACCGGGATTCATTGGTTCTACCATCTCACGAAGTCCAACATTACCGTGGTTAAACGATAACGGCAATATTTTACAAGACAATTATTTTCTGGAAAATTCTGCTGCATTAGATCATCTCAATGCGGCAGCAATCAGTAAAGCATGCGAACACTCTCACAATCAAGTGGCAACAAATTCCCGTGATGAAAAAAATGGACTCTACCGTCACCGCATCGGACTAAGTCAGCCCCAGCCTGTCAATCATTCCTACTGGATTTCAAAACCAAAAAACATAACCCATCTAGCATTATTGGAATCTATTAGTAATAACATCGATGAAAAAACCACAAGTGTTTGGACACGTTTCATGGGTTTATCCTTTGGGCCAGATTTTTGGATTCAGAGTCAAATACCACTACAGTTAGATTTAAACATTCCTATAACGTATCAGAAAACCGAACAACTCTGGCAGGCTTTGAATTAAATCATGGAATGGAGCTTCATCACATTTGTTATGGCCACCTCTGCCGTTAGCCTTGGTGCATTGTTACAAGCATCTACCGGCCTGGGTGCTGGCCTTATTATCGTGCCACTCCTAGCGCTAATAAGTATTGATTTAATTCCTGGCCCAATGATATTTGCTAGTCTGTTTCTCTCTTTTAGTATGGCTTTTTCACAACGGCAGCATATTAATTTTGACAACCTCCCCATACTACTCAGCGGCATTTCGCTTGGAACACTCTGTGCGGCACTTGTCATTTCTCATTTGAATCTAGCGCTGCTGGGCATTGTATTTGGTAGTTTTGTATTGCTTGCAATCGTCATCAGCATTAAAGCACCTCAACTCTCATTATCCAAGTTAGGATATTTTAGTACGGGAACAATCTCAGGCATCATGGGCACAGCAGCAGGTATTGGTGCACCCATTTTAGCACTCCTTTACCAACACCATTCTGGCCCTAGTTTACGAAGCACCCTTGCGTTACTTTATTTTATTTCTTCTATTATTATGTTGCTATTTTTGCACATGGCCGATCGATTTGGATTGAATGAACTAATCTACGGATTTGCTTTAGTACCAGGATTTATTTTAGGATTTTTCATATCATCAAAATTTCTGCGATTCATTGATAATGGATACGCACGATATGCCGTACTAATCATATCCATCTGCAGCGCATTACTACTCATCGGACGTAGCATTTATTCCATAAACAACACATGAATCATCCTATTTACAAGTACCCTTCAATAACACGATATGTTAATTTCTCACCCCAGTTTATAAAAATACGCCAGAATGATCGCCATATGATCTATAATTTATAAATTAAGTCTATTATTTATCAAAACGAACAATTTAAAGGGTTTTAGTAACATGAAAAGAATACACGCAAAGTCAGAACGCGCAGAAAAAGCACTGTCACTGGTCAGTGATTTACAATTGAGATTTGCGAACAATTTAAATAAAATCAGCGCAAACTTTGGGAAAAATATTCCTTTTGAACCCACAGAGTGGTTTCGCGACGAAGGTAAACACGGTGGTGGCGTACGCTTCGTTGGCAATGATGATTCCATTTTCAACCGCGCGTCGGTTAACGTATCACAAGTTCAATATGATGACGATGAAACAAAGAGTCTAGCCTCCGCATCAGCCATATCAACCATTATCCATCCAAAAAATCCACTGGCACCCTCCGTCCACATTCACATCTCTTGGACCGAATTAAAATCTGGAAACGGATACTGGCGAATCATGGCGGATCTCAATCCGGCTATCGAATTCACTGAAGATAAAAACCAGTTTGCCAATGCCTTAGAACAATCCGCTCCGTCTCAATATAAAGAAGCATCCGACCAAGGTGATCGATATTTTAACATTCCAGTATTGGAACGTCATCGTGGCGTAACACATTTTTATTTGGAAAATTATTTTTCCGGCGATTATGAAACAGATATGGCCTTGTCAAAAAAAGTCGGTGAAGCAGCGATTGATACTTACTGTGACATTTTAACAAATGCCTTAAGCAATAGAGACGATATTTCTGATAGCGACTATCAAAAACAATTGGAATATCACACACTCTATTTGTTTCAAGTGCTAACCCTCGATAGAGGAACAACTTCTGGATTATTGGTTCATGACCAAAACGATGTCGGCATTCTAGGATCACTACCTTCTCATATTAACTATGATCTACTCTCCAGTTGGGTAGATAAAATGCAAAAACCACAAGATGAATTATTAAAATCCATCCTCTCTTGCATTAAGAATGAGAACAAAGCCTTAGTTGATGACGCGACAAAAGCAACACTTGCACAAAGCGTAAGAGAGCATTATTTAAAACACCCTGAAGCAATTGATATGCAAGCAACGGGTAACAGTGTGCCGACTACAGTGGACAATCATAAATAAAATTTCATTCATTAAGTCTAATTGACGAGTTCGAAAACTATCGAGCTCATCAATTACCTAATATTTCTTGCCATCAAACCGATAAACAATAAAAAAGCTTTCGTAACAATTCAGCATTTTTTACTTCACTTAGCACCGGGGGCTTCTCTCCCTTTCTTCATATAGTTTCGCCATCCACCGAATTGAGATATATTCTTTGCACCTTCAACTCCATTTTGCTCACAGATAAAACCGGGCAATTCACTACCATCACGCAACTCTACTTTGCCGATACCCAATGGTGAAGGGATTCCTTCAACAAAACTTCCGTAATTTTCCGCAGGCAACTCCCATACTTCGACTTCGATAGAAGAACCAGAATCCGATCTAACCAAGGCCGGACGAAATGGCGGACCACCGGATAGCGCGAACAATTCATAATTATTTTGCGTTTTTGTTTTTTCTATTAAAACTCCGCCCCGTTCTGTTAACTGCCAATTCAATGGAAGCCCTTGTAAATGCGCACCACAAACAACAATCTTTATACCATCATGTAATTCAACAAAACCATCAGCGGCATTCGTTTCCACGTTGTCAATGTCAGTGTTACCCAAGGACAACTTAGTAAATTGTTGCCACCTATTGGCATAAGATAATAATGCTCTATCCCGCATTGCGAGACTCACAAACGTTATCCCCCAAGGAAGTCCGCTATCCAGGAATCCTGCTGGCACGGCTATAGACGCAAGATCCAATAAATTCATATAATTTGTATAATAACCCAAGTTACTATTGAGATTAATAGGATCACTTTGTACTTCTTGAATCGTGTAAATTGTTCCGGTTGTTGGCGTTACCAACATATCAAATTGTTTCAATACCTGCTTTGCTTGGACACGAAATTCCTGCATTTTATATTCAGACTTAAATGCGTCCGCCGCAGATTTTGTTTTTGCCATACTCACAATTGTATTAATTTCTGGTAATAATTCTTGCGGATTTTGCAGCATCAATTCTTCAATGGCCACATACCTTTCGGCTACCCAAGGTCCTTCATACAATAGTCGCGCAGCTTCAAGAAATGGAGAAAAATCAATTACCTCTTTTTTTCCACCCATTTTCTCAAGAGTGGATACAGATTTTCCAAATAATTGCTTTGCAGAATCATTGTTAAAAAATTCAAGTTGTTCGGGAAGTGGTACCGCAAACGTAAATTCATTGATGGAATTAATATAAAATCGTGCTTTGTTTTCAAAAGGCATTGAGCGGCTATAGCTATCATTTGGATCATTTGTTGACGCAAATTGAAAAACTGCATTTGCATCATCAGTCGTCAATGCAAAAATGCTAACACAATCCAGACTTCGACACGCTGGCACGACACCTGTCATACTCACCAAACCCTTTGAGGGTTTTAATCCGATAATATTATTAAATGCTGCAGGCACTCTACCCGAACCTGCGGTATCAGTCCCTAGTGAAAAACTTACCAAACCCAAGGCAACCGCAACCGCAGAGCCAGAACTGGAGCCACCTGATATATAATCTGTATTAAATGCATTTTTACATGGGCCCCAAGGTTCTGGGGAACGCGTTCCTACCAAGCCTGTGGCAAACTGATCCATATTGGTTTTACCGATTGGAATGGCACCAGCTTCAATCAACTGCTCAACAACAAATGCATTTTTATCTGGCACATATTCAAAAGCTGAGCAAGCTGCTGTAGTAGGTACGCCAGCAAGATCTATATTATCTTTAATGGCAAAAGGGATCCCGTACAAAGGTAAATCCTCTGGGGAATATTGTGTTAGATTTTCTAAATACGGTTTTAACTGTGATAACGTTAACCTATTAATCCAGATGTTGTGAGAATTGAATTTTTCACACATCTTGAGGCTATACTCGACAACTTGTTCCGGCGTTACATTTTCCTCACGATATTGTTTTCTTAGGTTTGCAATCGTTAAATTCATTTCTCGTTTTCCTTGTTCATCAACTGCAAATCAAATGTATTCTTACCCATCAACAAATTCTACTGTTTTCTCCCAAATCGCTAACACAATGCAACCTTGTTCGCTAGTAACACTATGATAAGATCCTGGCGGGCTAATTAACAAACTGCCTTTTTGATACAATCCATTTTCATCTCGCTGACTCCCTTCCAGAACAAAAATGTGTTCGTATCCTGGATGCTTATGACGTGGTACGTTAGCGCCTGCCTGATATCGCAATAATGCGGAAGCCGGCTTACCATCAGTATGATAAGTCAATGGTAAAATTTCAATCCCTTCCTTAAAAAATTGCCAATCCAGTTGATGCTGGGTTTCGATCAAATTGTTCAATCCCGTCAGTGTGATAGAATTAGCCATATGCCTCTTCTAGACCAGTAATTACATCTTGGCTTTTCGCACTTCGACCAATGATTCCACCTTGTGCAATTAGCATTTCAATCGTAGCGACTTTAAACTGTGGAAAATAACTCTCAGTGCCATCTTCCACCAGCAAACACTCAAAGCCCCGATCATTTGCTTCCCTCATCGTTGTCTGAACACACACTTCTGTTGTCACTCCCGTAATGAGTAAATGAGAAACCATCATTTCATTTAGTATTTTTTGTAGCGATGTTTCGTAAAATGCACCTTTTCCTGGTTTGGTAATTTCAATCTCACCAGGAATCGGTCTCAATTCTGCAATAATTTCATTGCCTGCTTCACCATCAATCAATAATCGCCCCATTGGACCCGGATCACCAATTTTTAACGCAGGATTTCCCCGTAATCTTTTTGAAACTGGGCAATCGGATAAATCGGGTTTGTGAGCTTCTCGCGTATGGATAACAGGCAAACCCAACTGCCGAAATGTTAATAATAGTTCAGATATAACAGGAATACATTTTCTCAATAAACTGACATCGTTTCCCAAGGAATCACCAAATCCTCCCGGTTCAATAAAATCACGCTGCATATCAATAATAAGCAATGCAGGTGGATTCTTCGATAATTCATACGCAAACGGCTGTGCATTAATTTCAATCATAGCATTCCCTAATGTCCTGCCATATACTGACCCAACAAGGTAAGGTCAACCTCATGAGAACTTGTTTCATAAACCAATTGCCCCTGAGACATTACACAAATTCGATCACTCATTTCAATTATTTCGTCCAAATCTTCGCTAACCAACAATATAGCGCTACCCTTATTTCTTGCATCCATCAAGCGTTGATGAATTTCACTTACCGCGTTAAAATCAAGCCCAAAACAAGGATTGGCTACCACCAATACATCAACGTGTTCCGATAACTCTCTCGCCAAAACAGTTCGTTGCACATTTCCACCAGAGAGGTTACCCACTGGGGTATTCGCATTGGGTGTTCGAATACTGAATTTTTCAATTAAAGTATCTGCGTATTCACTAAAGCGTTTTCGATTTAATAACCAACCTTTATAAGAAAAAGGCGCGCGATCAAAACGACGTAATAAAATATTATCAGCGACACTCATACTGGGTACACAAGCATTTTTTAACGGCTCTTCAGGCAAACAATGGAAACCATGCTCTCTAATTTCTTTTCGAGTTGCAGAGTACAATGATTTATTTACCCAAATACTACCCGATTCAATTTGGCACTGCCCAGATAAGGCTTCCACCAATTGTTTTTGACCATTTCCCGAAACACCAGCAATACCCAATATTTCGCCTTTATGAACTTTTGTGGACAATTTGTTTACTGCAAAATTTCCTGTTTTATCCTTCACACTTAACTCATTAATTTCGAGAATAATTTCCTCAGCCGTTTGCTCATGTCGTGTTAAAGGTTGTGTGACAACTTCACGACCCACCATTAATTCAGCCAGTTGTGAAACACTGGTTTCCGACACGCTTGCTTTACCGGCTAGTTTTCCCTTGCGCAGCACTGTGACATCATCAGCAAAATTAGTCACTTCAGAAAATTTATGGGTTATAATGATGACACTCAAGTCTCGGGTTTGAGTGAGTGTTTTAATTTGCGCCAATACTTCAATCGCTTCATTGGGCGTTAACACACTCGTTGGCTCATCCAGTATTAATATTTTCGCATCCAATAATAGTTGTTTAACAATTTCAACTTTCTGTTTTTCACCAGCAGCTAGATTATTCACATTGGCTTTTAACGGAATTTGAAACGGCATGTCTTGCATTTTCTTCTTTAGCTCATTTAATTCACTTTTCCAATTAATTATTCCAGGTAACTTCGGCCGGGCCATAACCAGATTTTCAGCAACGCTCATATTTGGTATCAGTGTAAAATGCTGATAGACCATTCCAATTCCCAACTCCAGTGCCTGTTTGGGATTGCTAACTTTTTGTTGATGCTCATTAAGCAGCAATTCGCCTGAATCCGGCTGATAATATCCCATTATGCATTTGACTAGCGTACTCTTACCCGCACCATTTTCCCCTAGTAATGCATGAAAACTATTTTTTTTCACTTGAATCGTCACATCATCCAACGCTTTTAATTCACCAAACCGTTTGTTGATGTTGATTCCTTCCAAGGCAAAACTCTGAGACATTTCTAAAATGCCTGTAAAAGCAAATGAGAATTGGATACCGAACCAAACACGCCACCTTGCATTTTTATCATATTAACCGCAGCCAAATGATTATTAATATCTGTAGCGCCACAGCAATCTTCCAGCATCACACATTCATATCCACGATCATTCGCCTCGCGCATGGTGGTATGCACACAAACATCTGTAGTAATGCCGGTAAGGATAATGTTTTTAATTCCCTGTTGACGTAAAATTAAATCGAGATCCGTTGCGCAAAATGAACCTTTTCCTGGCTTGTCAATAATCACTTCACCCTCTAAAGGGGCTAGTTCCATAATGATATCCCAACCGGGTTCTCCACGTACCAGAATTTTTCCACAAGGTCCCTGATCACCGATTCCTGCACCTATGTTTTGGCTTCGCCACCGTTTGTTTGCTGGCAAGTCCATAAGATCAGGACGATGGCCTTCACGGGTATGTATAACCATGAATCCTATATCACGCGCGAGTGATAATACTTTTTTAATTGGCTCGATAGGAGCACGTGTTAACGAAATATCATAACCCATACTATCAACATACCCACCTTTGCCACAAAAATCCGTTTGCATATCAATGATAATTAGTGCCGTATTTTCTGCTCGCAAATCACCGTTGTACGGCCAATTATATGGGTCAGCTGATATATATTTTTCTGTCATTACCTGCTCCTATGTATATCTAATCGACATTCTTATAAACGATGGCAGTGGCCATTAAAAAAAGCTCAGTTAAATACAAATCCTGTTTAGCTAATTTATGATTTAGTTAAACCATCAAGCGCAATCAATAACACGCTCACTACTATTTCGATTGCACACCACCCAATGATGCAGGTAAACCGGGCAATAAACGATTACTCGATGAAGTAAAAATCATAATAATCAGTGTTAAAAAATAAGGCGCTGCGTTAAATAAATAGTAGCCCCAAGTAACACCAACTGATTGCAGTGCTGGCCCTAATGCTGCGGCACCACCAAACAGTAATGAAGCAAACAAACAATATATTGGATTCCAGCGAGCAAAAATGACCAATGCCACCGCCATCAACCCCTGTCCACTGGACAGACCTTCATTCCAACTTCCGGGGTAGTAAAGCGAAAGAAAAGATCCGCCTACACCAGCAAGAAAGCCACCTGCCATCGTTGCAAAAAGTCGCACTCTATTTATGTTGATACCCATTGCCAAAGCTGCATCATCACTTTCTCCTACTGTTCGAACCATGAGCCCCCATCGTGCATTATGAAAAAACCACCACATGGCAGGCGCCAACATGGCACCTATAATAAATAATACATTTATTTCAAGCGCAGCTCGTATTACCGGGGAATCACTCCAGAACCCAAGTTCCAAAGCGGGTAACCGTGGCGCCTGTGGCTGAATGAAAGGCTTACCCAAAAAAAATGCTAAACCGATACCAAATATCATGAGCGCAATACCCACAGCAATATGATTGACGCGTGGATTCTGGCATAACAGAGCGTGAATCATTCCTAATATAGCGCCGGTACAGCCTGCAGAAAAAACCCCTAACCAGGCAGAATTTGTGAAATATGCAACAGCATATCCTGTCATCGCACCCAAAACCAAATTACCTTCTAACCCAAGATTGATTCTGCCACTACGTTCCGTTAAACATTCACCTAAACTAACAAATAAAAATGGCGTACCGACTCGCACCGCACCACCAAGTACTGAAATTAATACGCTCCACAGACCGATGTCTTCTGCCGTCATTCGCGTGATTCCTTCGGCTGAAATATTTTAAAGCGACCATATAGGGATTCACTCGCGAGAATTACAACAAAAATGATCCCCTGTAATACCAGCCCAGTGGCATCCGGGAGGTCGTCAGCACGTTGCACCAGTCCATTACCCGCTTTGATTCCACCCAATAAAATGGCAACGGGTATTATTGCCAGAGGATTATGTCTTGCAATAAATGCTATTAAAATGCCTTCATATCCGTACCCAGCAGCAAGTGAACTGTTTGCTCGTCCATGTACCGCAACCACTTCCAACGCACCTGCTAGACCAGCGGCAGCACCACCGAGAAAAAAAGTGGATAAGATTAATTTAGGTACCGGTAATCCTGATATTTGCGCTGCTTTTACATTACCTCCAGATACGTCAACCGAAAATCCGTAGGTTGTTTTATGTAACAAAAACCAATAAATTAAGCAAAATACAACGCCATAGGCGAATCCCCAATGAATAAACGTTTCCCCCATATTGCCAATCAAAAACGTTTCATCAATGGCAAAAGTGGACGGCTTGTTTAGTGTAGAAGGATCCCGTAGTGGGCCAAAAATTAGAAAACTTAAAATCGCAATTGCAATATAATTTAGTAACAATGAACTAATCGTTTCATTGACACCGCGATAATGGCGCAAATAACCGATGAACATTATCCATAACCCACCGAAAATAAACCCAATTGCCAACATAATGGGTAGCGCAAGCCAAGCTGTAATACCTGCTAATGCTAATCCAACTAACGCGGAACATAATCCACCAACAACTACCGCACCTTCACCTCCAATGACAATAAATCCGATACGTGCAGGAAGTGCAGTACAAAGTGCAGTTAACATTAGTGGTGCAGCACCAATCAAGGTATTTTGCCAAGAAAACCATGTCCCGAACGCACCGCGATAGAGGGAATAAAAAACATCACTTACCTCATGCCCCATAAGTGCTATAAATATTGCAAAAAGCAATAGAGAAAGGATTATCGCACCTACGGGGATGAGAACCACTTCCAGGGTTTTCAACATAACAATGTCAGCTTCTGGGTTATTCGTCTAATATTTTATAGATAAGGGCTAGCGTGACTCTCTAGAGTCAATATTTTTAACTTAACCCTAACGTTTCAAAATAATCCGGTTAAAAATCGCTTCACTGCATTATTTGCAGCATCTTAGGGCCGATGCTCGATTTTTCTAGAACTCACAATAAGTGGTATTGCTCAATCTAGAAAAAACTCCGTTCGGCCCTTATATACCGCAACTAATGCTTTTTTCCTCGAATTATTTTGAAACGTTAGAGTTAACATCAACTCAGCTAACACAGGTTATATCGTGTATTTTTTTAAATACATTCAATTACGCTAGCCCGCATTTCTCACAGTGTCGCGAGACTATCGCGCAGAGAATTGATACCACAAGGAATTTTCTGACTAAACGGAATACCGACTGTATTTCCGAAGGAAGAAAATTTCTTGCGGGATCAAGGATCAAGTGAGAATTCGTGAATCCTGTGAGAAATGCGGGTTAGCCCTTGGTGGATCCCACTACTCCCTCCACCAACCAGTTCATGCTTTCCAACCAGACATCTGTTTGCGCATAAGATTTTCCACTGGGTATGACAACCTTACCCGTATTGTCTTTAATTGGTCCCTTGTAAACAACAAATTCACCATTCATAAATTCTTCTCGAATTTTGTCTGCGTGCATTTTTGCTTTTGAACTGACCGCTGGTCCATAAGGAGAGCTTTTTACAATGCCTTCTTTTAATCCACCACGAACTATGTTGGGTATTGTTTGTTTGTTCTTGATCATATTTGCATAATCAAGATACACTTTACCCCAATTCCATTCCGCCCCCGTAAGAAAACCTTTCGGTGCTAATGGACTGTTATCCGTGTGATATCCGCAAGAAAAAACACCACGCTTTTCTGCCGTTTGAACAACAACTTTTGGGCTGTCAACATGGCAAGTCAAGGCATCAATTCCTTTATCAATTAAACTGTTTGCCGCTTCCGCTTCTTTAACAGGATTAGCCCAACCACCAGTGAATACCACTGTTGTAGTAATCGTGGGATCAACACTACGCGCTGCCATGGTAAAATTATTAATGTTTCTTAACACTTGAGGAATTGGCATCGCGGCAATAAAACCTAGCTTTTTAGTCTTACTTGTATAACCTGCCACCAATCCAGCCAGGTAGACTGGCTCATCAATATAGCCGAAATAACTACCCACATTTTTGGGATGTTTGTTACTGTCCCACAGTCCACCACAATGTAAAAATGAAATATCCGGATATTTTTTTGCCATTTTTAAAATGTGCGGATCGAAATAACCAAATGAAGTCGGAAATAACACTTTAGCCCCATCAAGGTTGATCATACTTTCCATGACTTTTTGCACTTCAATCGTTTCTGGTACATTTTCCTGATCGGAGGACTTAACCCAACTTTGTTTGGAAACACCCTGCAATCCTTCATAATGCGCCTGGTTATATCCATAATCATCTCTAGGTCCTACATAAACAAAACCCATTTTCACTTTGCTGCTTGCAAAAACAGGCGAAATTCCGAAACTTGAAAATGTTGCTGAAGCGATCCCCGTCACTCCTAACGCTTTTACCATTTTTCTTCTGGACTTATTAACACTTGAATTTTTCATTTACATTTCCCTTAAACAGTTACAGCATGAACACCCTTTTTACGTGCCTTTTAATGACACTTCATTCAATAGACACACAATTCACTCGAGCATTAATCCAAGCCCGTGTTTCTCACAGGATTCACGAATTCTCACTTGACTCTTGATCCCGTGAGAAATACGGGCTAGCTCTAAAATAATAAAGTCCTTACATCAATTAACTGGATTAGTTGACATTGCAAAAGAAAAAGTGAAAGAAAAAATAAATGACTTAACAATGTTTTTTTTTGGCTTTCCGAATTCAAATCGAAATATTTAGACATAAGGTCATCCTCGACTAGTTTGTAATGACATAACATAATATTAGTCATTGCAGGGCATATACCAACAAACTAAGTAAGCAATATGTTTTTTCAAAAATAAATATTTTTTAATGATAAACAACAATATAAACTATCTTCATCATGATACATTCAATCCATATTACGAATTTACTATTGACTAAATTGCACCAAGTTAGATCGCATTAAGATAATTATTTTCTTTTTTGGTGCAAGAAAATATTAAAAACACGAATGCTATATATTTAAACAGTATATGAGTTAGAAAAGGCTATAGGGATAATTCTGAAAATTGTTAGGAGTGATTTCTAATACTTTGTAGAAATGTTAGCCCGCATTTCTCATAACTTGAGATGTTTTTTATGTTGCTCTAATTGATTTAAAGTAACAGTGGAAGCAATTTTCTGATGTTTACGAATATGCTCTTTCATGGTTTTTTTAGCACTACTTGTTTTTTTAGCAAGAATAAGATTGCTTATTAGGAAGTGGTCTTCATAAGTTTCCTGCACACTGTGTTTGTCTGGGAATCCTAACTGTCGAATTATTCGAATATGGTCATTTACATCATGTAACAACTGCACCAATACTGGGTTGCCACTACCTTCTGCAATTTGCAGATGAAAGTTTTCTTCCATTTGTCTAACTTGTTCTGCATAGTTTGACTTGAAAACAAAATTTTTCGGATCCCAAAAATCACACAATGCTTCAACCTTATCTGAATCCATGTGAGAGCAAGCCAATTCAACTGCCATGGTTTCTAACGCAACGCGTACATCATAGTAATTATTAATTGTTTCCAGATCCACCGTCCGTACAAAACATCCTTGCTTGGGGCGTATTTGTACCAATCCTTCAACTTCTAATCGTTTAAGCGCTTCGCGAATGGGTGTTCGGCTTACATCAAATTTTTCGGCTAGTTCAGATTCTGTAAATCGAGTGCCTGGGTATAGTTCAAAATTGGTTATTTTTTCACGTAAAATTTGATAAATTTCGGGTGTCGTTAATTTTTTCTTTTTACTTGTCAAAATTATCAACCTCCAAAAAAACATTGCAATTCGAGCTTCACTAAAACTTGAATCCCATTTATTTCTATTTGTTCAAATTTGAACTGTTTTTTTCAAAACAGGTCACTACATGACCTCAAATTAAACGTCAATGAATCCAATTCGACCTTAAATGACCACAAAGACATCAAATGCTAATTATAACCTTAAAATCACGTATTATAATCTACAACTCATTCATTGAACTAATAAAATATTTGCGTTAATTAGGAAGTAAAAATTACACACATTTGAACCAACGATTTAACATTTACTAAAAATAAAAAACATTCTCCCTATTTGATATAGTGGACTCTACTATTTATATCCAAACAGAAAACTTTGTCACCCATTTCACTAACGGCTGGAAGCAACTATATATTTTGATTCCAGCATAATCCCAAAAACCGCAGTTGACCGCTCTATAAATTAACAAATCGCGGTATATCTAAAAGCATTTTACAATTTTCTGTCACCTGTTTGGTGGTCCTAAGCTACACAGCAGATTGCACAGATTTCAAGGTACATGACTACGTTGCAACTCCTTAGAATAGTATGACTATTCCTCGTTGTCGCTCCTTGTCCTGAACCTTGAAATCTGCACGCTCTACTGTGTTCAACTGCGGTTTTTAGGATTATCATTAGTTTTTCAAACTAGCTTAAAATCGGACTCGACCACCAACGCCCGCAGTATAATTTTTACTAGAGTCAGCATCATCCATATACAAAACAGTGTATACGTCAACTTTTTTGGAAATAAAGTAATCATAAGATAACGCCGCTGTTGTTCGATCTGTATCAGTTACCGCATCCATTTTAGTATGCGCTACAGAAGCCAGTACCTTCGCTTTACCAACCGGAATAGCTGCTCCAATCTGAGCGGTCTTATGATCCGTATCAACGCCTGCTGTTTCAGTTTTCATCATAAAAAACTGTCCGGATATTGTTGCAACGCCGAGATTATAACTCGCACCTGCCATGGCTGCTAATTGATTATCATCTTTTGCAGCTGTAGGATCATCCGCCTGAGCATCCAATTTCTGAATTGACGCTGTTCCTTTAAATTTACCTTTGCCATAAACAATATTTGCGTTCATTTTGTTTACGCCAGCTTCACTCGCAACTTCTCCAGCAGAATAAAGAACTGATGCCTTTACACCACCCATGGATGGAGTGCTGTATTTAACGGCATTATTCCATCCACTGTCACCCTGAAGCCCGCCAAGAAATGAATTCTTAATTGACGGGCCAAAACCAAAGGAACCACCAAATGGATTAGTGATTATGGTAGAGATAAAATACAATGTGGTTATCCGCCCCATACTGATGCTACCGAAGTTTCCATTCAATCCAATAAATGCGTTACGGGTAAATAAATTATCTGCATCAAAACGACCCAATTTACCAACATCTGGTCTTAAAAAACTTTCTACGACGGCAACACCTGTTAGATTTCCACTTAATGGAATCTTCGTTTTCGCACCAATAAAGGATGTTGTGAATCCACTCGAATTAACAACATAATTTGATTTGTTTGATCCATTATTTTCCGTTTTAACCGCTGCAGAATAGACATCGATCAATCCATAAAAAGACACTTTTGGATCCGCTGAATAGACAAGCGAACTAGAAACAATAGATATTCCTCCGAGAACCATTGCGGCTTTATTGCTAATTTTCATTTTCAAACCTCTAAAGTTTAGTCAATTAATTTATTGGGGAGAGATAGAAATTTCACTAACAGACATGTCAAAAGCGTTAAAAAAAACGGAACAAAATTATTCTTACATCACTCAAACACATCGAGGAAGCTCTAATGTATACCCTCTTGTATGCAACGTTGCATTTAAAATGCCATGTATTGAGAATCCTTATTTATCGAGAACATACGTGAAATATTGAAAATTGAGACGATGTGAAAAAGGTTTTTTTTGCACTGCGGAAGAACAAGGAATACCAAATTGGAGCGAAAATTATTTATTTATATTTTTTTCAGAATAGATTTTTATATTTATTCATTAAGATTTTTTCAACACAGAATACCCCACCTCTTACATTGACAACAATGTTGTATCACGCACAACACTGATTTGCTACCAACAGCTTAAAATTGCCAAATTATGCTAGTCTAAAAATGTAACCTATAATTTGGCAATATTTTCCACGTAATAGTGTTTGCTTTGCTAACGAAACACCCTCCTCATTCGGCTTTTTTC
>Ga0316207_10000122_pt1 | contig 164187 bp, 136 predicted proteins | sample 6weekpyrite_MG_FD_204943 | JGI IMG/M metagenome (GOLD analysis project Ga0316207, IMG submission 204943) | Microbial mat bacterial communities from mineral coupon in-situ incubated in ocean water Damariscotta River, Maine, United States -... | ecosystem: Environmental > Aquatic > Marine >... | reverse complement strand
CCTTTCCTGTGAGATCCTGGCCATTTTGTAAAGCGGCTAATGCTTTGTTAAAATCAAATTCTTCAGACATGTATCATTCCTCTTACTTTCTATTGTAATGAAATGACACAGAATTTCTAACACTCCCGACTGATTAAATTTCAGCTTTTATCCAATTTACGTTTTGAGTGCTTTGGCATGAAATTTAATATGTTCACCCACAAAGCTCGATACAAAATGATAACTATGGTCATAACCTTCCTGCATTCTTAACTGAAGTGCTTGCCCCGAATTTTGACAAGCGGCTTTAAGATTTTCAGGTAATAACTGGCCTGCTTCATAAAACTCGTCAGCACTACCCTGATCTATTAAAATACTGTTGAGTGTTGCACCTGATTTTATAAGCTCAGTTGCATCATAGTGTTTCCACAGTGCTTTATCCTGGCCCAAATAGGCATTAAAGCACCCCTGTCCCCAGCCGGATTCTACTGGATTACAGATGGGCGAAAAAGCCGATACCGAACGATAACTATCGGGGTTTTTAAGCGCACAAATTAATGCGCCATGTCCACCCATTGAGTGTCCCGATATTGATTTAACATTGGGTAAAATGGGTAATTCAGCTTCTATGAGTTTGGGAAGTTCCTGAGTGACGTAATCATACATATGATAGTGTTGATTCCACGGGGGCTGAATGGCATTTACATAAAACCCGGCACCCTGCCCCAAATCATATTGATCCGCCTCATCAGGCACATCAACACCCCGTGGACTGGTGTCAGGAAAAACCAGTGCAATACCCTGTTCTTCAGCATAACGCTGCATACCTGCTTTTGTGCGGGCATTATCATCGCTACAGGTTAAACCTGATAACCAGTATAACGCTGGTACGCTGTTGTTTTTGGCGCGAGAGGGTAGATAAACCGAAAACGTCATATCACAGTGACAACAATGTGAACGGTGTACGTAGCGGTTAAGATATCCGCCAGATTCTTTTATAGATTCTATTTGTTTCATGATTAAAAAATGATAACGGAACGAATACTTTTGCCTGCGTGCATCAGGTCAAAGGCGGTATTAATGTCTTCTAGTGGCATCGTATGTGTGACTAATGAATCCAGTTCAATTTGTCCATTCATATAACGATCGACATAACCAGGTAACTCAGTGCGACCTTTAACGCCACCAAACGCGGTGCCTTTCCAGGTTCTGCCAACGACTATATTAAAAGGTCTGGTTTCAATCGTTTGTCCCGCACCAGCAACACCAATAACGGTTGAAACACCCCAGCCCATATGTGTACATTCAAGGGCATCTCGCATAACATGCGTATTACCAATGCACTCAAAGGAGTAATCGGGGCCGCCGTTAAACGTGTCCTGCATATATTCTACAAAAGACCCATCAATCTCATTCGGATTCACAAAGTCAGTTGCCCCCAGTTGCTTTGCAAATTCAAATTTATCTGGGTTAATGTCAATACCAATGATTCTTTCAGCTCCCGCCATGACGGCACCCTGTATACAGGATAAGCCAATTCCACCCAGCCCAAATACCGCGACGCTAGACCCGGGCCTTACTTTTGCCGTATTGAGTACTGCACCAATGCCCGTAGTTACACCACAACCCAGGAGGCAGACTTTATCAAGCGGTGCTGATTTATTGATTTTGGCCAAAGCAATCTCTGGAACCACCGTATATTCAGAGAACGTCGAGCACCCCATGTAATGAAATATATCTTTGCCATTTTGAGAAAAGCGGCGTGTTCCATCAGGCATATAACCTGTCCACACTGTCCCCGCAATGGACTGACATAAATTCGTTTGCGTTGATTTACAGTATTCACATTCACCACACTCGGGTATGTAAAGAGGAATAACATGATCACCTACACTTAAATTTTTTACTCCTGGGCCTAACTCGACTACCTCACAACCGCCTTCGTGGCCGAGTACACAGGGAAAAGATCCTTCCGGGTCCTCACCTGACAAGGTGAAAGCATCAGTATGACAAACACCTGAAGCGACTGTTTTCAATAAAACCTCACCCTCTCGTGGCCCCATCACCTCTATTTCTTCAATAGATAAGGGTTTTTTCGCTTGCCAGGCGACTGCAGCTCTTGCTTTCATTTTATCCTCAATTGTCTAATTTAAAGTGTAATAGAGATTAGTATATATAAATTTAAAGTATAAACCGAACACCCATATATACCAAAAAATTAATAGCTATTTATAGTTTGATTTTTTGATTAAAGCAGGAGTCTCATTGGAGTTAAGAACAGAAAACCCAATATTGAAAAATATTTCCCAGTTGATTCAGTTTACAAATATTAGGTATTTATACCGATATTAAATATTCTTTCTGCAATTAGCTGATGGGGGGTGAGTGTTATATTGCTCAAAAGGAATGTTTATTATTTGAATGCTTAACGATATACTCTTTGTGAATTTAAAATATGGAGAAAAGAATGAAGGCATTGAGTTTTGACGGAAGTGGAATGGAATATTTTAAAATATGGATTGTTAATGTGTTGCTGACAATTATAACATTAGGGCTCTATCACCCGTGGGCAAAGGTACGTAATAATCGTTATTTTTATGCAAACAGCACACTTGATGGTAGGAATTTTGAATATCATGCAACAGGCAAACAGCTTTTTGTCGGTTATTTAATAGCGATGACACTGTTTATAAGCTACGTAATAATTAACCAGATATCTCCAATAGGCAGTCTTATTCTTGTGGCGGTACTCTTTTTAGCCATACCCTGGCTTATTCTAAAAAGTATGATTTTCAATATGAGAATGACGAGTTTTTCCAATGTTCATTTTGATTTTTCCGGAAAGTTAGGGCGCGCTTATCTAAACTTTTTTGCTTATCCAATTACTTTATATATCGGGCTTGTACTAATTACAATCGCCATGACGATGTCTATTTCCGTGGGAGGCGGATTGGCTGTTTTGTTAGGTCTTACATTTGCGCTCGGTATGATTGCCTTTTTGGTTTTTTCACTCGCCTTTATTAAAAAGAAAAACACGGAATACTTCATGGATCATTCACAATATGGTCAAGGTGAATTTAAAACAGATGTAAGTATTAAACAGTTTATGATGATTTCTCTAAAAACGACAGGTGTCGCCATACTTGTAATGTTAATTACGGGCATTATTGTCAGTGCTGGATTTTCTGCAATGGTGGGTGTTGATTCATTAGGGGCGTTTGGTGGTGCTAATCAAAATCCAGAATTAATAACGGAAAGAATGATGTTATTAATGCCTGTTTTACCTATATTCTATCTGTGCGTGATAATAGCAAGTATCTTTGTCATCGCGTACTCAATAACACTGAATCGAAACTATGTTTACGCGAATACCAAACTTGATGAAGACGTTACTTTCTCCTCAACGCTGAAAGTGTTGCCATTGGCATGGGTACTCATCACAAACTTTTTAGCCGTTATTGTGACACTGGGGCTTGCATTTCCCTGGGCAAAGGTAAGGGCGGCACGCATCATGCTTGAAAATACACAGGTTAATGCAGAAAAAGGTTTTGACGATTATCTGATGCAAAAACAAAGTCAGACCTCATCACTGGGTGAGCAGATAGGTGATGCGTTTGATGTGGATGTGGGCATAGGGTTTTAAAATTCTATGATATATGGAAAGTGGTATGCAAAAGGAAGTTCAGCACAATCTGATGCTGAGCTTCAAATTACAGGTGACTCTTTCGTTCTTAAAGTAAAAGATGGCGTCAGTTATCGTGCCCTTTTGTGTACCTTAGACGTTGGCAGCCGATTAGGTAATGTGGCACGAAAAATAACACTGGAAGATGGTTCTGTTTTTGCAACTCAAGATAACAATGCTATTGACCTGGCATTTAAAAAGCAGCTACGGGGAAAAGGTTTTATCCATTCGCTAGAATCCAGGATGCATTGGGTTATTGTGGCATTTGCGCTAACTATAATTTCCACGATTGGTTTCTTTAAATGGGGCGTTCCCTGGGCAAGTGAAAAAATTGCCCAGGCTTTGCCCCATGAAACAAATCAACTTATTGCAAGTAATACGCTTGAGTTTCTGGATAAATATATCTTTAAAGCGTCAGAACTATCAGAGAAACAAAGGCAAGATATCCGTTTGCATTTCAAGTCTACAGTGGTTCCTCTTGGTTCGACTAATGATGAGATAAGATACAAGCTGCATTTTCGCTTATGGGATAATGGTGATCTCAGTATACCCAATGCATTTGCTTTACCGTCGGGTGATATAATTGTTACTGATAAGTTTGTGCAGTTGTGTGAAAATCAGCAGGAGATGGACGCTGTTTTATTACACGAAATGGGGCATATAGAATACCGACACACCCTGAAAACCATAATAGAAAGTACCTTTGTTACTGTGGCGGTTATGATGATGGTGGGAGACAGTAATGGGGTTGCTGATATGGGCGTCGGTTTAGGCTCGTTGCTCGTAAGCAGTAACTATTCGCGAGGACACGAATCAGAAGCAGATCAGTTTGCTTTTAAACATATGTTGCTTGCAAAGTTAGATCCCGTCGCCTTTTCTAATATTATGAACCGTATGACTGACTACATGCAAACGCCTGCAGACTCAACAATAAAACACAAGGATAATGAGACAGGAGCCGAAGTACTGGATTATCTTTCATCTCACCCTAGCACCAAACAACGTGTAGAAATCGCCAGACAATACAGTGAATGTTTTCGTAAAGGTTTAACGGTTTGTGATATAACCGAATCGAAAGAATCTGCTCCCAGTCTGAAATAAATTAGCTGGGAGCGGTACACAAACAATTTTATACTAACAAAGATTGTTCTCTGTGCCCGGTGACTGTTGCCGATTATTTTAAATGATCAGTTAGCCTTTACGACCCTCAATTAAGTCTTTCTGTTTTTCAAGTTCATCAACAATAAAACTTTTAAAAATACGCACACGCGCGGTTTTACGTAAATCTACATGCGAAAGTACCCATAGCCCCCAACCAGGTTCAATATAACTGGCGGGTATTCTAAACAGCTCAGGATCAGGGTCACATAATGCGCAGGGTAATTGAGCAATTCCCAGGCCTTGTTTAATCATTTGTAACATAACCCCAAGTTCTGTCGTTCGATAGATGTGCCGGGTTTTAGGAAAACTCTTTTCTATCCAGGCAGGCCGTGTGGTGCCATCGCCAAGCCAGGTAATGCAGGGTATGTCCTCACTGTTCTGATTTGATTTAATGAAATCCAGGGTATCCCTGTTACCGTAGATGTTAAACGCCAATTGAGTTATGCGCTTACCGACCAGATTTGGTGGTGGTGTATCGGTTGATCGTAAAGCAATATCAGCTTCACGGGCGCTCAGATTCAGGTCATCCTTCGTTGCGACAATTTCTAAACTGACTTCCGGGTAATTTTCAGCAAATAATTTTATCGCAGGCATCACCAGTTGTTGGGTACAAATATCACCGACAGTGAGTCTCAATTTTCCACTTAGCTCATGACTATCCGCCATAACGTAACGCTCAATGGTATGAATTTCTTCAGCCATATGTTCAGCCGAGGCAATAAGTTGCTCACCGACGGGTGAAATTAGCCAGCCGTTCACAGATCGTTCAAACAACTTTTTACCCAGTTTATTCTCAAGCGCTGTTATCCGGCGGGAAACTGTTGTCTGGTTTACGCCCAGATGTTGTGCGGCTTTAATAACGGAGCCTAATCGAACCACTTCTAAAAAATAACGGACATTATCCCAATCTATAGGTTGCATATTTGCATTCCAAGAGTGCATTAAACTACATGTACATGCGTACACATACACCTTAGCATACTTAACAGGCTCTGGAAAAACTAAAAATAAAACTGTAATTGTTGAATGAAAACGAAATCCTTATTCCCAAAGATGAAAACCAAAATGGGAAATATCAGATCATTTGGGATCGACAAACAGTGCGTTGAATATGCTCGCCGTTGGTTGTATTTACATAAAGGGCTTATTTTTGAGGATGTAAATGTTGCGGCTGATATATGGAATAAAGTGAGCTATTACACTCGCGTATCCGACAGGGAAAAATTACCTGTTTTAAGTTTGCCCAATGGCTCCTGGAAAAAACCACAGCCGGGTGATCTTTTAATTTACAGTGAAGATTACTTTTGTACGGGGCACGTCTCCGTCATTGTAAACATAGACATCAGGTCAATGTCTGTTCAGCTACAGGAACAAAATTTTGGTAATCAGTACTGTGCGCCTTATCAAGAACGCAGCATTCCATTTATAAAGTTTAAAGAAGGTTATTGGTTACTTGATAAGTATCTATTGGGCTGGAAAAGCCTGCGTGTTTTTAAATAAAAAAACATTTCCAATATAAATATTATTCACAATTTTTAACGTAAATCAGGAGAAAATTATGACAAACACACTATCAAGTGAACTTTACTGGCTGACATGGAACGTAGTTTTAACCGCCTTTATGGTAATACCTTATGCCGTCTACAGAGTCGGTAAATTAGGTGGATTATGGCAAGCCTTTTTAAGACCGCTGCCGGGTGATTCGCCCTTTGATGATGAATGGCCACACAGAGCCTATCGCGCACATATGAATGCTTTTGAAGGTATTGCACTGTTTGCGCCTTTAGCTTTAACGGTACATGTGGCCGGTATTAGCAATGAAGTAACCGCTACATCCTGTGCCGTCTATTTCTGGGCGCGCCTGATCTATGCGCCCATGTATTATTTCTCAGTGCCCGTCTTAAGAACAGCCATCTGGTTTGTTGGTTTGGGAGCGACACTTACACTGGCTTATCAACTTTTAATAAGCTGAGTTAAATTTTAATTATGTGTGACGCATTAACAATAATCATAATGATGATTAAAGTAGCCGTTTTTTAATAAAACGATAGTTAATGTGGCAGGCGTGGGTCCTACTTTGTTTTTTGTGTGCTTTTACCTGGCTTCCTCATATGTCCAAACGAATGGTTGAGACTGAGTCGTTAGATATTTTTTACGTGTTAACCAATGAGTATACAAAGACATGTAGGGTTTACGTGGGATGAAAAAGAGTCCGTTGGGATTGCTTGTAATGTGAAGATTCTTCACATAAAAACGATCTCCATGTCGAATTATATTATCCTTAGATAAGTCTGCCTTCACAATTTCCCAGCGCTGCCTTAATACACGATAGTCCTGTTTATAGTAATATAATTCTTTTTTTTCAGACCATGCGCCTAGATATGCTTTATGGCCTGGTGTTGCATCAGTCGTTTTAATTTGAATAATGTCACCCGAATATAATGGCCCAGCGTTTGTTTTAATGAGTTTATGTAGAACTGCTTTATCACTAACCGTAGCAAAATGATGAGCTTTCGTTTCACCTAAAGAGGTGTCCCCGATATATTCTCCTTTATCAGTTCTAAGGTATCCTTCAAGGGTATTATCACCTTCATCACCCGATAATATGAATAAATCATTTTTCTCTAAATGTTGTCTTACTAAATTTAAGTGTAGAACAGCAGCCTGGTTGAACTTGTAATAGTGAGTTTCTTTTCCAAACCCTTCAGGTCCACTTGCTCGTTTATACTCCTCTAACCATGCGTTTTTGTCGTAAGGTTCAGGTATTTCCATAGGCTTCCCGTCCAGGTGGATTCTAGGGATTAGTGAAGTCCATGTATCGCTCTGATCTGGATATCTTGTGTACAGGACTTTAATGATTGTATCTTCTGTTTGAGGATCCAACTGAGCATAATTATTTGTTTCGAATGGCACCTTCTGACGAACGCATTGCATAGCCTTTAATAATTGTTTGAAAGCTTTAAGAAAACCGTCACGGTTATCTCTGACTATCGGTTTGTTGGACCATCTAGGTCTGTAGGTATATTTTAAGTATGCATAGTCGGGCAAGTGTCCACTTCTTCCATGGCCGTGATAAAGGTATGAATTATAACTTGGTGCGTCTGGAGAAAATTCCCCAGTATTGTGAAAGTTTTTAAGATAAGGAACGGGATCGGGTAACCATACATAAGGAATTGTTCTTCCAGCTAGATCGATTTCAGATATTACGGGCATGGAGCGAATAATCGATTTATCTAAATAATTGGCGTCTTTCACGCTGTACACATCATTCATGTACCATGCAGGCATACCCGCGAAATGTTTATGTGCCCAGGTGTCTGCTAACACATGCATTCGCAAACCAATCATATGAAGGTTGTTAGCGTGATTAATAACCAGGTCATTAATCATTTCATCAACAAGCAAACTATTGTCCAGGCAAAGTAACTTAAAGTAGTGTTTGGCTTCTTGGTTGTAGAGCCAAACAGTTTGGTTGACACCCCAACCAATGGTATGGGATTTAGCGCTCGTTGGACCTGAATAGCTTACCGTGTCAGGTCGGCCGTAGTTCCCCGGTAAAAAGTGAAAAGCCATCCAGACCCTGTAGGTCTCTAACAGGTTTGCATCTGACCACTTACTGGAATTGAACTCAGTGATCTCGCTGAGCATTTCATGAACGGTAGGAGTTGGAGTAAAATCCTTGATATAATTCTTGTTTCCCTTTCGAAGCATTTTCCAACTTGATTCATCAACATATTGTGCAGCATGTGCAATTGATTGTGCTTCGTCGAGCTCATAGCCTGCAAGTCTAGCAGCTACGTAAGTGGCGTAATAGTGAAAATCTATTCTCATAAATGCCTCACCTTAGAGCAATAACACTTTGAGACGTCTGGCGTTAAATTAAGCGAATATCATTGTTTCTATCTGTTACAACAAGTATAAAAAGTATAAATAAAAAATAAAAGGAGATAGATCAATAAAAGGGGATTGTGCGTGTTTGCGTGAATGTGCGAAGAAATAAATAAAAATGTTAGTGCGATTTATGCACGATGAGGCGGCATTTTTTTGACATTCAGGGGGCGTCCCTATATGTCTTGATTAACGTGTCAGGTTAAGTGCGCCACTTTCCCTGCCCGACACAAGGAGAGTAGTTCCTTATAATCAGCCTGTTTGATTAATAGGCAAGGTCATCGAGATACATAACATCATTTGCGCTGACGCGCACCTCACTGATGCCACTCGCAGAACCGATTCTGACCAAAATTTTTGAGACACCCATGTTAAGAAGTAGCAAAAATACCTGGATTGAATTGAACTCATGTGTTTTGTTAAAGTGGGTGTCCTGAATAGTTCTGAATAGTTGTTGTTAAGCTTGGAAATGTAGTGAAGTAGTTATTGTACTAAGTTCAATTGACCCTGTTCGAACCAGGTTCCTCAGGCTACCCAATTATGCTTTTCATGGCTATATTTATCTTTCTTATATAACCCCATAATTATTTCATATAAATCTTGAATATATGGCGCAAGTGGTTGTGATGAGACACAAATTCCAATTGGTCTGGCTATATTCAAGTCTTTTATCTGGATAAATCTGACATTATAAGGTGTGTCTCTAACGGGCATAATTGAAACTCCAAGGTTAGCGGCCACCAGTGAAAGAATGGATTCATCATTTTCTGCACGGCAAACACTATGGGGTTGTATATTATGTTTTTTAAATAGGTCATGCACTTCATTCCATGATTCACAATTAATACGTTCTATAAAAGGCTGTTTATTGAGTTGCTTGAGCTCAATTTTACTATGTGTCGAGAGCGGGTGTTGTGCGCAAACGGCAATGCTTAAATGCTCTTCAAACAATACTTTAAATTGTTTTGATGTTTGATGGCGAGTTGTGAATATGAGATCGAGTTTTTGAGACTGTAGCATCGAAGTGAGTTCTTTATTGTTGCCAACAGTAAGCTCAATAAAAATATATGGATATGTGAGCCTGTATATTCTGATGACTTCTGCAACATGATCCATAGGTATTGTATTTAGTACGCCAATATTAATTTTATCCTGTTCTGCAGACAGCCTGGATTTCACCGACATGAGTTGGTTATAAGAATGTCGCGCATGGATAAGGAACTCTTCCCCAGCAGCAGTAAGGCTTGCCGCCCGGCTACCGCGGTTGAATAAAGTCACATTTAAAGAGTCTTCAAGTTTGCGAATTCCTGCGGACAGCGTTGGTTGACTCACATGTACTTGCTCAGAAGCCGCTATGAAGGTACCAAAGTCCACGACGGCTAAAAAGTATTTGATTTGTTGAAGTTCCATATAGAAGATTCCTATGAATGCTATAGTGAATATCAGTTATACCTATATGCTTACTCTAGCTAATATTGCCTCTCATCACAACGGGAGAAAATCATGTATTCAGATAAGACAATTATTATTACAGGAGCTTCATCGGGCATTGGCAGGGCTATAGCAGCAGAATTTGTTGAGAAGGGTGCAAACATTGTCATCAATGCGCGAAATGAACAAAGACTGCAAGAATTTGTAAACCAGTACGACCAGTATAAGTCTCGCATACTTTGCATAGCGGGGGATATTGGTTTGAAGTCGACTGGGCAAGTACTAGCGAATGCGGCGCATGAGCGATTTGGATCAATTGATGTGCTGGTGAATAATGCAGGTATCTTTATACCTAAGCCATTTCTAGAGGCAACGGAAGAGGAGCTGGATAGGTACTTTTCTACAGCAGTAAAGGGGAGTTATTTCACATCTCAAGCGGTTATACCAACAATGGTTAAACAGGCGGATGGTTGCATTATTAACATTGGTTCCATGTGGGTTGAGCACCCGCTTGAAGCAACACCTTGTTCTGCATCGCAAGTAGCCAAAGGTGGTGTACACACATTAACGCGACATCTCGCTATCGAATTTGCCTCAAATAATATAAGGGTGAATACCCTTGCGCCTGCCATCATTGATACACCGCTATACGATAATCTTATGGATGACGAGCAACTGAATCAGCTGGCTAGCCTCCACCCATTACACAAGCTTGGAAAAATGCAGGATATCACTTCATGGGTGCTTCATCTTGCAGGGGAAGGGGGGCGTTTTGTAACAGGGCAAACGCTTTTTGTTGATGGTGGAATTACCGCTGGTGCGCATATTTCATGAGCGATATAAAACAAAATCTCAAAAGCAATGGAATTATTCTGCCGCAAACACCTGCGGCAGCAGGAAATTATATTGCAACAACTATCGCAGGTAATTTAATGTTCATATCAGGTCAGCTACCTTTTAGAGATGGAAAACTTATTTACAAAGGTCAGTTAGGCAAAGAGCTAACAACTGAAGATGGTAAAGCAGCAGCGGGGCTGTGTGCACTTAATCTATTAAGCCAAATAACAAGTTCCTTGAAACAATACACACTTAAACAGATAGTTAAGATAGAAGGCTTTATCAATTGCAGTGAGTCATTTAGCGAACATGCTACAGTATTAAATGGTGCATCCGATTTACTATCAAAAGCGCTGCTCGAAAAGTCGGGGCATATTAGAACAGTGATGGGATGTAACAGCTTGCCTTTAGGGGCTGCAATCGAAATATCCGCAATTATTGAACTTGAGTAGTGTTTCATTTTGTTGTTTTCACAATGTAATAATTTTCGTTTAAGCTTTATAGTGTTTTGTTAAAGAATTTATTCCAGACACCCACCCAAAAATCAATTTATTCCAGATGCACTTTAATCAAGACACCCAATCAAAAAAAACTTTTAAAGTGGGTGATGTGATGGACACTCCGAAGAATTCGGCGTCACAATGCGCCAAACTGGTATATGTACTCAGTTGCATCTAGGGAGCATCCATCATGAACAATAATAGCCTTATTGCCATCTTATATATACTTGAAGCTCTTTCAGTGCTTTGTCGAAATCAAATGAGTGTGTCATATTCATACCTTTTTAGTTAATGTAAGTTTAATGAATTGACACAGATTATTGAACACTCCCTATTTAATGCCATAGTACATTACGACAGCAGAGGACGGGCAGAGGCTATTAAATTGTTTAGTTTTCTTTATTGATTCTGGAACTTTGTTTCGTTCCACAGCCTTAAAGCCTAGGCTGGTAAAATATTCATTTTCTGTTTCAGTTAAAAGATATATTCCAGTGACACCAGACTTAAATGCTTTATCTTTTATAAGTTGTAAAATATCGTTTGCAATTTTTTACCCCTGTGTTCCTGAACAACTACGATTGATCTTATAAGAGCATGACGATCATATATTTCAATACAACCTGTGCCTATTATTCTGTTTTTTTCTACTTTAAGAATAAAGTTCTCTATATGTTCACTGCAGTCACTAAAAGGTAAATTATTGTCTTTTAGTAACGTTTCTATTTCTGCAAGATCTGCACTGGTTGCCTGACGATATTTCATTATTTATTCAATAACTACGAAGGTTTGTTTATTTTACCGCAATGCAACATCAATAGATGCCATACGTCATCATTGAAAATGTAGTTCTGTTGTTATTTCATTCAGTAGAAAGAATAAACACGCATTGTAAAGACGTTACCATTATTAAGCTTTAGTAATTTGGATAGGGTACAAGAGAGTCCATCGGAGTGCTCATCAATTTTTATCTTGACCAAACAGCATCAGGTTAATTACTGTTTAATGATTCAGTAGTTAGGTGGCTGTACGCCAGAGACAGAACATCAAGTTGTGATGAGTGAGGCAGGGTTCCTCTCAAGAAACAACGATACTACTTCATGACGTTCTCTATATATCTTAGACATTTAAGTTGCCGCAGTTTTTTACATTTAATAATTAAGCCCAGTTGTGTGAAGCAATGATTCGAGAGTCAATATTCAGTGTCAGAATAGCGTCTATTTAATCTTGTTTGTGAGTGTATCATTGGTGTAGGATTGATCATGTCAATAGCATAATGTTATAGGTGACATATGAAGAATGTAATTCACTTGTGTTTATTTTTGATGATGGCCACATCATTAAACGTACTTGCGGACAAGGTGTATAAGGCAACCAATGAAAAGGGCACGGTTGAATTCAGTGATAAAAAATCACCCGGTGCTGAAAAGATCAATGTAAAGCCGAATGTTGTGGATTTATCTAAACCGAAAATGCCTGAATCGAAGGACGATAAAAAAGCACCGCCGGATGGACCGGTGCAGCAAACAGAAAAAGGTGTTGTTGTGCACACGGGCACGGCCAGGGCGGGTAATTTGCAAAGACGAATACGTTACAATGCCGATGGTGAACCGATTAAGGAAACAAAGAAGAAACGCGAGAAAGCTAAGAAAAAGGCCCCAGTGACCATCCAGCCTGTTAGAAAAGGACCAGGGCAGGGCGCTGGCAATGCAGCTGGCGGTAGAGCAGGAGGAGGCGGTAGATAGTTTTGTCTCCCTAAAATATTGACTCATGCATAAAGCGCTCGTCTTATAGTAGAGAATCTATGATATTTCAGAGTGTGTATGAAATGTCCTGAAATTCAAATGGCTAAAGTATTCGTTCTAAATTGAATCACAGGCTTAAAAAATTTTAATACCCATCGTTAAAGATGTTTTCAGGTCTGTATGACTGATTATTTATATTGCGTTCATATCGTTAACCCTGTTTGTATTCAAAGCTTGGTGTAAAGCACCAGTTCACAGGTCGAAAATCCCCGGCGGATTTTACAGTTCAGGGGTGGTGGGCGGATGTTGATGGAATGTTCGCGAAGGCTCCTCGCCAAATCGTTGCCGATACTCAACGGCAAAGCGTCCTAAATGAGTGAAGCCACATTCCATCGCTATCCTGGTAACTGAATCCGTTGAACGGGCCATCAATAGGCGCTGGTTTGCCAGACGCATTCGAGTCTGCTTAAGGAATTGCATCGGCGTGTAATCCCGGTGTTTTCGAAAAGCGCGGTGAATCGTGGCACCACTGAGCCCGCTGATTGTAGCAAGGCTAGCCATATCGACAGGCTGGCTCGCATGGGACTCGATGTAATCCTCAATATTTCTGACTTGCTTAAAACTCGCCGAGGTTACCTTCGAGCCCATTTGTTCACTGAACTGGTGTTCAAAGCTAAATAGCATTGTTGTTAGCAGTGCACTTTCGAAACTGGCAACGGCTGCGGGTATTTCAAGAATGCCGCCAGGTCGATTGAGTTCTTTTATAAACACATCGGTTAAATTAAGGAATGATGCGATTTGTGGAGAGCTTGTATCGAAGCCGGATTTAAATTTGAGCATCTGCTTTTGTGTCTTCCCAGTCCACATCGACTGGAAGTTGCGCAGGACTTCGTCGCTGACATTTAACACCAGGTTACCATTGCCCGCATAATGATTATTTTTCACCGTTTGTCCCGCAGAGAGTATGACGCCTTCTCTTGCGCTACCTGGAATGTCTCCATCATTGTTGTGGTAGAGCGCGCTTCCGACCGGATTTAACTGCAGGGTATGAAAACCCATTGGATCAACCGGGCCGGCCTTGACGCCGCTTTCAAATTTGATATAGCCGACGGCACTTTGTGGAAGTTCTACGCCATAGACGAGAGATCGATACGGTTTACGTGTGTCCAGAGGTTCGAGGGAGACCTCATTAAACATATTTGATAACACCTTTCTTGCGTCGTCAATATCATCACCGTCGTATAAGAGATGATTAGAAAGTGGAGAATTCTTTTTTTCCGCCATATTTCAGATCTTGGAAGCAGGTCACAGTAACAGCGTAACAGCTAGTCGTGAATTTTTGAAACAAAATGGATAAGAATTTGATTGATATCGGATATTACTCCGTGAAAATCAGTGATACTTTTATTTTAGTTGTACCGGTCCGGTAAATGCCAGATGACAGTTTTCAATGTAGTCCCAATTGTCTAGCTTTAAGAGGATGACCCAATGAAAAAAGAACAAATGCAATCCCAAACCCAGACCCAGATCAGAAAGAAATATGGCAGACCCCGCGTAGCAGCAAAAGCAGCACGACCCAATCGGGTTGTCACCTTCGTGGCTAACCATGAACTTGAGCGCCTTGAGCAGATGGCCTACGTGGAGGATCGACCACTCTCGGCTATCGTTCATCGAATTGTCGCGCAATATCTGCGCATAATAGATGAGTATCAACAACAGGTGGACAGCAAGTTATTGAAAAGTATTAAAATAAAATAAGAGTTTAGTGTTAATGGGCGCTTCACATAATGTCAATTTTCATTGATGTTATTGATTTTTTAAGTGAATAAAACGTAAATAGAAAAGTGGAAATTAGTGTAACACGCTTCTAGTCCTCGCGGCCTTTTTGCTACTAACAGCAACCATAGTGCCCCGTAATATAATGGTCACTATGACACAGGAGCGGATTAATGTCAGTAGATGCGTCTAACAATACCTTACCATTTAAAGACAGGCGAGTTATCACTAGCAAGCATCGGCGTCAAACAGACCGCGACATGATTGAAACCATTGACCAGAATCAACGGTTTCAGGTGCTTTTGTTAGAGGTCACTAAGCGGTTTGCCAATGCTGGCGTTGAAGACCTGGATAAGGAAATTAATCGGGCTCTGCAATGGGCGGGGGAGTTTTTACAGGTTGATCGTGCGTTTATTATTCATCCTGATGATAAACCCCAGCTGATTCGCACTCACTATAACTGGTATGCAGATGATATCTCTGCTGATCCAGAGATTGAAGTTGGTATGCCTTTAGAGCACTTTTCATTTCTTCTAAAACAAACCCAATCTGGCTCAGACATTATTATTAATCAGCTGAATGATTTACCAACTGAAGCCTCAACTGAGCTTATGTACTTTCAAGATTACGGCATTAAATCTTTTCTGATGATGCCCTTATATGTGAATGCTAAAGTTATTGGTAATTTGGGTTTTGCTGCCATTAAGTATCATAAGTGGTGGGATCCGAATCTCGTTGTAAAATTACGCTTCATTAGCGAGCTTATCGCAGTTTCGCTGGATCGTTTAATGCAGGAACAAATGGTTGATAATCGTCTGCGCTTTGAGCAGCTTGTTGCCAGGCTCTCGGCAACCTTTATCAATCTCCCCGCCGATGAAGTGAGCGATTCCATACAGAAAGCACTGGGCGAAGTCAGCCAGTTTATACAGGCGGATTTTTCGACCTTCATGGTGTGTCATCCCCAGACCGGTGAGCTACAACATACCGATCAGTGGGTTGCGCCCGGTGTTAGGCTCGACACCGACTTTACAGATTTTGATATACAGCAGGGCGCCCCCTGGTTAGCGCAGGAGCTATCGCAGGGCAAAGTCATCATCATATCCCAGCTCAGTGATTTTCCCGTTCAGGCAAACAAGGAAAGAAAACTTTTCAAAAACCTGGGGTTAAAATCAGTGCTCTGGGTACCGTTCTATGTGGCTGGCAAGCTTGCCGGTTATATTGTGTTTAATGCAATAAAAGAAGCCATACAGTGGCCTGAGGCATTAATCCAGCAATTAAAAATGATTGGGGAGGTCTTTGCTAATGCGGTGGCACGTAAGCATAGTGCGCAAGACCTGAATAAACGATTACAGTTTGAAAGTTTGTTAGCATCGCTATCAACCACTTTTATAAATCTGCCAAATAATAAAATTGATGAGAGCATCATTGATGCATTACACAAAGTGGCTGAATATACGAACTGTGATGAGGCATTTTTATTTCAGTTCAAAGTCGCCCCCGATGAATCAGGTATTAGTCATGGCTGGTTTCGTTGCGGTGAGTCTCGCAATTTGAATTTCGATTTTGATCAATTCCTGGAGACATTTCCATGGGCTGCCAGGCAGCTGAGACTGCAAGAGTCTATTGTGTTTGGGTCGTTAGATGAACTACCAGCGGTAGCGAAAGAAGAACGCAGCTATCTGCAAAGTGAGGGTATCAGATCATCCATTGTTATTCCTTTAATACTTGATAAGCAATTGCTGGGCCTTCTGTTTGTTCAAGATTTTAACGAAAAACAATGGCCAGCGCATTTTGTTGAGCAAATACAGCTTGCTGCTCAGATATTTTTTAATGCATTACAACGTAAGGCTACAGAGCAAAAATTGCACACCGCATTAAAAGATATCAATCAGCTTAAAAAGTTACTGGAAGCGGAAAACCTTTTGTTGCAACAGGAAATTAAAACCAAGTACCAGCACGAAGATATCATCGGTTCAAGTCCAGTCATAAAGATAGTTTTAAGCCAGGCAGAGCAAGTGGCTCCGTTAGAGTCCACCGTGCTTATAATGGGAGAAACCGGCACCGGAAAGGAACTGGTGGCCAACCTCATTCATAAATTAAGTCCCCATGCGGATAAAAAAATGATCAGGGTCAACTGTGCAGCGCTACCCGCTGCCTTAATCGAAGCGGAATTATTTGGCCGAGAAAAAGGCGCTTATACAGGGGCACTGTCAAAACAGATCGGACGCTTTGAACTAGCCAATGGTTCAACGATATTTCTTGATGAAATTGGCGAGCTACCGATGGAGTTACAGGCCAAGTTATTACGTGTATTACAGGAGGGTGAATTCGAACGCCTGGGCAGTACGCAGACCTTGAAGGTGGATGTGCGAGTCATTACTGCGACGAATCGTAACTTATTAAAACAGGTTAAGGAAGGTCAGTTTCGTGAAGATCTTTATTATCGCCTGAATGTGTTTCCCATTACTGTACCCGCGTTGCGCGAACGGCGTATGGATATTCCCGCGCTGGTCTGGGCATTTGTTAGAGAATACGGTGATACCATGGGCAAGTCGATTGAGAGAATTCCAAAAACTACTATGCAAAAACTTCAGACGTATAACTGGCCAGGAAATGTGCGTGAATTGCGTAATGTGATTGAGCGGGCAATGATCTTAAGTCAGAACGGCGTGTTAAGGGTAGAATTAACGGATACTCATAATGCGAGTGAACGACACACCGGCCAGACCCTGGCTGAAGTACAGGCCAATCACATACAGTCTATACTTGAACAGACCGCCTGGCGTATTCGAGGTGAGGCGGGCGCTGCGCAAATTCTTGATATGAATCCCTGTACGCTTGAGTCGCGTATGAAAAAGCTGAGCATTAAGCGACCTAAAAATTGACACCGCTTAATCACCTCTTATATTTAATAGTTTTTAATATCCTGTTTTCAAAACCCATATCAATTGCTGATATGTAATGCTCTACATTGCGCTAATAATCAGTTCTGCCATTTTATTTAGTTTGTTAAGTACGAAAACAAAGCTGAATCAGCTGAATATAATCTATGTTATTTCAGAGTCTCTCTTAAATAAAATAGATTTAAAGTCAATAAGACTTTGACTCTCAATTCTCTTACTCAAAAAAATTCTATTAATACAATTGTTTAAGTCTGGCTTTAGAGCTATTTAGCTGCCTGGCATGGTTTATGTAGTGTTAATTAAAAAGCTATTTAAAAAGCTAAACAATGTCAGGGTGATAGCATCATTGAATATCTTTTAATGAACCTGTTCAGGTCATGATCGAATTAGTTTTACCAACTGGACTAGTCAACGGACGTTGGTAACGATATGGCCTTTGTTGAGATCGATACGCTCACGTGCCGGCTGTTTGGCCTGTCGCATCTATGAAGATGCTGAAATCAGGAAGAAATGACTTTGTAAGATAATCGGTTCGGGTTTTGTCATGTTTATGAAACCGGTCTGGGGAATAATTAAAAGATGATCTCGCTGAGCGCGATTTTACCTTTAAATCAGGCTTCCGTTATTTTATATGATGATGCCGGGTTGATGCTGGCCTTTGTGCTTTGTGCAAGGGTGGCTAGCAGTGCGCTGGGTCAGAACGCGACACACGACCTGGCAGGTAAGCAGGTTAATTTCAGTAAGCCAGCGTAACAGGATGTGCAAGAGGAGACACATAATGAGAATAATTCCACGACATTTAAGTTTGGTTTTGATGCTCGTGCTTTCGGGCCTGTCGGCTTCTGCAGAGGCTGAACAGACGTCACTCAAGGCGATGATCCCATGGGAAGGTGAAGGCCGCGTGTTCCAGGTAGCACCAGATGAGCTGCTGTTCCTTGGCGCCTTTGAGGGCATCATCTATGTGGAGACGGCCACGGGCAAGCTCGACGAAGGCTTTGTTCGCTGTCCGGTCTCGCAGAAAATTACGCTTAAAACCAAAAAGACGAGTGCATCTGGTTCCTGCATGATCACGGCCTCCAGTGAGGATACAGTGTATGCGCAATGGACCTGTATAGGTCAAGTTGGAGCATGCAGAGGTGAATTCAAACTCACTGGGGGCACTGGTCAGTTCAAAGGCGTAACGGGATTAAGCACATTCATCGTTCGTTCGCCCTTGCATGCGTTGGTGGCCGGCATGTCGGGCGGCAACATAGTGCGAGTCGCCTCGGGCATTGCTGTGTTGCCCGAGTTGAAATACGAGATCCCGTCAAATAAGTAGCCCTGGCGACGAAAATATTCTGGATTGGGAGAATTATGCAATGCGTACAAAGATAATCCTGTTGATAGGAACATTTTTTATGGCGTTATTCACGGATGAATCTGCCTTGGCGGGTAGTATGCGGTGTGGTGTTCATTTGATCACCGATGGAGGGCGGCATCCGCCAGGAAGATACGAAATATTTAAAAAGTGTGGCGAACCCACGTATAGGGATGGCAACGTTTGGGTCTATGAATTACGGACAAAAAACACCAGGTTATTGCGCTTCAATGATGGGGGGAAGCTGGTAAGCATTAAATAGTAATAAGGACGGACGACCTGGGAGAACTACGCAAACGCTTATACACAATTCGTTGTGTCATACTGCAACCTTTAAAAGAAGAAAACACTATGACGCATCGAACCTTACCAACTCGTGTATTACATGAATCCCTGTGCGCTTGAATCGCGTATGAAAAAGCTAAGCATTAAGCAACCTAAAAATTAACGCCGCTTAATCGTCTCTTATATTTATTAGTTTTTAATATCTTGTTTTCAAAACCCATATCAATTGCTGATATGTGATGCTCTACGTTGTGCTAATTATCAGCTCTGCCATTTTATTTAGTTTGTTAGTACGAAAACAATGCTGAATCAGCTTAATAGAATCTATGTTATTTCAGAGTCTCTCTTAAATAACATAGATTTGAAATCAATAAGACTTTGACTCTCAATTCTATTACTCAAAAAAATTTCTTTTAATACAATTGTTTAAGCCTGGCTTTAGAGCTATTTAGCTGTCTGGCATGGTTTGTGTATCTTGAATAACAGGGGCTAAATTAAAAAGGCAATCAAAGGTTATAAATTAAAAGGTAATAAATAATCGAGAGTGGCGGGCAACTTGAATATCTCTAATGAATCTTTACAGATCCAGATTAAAGTTGTTTCCCCAACTGGATTATGTCAACAGACACTGGGAACGATACGGCATTTATTAGGGCCGATACGATCACGCGCCGGCTGTTTGGCCTGTCGTATCTATCAAGATGCTGAATGTCCAGAAGAGGTGACCTTATTTGAAGAATGGGAAAATGAATTATCATTTGTTGAGCATGTGAGCTCCAGTGATTACCGACATATCCTTGAATGGATAGAGCTATCGGTAGAACAACCGGAAGTTACGGTTTGCAAAAAGATAAATCATGATGGCTTGAAGCTTATTAAAAAAATAAGAAAAGCTCAGTAGTGATTTTTAATGTTAGTAAATGTGAAAATAACCGGGAGTGTAAAATGAAAACCAGATCCAGCTTTTTTAAACGAACAAGTCATATACTTGCCTCAATCTTAATACTCGGGCTTGGCCAGACCACGGCGACATCTGTACTGGCAGATGAGGCCTTAGGTGAAACGGGTACAGACCCACGAGACTTTGCACCCAAGTTCATGCCTTACGCTCGCTATACCGAACTGGAGAATGGTGTTGAATCAACCAACTTCACTATGTTTGGCATGCTTGCGTTCACACCAGACGCTGCCATGACCTATGAAATACCTCTGGCCATGGAAAACGACTTTTCAGATACACCATTGAATACCGGTGGCCCTGGTGGAAATTGCCCATCTATTGGTGGTTCGTGTTCTGTGGTTGGTGTGGGTGATATGAACCTGCGCTTTTTATTCCGCGCCGACTGGGAGGCATTGGGTGGTGACTGGTTGTATGGGGTGCAATTCGATTTTCCAACGGCAACCGACGATGCCCTGGGTGGTGATAGTTTCAATGTTGGCCCAATGATCGCGTATGTAAATGATATTCCTGCCTGGCCAGGCCCTGGCGCTTTCTTTGCAATGATGAACTTCTATTTCTTCGATGCATTCAAGGAAGATGACACTGAAGACACCAGTATGTATATAGGTCGCTGGTTTTTTATGCTGCCACTGAGTGCACCGGACGGCAGTTTCTGGGGAGGCTGGTATGCCTTACCGGAGCTTCAGCCTGTTTATAATTTCGAGGGTGATGACGGTGATGGCCACTTCTCGTTCTGGTTTGGGCCTGAGTTCGGCAAGATGATCTCAGAAGGCAACATTATGTATTTCAAGCCTGGTTGGGGTATAGATCCCGATGCGCTGGAAGGTGATCGTGAGTTCACTTTTGAAATCGGCTATCGACATTTCATGTAATAAAACTACTGGGGGAAGTTTATGACTTCCCCATAGTTTTTGCTGAATCAGTTATTGGTTTGTCATTCAGAGTGAAACCAAACAGTTGGTGAGCGTTGCTCGAGTTATTCAAAACAAGAGGAAGAGAAGATGAATATTAAACGTTTCGTATGGGCAGTGGCAGCAGGCATTACGCTACTCAGTGCCTCGCATCTGGCTCAGGCCGCTGGGGTCAAAGGCCCTAATGTGATTGTCCCGGATCGCTATGCGTATTTTCCGGGCACCGAGGTGTTGGTTAAGAACGAAGTGCGTGTCATTGCCTGTGGTACCGGCATGCCCGATGCACGCCGTGACTCGGCATCAGCCTGTTTCCTGTTTGAGTTTGGTAATGGCGAAAAAATGATTTTCGACCTGGGCACCGGCTCGATGCGTAATATCAATGCACTGATGATTCCTGCGGAATTTCTGACCAAGGTATTCTTGAGTCACCTGCATACTGACCACTGGGGTGATCTGGCTTCACTCTGGGCCGGCGGTTGGACAGCGGGCCGGCCGGTTCCGCTAGAGGTTTGGGGACCCAGTGGGAAGACCAAAGATATGGGGACCAAGTATGCGGTTGAGCATTTCTTGAAAGCCTATAACTGGGACTATGTGACCCGTGCCTACAAAATTACGCCTGCACCGGGTGGTATTAATGTGCATGAGTTTGACTACAAGGCGGTGAATAAAGTTATCTATAACAAAAACGGTATCAAGGTTCGCTCTATTCCAGCCATCCACGCCGGTGATGGCCCGGTCAGTTTCATTATCGAATATGCCGGTATGAAGCTGATATTCGGTGGTGATACTTCTCCGAATAAATGGTTTGTAGAGCATGGTAAGAATGCGGATTTCGTTATCCATGAAGCTTTTGGTACCCCGGAATACTTTGTTCAGGACTATAACCAGCCACCACAGTTGGCCTGGCGTGCCTGCTGTGAGTTCCATACCTCTCCGCAAGCCTTTGGTAAGATCATGAGTACTATCAAGCCCCGTCATGCGGTGTCCTACCATAGCTTCGCGGAAGCCATAGACGGTGTAAGTACTGGTATTCGTGAAACCTACGATGGCCCGCTATCCGTCGCGGTTGATAACATGGTATGGAATATTACCAAGGATAAGATTGTAGAGCGCATGGTTGTTTCATCTGATCGCGCCAGGGGTATTCGTGGTCCAACCCGTCAGCCACCACCAGTGAGAGGTCAGGCTAGCCCAATGACTGACTTCATCAAGAAAGGGGAATGGGGCCCGGCCTTCAATGCGCAAAACAAGATGCTCGATGAGCATTCCAAGAAATACAACTTGCAGAAGATGGACTGGCGTAAGCAGAAGCCCTGGTACAAACCAAGTAAGTAAAATGGATAACAAGGCCGGATTAAGTCCGTCCTTGTCGCTATAGTTAGTTGTTATTTTGAGTGATCGCAGGCTGTCATTCTGAGTGAATGAAAACGTGTGAAGAACCTTTTGCTTAAGGAGCAATAAGATGAAGATAATAATTCAGTTTTTAACAGGGGTATTATTGTGAAGGCTGCGCAGAAGAGATATAAACCTGATAAGCACTTTGACTGTGATCATATTTATTTTCACACTTTCTGCCTGCGGTACTTAAAAAGAAAAAGAGCCAGAGCCCGTCGGTTCCCTTGTACGTACTTTTATTTTGGTGGATGAAAATTGACAAAATCCGGCAAACTGGTAATCGATGCTTTTGGCTCATTGAAACTCTACGTTGGAAATGGAAATCTGTTAAGACAACATAACAATTATCCACGGCCAGATAATCAAACGACTGTGAAACCTGTAGAAGATAACAAGGAGGCTCAAACCGCAGTAACTGCTGAGGAAACACAAACAACTGAACCGACAAAACAATTGCAAGTAAAGGCTATTAACTGAAATAAGGTGAATTGAAAGGAGTGAATCCTCCATTTGAACAACCACTGAAATAACGGTTTTAATTCTGCAACCGAAACTCTTCTTCCCTCTGCGTGAGTTGGCGAGAGGGGCAATGGATAAAAGTTCGGCAAACATAGTCAATGTTTTACCAACTCAATGCCCTTTTCTATCTTGTGATAGTAGCGTGGTAGTAATAATTGCTTGTGCAATAAAGTTTACAGGAAATGATTATGAAGTTATTTAATAAACACATTAAGCTACTAGGTTTAGTTTCATTTATTTCTGTGAGCTCAGCTACTCTGGCCATTAGCCCCATTCCTGAAAAAACCGGTGTCAGTGGTTTTATCAACCTGGGTGTTATGGGCTTGTCAGTTGAAACGAATATGCTGGCAGAATCAACATTCAGCGATTTAGGCAAGAAGCGTATCGATAGTCTGGATAAGGGGCCAGATAGTGAATCATCGGTATCCCCGGTTATTAATTTTGAACTGTCTTATACCTGGGCAGAGTCCCAGACTCAAATCTTTATCGGTAGCCAACTTGCGGACTTTCTTCGTTATGATCTTCTTACTGGCGCAGGGGTACGCCAGGGCGCTGGGCAGGCAGGTATCTTTTCGCTGGAAGCTATCTCTTCTTTAGACACAGAAGTATGGCAGGACCCCTATGTCATTAATGTTGATCGCCAGGATACCACTCGTACAGCCGATGGTTTTCGAGTCTCCTGGGGTAAAGTACTCGGCAGTGAATTCGTAATTCGTTATTCCTCCCGTGAAGTTGAAATCGATAATGAGCTGAGTGGTAGTGGATTAGCTTTAACACCCGCTCAGCGTGCATCACTTAATCGTGAAGGTGATATTAATCGTGTTGATGTTGCATATGCCTTTAAACTAAATAAACAAAGTCAGATTATCCCTCGTTTTAGTATTATTGATCACGACCGAGACGGCCAGGCCATTGCACATGAGTTTTCACAAGTAGATGTAAGCTTTATGATGAGTGCTGAGCGCTACAGGTATGTCACAAATTTAATTGTAGGTAAGGCTGATTATGATCGGGTCAATCCGGTTTTTAGTCGGCCAGATGACGCAAACCGTTTAGGTCTTACCTTCACAATGTTCTGGCCAAATGTGTTTGGTTTAAAAGCCTGGACAGGTAATGCAGGCATTATATTAATGGAAGATGACCATGCTATTGATTTTTATGACAACAAAATAAGTGGCGTTTCCTTTGGAATATTACATCGATTTTAAATACTTAAGAAGGCACAACACGAAAGCCTTGGGCTCAAATCGATGAGAGCATCATCGATGCTTTACACAAGTTGGGCATGTGAGCTCTAGCTATTACCAATATATTCTCGAATGAATGGAGCTATCGGAAGAGCAAGCGATGGGTGAGGCCGTTGAGAAGGGGCTACGTGCCCAGTTGCAAAAGAAATGCTAAAAACAATTTTATTGCTGGCCTTAGTAGCCCTGTTGTTACAGGCCTGTGGAGCATCACAACCGACTAAGTACTATCTGCTGACATCAGAGAATACCAATGATCGCAGCGAATCTGTGAAAGGCGATACAGTGATCGGCATTGGTCCAGTGGTTATACCGGAATACCTGGATTGTAAACAGATAGTCACTCGCAGCAAGGCTAATGCGCTAGAGGTGTCCACTTATCATCAGTGGGCCGAGTTCTGGATAAAAATTTGAGCAGGGTAGTGAGCGAAAATATTGCAACAATGTTGCCGACTGACCGAATGATATTATTACCGGTTAAAAGGTCAATTCGTAAAGCCTTAACCCTGGATTACCAGGTCATTATTAGTGTTAGCAAGTTTGAAAAAGACGCTAACGGTGATGTGGTGTTGAATGCCCGTTGGGCCTTACTTACCAATGATAAAAAAGAGTTAACCCTGAGGCGCTCTGTCTATAAGGATATGTCGAAGGCAGTAGATTTCGCTGAACTGGCTGCATCTCAGAGTCGATTATTAGCTCAGTTTAGTCGTGAAATTACTGAGAGCATTAAAACATTTTAAGCGAAGAAATAAAGGCAGAAATACTAAAGATAAAATATATTCCTTTGTTACGCTTAGCCGGGTAACACAGATAAGAGTTCGATATATTAATGTATAAAGTAATAGATAAAATCGGTTAGTTAATTAACAGGATCAGGTTCATAATGAATCAGCATACCCAAATTTTCCTGGAGTTTAAAAATATAATGACACTGTTTACTCGTTTCAGTTTGGTACTGCTACTGGTATTAGTATCAACTTTATCCAGGGCAGACTGGATAAATCTTACCGGTTCGGAAACCGCTCCTAATATCGCAGAGATTTATATTTTAGATGATCACGTTAAACTGGTGCTGGAAGTATATATAGGTGATCTGGATAAATTTAATGAGTTGGTGCCTAACTCTTTACTAAGCAATCCGGGTAACAACCGTCCTTCAGTTGAACAACGTATGCGTAACTTTGCAAAGCATGGTTTTAGATTTATCACTGAAACAGGAAAAACGCTTCCTGCCAGCTTGCAACTGGTCGAACCACGGATGCGTGTTGACCGTAAATCACCATTTGCAGGCATGATTAATCCCATAACTCGCATGCGTGTACCTGAAGCACCCGCTGATAAGCGCGTACTCTATGTAGAAATTATTTACCCGTTCAAGGCAAAGCCGAAGCAATTAACCATAGTGCCACCTCACGATAATGCAGGCATGGCTACGGCAAGCATTGGTTTTATCGCTTATCATAAGTCGGTGCCGATTATTGATTTTCGTTACCTGGGGAAAGCTGCAGTTTTAAACCTCGATTGGCAAGATCCCTGGTATACACGTTTTGTTAACGCTAATCTGAAACGCCATCACAATTCGGCGCTCATGTCATTTTTGTATGTAGAACCTTATGAGGTGCGTCATGAAATTCTGACCCGGGTAAAGGATCTGGAGAGCTGGATGGATTTGGGATTGCGTAATAAGGACTACATTGAACTCGATGAACTGGAACCGCTGAAGCAACGTATCGGAGAATTTCTGTTAACAAAAAACCCAGTCACAATAGATGGTCAAGTAGCCAAACCGATTCTGGATCGAACTAACTATGTAAAAGTAGGTATGAGCGGTATTAAATTACTGGAAAAACCTGAGCGCCTGGAAACATCCACAGCCATTATTGGCGTTATCCTTACCTACCTGACAAAAGATCTGGCACAACAGGTGGATGTTGACTGGGAGTTATTTAATGACCAGATTGAGAGGATTCCAACAAAAGCAACTGACCCCGTAGGCCCTATGGGTGGTTTTATATCAAAAGATGACAATGTATTTAGCTGGACTAATTTTCTAAAAAAATACAAGGTGCCCACCGTTGAAAGCGTAACGGTCAAGGGCAGTATCGGCGAGATAAATATCCCCGTTTTGTCATTGCTCTGCCTGTTGATATTTTTATTGATGTTATGGCCGTTATGGCTGCGTATGCAGTCAAAACGCTCTCAGCTTCCTGTCATTATGGTTTTACTGGTAACCGCGGTTGCAGGTATTGTTAGCTTACCTTACGCCAATCATAGTATTTCAAGACCGGTTGTTCTGGCGTCTGATTTAAACAAGGAACAATCACAGTTACTGTTACAGACCATGTTGAAAAATATCTACCGCGCTTTTGATTTTCGAGCAGAACAGGATGTGTATGACAAACTGGCTTTAACGGTTGATGGTGACCTGTTAGCGGATATCTATTTACAGAACCGTCAATCCTTTAGCGTTAAAAAAGCCGGTGGTGCACAGGCCAAAGTTAAAGAAGTAAAAATTGTCAATGCCAGTGCAGAGCAAGTAAATGGAGACAGTTTGAGTTATCAGATCAGGGGTCAATGGACGGCCTCCGGTTCAGTAGGACACTGGGGGCATGTGCATATAAGACAGAATCTTTATGATGCAATAGTAACCGTTCAGGCTGTTGACAAAAAATGGAAAATTACCGGACTGGAATTGCTGCAAGAAAAACGTATCGATCCCGCTCAACAATCAGTTACTAATAAGGGGTGAACCTTGGCGAATTACAGTTAGCAGTGATTTTTAAGTTTATATTGATATTAACTGGCCCACTTATTTGGTTTGTTGTTGAATAGATTTATTGCTGCAGTTAACTGTTTAATTTGCTGATCAGTCGACTTTAAAATCATTGTGCATACACCAGTTCATAATGATTATGACTGGGATTTAAGTCTTGCAGATTGAACGATGAGGTATTCTTAATTTGAGAATCACAAGAATATTCCAGATTAACTAAAATTGTAGGAGAGCTACAGATGACTTTAGACGGTTATAAATCACCTGATAGAAGATTCAGTCGAGGTTTGTCGTGTCTTATATTGAGCTTAAGCGTGCTTATGTCACCAGCGCTTAGTGCAGATGAAATTGATCCTCAGGCACAAAAAACGCTACAGGCAATGACGGATTATCTTGCAGGCTTATCAGAATTTAGTGCTAAAGCCGATATTGGTAACGAGATAGTTACACTAGACGGGCAAAAAATTCAGCTAAACAGTTCAGGGATGATGACAGTTAAACGACCCAATCAGTTTTATGCCGCTCGAAAATCAGGTTCCGCCGATGTCGAGTTTTTTTTTGATGGTAAGGTCGTGACAATGCAGGCAAATCATCTTCAAGTTTATACGCAAACAAAAGAACCTGAAAATATCGATCAGGCGATTACCGCCATTTCTAAAAAATTGAATCTGGAAATGCCCGGAGCGGATTTGATCTACTCAGATGCTTTTGATGAAATGACCGTTGGTTTAACAAATAGCCGTCATCTTGGTATGGCTTATGTAAATGGAGTTGAATGTCATCATCTGGCTTTTCGTAAGGCTCATTTCGACTGGCAATTATGGGTGCAAACCGGTGCTAAACCATTACCCATGAAGTATGTGATTACCACTAAATGGATATCAACAGCACCGCAATTCTCTCTGCAGTTTAGAGACTGGAATACATCGCCAGATATTAATAAAAAGCTGTTTAAGTTTGTCGCATCAAAGAAGTTCAAAAAACTGGATAAAATCGTCGCTGATGAAATAGGCAAACTGAGAGTGGAGTGAAAAAATGATTATAAAAAATAATATGATATTAAAGAAAGTCATATTAACCAGTGGGATATTATTAATTATCTTTATCACTGGAAGCATGCTTGGTATTACTTCTATTACATCGTTCTTTATAAATGATGCTCAAGCGAGGCTAGGTAGACCCGCAACCGCGAATAGTGTCGCGGGCGTCAGTCGGCGTACAACGCGACGCAGGGTTTATCATACAAATCGATATGTCAGGGTTTTACCAACACGATGCACCGTCGTTATTGTCGATGATACTTCATTACATTACTGCAGTGGTGTTTATTACCTGCCCCATGTAAGAAGATATAGGGTAGTGACGGTTAAATAAATTGTTATTTAATATTTTGTATGGATCATTATTTATCGTAAATGGAATAACTTAGGTTTTTATCGATGAATACAAACTTCGAAAAACGAGGGACAAGAATAATATGAAACATTTATTTTCTAAATTTGTCATCACCACATTATCAGTGATGTTTTGTATGTCGCCAGTATATGCAATTGAACAGCAGAATGAATTTTTCCCGGGAAATAAAGAAAGACATTTAAGGGATGCGGCAAAGTATCACTTCGAGATGAATAATGATGTTATCTTCGATTCTGACAATCAGTTTTCTAATGGCTGGGCTTTTCAGGTGCATACACCTGTTGCCAGAAACTGGTCATCAGTTGAGGGTCCTGCGGAGTTTTTAAAAGACATTGGCGCCTGGTTGCCTTCACTGACAGGGGAAGGTTTAAATTACCGTATGAGTCTGTCGATTGGTCAGATCCTACAGACCCCTGATGAAATAACTGATCCAAACCTGATTCCGGAAGATGTACCCTATGCAGGTGTTATAACAACCAAGGCAAGCTGGATTGCTTATAACGATACGGATTTTCGCGGCTTTGAGATTGTATTCGGTTTTGTCGGGCGTCCTTCATTAGCCGAACAAACACAGAATTTTGTGCATAATATTATCGATTCGAATATTGCAGAAGGCTGGGATAACCAGTTAAAAAATGAACCAGTCATCAATTTTAACTATATGCGTAAGAAAAAATTTTATCAGGCTGGCGAGTCTTCAGGCTTTGCGTTTGATTCAAGTGTGAGTGGTGATGTTCAACTAGGCACATTATTTACCTCAGCAGGCGCTTTCGTTGAGACCCGGTTTGGTTTTAATATGCCTCGCGGTTTTGGATTTAGAGCGGATCCCGTTGGGCGTTTTTTAACCTACGATGCAACACTGTCGCCTTCTATGAAGAACCGGTCATCTATTTATGCAACCTTTAATCTGGGGGCGAGCTATTTTGTGCATAACCTTTTATTGGATGGCAATGTTTTCAGGGATGGTTCACATAGTGTTGAAAAAGAAGATGTATTAGGTATGGCGTCAATAGGCTTTCATTATGAACGTCCAACCTGGGGTATTCATATGGATTTCCAGTTTACGAGTGATACGATTGATACTTCTACAGTCACTGGTAACGCAGATTCGGAAAATAACTTTTCAACCATCATGATTGAATGGCGAATATAAGACTTTAAAATTTTAAATTTATAAATTATTAACAAAACATGTGAGAGAACAATAATGCGAAAGATGCATTTTATAATATTTCTAGTGGCGGTATTTACTTTTATAACCGCACAGGCTCAGGCAGGCGAGTGGACCTATGGTTTTAAGCTGGCCTATTTTGAACTCGATGAATCGGCTGTGGATGATCCAGACAATGCCGGGTTAATGCTCGGCTATAGCTGGCCTAACGAGTACGGATCATTCGGGGTTGAGGGCGAGTTCACTTCCACCTTTGAAGATGGTAGCTCTGGTGTTCAGGATGTTCAGATGGATACCGCCGGGATATATGGCGTGTACCGAACAAAAGGTATTAGCAGCAAAGGTATGGGGCCATATTTTAAACTTAAAGCAGGTGCCGCCTATTCTGATTTAACTATTGGAAATGTAAGTGAGGATGATAGTAATTTTTCAGTGGGTCTTGGGCTGGGTTTAAATATGCATGTAGTGGCTTTTGAACTTGAATATACTAACATCGGTGATGATCTCGATATGCTTAATCTGTTAGTGCGATTTTAAAAAATCTAAGTAGAAAGCAAAGATGAAATAGTAAAATGAAAATAATAAATAAATTATTTAAGTCGCAGGCTTTGTGCATTCTGTCTTGTCTAACTTTATTTATATCTGGTTGTGCTACTTTGCAACGTACCCCTGTTCCACTGGATCAAGCGGAACAGGCACAAGTGCAGGGTATTCCTGATGTACGTGCCTTAGGTGGTATAGTTACACCGTTGTTCCAGAATGATATTATTAAGTCAATCAAGCAGGATAAAAAATACAAAAATGACTATGTTTATGATAAACAGGGTCGACCTTCCTATAGTGCACTTGCTTTGTCCGGAGGCGGCTCACATGGCGCTTTTGGTGCGGGCTTTGTCTATGGCTGGGGGGAATCTGGGGCACGTCCCGAATTCAAACTGGTATCCGGTATCAGTACAGGTTCATTGATAGCGCCTTTTGCTTTTCTTGGCCAGGAGTATGATGAAAAGCTGAAAAAAGTTTTTACCACCACAAGCACAAATAAGATTGCTGAATTTCTTGGGATCTTTAGTATTTTCACTAGTGAATCGCTTGCCAGCACTGAACCGCTCAGGAATTTACTTGAACAGGAAGTCGATGAGAAAATGATTGATGATGTGGCCACTGAACATGACCAGGGGCGTCGTTTGTATATTGGTACCACAAATATGGATTCACAACGGCTGGTTATCTGGAATATGGGTTTGATTGCTAAGAGCAAGCACCACAACAGGGAGAAATTGTTTCGTGACGTAATGCTGGCATCCTCCTCAATTCCCGTCGCCTTTCCACCAATATATATTCAAGTTGAAGCCAATGGTGAAATCTATGATGAGATGCACACCGATGGTGGAACCCTGGCCCAGGTGATATTCTACGCTGGCACCCTTGATTTGTCAGGCGCATTGCGTGCGACTGGTATTGACGCTAAAACTTGGCCAGTGGGTAATATTTATATTATTCGTAATGGCAAGTTATCAGCCGAACCCAGGCATATTCAACGTAAATTACCTGAAATATCAGAGCGTGCAGTTGAAACCATGATTAAGTCGGCGGCGCGAAATGATTTATTCCGTATTTATGCTTTTTCGGAAAGAGAAAAAGCGAATTTTAATTATGTTGATATACCGGATGAATTTGAACTTGATGCAGAAGAACCTTTTGACCCAGTTGCAATGAAAAATCTGTTCCAGTTAGGAAGGGAAATGGGCAAGACTCAAGATTCATGGGTTAACCAGCCACCTGGATTAAGTCAAGAGACAGATAAATAAGATAAAAATAGTTATGTGTAGTTGGTTTGTTTTTTATATTAATAACACGTTTGAACTGAAAATATTTTATGGAATATTAGAGGTGCGTATTGTAGAAAAATACAAACATGCTTTTTATTCATTATGTCGTCACTAGCTCAATCGTTAATCATTTTTAGAATATTTTCCTAAATTGAAGAGTAGATATGATAGTGATACTATTTGAATCTACTTGATAGTAGATTAATAAAATAAGAATTATGATAAATATTCAAAATCTTGATTTTCATTATCCTAGCGGTGGGTTTTCATTAAATATACATGATTTTAAAATTGCCCAAGGAGAAAGGCTTGCTGTAATAGGGCCTTCGGGTTCCGGTAAAACAACATTGCTAAACTTGATTTCAGGTATTATAAAACCTGATAGTGGTTCAATATATGTTGCAGACACTGATATCGAAAAACTTAGTTATGCACAGCGTCAGGATTTCCGTATTAATAATATCGGTTTCGTATTCCAGGATTTTGAATTAATAGAATATCTCAATGTCATGGATAATATTATTCATCCTTTTCGAATTAGTCGTTCTTTAAAACTTACCCAGAAAGTCAGGCATCGAGCAAGGCAGCTTGCTGAAGATATAGGTATTGGTGATAAACTTAAACGCTATGCCAATGACCTGTCACAGGGAGAGAAACAACGGGTTGCAATTTGTCGAGCACTTTTACCTGGGCCGAAGCTGGTGTTTGCAGATGAGGCGACGGGTAATCTGGATCCGAAAAATAAAACGCGTATTCTGGAGTTGTTATTTAAAAGTGTCAGAGAGCACGATGCCACGCTATTAGCTGTAACCCATGATCATGAACTATTACCAAGCTTTGATCGAGTTGTTGATTTTATGCAATTTCATCAGCAGGTATCCGATTAATGCATGCCCTGTATCTGGCCTGGAATTATATTGTTTTTAATAAACTGAGAACGTTCATACTAGTCACATGTGTGACTTTAATTGCTGTATTGCCAATATCGCTTGAAGTATTACTTGATGAAAGTGAAGAGCAGTTGCTGTCGCGTGCACAGTCGACACCATTATTACTGGGTGCCAAGGGCAGTGCGCTCGATCTGGTAATGAATAGTCTGTATTTTGATGATGAGGTGCCTGAACTAATTTCCATGGCTGCGGTTGATAAAGTGCTCACTTCTGGATTAGCTGACCCAATACCTTTGTATATTCGATTCAATGCGCGTCGATTTTCGATTGTTGGCACTACCCTTGACTACTTTGATTTTCGTAAACTCAGTGTGCAGCAGGGCCGACAATTTGCAATGTTGGGTGAATGTGTTCTGGGTGCAACAGTCGCTGAATCACTGGGGCTGAAAGCGGGAGATACACTATTGTCCTCACCGGAAACCGTGTTTGACCTGGCGGGTATTTATCCATTAAAAATGAAAGTTGCTGGTGTACTAAAGCGCTCACATACACCGGATGATCTGGCTATATTTGTTGACCTGAAAACCACCTGGATTATTGAAGGTTTAGTGCATGGTCATCAGGATGTAAACAGGGTGACAGATGAAACCTTAATTATGCAGCGTACTGAAACCGGCGTGGTTGCCAGTCCCAAATTATTTCAATACAATCAAATATCACAGGACAATATCGATAGTTTTCACTTTCATGGTGATGCCAGCCTGTACCCAATCACCGCCGTTATTGTAGTGCCTAATGATATAAAATCATCAACCATACTACGTGGTCGTTATCTTGATAAAATGTCAGCCAACCAGATAGTACTGCCTGAGAAGGTGATTGATGGTTTATTACAGAATATTTTCCGTATAAAGAATATTCTGGATGCAACAATTGTAATAGTGGGCGTGGCGACTATTCTGGCATTAATTCTGGTGTTTTCACTTTCATTACGCTTACGCCAGCGGGAGATGCATACCATTTTTAAGCTGGGTAGTAGTCGTATGACCGTTGTTTATCTGCTGGGAGCTGAAATTCTAATTATTGGTCTGCTGGCTTCCATTATTTGTTTTGTTTTGTTTTTAATAGTGAATACCTATAGCAGTGATATTGTTCGTGCATTGTTAATTAATTAATTAAATATAAAAATAGCAGTATTAAGGGTGGGTAGTATATGAAAACCAAACTGGTTATGCGTTTTGTTCTTGTTATATTTTCGCTATTAGCCGAACAGTCTGTGGTTAAAGCTGATGATCGTATGGTTATTTACACAGTCAATTATCCATTGCAGTATTTCGCACAAAGAATAGCTGAGGAGCAGGCAGAAGTTGTGTTCCCTGCTCCGCGAGGTATTGATCCCGCATACTGGAATCCAGCAGCGAATGAAGTAGGCGATTACCAAAGAGCTGATCTTATTTTACTAAATGGAGCGAACTATGCGAAATGGCTTAATAAAGTTTCTTTGCCTCGTTTTCGTTTAATAAACACATCCAGACATTTTTCAGAACGCTATATTAATATTGAATCCAGTAAAACTCACAGCCATGGCGCAGGCGCGGATCATGCGCATAGCGGAACAGCTTTTACAACCTGGCTTGATATGCAACAGGCCATCCAGCAAGCCGAATTAATTAAACAGGCATTGATAAAAAAACGTCCACAATTCAGTGAACAGTTCAATCGTAATTTTGAAAGTCTTAAGCGTGACTTACTGGCTGTGGATAAGGAACTGAAGGAAACCGTTGTGGTTAAGCATAAGCAGGCAGTACTGGTATCCCATCCTGTGTATCAATATCTGGCTCGCCGGTATACCATGAATCTACACAGCGTGATGTTAGAACCAGATGAGTTCCCTGATAAAGCTCAATGGAAACAACTAGAACAGCTGAAACAAAAACATGATGTGAAATGGATTGTTTGGGAAGGACAGCCAGCAACTGAGTCTGTTGAGCGTTTAAAGCAATTGGGTATCAGTTCTGCAGTATTTAACCCCTGCGCCAATGTTCCAGCTGAAGGTGATTTTTTAAGTGTGATGAAAAACAATTTGATGGAGTTGAAGCGAGTTTACTAAACTATATTATTTTTTTACTAGATATTATTATTAGATATTATTCAATTTTACATGTAGTCATTTAAGCCCAGATCCGAGCTTACATGTTGAAATAATGCTTGATATTTCATTTGAAATTTTGAATGACACTACTTGCTGAGGACTGAAATAGAGCCTCATCCTTAGTAATGGGAGGGCAGAGGGAGATTTGACTTCGAGCTAACAGAATATCCCTGGCCCAACTGGTGTACCACTAATAAATGAATAATGGTGATTGTTAACGTGAAATTAACAGACCCCTTCTATCACTACCGAATGCATGTGTCGGGGATGACGGATTCTTTTGGTTTTATTAATGACTGGGAATCTTAAATGATTGAGATAATTGCTAGCGTCGTTACATTGCTCGTACTGATGGCAATCTATTTATTTGCAGGGAAACTGGAATTTTCCCATGTCCATTATTATCGGAACTGGATATCGTTTTCTGCAGGTGTGTCCATCGCTTATGTTTTTTTGCATCTATTACCCGAATTCAGCTTATATCAATCTCAATTACCACAGATTGAAGCGCCGATATCCTTTTCAGCAATCCTGGATAATCGTGTTTATATAATGTCGTTGATTGGTCTGTTGGTCTATGCTGGTCTTGAACGACTCATTTACTTCTCACATATTAAAACTAACGGAAGTGCCAATAGTTCAGAACTCCACAGTAAGTTAATCTACTTTCATATTGCCGGTTACTTTATATACAATGTTCTGATTGGTTATTTAGTGGTATATGAGGCAACATTAGGATTGTTAGCCGTACTACTATTTATGATTGCTATGGGGCTGCATTTTTTCGTGATAACCCATAGCTTATATGAGTCATATGGAGAGTACTTTAGCCAGAAATCACGCGGCTTACTGGCATCGGGTATTGCGATCGGCTGGCTCATAGGTAGTACACTGGATGTGCCAAAGAACATCAAAATTATCCTGTTTTCCTTTTTGGCCGGTGGCATGATTGTGAATATTATTCGAGAAGAAATGCCCAGTGGTAAAAACAACCACTACTGGCCATTTGTTGTGGGCGTGCTTGGCTATACGGTACTTTTACTTGTGGCTTATATAGTTAAGCATCACTGAGTAATTGTTAATTAGTTAAGATAACTATTCGTAAAGATAAAATTAGAATCACCTGATTCTGGTTCCTTATATAAGGATGCTATTGTGACACAATCATTTTCATCTGCATCTCGTTCAGTATTCGTTGCTGCGGCGCTCATAATTATTATTGCGGGCATAAAACAGGCCGCAGCATTAATTGTGCCATTTCTATTGTCGGTATTCATTGCAGTCATAAGCTTTCCTCTGATGAGTAAGTTACAGCAGAAGGGCATACCCAAAGGCCTGTCGCTCACAATGGTCATATTACTGGTTGTTATAATTGCTTTTGGTTTGACGATCTTAATTGGCAGTTCACTGGCTGAATTCAGTCAAACACTGCCGGAGTATAAACAGAAAATATCGGCAGAATGGGCTTATATTTTAGAGTGGTTAAATAATCATGGCATTTCAGTGGCCGATAGTATTAAGGAGGTTGTTGACCCGGGTGCTGCTATGGGACTGGTGTCATCTATTTTATTAGGCTTTGGTGGGGTATTAAAAAATTCATTTCTAATTATTCTAACGGTGACCTTTATCCTGATAGAAGCGGCAGGTTTTGCGCAAAAAATACAATCATCAAATGACACAAATCAAATAAATGACAGTCAGGATGTACCTGTAGGAAAAGATTTTTCACAGATATTTCTACAGAAAGTCCGCAATTATATGAGTATGAAAACGATTATCAGTATGGTGACTGGCGTGATCATTGCAATAGCTTTATGGCTTGTTGGTGTTGATTACCCTGTTTTATGGGGAGTGCTGGCGTTTATGTTAAATTTTATCCCTAATATCGGTTCAATTATTGCTGCTGTCCCTGCGGTTCTGCTAACTATTGTGCAGCTGGGTTTTTCGGCTTCAGTACTGGTTGCCGGGATTTATATTGTGGTCAATATTGTTATTGGCAGTGTTGTGGAACCGAAATATATGGGAAAAGGCCTGGGACTATCAACATTGGTAGTGTTTATATCCCTGGTGTTCTGGGGCTGGTTGTTAGGGCCTGTAGGTATGCTACTGTCAGTACCCTTAACCATTACGATAAAACTAGCCTTAGATAGCAAGCCGGAGACAAAATGGCTCGGGCATTTATTGGGGCCTGTTTAAACTTTAACCGTTACTCTGACGTAAGAACTGTTACTGTGAATTATTTAAAAGTGATATTGTAAATATAAGGTGTTGTAATTACTTCCGCCTTTGATGCGACCAAATGCAGATGATGATTCAAAAATTGCTGAACGATGATGTATGCTATATCCTAGCCACCAGTTTTTCATCGATTTAGAATTGAATAAATCATCTAAGGCCACGTCCAAAGAGAAGTCCAGATAACTCATTAAATTACTTGATCGAAGACCTTTTTCATCCATTTCCTTTTGTTCAATGAAACTAATATCACTGGCATAAGACAAGCCAATTGCGATACCGGACCTCCATGTGATCGGTGACTTGAATGTGTAATAGCCCTTGAGTGCTATGACATATTCTGCAAAGCGTTGTTGTACATCTGATTTATGATGCACAATAAGACCGGGCGTAAAATATATAGATAAAGGCATTGCAAACAGCGAGTCAGCAACCGGTATCCCATAAAATACAGAGGTTAAAGTATTATCGAATTCATCGGACTCTGAATTAAATCTTAAAATTTCACCAATATCGGATGGCGTGGCCCAGCCATGGGCTATATGAAGATATTTTCTGGATTCTAATGGTTGATGTTTTTTCTTATTTCTATCATCAAAATAACCAAAACCTATATAAATTTCATCCTGCGTTGGAGAGGAAATAGTGGATGATTGATAAGTGTCTTTATCAAGCCTGGTAAATGACAGCCTCCCCAATACATAAAAACCGTTGCTTATATGATAGCGTACGGTGCTGCCCACGGTGAGATCAAATGCACTTCCAGGTGATGCGCTATCAGCAGGGTCGACCAGCCCTTCTAACCCATAATATCGGTTATTAAATTCACTGCTTTTCCATCTTAAATGGACATATGGCGACCAGTCCCAATTGTTCGCATTCCAGTTAATATTCGCAATTGCGTTAATATAAGAACGCCCATGGGTATCATCCATCAGTTCAAAATCAGCGTTGAGTTCTTTCGAAAGTTTGTAACGGTACTGCAGACCGAAGTCGACACGATTACCTCTGGGCTCATTTGGATTTTGCGCATTTTGTAAATCGGCGGGAATGTCAAAAAAACGATAACGTCCCAGTAAATTAAACTCCCATTGATCATTTGTTATAAGTTTGAAACCTGCTTGCAATCCTCGCCAGAAAAAATATTCATTTTCATAATAAACAATAGGTAAAAAATCACTAACACGTTCATCATCAAATTGATCATCTGGAATATTATATGGAATTTTTGCCGAACGAAACATCAGAGCTATACCCCATTTTTCTTTTGTCGGTAATGCTGGATTTTCTGCTGTGTCTTTGGCTACGACAGGCATTTGACTGTAAGCAATAATTACTGCAATTAACAGGGGTTTTTTTCGCTTCATCGGATCCCCCCGGTGTCGAAACGAGAGTTAATTTTTGCGTGTCGTTTTGCCCCCTGGAATAAAATGCCGGATAGCTGGCTTACAGGCTAAGACATTGACTGATGCTGGTTTGATTTTAATGACGGATTAGTATGCTCAAAATCATTTTAGAGCCAGCCACCCAGTGTTACACCTATGCCGATACTTTCCTGATCATAATTATAATCTACAAGACTTTCTCCATAACCATTAAAGTATTGAATATAGCCACTGAGTGTTTTAGTAAATGGAAAAACCCAGTCAAGCTGGACGGCGCCATTGTTATTACTGTCAAGTGTATTACGCAACATGGCACTGAATGTATGATTACCTAGCTTGTAGACACCCGTTAACTCAAAGTTCCCCATGTAATCTTCTATATCAGGATTGTCGTCATCAATATCATCTTCCTTAATCCTGTACCAGGGTTTGAAATTAATCAGCAAATCACCTCTCTCAAACAGGAAGGAGGCATATATTCGATTCCAGCTTCTGGAAAGTGTGCCAGCACGTCCGTTAGACTGGTGTACAAAGCCTAAATTGATAAAACTATTTTTGAAACCAAATAATTCCAGGGTCGTTGGCATTAATAGGAAAATTTCAGGTTCATGGTTGGTTTCACGAAAAGGAGCAGAGTTTTCATTATACAGTTGCCAGAAAGAACGGTTAGTATATGCAAAGAATACTGTGCTATCACCAAATACATTTTTCACAAGAGGGTACTTGGCGCTAATTTGAAATTTTACTTCAGTATCATCTAAAGAGGTGTCTGAATTTGGGAATTGCAGTTCAAACGGGGCCTCATTAGTCATGTCATTGTTTGCAAATATGAGAATATAGTTTGGTTTATGAGTTGATAATAAATACCTGTTATTGTGGGCTATTTGCTGTGATGCTAATCGCATTTGTACATGTGTCAGGTCTGAAGTGTCGTTGCATGATTGCTTAATTTCTCCAACGGTAACTGTGTCATCTGATGTTGCTGTCGTCTTTTGAATACATTGAGTCACTGAATCGCTACCTGCAATCGATCCGGTAGAAATAGAGGATAATAAAATGAGTGAAAAATAGAGAATTATGGGCGTTATATTGTGATTATATGATGTAATTCTGTTAAACATAATACATTTCACTTTGTTAGTTGAAGAAACTTAGTTTGAGGCATTTCATTAAAAAATATTACTCGAAGATTGAGGCTCAAATTCGAGTGATATTTACTGTAATGGTAACATATAACAGTATTTATTATGTCGTTAAATTACTTTTCAAAGGTTGTTTATAGTCAATATTTTTTTCATTAATTCATGACTGTACCCCCCCCCTAAAATAGAGACATGTTCATTTAGAGTTCTCCCACGTAAACTATACACAGGGGAGCAACAATGAAAAAATCACGTTATTCAGAAACATAGATAGTAAAATTTTAAAAGAAGTCGAGTCCGGCAAACTCGTTAAAGATACCTGTCGTGAATACGGCATATCCGATGCCACTATTACAACTGGAAGTCGAAATATGGTGGGATGTAAGCATCCTAAGCGGTTAAAAGAACTGGAAGGAGAAAACCGGCGTCTAAAGCAGATGTATGCCAACTTAAGTTGGAGTATACCATCCTGAAGGATATCGTTGAAAAAAAGCTGTAAAGCCAGCCGTGAGTCGAGAATTAGTAGACTATGCCCGTGAGCAACATGGCGCAAGTTTGCGTCAGGCTTGTCGGGTGGTTGGCATCAGTGATTCCGTTTACCGGTATCATCCGGATCTGGCAAATAATGAACCAGTCATAGCCGCATTACAAAAAGCGGTTGAGCGTTACCCCGCTTACGGCTTTAGCAAACCGTTTAAAATATTGCGACGTTGGTGACATCAATGGAATCACAAGCGCATCTATCGACTGTACTGTGAGTTGAATCTTAACAAGCGTAGACGCGGTAAAAAGCACCTACCAACACGTAACCCGGCACCCTTGTCAGTACCCGCAAATGGTAATCATAGCTAGTCCATTGATTTTTGAGTGACAGTATATTTTGTGGTCGACGCTTTCGTACATTTAATGTCGTCGATGACTTTAACCGGGAAGTACTCGCGATTGAAATCGATTTGAGTTTACCTTCATTGCGCGTAATCAGGGTATTGGAACGAGTGATTGCATGGCGAGGTTATCCCAAACAGCTTCGAATGGACAATGGTCCTGAGTTTATCTCAGCGGTCCTCGCTGAGTGGGCCGAGGAGCATAATATTCTCCTGGAATTTATTGAGCCAGGCTCACCCACTCAGAATTCGTATGTAGAACGATTCAACCGGACTTACCGAGATGAGGTTCTTAACATGTATGTTTTTAGAACATTGAATGAAGCCAGAGAAATAACTGAAAAGTGGATGAGGCAATACAATGATGAAAGACCCCATGACTCGCTGAATGATCACACTGCGTGGGAGTATTTGGCGATTCATAATAAGCCGGAAAACTCTAATTTAGTATGTAAGCAAAATGGGGAGGTTTACAGATTGCTTGACATCAGGGGAGCGCGCATAGATGTCTTATATAAGGGGGTGCGTCATTTCTTGATTCTGTGATTCAATTCATCAAACGCTCAACATAAATAGATACAATTGATCGCGATTGCATTTAACCCATAAATAAATGACAGCAAAGAGGGAAGGGAATATGATTAAAAATCGTATCTTAACAATACTTAGCGCCACTTTTATCTCACTTAGTGCTATGGGCAGCGCACAGGCCGCCCTGGTTGAGCGCCTCGGGGGGCTGGCATATTACGACGATGTTGCCGATATTACATGGCGTGCCAATGCGACCTCTAACAGAATGACCTGGCAAGATGCCAATGACTGGGTGATGAATTTGAATATTGGCGGCGTCACTGGCTGGCGTTTACCGGAGTCAATTCAACCCGATGCTAATTGCAGCAGGCAGAACGGTTCTGACAATAGTGCAGGCTTCAATTGTACTAACAGTGAAATGGGAAACTTATTTTATAATGTTCTGGGTGGAAGCGCAGGCACTTCAATATATGAATCACACAATAGTAACTTTGATTTATTTAATAATGTTGAAGTCATTGGCTACTGGACGGGTACTGACTTTGAACCTAATCTAGATCGCGCCTGGAATTTTACTTTCAGCGGGGGTATTCAGGGAAGCAATAACAAAGACTTTACACTTTTATTTTCCTGGGCTGTACATTCCGGTGATGTAGCGGCTGTGCCGGTACCGGCGGCAGTATGGTTATTTATTAGCGGCTTACTCGGTTTATTCGGTATTGCCAGATACCGACATTAATATATTCAGTTAAAAGACCTGGTCGGCCCCAGGTATAAGCCCAGGCAGGAGTGTAAAAGCCGTGCCTTCTACTGAAATATCTTTACTAATTACTGTACTCAAAAAGCATCAACTAATTCTAAGTTGATGCTTTTTTCATTTTCTTAATTTATTTCTGGTGGTAGTTACACGATCACAGTCTTGTGAGTCTTAAAGCGTGTTAAACCAGTATTATTTCCACTCTCTATATATACCTGTATCATCTATGCCAAATAAATCAAAAGGAATTTCGCCAAAACTTTCACCATAGATAATGACCAATACAACAATATACGCTATAAAACTTAACGCGATTAGTATCTGTGCCCAGGATGTTTTTTGTATGTCCTGTTTGTCTTTTGTATCACAAACTTCACCCGGGCAGTATTGCACCTTGTCTTTGAAAAACAGGGGATAGAATAAGCAGCCCAGGCAAATACCAAAGGCGGCTTCAAAAAACAGGAAGATCAGGCAAATAAAACAAATAATGCCAGAGATCGGGCTAACGGTATTCATCGCAACGGTAAAGGTAAAAAAAATTGCGCCCAACACGATACCGATATACCAGGCGAATTTTTTTTGTGCAGCACCAACATATTCAGGGTTCTGGTTTCTCACAATTAATCGTCCAAGAATTAAAGTGGGCGCATAGCGAGGACTGATAAACACACGAATAATAATATCGGTCAGGAATATAATGACCGCAAACTTCAGCATGACAAAGTTCGCAATCAATGCGGCGTTCATCACAGAGATAAACATCATTAAAAATAACAGCCCTGCAGCTGCGCGTATTTCACGCTCGTTTAAAACCGGTATGCCATAGCCTTCAACAACTTCACCAAACTGTATAATTTTCCTCATTTTTTCTCCATATTTTTCGTAAGTATTAAAATTGGTCAGAGAGTAATTATTTCTACCAATTTATTGTACATGGGTATTACACCAATTTTATTGTTAATTTTGCCTAACCGTCCCGTGAATCAGGCGATAGTCATCAAACTATTATTCTTTTTTGACAATGTGAATCATACACATTTAATTTGCGTATGTGGCGATTATTTATTAATGGATAATTGATTTGAGCGATTGTATTTTTCACCTCTGGAAAGAATTTGAATTAGTTTTTGCAGATATTAAAACCGATAATATCAATTCTTTTTTATCCGCCGCTAAGATTAAACCGAGGCGCGAGACCATGACCCGTACGAAATATTTATTTCGGGTAGGTAAGGGTGTGCATCGAATTCATACAGGTTTGCACAAGGTTTCTGAAAAAGTTTTTCGCGGATGATCTTTTTGATTAAATCATTAGCTATTTATATTATCTGGCGTCCTAAACATTAGTAGATGCTTATTTTTTTCAAAATTATTGCATGCTTATGATTTTATTGGATTTATTGGTGGATATCTTACCTACTGTTAGCTTTAAACTAATGAATTAGTCGGTGTCGTTAAATCGTGACCTGGGGTAAACCCTTATGAAAATTCGGGTACAACCCAGTTATGTGAGTTCAATTAGCAAAATAAACTCTAGTATGTATTACTCCTCAAAATAAAATTTGATAAGCATAATTTAAAAATTTAAAGAATTTAAATTGGACACCCATAATAACAAAGTAGAGCAGGTTTTGGCTAAGTCTTTGTTTTTAATAGGTTCTTATGTTGGGTGTCTTTGTTATATTTGCTTTTTATACTTTATGATTTTACGTGTAGGTTTTAAACAAGTGGTTATTCATTACCCAGGTGAATAATATAATCAGGTTGGTATAGATAATATCCTGTTGGCTTGTGAGCCTGTCCTTTTTTAGGACGGGCTTTTTTTTGTCTGTCATATTTTTGAATGTTTAATGCCATTAAAATGCTATGCTTAAAAAAATTCAGGGAGAGATATAAATGAACCCACGCTTTTTAAACCTGCCAATCAAATTCATGTTCATGGTTTTTATGTTGATGTTTTTTCTATCAACAGGCACCCAGGCTGCAGAGCTTTCCACGCCTGTCCGAAAACTAAACAATACACAAATCACATACAACTACACCACGGGACGCTCATACAATGTAAAATTTGAAGAGACCGGGGTAAGCTATCGCTATCTTAGCGGCTCGAAACCTGAAAAATGGTGGGGACCGTTTCCCTACAAAGCCTTTGAGGTAGAAGATAGGGTGTTTATGGTGTCCTGGTTTGAAGCTGGATATGGTGATTATGTGACATTGCTTATTAATTTAAATAACCACTTGTTATATGGTAGTGCGATATTAGAGGGCAATAGCGTGCACTTTCACGGTGCTAAAATTATAGATGTAAAACAACACTAGAAATAGAGCGTTTTTATTAACTACAAATTGGCAAGCTAAAAATGAAAATAATGTTAAGTGTTTTAATATTACTGTATCTCAGCGGCTGTTATGCCCAGACTGAGTTCAACATAAATACCCCGCAAGAACTCAATGAATCCTGCAAGAAAAAATCCATTGAGTACTTCTCAGAAAAAAATAAAAAACCCAAGGGTTGGTCATCTGTCTGGCGGGTTGAGGGTAATGTAATGGATGTTAAAGGCCGTTGGAAAGTTGATGGCGTAGATTACGTTGTGATGTGTCGAGTAAAACAGGGATCGAAAGAAAGTATGGCGTTAATCTCCATTAATGAAGCGAAAGAGAAAAAATAAATTCCTGTTATGAAACTCGTCACAAATTCTGAGGTTAATCGTGTCATTGAAAGTCACCCGCAGCCCGTTAAAAATAAACTTTTGTTTTTAAGGGATTTAATAATTGAAACTGCGTCACAAATAGATGAAATAAAAAATCTGCAGGAAACGCTCAAGTGGGGTGAGCCCAGTTATATTACGAAGCAGGGAAGTACGATTAGAATAAATGCTAAAAAGGCTCGTCATAAAAATATAGCCCCGGATCAGGTTGCCATGTACTTTAACTGTAAAACAAAACTGGTGGATACCTTTAGAGAAATTTACGGTGATGTTTTTTCTTTTGAGGGTAACCGGGCCATTGTGTTTGAGTGCGATAGCATTGTCCCGGTAGATGAGCTTAAGCACTGTATTGAACTGGCTTTGATCTATCATCGTATAAAACACCTTGCCCTGCTTGGGGTATAGATTATGGGGTTTATATTCCTCTGAAAAAAGCTTGTCATTCCCGAATGCCTGTGTCGGGAATCCAGTGACTTTGAATTACATAAGACGCTGGATTCCAGATGAAACATTTGGGGTTGACGAGGCCTTTTGTCTTTTCAGTGTCTCCTTTTATTGAGTGATATTAAATCCAGGGTCTTCATTTTCCTGGCGTCTTACTGTGCTTATCACTGGGGTAAACCCTAATTATACAATTGTAAATGATCATGTTTAAATATCTCGCGAGATCATCTGTTCAAATTTGATCGAGAATCTAGGCAGTGGATGCGACATCTTTCGTCGATCTGTCAGTATTCTTAAATCTACACATTAACCGCTTTACCTTTTTAGCGTTATCGAATTCAGTTAATGTAAAAACAATAAACTTCAAACAATATCAGGCGAACTCGACATTAAATTAAGCAGCAAACTTTTATTTAATTAATTACATTAAGGAAATTAAAATGAATTCAAATACAGTTTGTAGAAAAAAATTGTTGTTGACGTTTTTTGCAGTGACTACCGGTGTTATGTTTGCAATGAGTCAGGCGGTGTATGCTGATGACGATAACGATGATGATAATATCGTCAGGGCAATCGTTAGCCCACCGGTGGTTTCAAATGGCATTATTGCCGGGGAGCCGACTGAGGTGATAGGTGTGCTGGCAGTAGAAGATGTGTCACCCGCTTTAGCGATGGACCCGGAGAACAAAGGTTTTAAAATTCCGGCGGGTGGACGTATGGAAGTTGAGCTGGGGGGAACCTTTGAGCGTAATGGTGTTGATAATGCTAAAGCTTTTCGCGCCATAAATAGCAATGCAAATTTTATACTGGTAACGGGTTTGCCACAGATGCCCATTACTGCGCCGGCGGGTGATGGTGTACAGCATGGTAATTACACTATCTCTGATGATGGTAATAAAATTATTACCGTCACACCCAATGGTGGTAAAGGTAAAAATGGTATTGAAGGTGAACGAGCAAAAAAAATTGGTATAAAAGTTGTGCATATTCGGCCACAACCTAATACCGATGAAACTACGTCAGCATTTACTAATGGCCCGGCGGGAACCATTGGAACAATGGCGGTGCGCATTTATAAAGCCAATGGAAAAATTGACGAGAAAGGTTCAGCATCGGTGATTTTCCCGGCTTCTGTTGGACAGGTGATAGGCGCAACCAATGTGGGCCTGGCCACCGGTGGGCAGGGGAGTCCGACAACCGTCACGGCTGAGAGGGTTGAGTCGGTTAACTTTCAGCATGTACCCACCGGAACGGTTTTAACTAATACGGTAAAAGGGACGAGTTTTTCCGCGGGTGCTCCCTATGCACCGCGTTTTTTGATATTTGATAAATTAGCCAATCAACCGGATTCTTTTATTCCACAAAAAGGAATTGCAGCGGTCGGTTATATCCAGAGCGATGATCCAACTCATGTGCATATGGTTCAGGACACTAACCTCAATGGTGTACCGGATGCTGGTGACACTATTATCGGACATACTACGATTAGTGGTCCCGCGGGTTCTAATCCGGAGATCCTTTTCAGTGATGCGTTAACAACCTCCGGGGATGGCGTAAGTGGACCGAACGGAAGTGTTTATAATGTTGCTGTTCGTATTGGTGATGTTGAAGGCGCTTATCGTATTACCGCAATTCTTGAAGCGGGTAATGCGGCGGTCACTACCATTATTGCCGATAATGATGACGATTATGAAAGTGATGACGATGACTAGTTTATGAGGGGGGGGAATTAAAAAAGAGCTCTTGATGGCGCATTACACGGAGCTCTTTTTTTTGTTCGTTATAAAATTAAAACAATACAGGTCACTTCTTCCCGGTCATGGTACAGGTGTTTAATTTTTATTTTGTATGAAAAATTATTCCGATCTAATTCATTGGTAATATAATTTTTACAATCCATCACCATGTCATAACGTTTTTTCATCGGCAGTTTTAAATTAAAGGCGGCATTATGGCAGTGCCCCTCACATAACCAGCGACTCATTAAACGTGCAATGTGCATGGGACGTTCCACCATGTCACACACTAACCAGTCGACGGGATTTTCCGGCAGGTATTTAAAACCGTCGGCTTTAATTTCCTTAACCATGCCGCTGTCCATTAATGCTTTATCCATGGCGCCGTTATCGATGGCATTGACGCGAATGCCCCGGTTTACCAGTTGCCAGGTCCAGCCGCCTGGGCAGGCGCCTAAATCCACGGCGCTCATGCCATTACGTAAAAACGTTTCCTGCTGTTTTTCACTGAGCATGGTTTTAAAAGCTTCTTCGAGTTTTAACGTTGAGCGACTGGGGGCGGCTTTTGGAAAACGTAAACGTTTAATGCCCATCAATTCAGCTGAGCTGTTTTTGATGTGACTGACACCGATATAAACCGCGCTGGAACTTAAAAAGAAACAGTGCAATCGCCACTCACTTTTTTTGTGAATTAAATGATTGCGCTCCAGTGCAATGTTTAATGGGGTGGAAAATTTTTTACAGAAGCTGCTGAGTTGCTTACCTTCATTGGTGTCGGGGGTTTCCAACAGCACGCTATTAAATGTCAGTTGCAGGGTTTTAATGGCCGCAAGCAATGGGCTAATTCTGTCTTCGGCGGGCAGGGTGTTTATAAATTCACTGACAAAAACAAGCTGTCGGCTAAAGATCATTTCGACAAAGCGAATCGACTGATTGAAGCTTGCCAGGTCAACCGGCGTTGTAGGGTAAAATCCAACAAAACCACTGTCGGCTTTGGCTTTAATATAACCCTGAATGTTTTGTGCCTGGGTCATCTGCATGATTTCAGAGGCGGATTCCTTTTCAAATCCGGGTCGGCAGTAGAGCAAACAGCATACAGGGTTCATGGTATCTTTTGAGGTGAGTCAGGGTGGTGGGGATTATTCCATACTTTAGCTTTGGTTGAAAATTTAAACCGGGGGTGTAATATCCACCCTCTATTAAATAATGTGAGTTCGGTATGTCTGCAGAAGATGTAAAAAAATTAATTGAAGATGGCATAGAAGGCGCCGAGGCGATTATTAGCGGTGAAGGCTGTAATCTGGAAGCCGTGGTGGTGAGCGATGCGTTTGATGGCAAAAGCATGCTGGCGGAGCAGAAGATGGTGTATGCCACGGTCAATCATTTAATTCAGACCGGTGAGTTGCATGCACTGGGGATTAAGGCGTATACGAAGGCTGAGTGGGCTGAGCAGCAGGGTAAGTAAATCTCCCCCAACCCCTCTTTGCCAAAGAAGGGAGCTAACACTGTTGAATTTTATATGCTTTCAAAAGGTTGCAACTTAACTTACTAGCCTTGCCCCAGCCCTTCTTTTTCTAAGGGGGAAGCTTATTAAAGCCCCCTCTTTGGCAAAGAGGGGTTGGGGAGATTTAAAAACTCAAAAACCGTATCCAAACCTTAGTAAGAGGAAATAACCCAAATCGAAACTATTTCAAATCATCCGTCAGATGCGGCTTAATCGCCTCATACAGAGCAGGGTAAACCTTACCCGCCGCCGCCACCACATTACCGGTTTGCAGGTAATTTCCCTCACCACTAAAGTCCGTCACAATACCGCCGGCTTCACGTACTAGCAGCACACCCGCGGCCATATCCCAGGCATTCAGGCCGATTTCCCAGAAACCATCCAGACGACCCGCCGCAACATAGGCTAAATCCAGCGCCGCTGAACCCGCACGTCGTATACCTGCCGCCTGTGGGTGAACCGCCTTAAAAGTATCTAGATAAGTATCTAAATGCTGGGGGTGTTTAAAGGGAAAGCCAGTGCCCAGTAAGGAGCCCCTGATGCCCTTATGCTCCGTCACCCGGATACGCTTGCCATTAAGCTGGGCGCCTTCACCACGGGCGGCGGTAAATAATTCGTTTTTAATTGGGTCAAAAATCACCGCAATTTCCATGCGTCCCTTGTGTTGCAGGCCAATGGAAACCGCGTACTGGGGGAAGCCATGGAGGAAATTTGTGGTGCCGTCTAATGGGTCGATAATCCACGTATATTCGCTATCTTCGTTATACTTGCCGGTTTCTTCCGCTAAAATCCCATGATCGGGATAGGCTTTGTGGATCGCTTCTATCACCACTTCTTCGGCTTTGCGGTCAACCTGGGTGACGAAATCATTTTGGGCTTTCACCTCAATCTTGATGCGATCGAGTTTGTCGATGCTACGCAGAATAATATTACCCGCATTACGGGCGGCGTCGGTGGCGATATTTAACATGGGGTGCATGGTTGCAGGTCTTCACAGCTAGTTTGGTGGGCGCAGATAATAGCAGAAAGTCAGTTAAATTTCCCTGAAATATCGACTGAGGCCGCCGTGTAAAATCAGATTAACTAAAAACTCAATCAAACACCGTCATTCCCGAGTGCTTCTATCGGGAATCCAGCGACTTTGGTGCATTAAATATCAATGAATATACCGCAAAACCATAACGCAATAACACCGCAAATTAAGGTATGATAGCGCCTTTTCACAACATCGATTTCCCATGTTAAATAATATTCGTATCGTCCTGGTTAACACCCACCACCCCGGCAATATCGGCTCCGCCGCCAGAGCCATGAAAAATATGGGGATAACCCGCCTGTATCTGGTGGAGCCCAAAAACTTTCCATCGTTTGAAGCCTCCCAGTTAGCATCCTCTGCCACGGATGTTCTTAAAAATGCAGTGGTGGTGGATACCCTGGCCGAAGCCCTTGAAGGGTGCAGTTTTGTGTGTGGCACCACCGCGCGTTTGCGCTCTGTGAAATGGCCGCAGGTGGATGGCCGGGAATGTGGTGAGTTGATTCATACAGAAAGCGAGCAGCATGAAGTCGCACTGGTGTTTGGTCGGGAGCGCTCCGGGTTATCGAATGATGAACTGGAACAGTGCCAGACACTGGTAAATATCACCACCAGTGAGGCCTATAGCTCATTGAATTTAGGCCAGGCGGTGCAGGTGCTGAGCTATGAAATTTTAATGGCAAGCCGTCAGAATGAACCTAAACCGGAGGCAGAAGCACCGGCGGATGAAAAAGATACCCTGGCAACCAGCGATCAACTTGAAGGTATGTACAACCATTATATGGATGCACTGAACGATTTGAATTTTTTCGGCAAACGTAACCCGGAGCATATTATGCGCAAGTTGCGCTGTTTGTATGGCAGGGCACGGCCGACGCAAAGAGAGGTGCAGATACTGCGCGGCATATTGTCGTATGCGCAGGGGCGTAGAACGCAGACGCCGGAGAAATGAGGTTATTTTTTTTAAAAGCTTAAAGAAAAAGAAAACGCAAATGGACGCAAATAAACGCGAATGACCGCAAATAAAAGCAAAAGCTTTATTCTAAGTGTAAGAAATTAACTTACCATGTTCAGGCCCATCTCCACCGGGGAAAGGTCTTGCTTTTTAAGCCCTGTCCCCTGTGTTGATACCACCAAGAGCTGTGCGGAGTTATTCATCGCACTGCCCATCTGATCGGAATTACCACAGGGGACAGGCCGCAAAAAACGCGGTCTGTTCCCGATGGAGATGTACCAGGACAGGGTAGTTACAATTCATTTTTTATAAACCGAAATCACCAGCCAGACCCAGGCAATTAAAAAGCATATTCCACCCAGAGGCGTAATCATACCTAGCGCTTTTATCCCGCTTAAACTTAGTACAAATAAGCTTCCAGAGAATAGTACAATCCCCGCCAGCATAATCCAGCCGGGTTTTGCCAAATAAATATCATTATGCTACGGTGGGCCGACTCTGCGTTTTTGTATTTAATAAGGAAATGACAATATGCAAACCATTCCAATAAAGTACCTATTCAAGTTAATGCTCCTATGCGCATTATTCGTACTACAAAGCTATGCTCAGGCTGAAATAAAAGTCACCTACTACATCCCTGACGCATCCGGCTCACCGGTAGCTGCAACCGATGAACAAGGTAAGGTGCTATGGCGTAAACACTACAAACCTTTTGGAGAAGAAATAGAGCAAGGCAATGCTTCAAGAAATAACCACATAGGTTACACCGGTCATGTACATGACAAGAGCACCGGATTGACCTATATGGGCGCCAGATACTATGACCCGATTGTTGGAAGGTTTATGGCCATGGATCCTGCTGGGGTGAATCCGAATGATCCGCGAACTTTTAATCGGTATGTCTATGCGAATAATAATCCGTATAAGTTTGTGGATCCTGATGGTAGATTATCAATGTTGATCGAAGGCATAGGTGTCGGCTTAATTGGCTTTGGGATTTTGACGGCGGTTAATCCCGAAAAATCAAAAGAGATGACGGCCCCATTGCTTCAGGGGTGGAAATCTTTTAATCAGGATGGAAATGTAGATAATGATCTTGTAGATGGTGTATTAGACGGTGCAGAACCGGGTGATAAAACAAAAGGTAGAACTACTAACTGGGACAAGCCAGGTGGAATGGATCAAGCAAATAATGATTTTGATAAATTGGTTCCAAGTGGTGCTAAACCTATAGATGATTCTGGTGATGGAGATAATGGTAGAAAAGGTGTGATGGAAGATGGCCGAAAAGTTAATGTTAGACCTAATAGTAGTGATGGACGGCCAACACTTGAAATACAAAATGGAAAAAATAAAACAAAAGTAAGATATAACGACTAGTGACTACTATCATGAACAAAATTGAAAAGTATGTCTCATGGAATTTAATTGAGAACCAGCCACAAAAAATGATTATAGATAGCCTGCATGATGACGATGAAGGCTTAAGGGTTTTTCTTAAAGATGCATCTATATCAGGTGAGAATCGGCTGTTGCAGATAGTGTTTGATCCATATATTTCATATAGAAATATGGATGAATGTTATCGAGCTAGTACTTTTGATAGCAATTCTGATGGTCTAAAAGATACTTTTTATATTGTAAATAATTCAGCTTGGCTAAACTGGTTTCATAAAGAAAGTAAAAACATCTATAATGATAGGGTTATTGCTCACTATTCCTTGATAACTGTTGCTGACTGTATTGATATATTGTCGGAGTATCCCCCTGAAGTTTTTTGGATAAATAAATAAAAGGAATTAAAAAGGGCAAGATTTTTTAAATCCCACGCAGAATGGGCGATCAAGGGCTCAGAGTGCCAGATAATAACGTTCTATCCTCGATGGAGATGGGCCAGAGATAAGCCTGAACAGGGTAATTGAAAATCAGTTTTTATAAACTGCAACAGCCAACCAGACCCAGGCAACCAGAAAACACATCCCACCCAACGGTGTAATCATTCCCAGCGCTTTTATTCCACTCAAACTCAGCACATACAAGCTACCGGAAAATAAAACAATCCCCGCCAGCATAATCCAGCCGGGTTTGTTTAAATTTATATTCAGTGTTTTTGCCAACAGGCCAATGAGTATTAAACCCAATGCATGGGCCATCTGGTAATCTACTGCGGTTTGCCAGATGCGCAGCTCGTATGCGCCGAAATGTTGTTTTAAACCGTGTGCCGCAAAGGCCCCTAAAGCTACTGCAAGAAAGGCATTGAGTGCACCGGCAATAATCATTTTTCTATGCATCTTTACTGGTAATCCTTGTGGGTAATTCATAAAATTAGACCAAAGTATAACAGGAGAATGTAAATGCCATCATTTGATGTGGTTTCTGAAGTCGACACCCATGAGCTAAGCAACGCCATTGACCAGGCGGTGCGTGAAGTGAGTACCCGCTTTGACCTGAAAGGTTCGGATGCAAAAATCGAATTGAAAGATTCGGTGATTAAAATCGAAGCTGAAAATGAGTTTCAGCTTAAGCAGATTTCACCGATTATTTATACCAAGTTAGGCAAGCGGGATATTGATATTCGTTGCCTTGAAAAAGGCAAAGCCGAGCCCCGGGGTAAGCGCGCCTACCAGGACATTACCGTAAAGCAGGGCATAGATAAGGAAGATGCGAAAAAAATTGTTAAGCTGGTGAAAGAAATGAAAGTAAAAGTGCAGGCGGCGATTCAGGGTGAGCAGGTGCGTATTACCGGTAAAAAACGTGATGATTTACAACAGGTGATGGCGATGCTGAAATCTTCGGACAAACTGGAAATGGCATTACAGTTTAATAACTTCAGAGATTAAAAAATTAAAGACGATATCATTCCCGAACGCTTGTGTCGGGAATCTAGTGACTTTTTTGCGCTAAGTTCGCCGGATCTTCTATACAAGCATTAGGAGATGACAAAAACATCAAATTTATATTATGCAAACAATGCGTTTTTCAATCGCTATTTCAAGCGAACAATACCAGTCTTATTACCGTGGAGTGGCAAAATTTGTACGGGTGCTATCGGAAGATGGTCGTACATTAAAATTTCCGGCCGAAAAGTTACAGCCGTTTGTTATGCACGATGGTATTAACGGGCGCTTTGAAATTGTATTTGATGACCAGCATAAGCTGGTCAGTTTGCAGCGGATTTAAAAATAAAGGTTTTATAAGGTTTAACTGAGAATAGTTAAACCAGCTTTGAACCAACATAATATAAAAAACCAAATGTCAGCGCGTATTTTCCCGTCATATAAATGGGTTTGTTCCAGTGCTTAATGCGTTTAATAAATTTTTTGTAGGCCAGAAAATAATAGCCGAATTTATTACCGATACCGGATTTTTTTGCGTCAATATTATCAATGACAAACAGGTTATTAAAAAATCGACCAAAGTAAAAATAAAGACGCTGTACAAATTTGCTTTTTAACGGACGATCAATATCGGTCATTAAAATAATGCGGGGTTTGTCGGTGCTGTTGTAGGCATGATGTAAATAGGTTTCATCAAAAATAATACTTTCACCATCTTTCCATTTGTAATCCACCCCATCAACCATAATGCCTGAGCCATCAGAGTTAGGTGTGCTTAAACCCAGTGAATAACGTAATGTGTAGGCAAACGGGTCATGGTGTTTATTAATGTTTTTACCCGGATTGAGGCAGGCAAACAACGCCAGGTTCATTGACGGTACTTTATCTATAAGCGCCATGGTTTTCGGCGCTAGTTCACGGGCCGATGGAATATCACTGTCATAGAGCTTTAGATAAAAACTCGTCCAGCGATTATCTTTATAAAAACTGCTGGCGGGTAAATCATCTTTAATGGTGATATGTCCTGCGCTATACAGTGCAAGGGCTTCTTTCTGGATATCCTGCCAGTTGTCTTCTATAACTTTGAGTTCAGGAAATTCATCCGCATCATAATGGGATTTTAAGGGCACTTTAGAGAGCAGGTAAGCGGGCAAATTAAACGGTAGCATAAAAGTAGCTACGTCGGTCATCTGGCGGCGAAAGCTGAATAAGGTTTCATTGCGTGAACGTATATAGGTAAAACTGAGAATGTAGATTGTTAAAATTGCAAAAATGTAAATCATTATAACCCCTGGATATTCAGGGCCTGATTTTACAGGCTTTTGAGTGACTATTAAACTGCTAAATCAGTGGCAAGCTGGCATTGTGATAATTATCAATTGTAAGCTATTGAGTGATATAAACGTCGTAACGGGTGGATTTGCTTTCATAATTTAAGGTCGGGGCGCGGCCCACCTGTAACTGGGCCGCGCCCTTAGGGCGCTTTACCACAACACGTTTGCGGGCTTTTTGCAAAGCCGCGCGTAATATTTCATCGGTATCTAAATCGTGGCCGAGTAATTTTTGCAGAATTTGCATGCTCTTTTTAACTGAAGCAGACTTCTTCTTTTCCGGGTACATTGGATCGAGATAGATAACATCCGGTTGCTGGTCTTCATTGAGTGCCTGTATATATTGCAACGCATCGCAGTTGTGTAACGTAAAGCCGTTAGCAATGGTGGCAGAAAATTCAATATTTAATGCACCGCGATCAATACCGTCTTTTAGTAATGCAGCCACAATTGCAGAGCGCTCAAGCAGCGTGACCGGGCAACCCAGGCAGGCAAACACATAGGCATCTTTGCCCAGACCGGCTGTGGCATCAAGCACGCTGGGAATGGGCTTGCCCTGCTTTATACCAATGGCTTTGGCAATCGTTTGGCCTTTGCCACCGCCGTATTTTTTTCGATGCCCTGTGCTGCCGCCAATAAAATCGACACTTAAATGCATGTTATTTTTCAGGTCGATAATTTCCAGCAGCATTTCGGTGAAGTTCAAAGTGAGTTCAGACTGAGCCTTACTGAATGGTTGGCAGGGCAACTGGTGCGCATCGGCAAAGGCCTGAGCCAGTAATTTTTGTGACGGGTGGTCGTAACTGATACTTATTAATTGCGGTGGCGGTGTTTTCATGGGGCAAATTGTAATAAGATTCGGCCTTAAGCGCCAATATTGCATATAAAGTAATGCCTCCCCCTTAGAAAAAGGGGGATTGAGGGGGATTTTTTTAAGCCAATTAAATCTCCTCCAACCCCTCTTTTTCTAAGAGAGGAGGCCGACCATGATATTGTCTTAACTAGTAACTAGTAAAAACACCTCGAGATATTCCAGTTATGAGCGAACAAACTTTTATTATCGGTAAAGATCAGGCTTTAGAAACGTCTATCGAAACCATGCAGCAAAAGCTGAAAGACCTGAACTTTGATATTGAAGAAGCCTCCTGGCTAAACCCGGTACCCAATGTTTACTCAGTACATATTCGCGATAAAGATTGCGGACTGATGTTTACCAATGGTAAGGGAGCAACCGCCAAGGCTTGCCTGGCCAGTGCGTTGGGTGAATACTTTGAACGTTTAAGTTGCAATTATTTCTTCGCTGATTTTTATCTGGGTGAAAAATTTTCCAACGAAGCATTTGTGCATTATCCAAATGAAAAATGGTTTTCCAGTGAGGGTGATACGATGCCCGACGGTTTGATGGATGAAAACCTGTGGAATTATTACGATCCGGATCGTGTGCTTAAACCAAAAAATATAGTAGATACAAATTCCGGTGTAGGTGAACGTGGAATATGTGCCGTGCCCTATGAGCGCCAGCGGGATAAAAAATCCATTTATATCCCGGTAAATATTATTGGTAATGTGTATGTGAGTAACGGCATGTCTGCGGGTAATACACAAAACGAAGCGCGGGTGCAGAGTTTGTCTGAAGTGTTTGAGCGTTACGTTAAAAATAAGATTATTGCAGAAGGCATCTGTTTGCCGGAAATTCCGGATGATGTGATTGCACGTTTTCCCGGCATTAAAGCATCGATGGATAAACTGCAAGCCCACGGGTATCACCTGCGGGTGGCGGATGCATCACTGGGCGGTAAATATCCAGTGATCAGTGTGACCTTAATCAACCCGAAAGACGGAGCGGTGTTTGCTTCATTCGGTGCGCACCCGTGTTTTGAAGTGGCATTTGAGCGCACCGTAACCGAATTGTTGCAGGGGCGAAGCCTGGATCAGCTGGATGAGTTTCTGCCCCCATCATTTGACTTAGAAGCCTGTGCCGATCATCATAATTTAGAAAGTCATTTTGTGGATTCCAGCGGTTTAATTGCCTACGACTTTTTTAAAAATGAACCGGATTATGCCTTCGTCGACTGGAATCATAACACCACTACCGAAGATGAGTTTGAATACTGTAGTCGCATTATTCACGATATGGGTTTTGATATTTATATTTCCGATTACAATCATTTAAATGTTTATGCCTGTCGGATTATTGTGCCGGGCATGTCGGATATTTATCCGGTGGATGATCTGGAGTGGAGTAATAATAATGAAGGTGCACTTTTTCGTGAAGACATATTATCCTTAAAAAACCTTGATAAAACGCAGTGGCAAAATATTTTACAACGTCTTGAAGAGGGCGGTTATAACGAAGTGCAACGGGTCGCAGAATTTATTGGGGTTGCACCGGATGCGGGAACCGCCTGGCAAAGTTTACGCATTGGTGAATTAAAAGCCATGTTGTGTTTAGCGCTGGAAGATTACGAGCAGGCAATGGAGTGGAACGACTGGTGTTTGCAAATGGATCAGTTAAGCGATGAGCGTATTCGTTTTTATCGAAGCTTGCAGGCACTGCTAGAAATTAAGCTGGATGCATCCCGTGAGTATGCGCAGTATACCGATAGTTTATATTTAATGTACGGTAAAGATACGGTTGATGCGGGGATCAAGTTACTGGAAGGTGAAGATAAATTTTACGGGCTGCATAGCCCGGGTTTAAGCCTGGATGGTTTTGTAACCCATAATAAATTGCTGGCGGGTTATGCCAAGTTGCATAAAGCGAAGCTGGAAAACTGGAAATAGTCGGGTTAAGTAATGAATATGACAGCTTAACGATGGAATCATTAGACATAAATAATCTCATCGATATCGGTGTAAATCTTACCGGCAGTGCGTTTAAAAAAGACTTACCCCAGGTGGTTGAACGTGCGACTGAAGCCGGTGTTGCAAATATGATGGTTACCGGAACCAATTTGCAGCACAGTGATGCGGCCATTGAGTTGTGTGAACGCTATCCAAATATTTTATATTCCACCGCTGGGGTGCACCCGCATCATGCCAGTGAGTGGGATGATAAAACGGCGCAGGAAATTCACAGCATGGCGCAGGTCAATTGTGTAAAAGCTGTGGGTGAGTGCGGGCTGGATTACAACCGTAATTTTTCCGATCCAAAAGACCAGCGAAAAAGCTTTGAAGCCCAGTTAGAAATAGCGGCAGACTTACAGCTACCGGTTTTTTTGCATCAACGTGATGCCCATGATGATTTTTTGAGTATATTAAGTCGCTGGCGTGATCAGCTACAGGGAGCGGTTGCCCACTGTTTTACGGGCACAGCTGAGGAGGCCAGCGCATATCTGGCGCTAGATCTGATGATTGGCGTTACCGGCTGGATATGTGATGAGCGACGTGGCCACTCATTGCAGCAGGCGGTCAGGGAAATTCCACTGGAACGTCTGATGATTGAAACCGATGCACCCTATCTAATGCCGCGGGATTTGCCTGAAAAGGTATCGACACAATTGCATGAGCGCCGTAATGAGCCGCTGGTGCTACCCCATGTGTGTGCCGCACTGGCGCATTATAAAAACCTCGATGTGCAGCAGGTTGCACAGCAAACCACGTTACAGGCTAAACAGTTTTTCGACATTTAGAACGTTAAATGAGTGAGATCTTATTTACCTGAATTTACCCGACTCTCTTAAAAATAGTCTATATATATAAATTGACGCGCATTAAATGCAACTACAAGAGCGCTTTTGAGCCAAAATTCAATTGGTTATATATCCTAAACTATGGGCAAAATAGACCAGCAGCCATCTTTCGTTATTTCAGCACTGCTTGCGGGAAGGCTTTATCGCATGTTAGAAATTACCAAGGTGATGAGTATCAGCTCCAGCAATGCAAAATGTATTTCTATTCGAGGCGGGGATAAAACCGCCGGTTTTAAACCCATTACAGATTTCATTAGTGATATGGCACGGGATACTATTTCAATTTCATCAAAAATAAATACAGTGGCCCTGCAGTTTTCAACTACCGCAGTTAAAGAGCAGCGGGCCAGTATTGCATTGTTAAAATTTAACCGTGTGATTGAAAAACTGCCAAGTAAAGAAAAAGCTAAAAGTCTCACGCTGCTAACCGACTCACTTAAAAATACGATAACGGTGTTTAAAAAAGATCAGTCAAACGACTGTAAGTATCTGGCATCATTGTTCGATGATATTTCACAGCGCATCAGAGCCGCCAGAGTGATAGTGACTAATTCAAGAACAGAGGCCTCACGTGCAGGTGAATACCAGACAAACTTATTTGCCATCGCTAATGATCTACAGGATTGTAGTGATCGTATCAGTGATGAAATTAAGATATGCAAGGCTTATCTGGATGACCTGACAAAAATGACGACCATATAAAGCCCGAAAAAACAATTGAAAATAATTAAAGGAAAACAATGAAATCGACAATTTTTTACAACAGTCAGTATCAGTGGATTGTCTTTGGGCGTGATCCGGATAAACCCGATAAAATTATTGATACCAATCAATATATGATTGTCGATGGAAATAAATCGTTTTTAATGGATCCCGGGGGAATAGAAATTTTTTCATCAATGCTGGCCTCCGTATTGCGACATACGGAAATTGAAAATCTTGTCGATATTTTTGCCTCTCATCAGGATCCAGATATTATTTCATCTCTGGGTTTATGGGATCAGGCGCTGCCCAAAGCCAGGCTGCATGCTCCATGGATATGGGAAGGCTTTATTCGTCACTTCGGCCTTAATAATATAAGCTATAACGCCATACCGGATGAGGGGATGAACTTGACACTCAATCAGGCCAAGTTGTTTTTTGTACCGGCGCACTATTTACATTCATCGGGTAATTTTCATGTGTACGATTCACAGGCAAGAATACTGATGAGTGGCGATGTAGGGGCTGCCCTTGAGCCTCCGGGTTCATCAATGTATGTGGATGATTTTGAAGAGCATATACCAAAGATGAAACTGTTTCATCAGCGCTGGATGCCATCGAATAGTGCCAAACAGGACTGGATTAACCGGGTACGAAAACTTGATATTGAATATATGGCTCCACAGCACGGTAGAATATTCAAGGGTGAAAATGTGAAGAATTTTCTGGACTGGTTTGAGCAACTGGATGTGGGCCTGGCGATAAAATAAACCATTTTATACAGAATCATGAAGAATCCGTTTTCATATATTACCCATAATGATTTATAATACTCAGGTAAAAGTACGTCTTCCGCCAGAGAAATCTTGATTAAGTTTTAACCATTCAATAACTGAGAAGTTTATAGGTTTGATATTTAGGTTTTGTCACAGACACTGGGTATCGGATATAAATAGAATTCTCCTTAATATAATAATATAAGCCAATACCTTGAATCAGCACCGCAGACTTTATTTATCTCTTTTCATACTTATTTGTTTTTTTCTGGCGTTATTGTCGTCACAAAATAGCACTATGCGCTGGATTGATGCGCAGATGTTTCGTATCGCTAGCCATTTACTGCCGGTGCCTGCAGATTCAAACAATCTGCGTATCATACAGTTAGATGAGGCGCGCTTACAGAAACCCGAAGGAATTAAAGATTTCAGATATCTTTTGCGCAAACTACGCAAATCAAAAGCGGCAGAGATTGTCTGGCTGACGGATGATTATCCACAGCTGGATTACGTGCAGGAAAAAAAAGCAGCGGAAAAAAAGTCAAAATCTAAAAAAAATAAAACGACAAATAAATCAATCACTGACAGTCAATCAAAAGAAAGCGATACAAACTGGATACCATCTGAAGGTGAGCGAAATAAGCTGGCCTGGATGCTGGAACAACATAAAGTGTTTCTGACTCAGTATAGTAATATGCCCAGGTTACATAAAAATATTGCTTACGAAGAATCTCTGGTCTTCCATAATGGCTGGCGAAAATATATTCCCAGTCTGTTTTTACCATCAACAAAAAAATTTCTGAGAACACAGGCTGAATCCTCTTACCGTATCTATCCGTTTGATTATCGTGAAGCTGATAAAAAATCGTTGATCTGGTATGAGGGGGAAACTGATAATTTAGGCGTTGATATTTCAGTGGATGAACAATTCGCAAATACTAAGCCGGAACAAACCTACACACTTCCTGACCTGAGCCTGGCGGTGTTTAATCAATACCAGAAAAACAAACTGTTAACCTGGGATGAGACCGGCATAATCAACATTGGATCAGCGACTATTCATACGGGTTTAAACGGACGTTTATACAGTTATTTTTCAAACCTGACAAATCGGCATGCCACAGTAAAGTCGATGAATTTTAGTCAGGCTGTGAAAAAATCATCGAGTTACTTTAGGAATAAAATTGTATTGATCGGGCAGGATGCATATCAATTACAAGCCCTGGCGGATTCAATTAGTAATATCAATGCGGACTCACTTTATTATACTCCCGTTGAAAGCTGGTGGTTAATCCCCGCTGTTATGTTGCTGATTGTGATTTACCTGTTATGGTTGCTACCGCTGTTATCAAAACAAAGTGGCGTATTTTTAGGCGCCTTTATTATACTGGCTATAATTTCAGCACAGCCTGTTCTGTTAATATTAAAAGGCGTATGGTGGCCAATTATAAATATATTATTGCTACTGATTCTGGGGCAGATTGCGGTTTATGTTTATGTGTCTGGACAGAAACTTATAAAAGATATTTTAAATAAGCAAAATGATGCCTGGTTTCAGCTGGGACATTATCAATATGAAAAAGGTGACTATGAAACCGCGATTACCAGTTTGCTAAAGTGCAATGCAAGCGAAGAAGTGCTATCCGATATTTATGAAATAGGTCTAAGCTTTGAGCGTAAACGTCAATACGACCGAGCACTGCAAATATATTCAGAAATTAATGTCCGTCAAAAAAATTATAAAGACATCGATCGACGTCTTAAATCTATGAGTGGTTTTTCTGAAACCCGTACCGAAATTCTAACCCCAGCGCAGGCTCAAAAAACACTGGTAATGCCAGAAATGGAAATGCCGGAATTTGGGCGTTATAAAATAGAAAGAGAGCTGGGACGTGGCGCCATGGGAGTGGTTTACCTGGGTAAGGATCCAAAAATAAATCGCAATGTGGCCATTAAAACCCTGGATTATACCCAGTTCAGTAAAACGGAATTAAAAACCGTAAAGTCGAGATTTTTTAGAGAGGCAGAAGCGGCTGGGCGATTATCACATAATAATATTGTAACGGTTTACGATGTGGGTGAAGAAGCAGATTTTGCTTTCATTGCAATGGACTATGTGGAAGGGGTTCCCCTGTCTGAATTTACTCAAAGAAATAAATTGCTCCCTGTGCGAGAGGTTTATCGTATTTTACAGGTAGTTGCTGAAACTTTAGATTATGCACATAGCCAGAATATAGTTCACCGGGATATTAAGCCTGGTAACATTATGTACAACCCGAAAGACAAGCAAATTAAAATAACGGATTTTGGGATAGCACGTATTACAGATTCGGTAAAAACCCGTACCGGAAGTTTTATGGGTAGCCCATCCTATATGGCTCCAGAACAAATGACGGGTTCCAGTGTTGATGGTCAGGCTGATTTATACTCACTGGGTGTGAGCATGTATCAGTTGTTAACTGGAGTATTGCCATTTGATGCTGATAGTTTAGGTAACCTGGCTTATAAAATAACCAATGAAAAGCATAAAGCTGTCAGGGAGGTACGATCTGATTTACCAGCCAGTGCAACAAGGATTATCAATAAGGCGCTACAAAAAAATAAACAAAAACGTTTTCTCAACGGTGCTGAAATGGCTGCCGCTATTAAAAAGGGAATGCCATAGTAATGAGTCCACTGTGAAATAATTTTTGAGTTAATGATTGAATATACTTAGTTAAACAATGTGAACTGAATTCAGATATTTAATTATTAATAATGTAAAAGTCTCTATGAGTTATAGAGGCAGGCGGGACATATGTATGACGGATCAAATTAAGGTAAAGTACGCGGGTGGTACTGACAGGGGGAAACTGCGCGAACAGAATGAAGACAGTATTCTTATGTCTGAGTTTGAGCACAGTGATGTAGTACTTTTACAGGTGGCAGATGGCGTTGGCGGACATGAGGGTGGAGAAATCGCCAGTAAATTAACCGTTGAGTTTATGCAGGCGAGTGTAGCGAAAGCTGTGTTATTAGCTAATAGTGGAGCGGGTTATGTGCCTGAGTGGTTAGTAAAAACCCTGCATCAGGCAATCAGTGACTCTAATTTGCAACTTATAGAACAACAAAGCACACAGTTGGCATTAAATAATATGGCAACAACTATCGTTGCCATACTCATTCACAATAGTGAAATTGCCATCGGGCATCTGGGTGATTCCAGATGTTATCAGTTCAGAGATCAAAAATTACTTCAACTAACTGAGGATCATACGGCATTACAGAAACTGTTGAATGAAGGAAGAATTAATCAGCAGGAGTATGAAGCAATGCCGATGCATCATATTATTAGCCAGGCGGCAGGTCTGTCCCGAAGTCCTGAAATTGAAATAACACAATCAACCCTTAATAAGCAGGATTGTTATCTGCTTTGTTCAGATGGTTTAACCGATTGTTTATCAGATGAACAAATTCGGCAGGTATTGGAAAAAAATGATCAGCTGGAAAATTCAGTTGATGAATTGATTACACTCGCCAATGATAATGGTGGGCTTGATAATATTTCAGTTGTATTGCTTAGAATAGAGTAGCCACAGTGGGCAAGCTTGAAAAAATATACAACGTGTGGTTGCTAATAAAGTTTTAAAAGACATAAATAAGATAGTTAGGGAAGAGCAGCTAGCAGAAAAAAATGAAAAATACTGGATTGGGACAGTCGTGTTTGTGTTGCTAGTGGTATTTATTACGCTGCTCGTTTTAATAGCGGTTTAACTTCATGTGTGAATAAATTGTGTAACGGTTGAAAAATCGAAATCTGCCGACAGACAGGCAAAGTAATCGTTAAACATCTCAGGTAATAAAATATCCTGCATTCTATAAGTATTATTATCAGTAGTTTTACTATGCTCAATAAATTCTGCTTCTGCCGGTGGGACGCTAACTTCAAAATCAGTAGGGGAAAGAGATAAGCCCCTGGCCGTGACTTTCATATGTGCTTCCTTGCGTGTCCAGATTTGAAAGAATGCACTTTTCTGTAAGTCTTTATCCAGCTTAAAAAGCTGGTCTTGTTCATTTTGAGTAAAAAACCGTTTGCTGACGCCTTGCCAGTCTGTTTTTCGTTCTGCAAATTCCACGTCTATACCAAGTGAGTGTTGCCGGCAAACTGCAAGCATTGCAATGTTATTTGAGTGGCTTAAATTAAACTGTATATTTTGTGGGTTTTGCTTTTCAATAAGTGAAGGTTTACCAAACTCACCCTGTGAAAATTCTATTTCAGCGGCCGATGTGTTGATGTAATAAGCAAGTACGGTATGCAAAAAACCGTGTGAAGCGATAAAGGCTTTGCGGTGTTTATAAAACTTGAATCGTTCACTGCGTTCTTTCTCAGTGGCAGAAAGTAACGGATAGAGGTGCTTTATGCGGGCTTCGTGTACATTTAAATAATTCACCCAGATGTGTATTTCAGTATCAGATAATTCTGCCAGGTTATTTGTATAAGGCAGTGAACTCTGCGTGTACCAGTTGTTCAAGAAATGCTTTCCTTTTTGTGAATTAATAGATATAGCAACGGAATTATTAACAAAGAAACCAGTAAAGAGAATGACAGCCCGAACACAACAACGGTGGCCAGGGGTTTTAACATTTCAGAACCTTCACTTAAACCCAACGCTAATGGCAGCATACCAAATACACTGGTTAAACTCGTCATTAAAATAGGTCGCAAACGCAAACTTGCGGCTTCTAAAACTGCGGATACTTTATCCAGGCCCTGTTGCCGACAAATTTCAATTTGCTCGACCAGTACAATTGAATTATTCACTACAATACCCGCAAGCATAATAATGCCGAGTCTGGCTGGCATGCTCAGTTGATTATCGAGTGCGAATGCAACGGCTAAGTACACACCAATTAATGTGAATGGTACACCGAGGATAATGATCAGGGGATTTGTAAGTGATTCATATTGAACCGTCATTACAACAAATACCAGAAATACGGCAAGCGCTAATAAAATAACACTACTAGAATTATTTTCTTTTAATGCGTCCAGCGTTCCGCCATCATAAATTATGTAACCCTCAGGCAAGGGTATTTTATCGGTAATTGAAAACACACTTTCGCTGATTCTTTTGTAATCAGCCCCCGCATCCAGTGATGCGGATATTTCATTAATGCGCAGTTGATTGTCCCGTTTAATTGTACTGGGGGCAGGTAATATGCTGACATCCGCAACGTCATATAAACGAATGGCCTGTCCCTTCTGTAATGAAATAATAATGTTTTTAATATCGTCAATCTGGCGAATTTTTGTGCGTTGTAATCGTAAGCGAATATCATATTCTTTATCGCCCTCCAGATAATCAGTCGCTACCTGACCATTTAGGGCAAGTTGTAGTGCATTGCCTATTTCCTCAGCACTAATATTTAGATCGGCTGCGCGATGGCGGTTAATTTTAATGACCAGCTCATTGTTCTGTTCTTCATAGCTGTGACTCAGGTTTTTAAGATCTTCGATAACGCTGATTTTTTCGATAATATTTTCAGCGATGGTATTGAGTATTGCGATGTCAGACCCCTGTATCCGTAGGCTAAAATCATCATCGCCATGGCTGGTTTTTATACCTCGAACACCTTTTACCCGCATACGAATTTTATAACCGGCTAGCTGTAGTTTTTTTAATTGTTTTTTAACTTTTTTAATCCAGTCGCTACTGCTTATGTTGTTGCGCTCAGCTAGCGGCTTAAGTTGTACCGCAATCGTTCCTCGGTTACTCCTTTGAAATTGCGAGCGACCAAAAATAAATCCACCTGAGCTGACAAAAGCCGTACTAACGTCTGTCTGTTGTAATACGAGCGACTCTATCTGTTGTAATGTTTTATCAAAGGCTTCTAAACGGGTGCCGGGTTCAGTGCTAATGCTGATTGAAATTTGGCCCTCATCCATGGCCGGGAAAAAAATATCTTTTGCATTCAGTAAGCGTGCTGAACTCAATATCAGAATCAGAATAAATAGACCGATAATGAATGTGCTGTAGGGTAGGCATTTTTCTAAAGCATTTTTATAGGATTGTTTTAGCGTGTTAAACAAATTTGTATTTGAGATATTGGATGGAGCTGGAATTTTTGCGCCGAGTGCTGGTATCAGTGTGAGTGCAACCACCAGTGAAGCAATAATGGCGGCACTTAAAGTAATAATTAATTCACTGAATAACAGGCCAATTAGGCCCCCAATAAATAAAAATGGTACAACTGCAACCAGGTTGGTCAGTGTTGAGGCGGTGATGGCACTGGTGACTTCTGCGGCTGCATTTGATGCTGCAATACTGGGAGGCTCTCCCATGGTCTGGTGGCGAGAAATGTTTTCGAGCATAACAATGGTGTTATCCACCAGTAAACCTATACCCAGTGCAAGGCCACCCAGTGACATGATGTTTAAGCTGATATCACTTAAGCCCATAATTAAAAAAGTGATAAAGATGGCAAGTGGAATGGCACTGGCGACGATAATTGTGCGGCGAAAATCACGCAAAAATATATATACCACTAACATGGCCAGAATTGCCCCACTGATTGCCGCCAGGCTAGCATTGTTTAAAGCGCGAACCACATATACCGATTGATCGCCAACGGTTTCAACGAAGATGTCCGCTGGCAAAAGTTTTTGGGCTTTAAACCATTGTAATTGCCGGTGTATATTTTGTGCGACATCAACTGTATTAGTATCGGGCTGCTTCTGGATGGTGAGTTTAATGCCGGGTTGCTGGTTGAGACGGATGCGCAGTTCCTCATCCTGATGTGAGTCAATTATTTGCGCAACGTCACTTAATACCAGATTTTGATTGTTTATAGTTTGTAAGGCATTTATTTTTGCTGAATCTGTTTTTATTGATTTGGTGAGGGGTAAGTTAGCAATGGCGTTTACTGAGTCAAAACGCCCCTGTGTGCGTGCGCTTAATTTTCGGGTGTTCATATACAGTACACCGCTGGAGATATCCTGATTCTCCTGTTGTAAAAGTTTTTTTATGTCGGCAATTTTAAAACCCGCCGCGGCGAGTTTTTCCTGGTCAACAATAACCTGTATTTCCCGTATTAATCCACCCCCTACTTCAGTGGAAGCGACCCCGTCTATATTTAAAAACCATTTAGAAAATTCGTAATCTACCCAGCTGCGTAATTCTATAGGATTTCGGGTTGAGGAGCTCACCACTAATTCCATGACCGGTAATTGAGAGGGGTCGCGTTTAAAAATGACCGGTGGCTCATCGGTGACAGGGAAAAACCGCTTGGCACGATCCAGGCGTGTGCTGGCATCCTGTAGTGCCTGATCAATATCCGTACCATAGGGGAACGACAGGCTAAGCCCACTGCGTCCTTCAGATGTATCCGACTGTACTCGCGTAGCACCTTCTGTAATCGCTAGTTGTTCTTCCAGCTGACGGGTAAACTTATCTTCCATTACGGTTGCCGGTGTGCCGGGTTCGAGTATTCGTATGCGAATATCAGGATAGATAATGTCGGGTAATAAATTAATATTTAATCGGTCGAAGGAAAACAGGCCTACTACCAGCACCGTCAGGGACAGCATAATAACGGCGATGGGACGCTGAATTGACCAGTTGGCTAAGCCGCCTGTACGTTGTAAATGGCTCATAGGCTTAGCTTAATACCCTTGCTAAATAGATAGGCTTAAAATCTTTATTCACTATTTCATTATTCATATTGATTTTTTCAAACATCTATCTGGTAACAAGTTTAACCTTCATATTATCTTTAATACCAAACAGGCCCTTACTGATGATGGCCTGTTGATCCGTTAAACCCTCAAGCACCTCTATAAAGTCAGCCTGTTGAATACCCGTCGTGATATTCGTTCGCATCGCTTTGCCATCTTTAATAGTAAAAACAAAGGCCCCCTGTTTATCGTGGCGTACCGTGTCATAGGGAATCATTAAACGGGATTTGCTCTGGGTCGCAATGCTAACGCGACAAAATTGCCCCGCCAGTGCGCCTTCGGGTACCGGGTTTAAAACAATTTCAATTGTACCCCGGCGTGTGTCTTTGTCGATCACCGGGTAAATGCGTTTAATTGTGCCATTGAAACGCTGATTACCCAAAGCATCAATAGTGACTTCAACACGATTGCCCATGCTAATTAATGGCAGTAGTAATTCGCTTAATTGAATCTCAGCTTTCAGGCTTGAAGTGTCTATCAAGGTTAGAAGGTGAGTGTGCAATGGAATGACATCCCCGGGTTCAGCCAAACGGTGTGAAATTACACCACTAATAGGGGCTTTAATTGTGCTGTGATTAAATTCAGTCTGCTTTAAGTTTAAATCAGCCGCTGAAATTTCACTTAACGTTTGAGCCTGAGCGACTTCACTTTCAGAAGCGAGTTTTCGCGGGGCCAGATCCTGTAATCGGCGATAGTCTACTTTGGTCTGCTTTAATGTTGCCTGGGCCTTACGCAACTCAGAAATAAGAATTTTATCATCAAGTTTTACCAGTGTTTGACCCTGTTTAACGATATCCCCCGGGTAAACGGGTAATGATGTGAGTAGGCCGGGTACCTGGTTAATAATTCGCACACTGCGAATTGGCTGTAGGGTGCCACTAATCGTTTGTTGGACTGAACTGTTTTGCAATGTGGCCTGAACGGTTTCCACCAGATGCTCCGCGGGTTTACGTGAAGCAGAGTTTGATGCTGGATCACTACAGCTCGTTAGTAGCAGGCTACAGAGCAGGCCAATAGAGAGGGGAGTTAAAGAGAATGTGTAAAAATTCAAAAGTAAACCTTCTGTTTGGAAAAGTTAGTTTAAGGGCAGAGCGATCTTCGATCATTTGAATTGTATCATTGATATGCGAGAAATAATCACTTCAAAGTTAAGGGTGTTCTGATCAGGCATGATTAGAATTAGACCCGCTACCGTCTTCTTGCTTGATGAGGGCGTCTTTAATGTTTTGTGACTGAAGTAAACCATGGTCATTTAACTGTGAATTGTTGTATTTAACATTACCTGGCAGGCAGAATTAATTATGATGTGCTCGCTAAAACTTTCGTAAAAATATAGAGGCTCTATTATAATTTCTATTGTAATATTTTTACTTAAGAATTTAAATTGTTTAAAATAAAATATTATTTTCGGACAAGTTTTATTTTACTTAAATTGAATGTGAACCATCAATATGGAATTAATTTTAATGTTATTTTGCGTTTAATTAAAATGTGTTTAGTACGATTTTTTATTATGATAAGACGGTTCTCTGATGCTATCGGAGTTTAGACTGTTTTTAGAAAAAAGGATTAAATTTAATATCTAATAAATTTGTATTTTTTGTAAAAATATTTTTTTATAAAAATAATTTAATTCATTGATTGTTTAACACCTTCTTAATAAATTTGATCTATATTGCGGGTAAACGATAAATAAATATAGATATTAATCTGTTTGTTTTTTATACAAAAAAATGTCGTTCTTGTTGAATAAATATAAATACATCCTGTTATGAGATTCGATACAGGTTTTAAGTGTTGTTGTAATTTATTGTTTTTAAAGGAAAAATAGTTGGTTTCTAAGTGCGGGTTTAAGATTTTTTAGACCAGTAACATTTTCAGGTTATTGAATACAATGTCATGAAAGTTTTTTCGGTACCTAAAATTAAGTCGGTTTAAATATCAAACGCAACTCATACAGGCGTCTAATAAAAAATAATAGAAACACTTGACATAAATTATTTCTAGCATTTAAATATAACAACTTCCAGATTAAGCTTTTTTAGAGTTGTACCAACAGAAACACACGGAAGAGTGATTCAAAGTTGTAGCAATGTGTATTAAGTTTTATTGAATCTATCTCTTATTCTTTGTGCTCTAGTTGTTGATGAAATACTTTCATAACACACAGAGGTTTTAAATGAATAATCGTCTTTTTATTGATACCTATCCTGATAATTCTCTACGCTGGTTACAGCCTTACTGACGTTAACATTTTATTTTAATGTATGTTTTTATTGGAATTAATTCCAATAGCATGACTGAATGTTTAACTCGGCTGAGTGGTTTTAACCGCTTGTTATATACGGAGATATCATGGCTAACTATAGTGCAATCTATGGCTTGCTTACGGCACTGGAAAACTATCTAAAGCGTTGCCTGGAAGACGCAAGTGATGATAGTCGGCTGGAAAATGCCAGCATTGTTGTGCTGAGTAGCAGTGATCTTAAAAATGATCCTGGCGGTAATTCTGTTGGTATCTATCTGCATCGAATCTCCATTGATCCCCATGGCCGAGGCCGCTATTTACCCCCTTCAACTGTTACAGGAACCCCCAAACCTGAACTTCCAGTTAATTTGCACCTGATGATTATTGGCTGGGCGTCTTCAGCTGAAAAAGAGGTGGATATGCTGGCCTGGGCAATGCAAAAAATTGGTGGGGGACTGGAGCTGGATAGCGCCAGCCTGGTTGAGCGTGACAGTAGCTGGGGTGAGAATAACGTCGTGCAAATTATTCCCGAAGATATGACCACAGAAGATTTACTTCGCCTTTGGGAGACACTCCCCCGTAGTTATATGCTCTCAACGCCCTACATTGTTAAAACTGCAAGACTTGAAGCTCAGGACTGGTCAGAGATTCATCCACGGGTAGGCTCAGTCATTCTGCCGGCTGGCGAGGACAGTTAAGTGATGAGTGCTGCTAAATTTAACGTTTACGAAACACAGGTGAAGCATGCCAGTGACCTGGTGCACTGGGTTGAAGGTAGTGGTCCAGAGCTCGAGGCTTCACGACCGATTGCAGGTGGCCTGAGTGAAAATCTTGATATTAATCTGATTGATGCGCCGCTAAAGCTTGATGAGCAAGTTGTTCTTCCCGCTGAGCGTACACCCTCTGATCTTAGCGTCACACACAAATCCGGAGCTATGATTTTATGGCGACTGAGTGCCAGTGGTGACCTTAAGCTGCGTCGTGTTCTGGATAAGTCAGATTCAGCTGATGGTTTAATTCGCCCATTAGAAGATACCTACAGCGTCAGTGGTGTCATTTCCGATCGACTCCGGCAGTTTAATCCACGGGAATTTAATCTACTTGATGTGGGAAATTTCATTGACGTCGCAGATCCCACCGCAACGGGTCATGAGGTAAAGCTTTATCGCTCACCCCTGGGTACGCAGGTGGGAAGTCTGGGTGGATTGCAGGGGCGCTTGCAATGGGATACCGGGGAGCCTGCTTCATGGGCGATTATTACCTGCCAGGTCACCCTGAGACATACCACCGGTACTCGCAGTTATCACGCACAGGCGGACATTAACGGCGACTTTTGTCTGGCATTTGCGGCCTTGCCATTTCCTAAAAAAGAGGGGGATAGCCGCCCACCCTATGTTTGCACAATGACGGTTACAGCGCTTAAAACAGCCAGCGGAAGCGACTGGCATCAACCCGATGATTTTATTAGTGGCGAGTTAAAAAGCCTCGATACTGATGAATTTAACCCGGGCATCGATCTAAATTTTCAGGCGGGCACACTGCAGCGCTTAGTCAGTTCAGGTTCCGATGCTTTTTTGATTATTAGAAACACGGCATAAATAAACCCACTAACGCAGTTCAACAGGAGCACACAGCCATGCCAGAATATTTAGCACCAGGAGTCTTTGTTGAAGAAACCAGCTTTCGATCCAAGTCAATTCAGGGTGTCGGCACCAGTGTAGCCGGCATGGTCGGCCCGACGCGTAAAGGTCCACTACGTGGCACGCCTGAGGTACTCACCAGTTACGGGGATTTCACCCGAGTTTACGGGGATGCCCAGCCACTAACCTTTGCTGATGTGGAAGTGCCAAACTACACGGCGCTCGCCGCCAGGGCTTTCTTTGATAATGGGGGTAAGCAGTTATATGTTGCCCGCATTTCCAGTGAAGTGAACCTGTCGGATGAAAATGGCGGTGGCAGTACAGCCACATTTGCCACCCGGGTGGATGCAAATAACAATTTAAGTTTTGCAAGTCGCTTTGCGGGTGCCATGGGGCGTTACACATTAGAGCTACGTTGGCGTGAAAGTGAAAATTTGCTCAGTCTTGAAAACACGACCCTGCCCGATGATGGGGAGTTGTTGTTTCTCAGTGCTACGTATACAACGCTTGCGGAACTGCCGGGTGATACGTCTGTTGCTGAAGGTGATCTACCGGTTGAAGTTAAGGCTGTGGTCGTGAATACGGCGGGAAATTTAAGTATTCAAAACGGCACCGTTCTGGACCAGGCTGATGCGGATGTAGCCTCCAGCCTTGGAACGATAACAGTGGCGGCCTTACCCGCGGCTGCCAGCCTGACACGGGCCGTTGTTAAAGTGCCCGCAAGTGGGGCGGTGACCGATGGTACCCATGCGGTGGTGAGCCTCAGTGAGCAAAGTGATATCTCAGTCTATACCGGGCAACCACATTGGGGGTCGCTGACGACACTGATTGGCACCTTTGAAAGTGATGGAGCTACCCCACAGTTTAAGCTTGAGTCAGATCTCAATGATGGGGTTGATAGCGATATCACAATACCTCTGGTGGCACTTGCGGGTGTTTCGGAAGGTGTTAGTTCGCTGGTTGCGCAACGAAATTTTGATCTGGATGTCCGCACCGGTGGTATTGATGGAGAAGTGATTTTTAGCATGGGTGACATCTCCACCTCAGCGACGGGTGATAACACTCTGGCTGAACGTTTGCCGTTAACCCCACAAAGTAGTGAAGCGCAAAGAACCCAACCCATTACCGCACAGTTTATTGGATCACCCGTGGCGGATGAAATTTTTACCGCCCTGTACAACCTGTTTGATCCTGATGCATTAGAGGGAAACTATTCTCCGGTTAATGAGCCCCGTTACATTATTGAAATCAATGCTCTGGCAAGTGATGGCAGTACTGCCGTCACCGGTACTTTTACCGGCGGTAGCGATGGTGGAGAGCCAGGTGCTACCGATTACCGGGGTGAAATTGACGAGGTTAAGGGTAATACCGGGCTGTCATCCTTTCAGCAGATTGAGGATATTTCCATTGTTGCCACACCCGCGGCGGCGGCCCATCCCAATACTCACCAGGCGGTGGTCGCAGAAGTACAGGCGCATTGTCGCCTGATGCGTTATCGAGTTGGTGTGGTGGATAGTCAGCAAAACATGTCAATTGCGCAGGTGCGTGCCTTTGCATCTAATTTTGATGATTCCCGTCTGGCACTTTATTACCCCTGGGTGGTGGTGTCCGACCCAACCGGTGCAAGTGACGAAATTACGGTTCCACCCGGTGGTTACGTTGCCGGTGTATATGCCAATACGGATGTTACCCGGGGAGTGCACAAGCCTCCCGCCAATGAGGTCGTGATCGGGGCTTTGCGCTTTGGGCAGGAGATTAATCAGTTTCAGCAGGAGCTGTTAAATCCGAATGGCATTAACTGTTTGCGATCCTTTCCTGGGCGTGGGCACCGGGTCTGGGGTGGGCGTACCCTGGCGAGTGATCCGGAGTGGAAATATGTCAATGTGCGGCGTTATTTTCTTTATCTGGAGCGTTCCATCGACAAATCCACTCAATGGGTTGTGTTTGAGCCCAATGGCGAACTGCTGTGGCGTAATGTGCGCAACACGATTGAGGATTTTCTATATAACGAATGGGCCAATGGTCGGTTACTTGGCAGTAAAGCCAGCTCGGCTTATTTCGTACGCTGTGATCGCAGTACCATGACTCAAGCTGATCTGGATAATGGCCGTCTGGTTTGTGAAATTGGGGTGGCCGCGCTGAAGCCGGCTGAGTTTGTCATTTTCCGTATTGGCCAGAAAACGGCTGATGCTTAATACATAATTTTGAGGATATAAAAAATGCCTGCATTACGTGAAACACCTTATTCCGCTTTTAATTTTCTGGTATCGATTGGTGAAAACTCGGGTACCGATTTTCAGGCGGGTTTTGCCGAGGTCTCAGGATTAAGTGTGGAAAATACACTGGCGGAATACCGCAACGGCAATGAAAAAAATAACTATTTGCGCAAAATTCCTGGCATACATAAATCCGGGGATGTGACACTCAAACGTGGCGTTATTGGAGCGACCAATCTGTGGTCATGGCTTAATGAGCTACGAGAAGGCAAGGTGGATACGGGTAAGCGAACTGTCACCGTGCACCTGCAAAGCGAAGACCGTTCAGAGGTGGTTATTTCCTGGAAGCTGATCAATGCATTCCCTTCAAAATGGACCGGTCCGACACTGGCAGCGAAAGGTGGCGGTGATGTTGCCATGGAAGAGCTGGTGCTCGCGGTGGAGTATCTTGAGATGGACGAGCAGTAGGTTTAAGGCATTATGTATCTCGCGGATCAACGAGTTATTCCACAGGCACACCCTTCAGCTCGGCAGGCTGCCGGATTCGAAGCGGTGATGCTCGGACACTGTGGTGGTAAGGCTGATTTAACTCAGCTGAGAAGTGATACCCTTGCTGAAATTCGCGCCTTGGGTCTGGTTGAAGAAGCGACTGAACTCAAGCGTATGCAAACGGCCAAGGCAAAGACCGATGTACCGGCCGATGTACAGACCGATGCTCGGGCCAGTGAAGCGCTTGAGTACCTGTATAATATACCGCTACCGGTATTAAGTCTGGCGGATTTTCAGGCCCTGTTTCCCCGTGCCACTCAATGGCGAGCGAGTTATAAAAGTCAGTTGGCAGGTGATTGTTACTGGTTAGCAAAGGCGGTTGCTGATTTTTTTAATGAGCGTCAGTCGGTTGCAGGTGGCTTGATAACCGGCGTCAAAAAACTCTGGATTATCCGTGTTGATGAAGCGCTTGGCCAGAAGGGTTTTCTGCCCGATGCACAATGTAATCTTACGGATATTAGCTCGCTAAAAGGCCTGCATCTAGCGTTGCTACCCCCGGGAGCCGGACTCATTGCCATGCCGGATTTAGAGCGTTTACAAATTCCCCAGCACCTACCGGATATCCCCAGGGTTCGTCTGCAAAACCCGGCACCGGCTTTTCTGCCCTGCAGTCAGCAACAACCCGCAGATGACGGTCATCGCGAACGTCGAAACAAAGATGAAATGCCGATTAACACTGTTCCCTGGAGTACCCAAAAAATCGCCGGGCATATTATCGACCCCATTCATAAATATCGTCCGGATATGCAGTGTCTCTGGTCGCTGGCCCTGCAAGATGAAAGCAGCAGTGGGAGCCCCGCTATATCGACGGCTGCCCTGGATGATTTAACCCTGTTACGCAATAGCTCCCGCTATCAGCGAGGGCTGCATCGCATGCAGTTTGTTTTTCCGTATTTGCGTAGCAATAACCAGCTCTACAGTGCCAGTGGTTTACTGGCGGGTAAAATTGCCAGTCAAAGTATTGCGGCAGGTGCCTGGCGATCCATTGCCGGTTTGGCGTTGGGAGATAATGCACTGCCTTATCCGCCCGTAGACTATCGAGTTGCGGCACAGTTACGTGAAACCCACGGCATTGGTTTAGTGTTACGCCAGGCAGGAAAAATCTATCTTGATGACGAGCGGCTGGCTAGCCCTTATACCCCTAAATATGGTCAGGCACTACGGGATACGAGTGCACAGCGCTCCGGAGAATTTGTGCGTTTTATGGGTTTTTTGCAACGCCAGTTACATCGTCTGGGTGAAAATACGCTGTTTAGTCTCGACCCCCTTGATCCTCGTCCAAGGCTACTCCTTGAGCAGTTTTTTAATCGCCTGCATGAGCAGGGCGCATTACGTGGCCGAGTGGCGGAACTGGCCTATAACATTGAACAGATAACCAGCGCAGAAAATACGCTGAAATTTGAAATACAAATTGCCCCGGCCTTTGCCATTGACCGAATCTATCTGAGTTTTAGCCATCAACGGGGAGAAAATTCTCTGACGCTGAACGTGGAGCGTTTTTAATGGAAGAATTCATTGCCTACCGATTTCAGGTCAATCTATATGCCGACTCCGGTATGTCTGAGCTGGTTTGTGGTGGAGCTTTTAGTGAAGTGAGCGGGCTCGAAGGCAGTATGAGTGTGGTGAAAATTAAAGAAGGTGGGCGCAACTGGGGAGAGGTGCAACTGGCCGGTACAACAAGCTTTCCAGCCATTGTGCTAAAGCGGGGCATGACCGAAGTGGACGACCTCTGGAAGTGGTTTGAATTTACCACACGGCAGGCGAATTATGGCTATCGGCTACAGGGTGAAATACGTGTACTGGCACCTGATGATCATACGAAAACCCTGCAGCGCTGGGTGATGCAAAATGTGATGGCGACCAAGTTTAAAGGTCCCGACCTGTCATCTAGTGCAAGTGCTGTTGCCATTGAAGAACTGCACCTGGTCCATGATGGCTTATCCCTCATTCGTGCGGATATTACGGTGAGTAATGGGACGGCCAATGGCTGAGGCGGCTAACAGTTTAACACTGGCGAAAGCCAAACTGATTCCACTGGATGATAGTGGTGCGGAGAGTGATGAGTCTAAACATATTAATGTGCAGTTTAATCCGTCTTCTTTAAAAGTCACTCTGGCGAATACCCTGAAGGCCGATAGTAAAAGTAGCTCCAGTGGGGCCGCAGCCCAGTTTGTTGAAAAATCATCTTCCTCACTTGCAATAGAGCTCATGTTTGACACCACCATAAAATCGGATGACGTTGAAGCCAACACGGATGTACGCCAGCAAACACAAAAAATTGCTGAAGCTTTTATGAAACCCATAGAGGGCAGCGGCGATAAATTACTCGCCCCCGCTCGCTGTCGATTTCAATGGGGGGCTTTTATGTTTGTTGGCATGATGGGCTCATATAACGAAACCCTGGATTTTTTCTCACCCGAGGGGATTCCGTTGCGTGCCAAGCTGGGGCTTTCCCTGAAGGAAGATAAATTTCAGTTTGAACGTAATGAAAAAATAAAGGCACAACGAGGGCAGTTACCTAAATTTAGTAAGGCACTGGATGAAAGTAAGCAGCAGGAAACCTCAGAACAACAAAACATAAACGAAGTTTTGAAACAGGAAAAACTGGACGAAGCGCGGTTTCGGGGTACTGCAATGGGTAATGGGGTTGAAAATCCGCGCCAGTTAAATGGTCAACCCTTACAGGTGGCCAAAAAAGATCCCCGGGTACCTGAAACTCGCCAACAGGATGGAAGCAAGGCAAGCCCGGGGTTTAGTTTTGGTCAGTCAGATAGTTTAGGCAGTCGCATACCCGGCGCATTTAGTCAGATTAATCAAACTCGTATTCAACTCAGCAAAGCGCGGCGTCGGGTGGAAGATGCCCAGCAGCAGGCTGAACAATCTAAGCAGCGTTTACTCAATGCGGGTAGGCGTATTAAAGATGTGAGGGACAACTAATGCCCGTAATTATAAATCAGCTCGATGCTGAAATTACAGAACCCGCCGAGAGCACTCCGGAATTTGTGATGGAGCCCGCCACCGGCAGTGCGGAATCAGCAGAGTGTTTGCGCAGCCAGATGGAATTAATAGCCGAGCGTGCAGAGCGCCTGCAGGTTGATTGATGGCTAATGAATCCCCGATTATCAGTGCTCGTCCTCGAATTACCATTAATGGTGAACGTCGTACTGATCTGGATGATGCAATTTTGCAGGCTTCAATACAGCTGCCATTGGCGGGCCAAAGCAGTGCGGAAATGAATTTGCAAAACTGGGGTCCCGCGGACGCGGGTAATGGTGAGCCAGATATTCGATTTACCGATCTGGCTTTTGGTGATGAAGTAGAAATACAGATGAGTGAAGAGGGGGATGGGGTCATTTTTAGAGGACAGATTACCGGTATTGAAGAGCGTTACGGGGACGGTTCCCCGCACCTGATTATTCTTGCGGAAGATGCCCTGCATCGTTTAGCCCGGCAGCGACACAGCCGAAGCTTTGAAGATAGTGGCCTGGGTGATGTGGTGCAGAGCATTGCTGGCGAAGCGGGTTTGGATGCAGATATTAATGTTGGTGATGTCAATGGCCAATGGCTGCAATTGAATGAAAGTAACCTGGCTTTATTGCAGCGTTTGCTGACCCCAATTGCTATCTGGCCAAGGTTAGAAGAAGGGGTGTTACGGGCTAAACCTGAAGAGGCGGATGCTTCGCCGGTGATTGTTGATGCACAGGATAATGCATTGCAGGTACGCATCATTGCTGATCTGAATCACCAGCCCCGTGAAGTAAAGGTGTTGGGCTACGATGCGGCGGCGGCGCAGGGCGTTGAAGCAACACACACTTCACTCGAACCAGCTCCGAGTGGTTCGACGGGGGCTGATGCATTGCAACAACTGGGCTGGGAGGGTGAGTCGCTTTACCCCCAGCCCTTTGCACTTAATCAGGAATACGGGGATCTTTTGGCAAAAGGTCGTTTTAAATATCAGGCATCGCGTTTTTTACATGGTGATGTGCTGTGTAAGGGCGTGCCAGAATTACGCAGTGGCAAACAGGTACAGTTAAAAGGTGTGTCTGAGCGCCTGGCGGGCACCTACCAGGTGGTTCACTGTACCCATGTTTTTGATAGCACCAACGGTTATCAGACACGTTTGAAAGTAAACCGCGCCGACTGGAATGACGCATGAATATTTCACATTCAATCGGCCAGCTTAACAGTCTGCATATCGCCACCGTGCTAGAGAACGAAGACCCGGAAGGCCGAGGAAGAATTCAGGTTCAGTTGCAAACCGCGGACATGCAGTTCTGGGCGGTTGTCATGAGCGCATCCGCCGGGCAGGGTTATGGCATTTCTTTTTTACCAAAAATAGATGAGCTGGTGATACTGGCTTTTCTCAGTCCGGAAATGCCGGTGGTGCTGGGTGCCTTGTGGAGTGGTGCAGATTCCCATCCACAGGACAGTGCACCGGTGGAACAACGTTACGCCATTCAAACCCCATCGGGTTTGCAAATGACTTTTGATGATGAGAACGGCCCGAACGTTGAAGTGAAAACCCCCAACGGTTATCGCATTCAAATCACCGATGACAGTGGTGGTGAAATCAATATAGAGAAGGGCTCGGAAGAGATAAAACTCAACAGCAATGGCATCGAAATAAAAGCCGCCAGTAAAGTTAAAGTCGAGGCCGCTCAGGTAGAGGTGCAGGCGGGAATGGTTAAAGTCGATGCGGGTATGAGTCAGTTTTCCGGGGTGGTGAAGTGTGACACGTTAATTAGTAACTGTGTGGTTTCAAGCAGCTATACACCGGGCGCGGGTAATATCTGGTAACGCATGGCAATGAAAAAGATGCCATTAAAAAGAGATCAATAATAAGACACCAGTAAAAAGACACCAATAAAAAAAGACATATGAAAAAACAAAAATACAGTCCTATATTATGTTCGCCCTACTATAGCGATAATCGCCAGCAGGGTGCAGTGTTGCATCGTTATCTGGATGATCAGTTTCTGAATCGTTTTACGAATCAGGCGCAAGCCAATCAACTGGCGCAGGATACGCATCACTGGCTGGATGAAGATCGTTTTTCCGGTCATCATAATCCGAGTTTGCGTCTGACGATTCACCGCACATTCTATGTGATTTGTTGTGAAGCCTGCTGTGATGCACCGGGGCAACCCGCATTAGATGCCTCACGTATTGAGTCCGCCGGATTTGTTATTCGCCAGCAACTCGATGGCCAGCATTTACGCTGGATGATAAGTGATGGACTGGATAAAGGCTGGGATAGTGGGCAAAACATGAGCACGGATGAACCGGATGAATACCGATATTTGCTGAACAAAGGCTATACCGAAGCGCGTTCACCTGAGCCGGCATACAGTGGTGAACAAACCTACCCATTGAGTCCTCTATTAGTTGAGGATGGTTTATCAAAACCCACACGTAAACATAATCTGCTGTTTGGTTTTTTATCACTGGGGGGGCAAAGCTACCCTTCGATATCACCTAGCCAGCCAGAGTTGAGTGATGTTTTAAATGAGTTGAGCTGGCCATTTGGGACTTTTGCAAAACCTGCAACCGCGTGGGTAGAAAATCATGGAGAGCACAGTGGGCATCTAATTCAGGACGGTGATCTACAGCCCGCTACGGCAGAATTTTTAGCCCTGTTATTTGAGCGCTTTCATATTCTGGATACAACGATAAATGAAAACAGTGAACTGATTGCATTATTAGAAAATATAAAAACACATCTCGGTACGAGTTCTTATCATCTGCCCCATCACTTTACACAAAGTGAAAGTCTGTTTCATTATTTGCAAACACACCAGCAAAGTATAGAAAACTGGCTCACTGAATACCATGCAGCGGATGATGATTCGGCCGCCGCAAATAGCAAAAACTTTTTACAGAATAATCTGCAATTATTTATCAGTGAAACCCAGGCAAAAGATCTACAACTTATTATTGCGCGACGTTCACTGGGGGTGATTGAACTGGCGCTCAGTGATTTACCCGAGCCACGTTATGAACGTGACGGGCTTTATTATGCAAAAGTTTTTTTACGCTATCGTGATGCAAAAGGCTGCACAAAAATTATCTGGGGACCGGACTCCGTGCTATTTCATGTGGCGGCACCTTTTGACCCAGAGGCCAGCCGTCCTCTGCTGATACAAATGCCCGGCATGGATGATTTAAAAAGGGGGCTGGCAAGTGGCGCGGCAATGCGCCTGCCAAAATCCCTGGCGGATGTGGTTGAAAAAATTAAACCCGACCTGGGTGAGCCGGGACTCAGCAGTAAAAATAATCGCAATGACGGGGGCTGGATTTATATATTTAGCATTCCTATTTTAACCATCTGCGCCATGATTTTATTAATGATTCTGGTGAGCCTGCTGAACTTTATTTTTCGCTGGATTCCCTGGGTCATTCAACGCATACCGATTCCTAAATGAGAGCTAAAATGACAAATTCATTATTGCCCATTCCCATTAGCTGGCCACTCAACGGCCTGCACCTGGATGCAGAAAATATAACCGGTCATTATCGTTATTGCGAAGCCAATGAAAGTATTCGACAGTGCATCTGGAATATTTTGCTAACGCGTCCCGGAGAGCGTTTGATGCGCCCGGAATTCGGCGTGGGCTTGCGTGAATTTGTACACCAGCCAAATAATGATACCACCCGTTACCTGATGGCTGACGTCATTAAAAAAGGCATCGAACGCTGGGAAAACCGTATTCATTTACATGCCGTGGAAGTTAGTGCGGATCCGCTGAATCTGGCACAGGTCAATATCACACTTAACTACAGTTTGCGTAACAATGGGCAGGCTGACAGTTTGAGTTTTAATCTTAATATGGACGGTTAGATAGATGCCTTTACCCCTACCCAATCTGGATGATCGCCGCTTTGAGGATCTTGCCGCCGAAGCACAGGAGCGACTGCTACGTCAGTTACCGGATTTAGCACAGATTACACCCGGCGACCCGGCATTTGTTATCACCGATCTTTTTGCCTGGATGACAGAAACGATTCTTTATCGTGCCAATCTGATACCCGAACGCCAGAGAATGGCTTTTTTAAATTTACTGCAACTTCCATTGCAACCTTCACAGGCAGCTCGATCGCTGGTTTGTGTCGATAGCCCCAACAGTAGCAAACTGCCCCGATTATTAGCCCCTGAAACGGCCTTTAAAGCGGGGAGTATTACCTTTACCAGTTTGGGGGAATTACAACCGACGCCACTGGCACTCGATGTGCTGATTAAAGAAAAACTCAGCGATTCACAACTCGCTGAACTGGGGCTGTCAAAGGAATCACTCAAAACCCAGTACGGTGAAAAAAATATTGCGACTTTTCGCCCGCAACATTTAACGGTCGGGGAGGGTGAGCTATCACTGTCTAATAGTCTGGATAAGGCTTTTTACCTGTTGCTGAGCCTGACCATGCGCAATCATCACAATCGTGAAAAACTGTCAAAAAATCTGGCGGGTGTGGTGTTGAATATTGGTATCGCCCCAGCGGAAGATAAAACGGCAAATGCGTTTCCGGACAATGACCTCTCAGAGATAACTTCGCGGCGTTTAAGCTGGGAGCTAGCCTGGCGGGATGCGGCCAGCGACAAATTATATTACCTGCCCCTGGAAGTGCTGGATGATAGTTCCATGGGGGCACGTCAGGCGGGGGTGGTTCGGGTACGGCTGCCGGAAGATGCGCAAAAGCTGCAGGCCCTGCAGGTTGAAGATTATCAGTTTGCCGGTAAAGGCATGTATCCACCGGAAATACCCGCACATATTGAGCCAGAACAGGTCATGTTCTGGCTGCGTCTGCGTTGTATTGATGAGCCTGATTTATCCCTGAGTTATCTGGGTATTAACTGTGTCGATGTTATGGGGCAGGCGGTTGAGCGTGACGTGATGCTAGGTACAGGGGATGGCAACCCTGAGCAGATGGTGCAATTACCCCATCCAGATGTTGACCCCTTCAGCCTGGAAATTGAGGTGGAAGAGAATGCGACTTTCGAGCCCTGGAAACGGCTTAACCACCTGGCCTCAGCCACCCCCGATTCCCGGGTATACACACTGGATCCGATTAATGGCGTTGTAAAGTTTGGTGATGGGATCAGGGGTAAACGACCCTTGCCGGGACATGCGATTCGCGTGGCCTATTACCGACATGGGGGCGGCCTGCAAGGCAACCTGCCTGCCCAGTCAATCAAAAAACTGACGAGCCAGTCTAGTGGGCTAAGTATTCGCCACGAGTGGCCCGCACGGGGTGGGCGCGATGCGGAAAGTGTTGGTGAAGCGGAGCAGCGTTTACCGGCTTTTCTGAGTCATCGCAACCGCGCTGTGACAAAGGCTGATTTTAAAATGTTAGCCGAGTCTAATCCGGTAAATCAGGTCGCAAGGGCGGAATGTATCCCGGGGCTTCTGCCCGGTGCCAGTATCGAGCGGGTACAGCGAGACATACCCGGGGTGATTAGTCTGTTTGTAATGCCACCCAGAGAACCCGCCTTAAATGAGGCGCCGCGTCCCAGTAAAGGTTTATTAAGAGATGTGTTTGACTATCTCTCAGAGCGTATTTTGTTAGGCACGGAGCTCTATGTGCTGAGCCCGGAATTTGTGCCGATTGCCGTGACCCTGAGTGTGCAGGCGCAGGATGCCACCATGCAACAGAGTGTGGAAAAAGCAGTTGAAGATAATTTACTCAATTATTTATGGGCACTGGAATCCGGTGGACCCGAGGGCCGCGGCTGGCCCCTGGGGCGAAGTATTGATGTGGATGAGCTGCGCACCCAGGCCAGCCGTACCGCCGGGGTTTTAAGTATTAACCAGATGAGCCTGTTTTATTTTGATGCGGATTTTGATGACGGGAAGGGGCGGTGGCAATCTCTGAGCCAGGGTCAATCCCGGGGTAAAGGCCAGGGTAAAGGCCAGGTCTTTACATTGCAGGATTATCAGTTGCCTCAATTATCCGCAGTGCAGGCCCGCGAAGATAACCAGATCGATGGTCAGAATTTACCTCTGCCCGATGGTCTCAACCCAACGGATGATGTGCTGGATGAAACGGGTCAAACGATCGAAGCCATCCCCGTAGTACCCCATCGCTGCGATTAAGGAGCGCGCGAGCCATGACGAGCCAACAGAAATTTTTTCTTTTTGCAGAACAAAATGACTTCCATGAGCGCAGTGGTCTGGCGCAGTGGCGAGTGGATGAGCAGGCGTTGATGCTGGAACAAAACCAGCAGCCTCGGCTCTCTACCCCGAACTGGGAAGAGGCCCAGTCTGCCTGGGAATCCGCCAGACCCATGGTAGTGGATGCTTTTGGCGGTCTGGGTGAAATTATACAAAATGCAAAAGTCCTGGGCTTTAGAACCCATTGGCAGGATGAACCCAACAGGATAGAAGATCAGCACAGTCAGCCGATTGAACTGGAGGAGGGTGAGTTTACCGACTTGCATTTTGGGGGAAAGAGCCGATTGGCACTGGGAATTAGCGATATTGAAAACAGTCACTTTCGGTTAGGCGTGTTTCATTTGCGCCAGCGTTGGTGGCAAACCATTGCGCTGGCACAAGCACCGGTGCGTGTGTGGACAGACGCGGATGATCAAACCTGGGTGTTGTGTGAAAACACACTATTTTTATGTGGCGGCCAGCCATTACCCAATGGTTACACACCTAAAACAGAGCGTTTTGAACCGGCGAATATTAATCCCGGGTCACTGCGGGTTATCGATAAAATACCCCTGCCTGAACAACTCACTAAACCGTTGGCGCTGTGTGAAGATGGCATGTACCTGTTTTTGTTGGGTGAACATGTTGTTGATGATACTCGACAGCAAAAAATATTTATTTTTCCCCTGCCAAATAAAGCCGGCCAAAATAAATCAGCTCATAAAAAAGTCGGGACTCATGGGCAATGGGAAACACTCGACCTTCCCGATGCACTGAGTTATGCCAGTGATATTCACCCGTTGGAAAAGGGTCGTATCGCATTGATGTTGCCAGCGGCGGCCAGTGACCCTGAATATAAAAACCGGGATTGTCCAATATTAAAGCTTTCCCGTGATACAAAAGGCCGACCTCGCCTCACATTAGTTAAGCAACGCTACCCCATGCTCTTTCAGGAACGTGCCCGTTTTGCTACGAGTGAAGATCGTAAGTTGCGATATTTTGCCGAAGATGGACCGCGGCAGCTTTTTCCACTGGCCCAGGCTCGCTTTATTCCACAGGCGAGTTTTAATCTGTTAAAAGTACTCGACTCGGGTATGCCGGATACCCAGTGGCATAAAGTTGTTTTTGAAGCGTGTATCCCCCGCAGTTGCCAGGTGAGCCTGTCTGTTTTTTGTAGTGATGAGGAAGACGCCGATGACAATCATGAAAAAGAATTTCTACTGCAACATAAACCCCTGTGGCGACCACTGGATTCTGAACTGCCTTTTCATCCAGGCTGGGGCACGGCAAAACCGGCGGAACGAGGCTTGTATGAAGTATTGCTACAGCGTCCGCAGGGTGAAGTGCGTGAACTAAGGGGGCGCTATTTGCAATTGCGTTTAAGTCTTAGCGGCGATGGTCGAAGCTCCCCCGCCATTCATGCTATTCGTGTCTATTATCCTCGGCTTTGCTGGCAGCAAAACTTCTTGCCACAGCACTTTCATCAACAGAAAGCCGTTGATATTGATAATAAAGATGCCGCCAATGGCGCGGATATCAGGCAGCGTATTTTTGCCAGCCTGGAATGCATGTTAACGCCACTGGAAGATCGTATCGGTGCATCAGAATGTTTGTTTGATCCCCATACCGCACCTGAACCGATGCTCGCAAACATTGCCGATGCCGTCGGCATTAACCCCTTGCCAGCGTTATGGCCTGAGGCCCGTAAGCGTCGCTTAATCAGTGAAGCCGGTGCTTTGCAGCAACGCCATGGAACCTATGCAGGTTTAGTGCTGGCGCTGGATATTGCCACCGATGGTGCGGTGGCCGCGGGCCAGATTGTGCCCCTGGAAAATTTTCGTTTTCGACGTACGCTGGCGACCATACTCGGCGTTTCCCTTGATGACAAACAGCACCCGTTAACCCTGGGCAGTGGTGACTCTGGTAATAGTATTGTTGGTGATAGTCTTATTCTTACTAAAAAAGGCGCCCGTGAATTTCTGGCATTGCTAACCCCGCAAAGCTATTCAGTTGAGCCTTCAGAAAATCAAAATGACGAACAGTTGATGGAAGATTTTTTTAGAAAGTATGCGCATCGAATGAGTGTTCTGTTGCATGGCGATGCGAAGCGTTGGCAGCATAATGTTGATGCGGTATTACGCCAGTATGCCCCGGCACATTTACAGTGGAACATAAAAAAAACCGATCACCCCTTTGTCTTAGGTTTAGCGCCCCTGCTACAGATAGATACATATCTGCAACATCGACCCGCCGCAAAACGTGTTGTACTTAATCAAACTTTACTTGGTCGAGAGGGCCTGATTGAAAATGCATCTTCCCTGTCATTTGAATCACGACCCTCTCCAGCCGACACCCTGTCAGGAACAACATTATGAGCAATGATGATAAACGTTACGATCTGGATAGCCTGGATGATGATATTAATTTCTCTTCTCCTTTGCGAAGAGTCTCTTTTGAGGCGGGCATGCTGCTCGGGGTTGAGGCCACACAAAGTGAGCAGGATTATCATCGGCGTCGGCTGGTGCGTCACCAGTACTGGTTTCATGGTTATGGAACATTGCTTGGAATGGCGATTACCCTCGATGGGGATGAAAGCAAAATTGAAGAACTGGATAAAAGCCTGACCATTAATGTCAGCCCGGGCATTGGTATTGATGGGCTGGGTCGGGAGCTGATGATTCACGAACCCTATTGCATTAACTTATTCGACTGGCTGGCCAGCCAGTCAGAAACCGATCTGGCTCCGGGGGTTAAGCGCAGCGATGACAATGATTTACGCCTGATTATCAGTGTGCGCTATCTCGATTGTGCCAGTGGTCTGCAACCGACAATGGCAACCCGGCTTAATGATAGTACGGATGCGGTAAGCCCGAGCCGTATTAGTGACGGTATTTTATTAGAGATAGAAGCCAGCCGCAGTGAGGTGGGTGAGCAGCCCTGGCTGGCGCATGATCTGGCCTTAAATGATTCACAGGACAGCAAATTTAGTGCAACGGAACAAAGCCAACTGGATGGGCTGTCCACAGAACAGAGAATTTTAACAACCCAGCAGGCGCGTCTGGTGTATGCCCTGACAAAGGACGCGGATGCCCAGAAACAACCGGATTTAACGTCGTCTCGGTTAGCCGAATCAGCTGCTCGTATACCGTTGGCTGAGTTACGCGTGGCCAATGTGGAAGATTTAAGTCAGCTAGAGGGACAGATTAATTTAAATAACATTCGTGTTAATAACCTGATTCGTCCCTTTATTCACAGTAATGCACAAATTGCCAGAAGGACATCACCATGAGTAAATCATCTCCCGTCGGCTTTAGCCCCAGCAATGCCGCTAATTTAGAAAGTGCCCAGAAGGTCGGCAGTCTTGATCCGCGCTTATCGCGAACCGATTATTTTGACGGGCGACTGCTCACCGCCACCGATCTTCTGCGAGACCAGACCTATGTTGATGAACGGGTGCTGGAAGTCGGGCGGGCGTTGGGTTCCGGAGTGGTACGCGGTCTTGCTGTGGTTCTGTCCAATGATAAACGTTACCTGCGGGTTGAACCGGGGCTAGCCATTTCAGAATCGGGCCGGGTGCTGGAGGTGAACACCGATAAGCCTCTGGAAATTGATCTTTATGACCGAGCATTATTAATTGCGCTTAATAAGGGGCGCTACCGCCGCTTTAACCGTGGGCTGTATGCGGTCACTTTGCAATTTATTGATATGGGCAGCGACTCCGCCGAGTCCTATCCGGCTGATCCGACAGAGAAAAATGAGTTTCAGTTTGACAGTTATATAGAAGGCGCCGAAATTACCTTAACGCCATTAAATTACCCGTTACCCAGTGATAATGAACTGGTTTCCCGGTCAATACTGGCGAAGCATTTTTTGCGTAATCCGGGGCAACCCCGGGAGATTTCAGATCAGGCGATTAGCCTGGGTGTGTTAGCCATCAACAATGATCGTCCGCAATGGCTTGATACCCATTTACTGCGCCGACCCATGCGCCCTGAACATATTTCAGCCACCTGGCAAATGGATATGAACCGGCATTATTTAGAGTTACTCGATAGCGTAATGCAGGTGCGCACCAGTCAATCCCAGGATGGTGAGTTTAGCGCGGCGCAATACTTTCACATACTACCCCCCGCGGGTGTTTTACCCATGGGCAGTGTTGACCCGGCAAAATCGGCCCAGTATTTCTTCCCTGAAAATTATACGGTTTCCATCTCCCCGGTACGTTTCGAAGACCTGGCGGTGATTGAAAGTGAAAGCATGCAGCTGGCCCCCCTTGACCTGGACAGTGATGAAGCCGCAGAAATTATGATACTGGCACCGATGTCGAATCAGGAATTTATGGACAATGCACGCAGCCTGGGATTTGAACCTGAAGATGAAGCCCTGCCGGATGTTGAGAAAACACCTAATTACTGGCTGCATGCCACGGACCTGCTAAAACTTCGACTGACTGCCGAAACCGTAACACCCGCTGATAATGCCGTACTGGTGTGGAATAGAATCTGGAACCTGATTGGGCAGGGCAATGGTTTACTGCACTATGTGCGACGTCCAGCGCGCGCTGCTGAAACACAGGTAAGTGCTGTTGTACTGGCCCATGGATTCAGTATTCCAGACCCTCTGGTTGACAGTGAAGCTGAATTAAATGGGGTGAGAGCTGAAAGAGATGAAGCCCTTGTACAACTGGCCAAAGCCGTGGCCGATTTACTTGAAGTGCAGACTGAAAGGGACCAGCTGTTACAGGCTGTGGATCAGGCCACGGAAATAAACTCGGAACAAAGCGCTAGAATTTCCCAGCTGGAAACGACACTTGAGAGCTTAAGAACTCAGGTTTCTATGCTGACTTCGCAAAAAGAGGCCGCTGAAGTAAGAGCAGACCGGTTGCAGCGAATACTCGATCGACTGGAGAATATTAGTCCACCTGTTAGAGGAGATTTGCCCCCAGATATCGATATACCCCCTGGTGGAATATTGCCTCCAGATGTGGTTTTACCACCCGGGGTAACACTTCCCCCCGGTGTAGTGTTACCGCCGGATGTGGTCTTACCTCCAAGAACCACATTACCCCCAGGAGTGGTATTGCCGCCGGATGTGGTCTTACCCCCAAGGACGACATTACCCCCCGGTGTGGTGTTGCCGCCGGATGTGGTCTTACCCCCAAGGACAACACTACCTCCCGGTGTGGTATTACCTGCGGACGCGGTTTTACCTTCGGGAAACCTCGTTGCAGCCGCCTCTGGCCTCACGGTTGATAATATCGATACGGGTGGCCTGGATGCTGTGCTTGATGTACGTGGTACACGTGATCCGGTTATCCGCGAAGAGGCGGCCGTTGCCATCGACCAGATAAGAACGCAGCCAAGCAGAACACAAACCGCCTCTGTGAAGTCAACGGATGCCATCATTAAAAATGTCAGTGGAACCTTTGATCCGGTGCTGTGGAAAACCGTCGATCAGGCGACTCAGAATGGTTCATTGAAAGCGGTGGAAAAAATCGCCGTCGCCAATGCGGATAACCCGGTCAAGTTAGCTGAAACAATCGCCACTAAAGCGCCTAAGCTGGGCATCGATACAGCGACGGCGGAACGCTGGAATACGTTGGCGGGCAGTTTGAAATGAGTGTCTTTAATTTAATCCGTGTCAGTAAAAATGCTTTACCTTAAATCACAATGATCACGATGGTTACTGGTTAATTTAAGTACTTTGTTATCAGGAGAAGATAATGCGTAACCCGATACACCTACATACACTGGATCATTTGAACGTTAATGTTCCCGCAAAACGATTAAATCTTTTTGCGGGTCGTGCCATGAGTGAGGCGGCATTTGACCTCACGCAGAATTATGTTGCTGATCGTGTTTCGCCTTTGTTAGCCGGTGTCTGGCCAGGCATTCAGCAGGGACTGGAGGTTGAATTTTTAAGTAGACAGGCGCAGTTAGGTTCTGAAACTTCGCGTAATTTCACAGCGGGTCAACTCACTAAAATGGCATACGCGAGTCACAGCCCAGCCTATCCCGTTGATGAGCTTATGCCGGGTTTTAATCAGCTTAAAGCGCGTTACTTTAGCACGGATGATTCAATAGACGATGAACCCATTAGTGAAACAGAAGAAACAGACGTTGAAGCTTTATTTCGTATAAAAACCGGCACGGCAGTAACCGCCTCTGGCACAGTCGTAAAATTATTTAATCCGCTTGAAATGAAATGGTCGGATCTTCTGGCGCGATCTAACTATGCCAATAACACGACACTGTCAGGTTTGTTTATGCTCAGCCTGGGAACCGAAGTTATTCCCGTTGATTATGATGAATCCACCGCCTGCCGACGCTTTGAATTAGACCCTGTGCGGGATGCACGGTTTGAAACAGTTGCCTATTTACAGCTCCTGCCGGTGAAAAATTTTCTTTATGAGGGAACAGAGCTGTTAAAAAGAGATCGCCATAAAATTATCAATCGTTTTCTTAGTCAGCTCATTGTCGGTCCGCAAAAACCCGAACTTCCAATGACGTTTACAACACTTGGTTTGGTATCGGTCAACCGTCAAAAACCCCTGTGGTTTGAATCCCTGGGGTGCCGTTTTTTATCCCATCCGCAAAGTTTTTCGATGGCGCTACTGGCACATACCGAACAGGTGTTTAGTGAGATGGTTGAAGGCAGAAAAAATATTGTCAGGGAAAGTAAAAATACGTTTCAGGCATTGCCCACAGCGGGTTCTTTGCCCCGAAGTTTGCTGAGCAATGTTGCCAATATCGATGCGCCATTACCAAAATTTCGCATCGACTATCCAGGGTTAAGAGTGGATATGATGCCTATCCCCGCGAGTGGTGTTGCAGGTGTTTTACGCCGTGAGCTGAGTCGGGGTGTCGTTAAATTTAGCGCCGATTCTGAAGAGCGTTTACGTTTACTTATTGCGCTGCCCGATGCGCAGTACCAGCCAGACCTGCTTGATGTGCCGGTTTCAGATAAAGCCTTATCGGCGCAACTATATGACTATGGTATCCAGTCCTATGATGCCTGGTTTAACTGGTACTTGCAGCTGGAAAAATTATTTAGTCAAACGTATGATGCTGCCTATAACGCAGAGTTGGGGGATACCAAACTCAGTTCAGAAGAGTTGACAGAACTGGGACTTGCGGATTTAACAGAGGTTGAATTTAATGCACCGTTATTAGCGGCTACATTTTTTGACGAGTTGATTGCTAAACGTAAAGCCGCGTTAAAAATTAGAAATAATAATCTATTACCGCCACCGTATCGCGAAGGGGTTCCCGATAATGAAGACTATGATCTGTGGCTGGAAAATTCTGGTCCGAACCGAACTGAACCTAGTAACGATGAAAACCCCGGCTTAATCATCAAACGAGCTGAAATAGAAAAAGATATTACGTTACGCACAGAAGAGTTAGCTTCTTCGCGTGATTATGTGGAGAAAATAAATGATCTACTGTTATTGCAACGCCAACAACTGGATGTGCAAAGTGTTTCCTTTGCGACTTTTGCAGGCGGTGTGGCCGGTGATGGTAGCGGCTTACAACTGACGCGCTGGTTACCGTATGTCAATCTTAATACAGATCAGAATTTAGCGCAGATAAAAACATCAACAGCAGCATTAAAAATATCCGGTGCACCTGAAACCTTAGATGAACAAAAGCTGGCAGATGTAAAAGTTAATGCAGGTGCAAGATCTGCGACAGGTGCACAAGCTTCTATAGGTGGAAGTTCAGTGTCTATTGAAAGCTTACGCTCTGGGATCGATACTAATAGATATGTTGCGCAACCCAACTTCACATATAACATTGGTAGTAACTACAGTCCTGAAATACTCACAGATTTTAGGGTTGATAGTCGATTTAATAATGATTTTAATATCGGAACGAGCCCTTCAGTCCAATCGCCATATAAAAACCTGGCACAGCAAAGTGTCACTACCAGTCAGTATGAGTCTTTGAATGCATTACGTCAGAATGTAAGCAAGCTTGATCAGGTTCAACTAAAAACAACACCCTTGTCAGCAGGGTATTTTCAAACAGCCAATAAAAATTTTGGGGTGCTTGAACACGTTTCTGTACTGAATAAGGAATTAAATAATAGTCACAGTGCCGTTACAGAATTGCAAAAAGATATTGATGATATCGTGGAAGAAATTAATGCATTTATTTTGGCCTTACCTGACGATATAAAATCAAAATCTTCCATTCCTGTCCGACCGATCTTTTTTTCCCTGGCTCGTCGTGCACTCCCCTCGTTGACTGTTAGTGATGATCCTGATCGTTATAAGGCGCTGTTTGATACGGGTAAATCTCTGATTAAGGAAATCACTGAAGTTGAACGTTTGCGCATCGAATTAATCCGGTTACAAAAAGTTTTGCAAAAGTATATTTTGCAGAAAAAAGTAACCCTTAAGAAAGCTGATCGTGAAATTAGTGTTGCCAGAAAAGAACTCACACAACTGGATGCGCAACGCCGTGAAGCGCTGGAAGATTATACGGTGGCTCAAACTCTGCTTGTGGAGCACTGGCAAGCGGTAGAGGAAAAATTTCAACATCGCAATAAAGTGCTTAACGGCATGTTGGGGCTTTATTATGTCAAGGTACGGGAAACCGCTACCAGTATTGCTTTACCCAACGTTCACAGCCTTGGGTATGCCGAAGTGGGTGATCTGGTGCCCGGATGTCGTAGTGATGAGCCAGTTAACCTGCCGGATGAACTGGTATTTTTTATGGATGCGGTACTCGATATTTCCATGGAGCATTGGCAGGCCTTGTCAAAACACACTTGCCAGTTGCCTGGTCGCCTACGTTTACTGGATATGCTAGATCGACGTACACCCCGAATACAAAGCAAACAAAGTCAGTTATCGCGCAATATAAACAGCCGTATTCGGGGTTTTTCTGAATTGCGTCGACAGACGTTGTTTGTTTATCAGCGTTTTTCTACACGCAGATACACCAATGTGCGCAGTTTAAAATATTTGCAATATGAAGCCGCTAAGGTGTTGTCGCTGGAAGATCTGTTAAATAATTCTGCGGGTGGTCGTTTACGTAAGTATGCACAACAGCTAAGTAATAATTTACAGTTGGCCAGTTTTTGTTTGCTAGAAAAACTCAATGAGTTACCACCTTCTATTCGTCTGGTGTGGGGACAGTTGGCAGAGGATGATCAGTTACCGATTGACCATCCTGAGAAATGGCCGGAAATAGAAAAAGCCGAAGAGGCCGCGTTCAATTCTCTGCGCACAACACTGGAGCTGGTACGTTGGTTTAATCGACAACTCAGTTCACGGGCTAATGGCAAAGACGGCGGCGATAGTCGAACCGCACTGCGAAATTTAGTGCGAGCCTGTCTTATGTTGGCGGCAAGTGATGACCCGGGAGATATACTTGAAGGACAGCTACAGGTCTCTCCGGGAATTTTACAACTGGGAAGTGTGTTACGCCTGAGCCTAAATCAGGAAGCCGTGCCCGGCGCCACTTTGCAATTGCTGGATGAAAATAAAAAAGCCGTTGCGATGTTACGTCTGGATGATCAGGATAATGAGGGGGCCTCCGCCACTATTGTTAATTTATTTGCGGCGCATAGCGCTGTTAATACCCGCCAATACCGGGTGATAGGTCATAAGTATAAATAATGTCTAAACTCGCCGCCTTTGATGGAAGTGATGCGCTGATTATTAATCATGCCAGACTACGCGCACCTGCACAGTTGCAGGCACTGTGTCAGCAACAGTTACTCAATTTTGATGGGGTAACTCAAGCGAGTGGTGAGTATTTATTTTTACGTGAGATTAAGTTGAAAAATACGGCTAATCAAATTAGCCCTGATCTACAAAGTAATATCAATAAACAAAGTGAGCAGGCTGTTGAAGGTTATTCGCCCTCTGCTGAATATGCACAGGCAGTCAGTTTTCGCAGCCTCGGACAGTTATTGGCTCAGCTGAGTCAGAAAATTTTATATCAGCAAAAAGACACCTGGTATTTGCAAAGCTGGCAACATCTTTTCAGGCTACCCGTCACCCAGGCCCTCGCCCAGTTATGGGCAGACTATGCGACGGATTTAACCGATATGGTGCAGGTGCTTGCAGACAGGCATGAGCTGGAAAGTTTCTGGTTATCACTGAGTGAAAAACAGGCTGAAACAATTCTTCATGGTATTAGACGTTCATTAGGCTTCGGCAACTCTGCACTGGCTTCGGTGCACTTATCATCCGACGGTGTTGAGGCCTGCGCTGAAATGGTTACCACATTACATTTATCGACGGCAATGGTTTTACCCTGGAAAAATTTAGGTAAAACATTACAACCCCATGATCGACGCCTCCAACTTGCTGCGATTATTTGTTTGTTGCGCTGGCGTCCGGACGTATTGTTTGATGAACAGGCGGAAAAAAGTATCGCCACGGTTATCCAGAAAATTACAGGAGTAGAACGAACACAGCAGCGTGATGTTAATTTTGATGCGCGGCCCTTAAGTCAGTCACAGAAAAATATTTCTGAACAGATTCATGGGGAAAAGACTATCGGTGATAATCTGCAGGCTGTGAATCCACCGGCTAACGCATTTTTAGATAAACGCCCTTTGAAAAATAATCAGGCCGTTGATAATACTTTGAAGACTGTAGGTGAAAGTTCGCGCCTCAATGATTCGACTCCGGATGAATCTAACCTGGATAATTCGAGTCCGGATGATTCGCTGGGTAGCCGCTTTAAAGACCTAAGACAAAATACAAATCGGTCAGTCATTGTTAATCAAAATGAGACTGAAAGTTATGAAAAATCTGCGCCAGAAAATTTAAACAAAGCAACAAATATCAGTGAAACAACACCCGCACTCAAAAAAATAAATACTAAAAAAACCCTGCTGGATACCCGCCACCCATTGCCGACTCGCTCGAACCAACAAGCCGATAAAGGCGCTGACGATGTTGTCATTATTACGGATGATTGCGATACGTATTATCCCGATCGGGGTGCACCCTATTGTCAGCAGGGCGGTATTTTTTACCTGCTGAATTTCATGTCTCGCAACATTACCCAGGACTACTTTAAACAGAGCAAAGCCTTTGAATTGCTGCACGGACCCTGGGGCTGTTTATATCGACTGGCGGATCTATTAAACCGGCCGGCTGATACTGCACTGGAGCAATTTATTGCCTATCGTATGGGCCTGGATAATGTACTTGAGTTAGAAACCATTGCCGACTTACCCAATGCCCAACAATTTCAGCAGTATGCGCTAAAGTTATATGGGGCACCGGTGTGGAATCCACAATTACTGGGTATAGAGGCGCAGATTGAATACACATCCAGCCACCTCAATATTCATTACCCCCTGCACAAAGTCCAGCTTGAGGTTCGACGGGTGGGCCTGGATATCAACCCGGGCTGGCTGCCCTGGTTAGGACAGGTGGTTAATTTTCATTACCACTCGGCATTTAATATGGATGGAGACAACCCTTGAGTGTAAATTCTGCCAATATTAATTCACCCGATGGCCGCACATCCGATATTAGTTTGCAGGATCTGCTTTCCACCTGGGTTAGCTACGGGCTTGCTCTGTTTATTCGTCTAACTGAGATTGATAGTCCCGCATGTCAGCGATTATTAATCGCCCAAAAAAACTTACAGAAGAATGATCCATCCGCACAGGGTAATCCTGAATCGCAAGTGGGTGATCAGTGGCCTGATTTTTGTGGCTGGGTGCAGGAAGAGTTGCGTAATGACACCGGTCCGGTTAACCGTCTTTGTCAGCATTTTGAACTGGATTTGGCAGAGGTTTTTTTACTCGCATTACTGGGTGAAATTGAGCACAACCATCTTGTGACATTGGCAGTGGGTGAGTTGCAAACAGTAGATGACCAGACACGACCTTCAGTTAATCTAATAGTGGCTATCTGTGATACGCTTTTTGTCGAGCATAAGCTGGGGTCGACTCAACTGGCCGACAATGTGCTGTTTGAGTCGGGTATGATAAAGCTGCAAGGTGAAGGCCCCCTGATTAGCCAGCAGTTAATGCTTCAGCAAAGCTTCTGGCGGGCACTCTTCTCGGGCAAGCTTAACTGGCCTGGAATTAGAGAATTACCCACACAGGATTACCATCTGGTTTCTGCAAGTTCGGTGAATGATGTGCCACTGAGTGCGGGGGATATTCTCACTCATTATTTATTAAAAGGTGATGCTGATAATAACAGCCTCTACGCGGCTCAGTTGGCGGCTCAGTGGAAACGGCAGGGCATTTTAGTGGCACTGGAAAGCTGGCAACAGCAACCGACCTTACGTTTGGCATGTCAGTTAACCGGTTGTGTTCCAATCATTGAATTGCTCGAAGGTGAGCAGACAGTTATGCTACCCACAACCCATTATCAGGGCTCCGTTTTTTTGCTGGGAAGCAGTGAAAGCCATGTCATTGCAAAAAACCTGCTGGAGATGCAGTCACCGGAGTTGGAGCCTCAGCAACGGGAAAGTATCTGGCAACAGTTATTAGCACCACAGACCGCTCTGGCAAAAAGTTTTTGCCATGTCCATATAAATGGACCGCAAATACAACGTATTATTAAACAGGCACGACATCTGGCGGGTGAAGAAAATGCGCTGAGTGTGCAGCACCTGCGCCAGGCCTGGGGCATGATCAGTAGTGAGTCCCTGATTACCCTGTCACAAAGTGTTGAACGCAACGTCACTAAAAATGCGCTGGTTTTACCCACGGGTATTCACCATCAGCTGGATGATTTTATGCTGCGCTGCCAGCAACGAGAAGCGTTGTGGGAAGGGCTGGGTGTCACCGCTAGCGGCTCAACGAACTTTGGCGTGCGCGGCCTTTTTGTCGGTGAAAGCGGCACCGGCAAAACCCTCGCCGCCAGTTACCTGGCTACCCGGCTGGGGATGCCCCTGTATCGTGTCGATATTTCCGCCATTATGAATAAATATGTTGGCGAGTCAGAAAAAAACCTCAACCGACTTTTCAATTATGCCAGTCGTTATGATGTGATGTTGCTACTCGATGAAGCGGATGCGCTGTTTGGTCGACGCGGTGATCAGGACGACCCGGGGGCCCGCTTTGGCAATATGTTGACGAACTTTTTGCTGACCCGCATCGAAAGTTATTCGGGCATCGTAGTGCTGACCAGTAATAGTCGGGCGCGCATTGATCCGGCGTTTATCCGTCGCCTGGATTCTATTATTGAATTCCCCCGTCCCGAATTTGCTGAGCGCCTGGGAATCTGGCAAAGCCATCTGGGGTTGCGAAATCCCGGGGATGAAGTTTGTCGGCGCCTTGCCAGTTATTGTGAACTCCCTGGTGGGGCGATTCGAAATGCGGTGTTATTCGCCGCCGCTCGACAGCAAAAAATTACCGCATTAGATTTGCTGGATGGTTTGGCGGCGGAGTATCGCAAACTGGGAAAATCATTACCCGCCGAGTTGCAGCAGTGGCAGCAAATGGAAGTTGAGGGGGAACATGCATCAGGCTAATTTCAACTTCAGGTTTGTTTATGGTTTTATTAACTGGCAGAAAACCGCTGGCTTTTCATGGCCGGTTATTTCTTTAGTGGGTATTAATTAGGTATGGCTGCGCAATCACAGGCACAGGCTAAATCGGCGCATAAGTCCGAGGTGTCCCGCGCTCAGCCTGCGCAGAAAAAAGATGCAAAACGCCAGATAAATCCAAAAGGCTTACATCGAAAAGACACCAATGCCGCACCGGCTTATTTACAGGCCAAGTTAAATGTCAGTACTCCGGATGACCCCCACGAACGCGAAGCCGATCAGGTTGCCGATAATGTGTTGCGCATGCCGGCGCAACGTGCACAGGAAGGGGCGGATCGTCAGCTTGATCGAGCCAGCTTAAAACCCGGTATTACCCCACTGAACCGGGCAATTTCGCGGGTGATTTCCAGAGAGGGGGACTCGCAGGCCAGTCGAATGGAGGCTTCGGATACATCTGGGGCATCAAGATCTGAAGAAGCTTCCAGAACGATTTCCAGGGACTCACTCAAACCAGGTGAAATGGCAATCAATCGAGCCAGCTTAAAACCCGGTGAGGATGCTATTCAGCGTAAGGGTAAAGGCGATGCAGCTGAGGCTGACTCAGGAGGAGCGACGGATAAAGTTGAAAACCGCATTGATGCCAAACGGGGACAGGGTGAAAAATTACCTGATGGTGTTCGTGGTGATATGGAGTCCCGTTTTGGCCGTGATTTTTCAGCGGTTCGTATTCATGTGGATAAAGATGCAGCGGAGATGAGCCGTGAAATTGAGGCGAAGGCCTTTACGGTGGGCAACGATATCTTTTTTGGCAGCGGCAAATTCGATGCGAATTCCGATGAAGGACGCCGGTTACTGGCCCATGAGCTGACCCATGTGGCGCAACAGCAGTCATCCCAGAATGAGCAGGAAGACGGGCAGCAGGCATCACGATCAGAAAGTAAGGTTAATCGCTGGAGTTTAACTGGATGGCTGGCGGATAAGGCCTGGGGCATTCTTAAACGAGTCGCCCCAAGTGGGCTGTATAACCTGGTCAGGGAAGTTTACGATAAAGGTATTTTCGGTTATTTAAAAGAAAAGATAAGTGATGCGGTGAGCTATGTTTTTGATGGCTTAAAACAGGGAGCAGATGTTCTCACCAACTTCTTTGCCAGTTTCGGGCGTATGGCAAAAACCGCAAAAGATATTATTAAAGCCCTGATGGCAGGCAATTGTAAGCCGCTATTTGCAGCGGTAAAGGTGCTTAAAGATACAATCTCAGAAGCGGCCGGAGATGCCTGGGCAGCCATAAAAGACTTCTTTGCGCCCATCGGGGCTTTCTTCTCTGATTTATGGTCTTCATGGGGTGCCCCGGTTCTTGACTGGTTAAAGAAAACCGCCGGTAGTGTCTGGACATGGTTAAAAGATCTCGGCAAAACCATCTGGAACTGGACTAAACCCGTTCGTGATTATGCGGGCTCAGCCTGGAGCTGGTTAAAAGATAAACTGGGTTTCGGTGGTGGTGGAGGCGGCCAGGGAGATAGTGAAGGCGGCATTATGGGCTGGATTAAGGAGAAGACCCAGAGCGCATGGGCCGCGGTGAAAGAAGTGATGGACCCGGTGATTAAACCGGTGAAAAAATTTGCCGCCAAGATCGCGGACATTCTTCCCATTAAAGCCATTCTCAACCTGCGGGAAACGGTACAGGGCTGGCTGAATAATGCCGCCTCAATGGGGCAGGCCATGGGTGAGGATGGCTCCGGGGTAGCCGATCAGCAAATCAGCCTGCGTGAACAAATACTACCCGCAGTTATTAAAACCATGAAGTCAGTGCGTGACAGTCTTAGCTCAACCGGCTTATGGATTGGCGAAAAAATTGGTGGCCTGGTAAGTGACTTCACCGGCTTTATGAAAAACCTCAGAGACAACACCTTGCTTAAGGGGCTGGCCTATTTGCTTGGCTGGGTAGAAACCGGTATCGCCAGCCTGGGTAACTGGGCGAAGGATACGGTACAGAGTTTGTTGAACTGGTTGGGTGATGGGCTGGTAAAACTGGCGGAATTTATCGAGCCGGTACTCAACGCCCTGAAACAGGTCGCAGACACTATATTGAATCTACTTGGCAAGTTGCCCGACCTGATTCTTGGGCCAATTTGGCGGGCCATTCCCAAATGTATTCGGGACCCTTTAAAAGATTTTGTGCTCAATCAGATACTGGCGCGCATTCCTTTCTTTAAGCAACTGATCGCCGTTAAAGATGCCTGGGAACAAATCAAGGCCACCGGCCTGTTAATTCTTAAGCAGGTGTTTGTCGACGGTGACCTGTTTGGTGCTCTATGGACTTTATTCAAAGCCATATTGCGAATATTTAAACTGCCGGTGCAACTGGTTACAAATATTATTGTAAAAGCCGCACAGTCTCTTGGTGCAATCATAGCCGCACCGCTCGATTTTCTGATGAATATATTGCGCGCCATGGCACTGGGCTTCAAAAACTTTTTCGGCAATATACTTACCCACTTACTCACGGGGGCAATGCAGTGGTTATTTGGTGCCGTCACCAAAGCCGGCTTAACACCACCCACAGAGTTTACCGCCAAGGCTATTTTCACCTTTGTACTGGATGTGCTGGGTTTGTCCATGGAACTGGTCTGGAAAAAACTGGCGGAGAAAATTGGGCAGGATAAGGTCGATAAATTTAAGGAAAAACTTGAATATGCCACTGGTGCACTGGAATGGATAAAGGTGGCGGTGACCGAAGGCCCCGCCTCCATGTGGGAAAAACTCACCGAAAAACTCAGTGAACTGTGGAATATGTTACTCAACGGCGTGGTGGAATGGATAAATACCCGCATCATTGCCTGGGCGAGTCGCTGGTTATTAAGCCTGCTGGATGTCACCGGCATCATGCCGATAATTAATGCCACTATTGCCATTTACAAAGCCATTCAGTCCTTCATGGAACACCTGCGTGCCATGCTTGAAATTGTAAATACCGTACTCAATGGTGTTGCGGATTTAGCCGCGGGTGCCATCGAGTCTGCGGCTAAATTCCTTGAAGATGCGCTGGTTGCGGCCATTCCTATCGTTATCGGTTTTCTCGCGAATCAGGCGGGCTTTGGAAATATTGCAGAAAAAATAGCAGAAATTCTCTGCAAAATTCGCTTAAAGGTTGAAGAGGCTGTGGGCTGGCTGGTGGGCAAAGTGGTTGATACGGTTAAGGCCTTTGTGGACAGGGTAACCGCGGGTGTTAAGGCCGGGGTTCAGGCCATTAAAGAATGGTGGAAGGCGCGCAAAAAATTCAATACCAAAGATGGTGGAGATCATCATCTGTATTTTAGCGGATCGAGAAGTGCGGCAAAATTGATGGTGGCCAGTGATAACCCGCATACCATTGAAAGTGTCGCAAAAAATAAAATCTGGAATGGGGTAGAAATATTTGAAGCGGATAGCGGCTTAATTAATGCACAACTCAGTAAAGCCAATAAGGCTCAAGCAGAACTGGATGCAGATTCTTCGAATAATCAGGCTCAGACAGATCTAGATAGTGCACTGCAAGTAATTTCTAATGTACTTGAAAAATATACTTTGTCATCTGAGCCAACTGAAGAGATCCATTATCCGTCTGGTGAGAATGGTGATCCGGTACTCATTAACTGGTATAAGGTGGCAGCAGATTATACGGACTTAACGATTAACAATACGACATATGGTTTTGGTGGCGGAGCGAATCAGGCAAATATTTGTGGTGAAAGTCTTGGGGTGAATTTAGATAACTTAAAAACAGTTGGCAGTGAGTGGCCAAAAGGGACTAGTAATGTAAGAGCTCAAGCAAACAGTTTGAGAGGTTGCCTGCAGAGAAATGGAGCCAGCGTTAAAAATATTGATGAGGATGCAGAAGACCTTAGTATTGGTACACCTGATAATCCTGACAACTATCAAATTGATCATGTTCGAGATTTGAATCTCGGGGGGCCAGATAAAGAAACTAATATCTGGCCATTGAGATCCAGTAAAAATGCAGGTGCTAATACAACTCAATATCAGTGGGTAAAGCATAAGGGGGTCGCAAAAAAAGTAGGCGATTTGCCTGTTGGTACTCGCATAAAAGTGGATGATGTAAAGACGACAGGTGATGATCACAATACAACACAGGCTACACCTTATTGTGGTAAAGATAATGCGGACTGTAATGTTTCTGGTGAAGCCGTGCCTATTGTCTGGTATAAATCTGCCAATGAATACGCCACAATTACGCTTAAAACAGCTAAAAAAGGTAAGCCGGGTGAGTTTGAAACAAGGGCATACTCGATAGGTCAGAAAATGGATCTCACGGGTGTAAAAAAAGTGTTACAACCCCTACAAACTCATAATAATTACCGTAATCCTCTTGGGTTATCATGGTCAATTAGCAAGTCGGATAGCAGGCATATATCCGGTTTAGTCAGTCAGAATTTACGAAATTATTATAAAAATTATAAAGCCCAGGAAGGTAATCGTAGAGCTCAGGTAAATGATAGTGATGGTACAGAACTAACGCCAAGAGACTTACAAAAAGAGACCCAGGTTGATCATGTCTTTGATCTCAGTATGGGGGGACTCGATCAGAGAGATAATCTGTGGCCAATCCGGGGAGATAGAAATAATTATGCTGCAAAAAATGGAACCCAGTTTGTAGCGTATGTAAAAAACCAGAAAAAAACAATTAGTGCCGCGTCAAGTATACCTAATGAATTCAAAGTTAAAGTTGTAAAAATTGGTGGCGCAACGACACAGAAAAATCCAGCTGCCTATAATGAATTAAAGCAGAAGGCGAAAGCTGATTCACAGTCCTGAGTAGAGTGTTTTAAAATATATCCGGGCTGATTAATGAAGATAATTTATCAATACTTTTTAAATATCCATCAGGTATTAGAAGTGTAAATAACTCGCCTGACAACTTCAGAGTATTTGCATTTGATGAAATTTTAATTCAATGTTTGCTTGAGTGTATGGCCTGTTTGGCTTTTCTGTTTTATCTCAATTTAAGTGTTATATCAGGTTTGTTTTATAATTCGAGGTTTAGAATAGTGGCATTAACTTAAGGGCGCATTGTTCTCCATTCCGAATTTAGTCAATATCAAGGTGCGGGTGTGTAGCTATTTGCCCGCTGGAAATATATTGTACTGTTATTTGTTGATGTTTCAGCTACTAATGCAAGGCGTTCATTATCAGATGAAAATTGCAGGCCATTTGGCCTGACACCATTATCCAAACCGCTAATATCACCTAACACATTTAAGTTGTTCTTATCATAAACAATAACGTCAGGACTAAATATCCTACCGACATACACATTACCCGTATTTGCATTTATACCGATTGTATTTCCTCTGGTAAGAGATTGGGAGGTCACGATATCTGCCGAATTTGCAGCAGTAGTTGGTATTTTCTTAATACCACTACTCAGTAAATAGGTGTTTTCATCATTCTGATCAATTTTAATACCTAAAACTTCTATTAAACTTGAAGAACCAATTGATACTCTATTTATCGAGTGTAGTTTGTTAGCTGTTATAGAATAATTAAGTTCATGCCTGGTTAATGGATAACTATACAAAGAAGTAGACGTGCAGCATTCTATTAGATAAAGAACATCAGCATTATTATTGACAGCCATTTTTACATCTGTTGCAGAGGGTAGGTTAGAAAACGTGTTGGGTGCTGGTACAGGATGAACGTTTCCAATTAACGCTCCGTTATCCAGGCTGAAGACGTCGCCATCTGACATGGCTATAAATTTGTTTCCATCCAGGTTTAAATATTCCATGCCTAAACGATAAATAGAAAATTCACCGATTTCAGCAGAAGGTAGTTTATTGATAAGGTCATATTCAACAACTGTCGACGTTGAAGTATTACCCGTTCGAAACAGGTATAAGTGCTCGCCACTGTCACTAATTTCGATTTCGGTTATTATTTCATCTGCAGCCACAGCATTAGTAATAGTTTCAACCAATGCACCTGTATAAAAATTATATACGTAAATTTTTTCTGATCTGTCAGTGATGTATAAATAGGGCCGTATTGGATCTACTACAGACTTGAGATTATTTGAAGTAGCAGTAAAGTTAGTGGATGTTTGAAATGGCATCGAAGTCTTCTCAACATAGAAGCCGACCTTTACCGTAATAGGCTCTGCATTATTAAACAAGCTACTGACAGTGATGTCCGCATAATACATGCCGTTTGCTAAATCTGTAGGATCTGCGCTAATGCGCATTTCAGTTGGTGATAACCTGATTGCAGTTAACCAGGGTGCAGATTCCGCAACCTGCCAGTTTATTAATTCGTTTGCACTGGTATCTACAGTAATTATCTGTTCGGTTAAATTAGAAATTGAAGTAGACGATAAGGCGACGCCTTCTTTAGAGGTGCTTAAAATCAGGGGGTCGATATATAAATTTACATCTACGGTTACACTGTCGTCAGAGTTCGCATCATTTAACTGAATAGAGCCGGTATGGTGCCCGGAAGTTAAATTAGCAATTTCGAAATCAACACCAAGGTTTGCGCTTCCTACTCCACTAGAGGTTGCCAATTTAATCCAGCTGTCAACTGTAGATGCTTCCCATTGAATCGCCTGATTTTGAATATCTATACCTACATTACCATAGTTAACATAGGGTCTACCTTTGTTATAGGCATTAATAACTTTTGAATCAACCTTAATAGAATCGATTATATTCAATGTAATGGGTAGGTAAGCATAAACTACATTTTTTTCAGTACTGCTACCGGGTGAGCCAATTACAATGCTTTCAAGATCAAATGTTTTAAACCTTAACGTGCCTGTGTATGTACCTAGCCACATACCTGTAGGGTTGATCGTTATATCAACTATAGTGCCATTGCGATCTTGTTGTATAACTTCATATGTCACTGAATCCGTAGGAAAATCAAAACCAGGCCCACCCGCGCCAGAAACAAATACAACATCATCAGGTGAATAAGCTTTAATTCGGTACGTTTTTGATTGTGTACTACTAGTTCTTGCAGAAAATGAAACTTCAGTTGTATCAATCTGAATATTTGCTTTTCCACCATCATCACTAGTTGAACATGCTGTGAGTAATATAAAAAATTGTAATATTGAAATTCTAATGAAAATTAAAACGGCCTTACTCCCTAAAACACCCATAAAATCCTCTAAGTCTCTCTACTAAATTATAAAATTGATCAAATACTAATCAATCGCTTGATAATAACGACTAAAACTTAACATCTATGTCATATTTGTTGCAATTATTTTTACAAAAAATATTAATAGCAAAACAGTGATTGAGCTGTTGGAATTAGTAATAAGGGTATCGTAGATTATGAACGCTACGTGGATTTGTTGACCATTCTGCGCGCAATCTGGCTTGTTTAAAATTGGGTATTGAATACCTAAAGTAAAGAAGAGCTTTTTATTTTATCAAATGCGCTTTACTACATAGCTGTCTTAATACTGAAATGAAACATCCAATAGATCATTCGGCACTAGATTGAATAAGCCTGAGATTCAGAATAAATAATAAAATTCTATCTAAGTCATTGTTTTCATTGTTTTCTTATGGGTGGTTTTCCCTTCGTTCTTTTATGCCTTTTTTAGTTAAAGCGCATGTCCGGCAAGTATCAATCAGCAGTTTAAACTGATGTATCACTTTGTATCAGGTGAAGTGCATATAATTTAAGCACTTAATATTTTATTCGTTGGTGCGTACAGAGTGTGGAGTAGTTATAAGTTTCAATATTTAATTAGCAATAAAATAGCGCTGTATTGTTTAGAATTTTTTGTCTAGAAAGTATCAATTTTAGAAAATCTTACTTATTTAGGTGGGTTTGTTTTAATTTGTCTTTGGAGTATATAATGAAAATAAAATATTTAGTCCCATTGATTCCTGCAACACTGTTTTTTTCTTCGACGGCTTTTTCGCAGGGCACATACCTTACGGCCTGGAGTGATTTATATCCGGGATCAACATCTGATGATGCTGGAAGTTGTCAGCTCTGCCATGCAAACAGTACACAAAATCTAAACTCATATGGCGCCGCTATATGCTCTTCTAATGCGGGAAGTATTTCTAATCGAATTTTAGATGTCGAAGGGCTCGATTCTGATGCTGACCCAACAAACTCTGACAATATCACTGAAATTAACGCAAACACGCAACCTGGAACGACACCGGGTGGTTCCAACCCGATTTTCTCACGAAATAATTGCATCGCAACAGGTACGTTTGAATTTCCTCCAGGCTTTATCAGTGGTCCTTTAGATCCTGTAGTGGTCAACCAACCGCCAGTCGCTGACGTTAATGGTCCATACACAGGCACCGTTAATGTGTCGCTTACTTTCGATGGAACAGCGTCCACTGATGCTGACGGAACTATCGTTGCATATAACTGGGAATTTGGTGATGGTACAACGGGTAGCAGTGCAACACCTACACACACCTATCTAACCAGTGGAACATATACTGTTTCACTTACTGTGACGGATGATTTCGGGGACACAGGAACGGCAACGACGACCGCTGAAATCGGCCTGGGTAATTTGCCACCTATCGCGAATCCAAATGGCCCCTATAATGGGGAGGTTGGTACGGCAGTGGTATTTAATGGCACCCAGTCCAGTGACCCGGATGGTAGCATTATCTCCTACAGCTGGGATTTTGGTGATGGCACGAGTGGAACCGGTGCTACACCATCCCATACTTATGCCTCGGCAAATATTTATAACGTGATACTGACCGTTATGGATGATGCAGGTGCCACCGACTCACTGGGTACGACGGCAACTATTACGGCTGTACCCGTTAACCTGCCACCGGTAGCAGATGCCAATGGCCCGTATAGCGGAACTACCGCAGAGCCTGTGGTATTTGATGGTAGCGCTTCGAGTGATCCTGATGGAAGCATCGTTTCTTATAGTTGGGACTTTGGTGACGGCAATACTGGAACCGGTGTAATGCCATCACACACCTATGCAACTAGTGGAAACTTCACTGTCAGTTTAACCGTGACCGATGACCAGGGGGCAACAGGCTTAGCCACGTCAACAGCCTCTATTGGCGTAGTTGATCTACCTCCGGTAGCTGACCCTAATGGTCCGTATGCCGGTACTGTCGGTGTTTCGGTTGTCTTTGATGGCAGTGCGTCAACAGATCCAGACGGAACGATTGTTGCGTATGACTGGGACTTTGGAGACGGCAACACGGCGACAGGTGTAAACCCTGCTCATACCTATATGACCGCTGGAAACTTTAACGTGACACTGGTGGTGACCGATGATGCGGGTAACTCCGGTTCAGCCACTACGAGTGCAACAATCGGAATGGGTAATCAGGCTCCAACAGCCGACGCTAATGGTCCCTATAATGGAACGGTTGGGGTTGCCGTGATGTTTGATGGATCTGCCTCATTTGATCCAGACGGAACGATTACAACCTACAGCTGGGACTTTGGTGATGGGGCAACCGCCAGTGGTGTAAACCCAAGCCACAGCTATACGGCTGCTGGAATGTATAATGTCACCCTGATCGTCACCGATGATGCGGGTACGACTGACTCGATCGCTACAACGGCAAATATCACAGTTGTCGGAGGCGGCAATGGTGATGACGACGATGATGAGCACCATGACGACGATGAGCATCATGACGATGATGAGTACCATGACGACGATGAGCACCATGACGATGATGAGCACGATGAGCATGATAGCGATAAAAGTGATTATGATGAGGATAAACATAAGATGCTCATGATGAAAATAGAGATGATCATGAGCAGGATAAAAGCGATCATGGCAGCGATAATAGTGAAAAAGGATATGGATGTTATTTAGTAACAGTCACATTTAATTTATGATTTATCGTATAGTTAGGGGGAGGGGTAACCCTCCCTCTTTTTTTATTTTTTAATAACGTTTAATAGAGAATATAAATAGATGTCCTCAGGCTAACCGGCCTGGCCAACGAATCTTCCCGTTAAAAAGCCTGTTAAACTCAAAATACAGGTGAACTATTTACAGCGCGTAATTTCTTAACGCATTAAATATAGACTTAATCTCTTTCCCTTGGTAAAAAAACAGGCTTACTCTAATCCAGACTTTGTTTTATGGGTTAATTAAAAAGGCTGTCATGTGCAAAATATTGCGAATGTATTTTACACAGGGTGATTAAACAGGGAATAAAAGCAATATCTATATTGTTAATACAGCTAGAAGCCGGATATTAATAAATGCTAACCAGAAAAGACAGACAACGATTTGAAAAAATAACCCTGCCCCATCTTGGTGCCGCATATAACCTTGCCCTTTGGCTAGTGCGAGATGCGTCCGAAGCGGAAGATATTGTACAAATAGCCTATATGCGTGCGTTTGAAGCGTTTGGGAGTTTTACAGGCACTCATTCAGCGGCCTGGATAATGACCATCGTTCGTAACACCGCATTTAATTTACTGAATAAACAAAAACGTAATAGTAATCTGGTTAGCTTTGATGAAGCGTCCCATGTTCATGATCAAAAATATAAAAACACCTATGACTTAACACCAGAAGAGATGGTTAACCTGCTTTCAAGTAATGTGCAGGTAACTGAGCTCATTGATCGTTTACCCATTGATTATAGAGAAGCGGTGTTTCTACGCGAAATAGAAGGTTACTCATACAAGGAAATTTCAGAAATTACCCAGGTGCCCAAAGGCACTGTCATGTCGCGATTGTCGCGAGCGCGTGGACTCTTACAAAAATTTGCACTCGAGCAATATAAACAGGAACAAGTGCATGGACTGTGAACAAATACAAACCAATATTGAATCTTATCTGGATGGTGAACTCACTTTATCCGATCGACGTGAATTTGAATGTCATGTGTCCGAGTGTAAAGACTGTTCCCATAAACTGGAGAGTCTGCGATCAATTCAGAAGATGATCCGCAATACAGGTTATAGCGATACGCCTTCCACCTTGAAGCAGAACATTCAAAATCAGTTAAGAAATTATACGGGCGAAGAAGCCAATAATGCTGCCTGGCTTCGTTGGCTCGGATTCGGTGGTGGCGCCTTTGCGACGGGTTCATTTGTAACCTGGATGGTGATGAGCTTTTTATTCGTCGCACCATTACCAATAACTCTAACGGATGAAATTATCTCTTCCCATGTTCATTCATTAATGGTTGATCATATGACGGATGTAAAATCCAGTGATCAGCATACTGTCAAACCCTGGTTTAATGGTCGGGTTGATTATGCACCACCGGTAAAAAATATTGAAAAATCCGGTTTTGAACTACTCGGTGGACGACTCGATTATATACAGGGAAAAGCAACCGCCGCGATCGTCCATAAACGCAGGGCACATATTATCAACACCTTTATTTCAAAAAATAATGATCGTGACATTAATACTGAACCTGAACTGATTCAGCGGCAGGGTTATAACATCTTCTTCTGGAAAAATAATGCTCTGGATTATTGGGTTATTTCAGATTTAAATAAAAAAGAACTATCAGAGTTCACATTTCTCATATCAAAACCCTAGTACAATTTAAAAATATACAAAAAAATCGGCTTAAAATATTTTTCTTGTATATGGAATTTTTTATATTATTTGTTTGTTAAATAACTGTAGCCTTCACCATAATGGCATAAGGCGTAATTGATAATAGAGGAGATATTCAATGGATCGACGATCATTCATTCGTATAGGCATGGCAGGCGCGGCAACAGGCATTATTGCCCCCAAGATTGTTCTGGCCGGCTCATTAAATAATAAAATCAGTAGTAATGATATGGCGGGAGGACTTTACTACACGAAAGATTCCCCAGGCCGCTGGAAGAAAAAAGCAGGTTCACATTCGCCCATCCTGGAAAAAACAGATTCGGGTATTCAAGTAGTTACCGGGCACCCTATGAAGCCTAATGATCACTGGATTGTAAAACATATTTTACTCGATAAAGATTTTAATTTTATTGATGAAAAGTTTTTTAATCCAGCAAAGGAAAACACAGCCATTTCCAACTTTGACTTAAAGGGTCAAACCGATGTTGTGTATGCGCTAAGTGTCTGTAACAAACATGATTCCTGGTTAACGGCTCTGGAAGTGTAAACCACTAAAAGGGGAATACCTGTATTCCCCTTTTAGATCGATACATAAAGGCAGCCAACAGCGAAGTGTAAATTTTCATTATTAATTCTCAAATGGACTGATAAAATTGTACTCCCCCCATTCATTGAAAATTAAACGAATATTGTGTAAAGTGCAGGACTATAAATCAAAATAATATTTACACAGGGACGCTTTAATTGAACACCAGACTTCACCGCATTTTTTATACCTCACTACTTTCATTTTGTTTACAACCGGCTTTTGCAGAAATTCCCCCTATTGAACGAGAGGCTTTATTAGCGCTTTATAACAATACCTCGGGTAGCCAATGGCATAATAATAGTGGTTGGCAAGCGGCCACAGCAGATACCTGCAGCTGGTATGGGGTGAGCTGTGATGTTAACCAGAGTTTTGTAACCGAACTACAACTCGATGCCAATAATCTTAAAGGCCCTCTGCCTGAATCACTGGTTAATTTAAGCCAGCTTAGTCGCATAAGTATTAACTATAATGGGGTTTATAGTGACAGCCAGAGTGTGAATGATTTTGTTCAAGGCAACAGTGAGCTTAATTATCAAAACAGTCAAACGCTCGATGCCAGTGGCGCTCGTTTTGATATGGTCAGCAACAATAGCTTACAACTGAGTTGGGACATGGCGAGCTACCTTGATAATGATGGAGGTTACCGCATTTATCTGGCCGAGCAAATCGACAGTGAAAGTGGCTCGGTCACCACTGAGTTTGTTAAGCAGGGCGAGGACATTGTGGGTAAAGCGAACACCACAACCACATTGACGGAACTGCAAGCTTGCCGACAGTATTTTGTAAAAATTATTTCCTACACCGATGCCCATTCCGCCAACAGCCATGCAATTGAAAGCGATGGTCTTAATGCGCAAGTTATGGGCACGATTACCGGTTTCGATAAAAGCTGCAAGATTATCGGTAGCCCTTATAACGATACCTTTAGTATTGATCAAAATATAAGCGATGCGCCAATCGCTATTATTGAAGTGGCTGCCAGTGGTGAGCGTAATTATCAATTAAGTGGAAGCCAGGTATCTAATATTGATGGCGGTGCGGGTGATGATTCACTCACGATACTGGGTGAACAGGATAATACCTGGATCGTTACGGGTAACAACTCGGGTGATGTGAATGGGAATTTCTTTAGTAGTATTGAAAGCCTGATTGGTGGTTCAGGTTTAGATACATTTAATGTCACTGATGGTTTTTCAGGATCAATAGATGGCGGTGCGGGAGATGATTCACTCACGATACTGGGTGAACAGGATAATACCTGGACCGTTACGGGTAACAATTCGGGTGATGTGAATGGGAATTTGTTTAGTAGTATTGAAAGTCTGATTGGTGGTTCTGGTGCAGATACATTTAATATAACGGGTGATATTTTAGGATCAATAGATGGTGGTGTTGGAGTTGGAGTTGATACTATATCAATAGATTCAAGCGAATTAGCTTCTAACTGGGATATCCTCTCATCATGCGATTCAACAAATAACGTCACTCTGTCCAGCACTGATTACACCGCTGTCTCAAACAATTGCACTACCTCGGCTGGGATTATTTCTGCTGGAGAAGGGGGGATTCTCCTTTCCGGCACTTTAAATCCAGAACTCGTCTCATTAGTGGGAGAAATCACACCGCTTTCACAGGAAGACATACTCCAGCTGGATGGTCTTGAAATTCCCACCGATGATGGAAATACCTGCACCTTTTCTCAGGGCCGATGCATCGCCGAAGATGGTTCGGTTTATGTGCTTAGTGATGATGGCAGTAAACTGGTTAAAGAAAACGCAGCTAGCGGTTCACTGGGTTTTCTGAGCCTGTTTTTATGCCTGATATGTGCAGGTTTTCGGTTTAAGAAAAGAGCAATATAGAATAGGGCGCCTGAGCCGGGATGGTTCAGCGAAATCGAAAAATTACCGTTAAAAATTCTCCAAAATTAAAAACCTGTTGATCGTGTTATGCATGGGGAAATATTCTGTTTTAATGGTTTTTACACATTTTATTCTAGCGTCTATGCACACAATCCATCCGTAACTGCACACTAGTAACAGCTTACTAGCCTGGCCCTCAAAACAATCATGAATAATCTACTCATGAAATTCGCTCCATCATCTAATCATTAAAAAAACATCATATTTACTCAATTTTTTTAAGCCGCCTTTGGGCTAATTTGTTAATCGTTGGCAGTAGGGCTTAGACCACTGTTACATAACGAATGGCAATGCGAGCCTGTATACCAGCTCAGTCATATAAATATGAGGCAGTATTTTCATTCAATTAAAACCATGAATGTTAATTGAGGAAAGATTATGAAAAATTTATTAAAAATGACGGTTATAACTTTAGGTGTGATTTTGGCTGCACCTGTACATGCAGTGGGTGATTTCTGTGCGTACAATTCGGCTATAAAAACCCAGTTTAAGCAGCTTGATAGCAATGGTGATGGTTATATCAATAAAGCTGAGGTAAACGCCCAGCCAGAGCTGGTTAAAGATATGCATGTTTATGGTGGTGATAATTTTGCCATGGGGGATATTGATGAAGATGGCGCTTTAAGCTGGAATGAGTTTTTAGCCTATGAGGAAATAATATCCGCTGAGTAGTCTTCGGTCGATTAAACTATCTACACCGGTAGCTTGCGTTGTTGCCGGTGTTTTTTTTGAGCTGATTTCTGTAATGTGGTTTTAGTATTTCAGGCGATTTACCGAATCCTTTTATTAGCACAATATCGAGTGTGTATGCGATAATTTTAAATTGCGGTTAATGAAGTCTTTTTTTTAGTATTATTTTAAAGAGATGATGTTTTTATGATGGAAATAATTGCAATAAAAATCAATTACTTAGGAAAGAGGCAAAAAACTTTGTATTTAACAATATGAGTGGAAGAAACCTTAAACCACAGTTTAAACTGGGTGCATGGCATGTCGATACTCTTTCTAATCGCCTGTGCAAAGATAATACTGAAATTAAATTAGAAAGCAGGGTGATAGCGGTGCTGAATTATCTGGCACAACATCAAAATGAACTGGTGAGCCGTGAAGCGCTGGAGCAGGCCATTTGGGGGGATACCGTCGTGGGTTATGATGCGCTCACCCGTTGTATTGCTCAACTGCGTAAATCGCTAAATGACGACCGCAGTAATCCGCGTTATATAGAAACTATTTCCAAGAAAGGCTATCGTCTAGTCGCAGAGGTGTCCAATATTGATCCCCCTGAAGCCGCATCTGACTCCGGTGAATCCAGCACACTGAAATCACGAGCAGTGAAGCACTCTTATAATGCTCAAGCGCTCGGTATTACAGCATTGTTAGTGTTACTAAGCCTGGTATATAACTATTCGTTCGAGCAGGCAGAAACAGTCGATTTACCTGAGCTCGTCACTCAACAACTGGCGCAGCCCTCTATTGTGGTATTGCCCTTTAAAAATCTTAATAATAACCCTGATCAACGTTATTTTAGTGATGGTGTCACCGCGGATATAACTACGGCTTTATCAAAGTTGTCGGGCCTGCTAGTGATTTCAGAATCATCCGCTAGAGGTCTTTCGCGTGTTGATAACTTAAAAGATACTGCAAGTTCAGTCGGTGCGCGTTATGTCTTAGAAGGTAGCGTAAGGCGTATAAATAATAGAATACGCGTTAATGTAAATTTAATAGACAGTCGTCGTGATATCTATTTGTGGTCAGAGAAATATGACCGCGAATTGAGTTCAGTATTTGACGTGCAGGATGATATCACGGTCAATATAATTCAGGCACTGTCGATTAAATTAACCGAAGAGGAGAAAAGACGAACCGCACACCGCTATACGGTGAGCATATTGGCCTACGATGATTTTTTACGTGGGCAGGCCAATTATGCACATCATAGTCAGGAAAAAAACCTCCTGGCAAGGCACTATTTTCAACAGGCGATAGAGCGAGACAGTGGCTTTGCTCGGGCCTATAGTGCCATGGCACTTACCTATGTTGCGCAACATCGCTATGCCTGGGGCGAGCAGATGAGCCAGCAGCTGGATGAGGCGCTAAGGTTAGCGAACAAAGGAAAATCACTGGATGAGGAACTACCCCAGGCCTATTGGGTGCTAGGTTATGTACATCTTTTTCGTCGCGAGTTTGAGCAGGCTGAGCAGGCTGCGGGGCAGGCCATTAAGCTTGATCCTAATTATGCGGACAGCTACCTGACCATTGCGGTGTGTAAAATACATGCGGGTGACTCGAAAGCGGCGGTTGACTATGCTCGAAAATCTATATTGATTAATCCGATCTATCCTGCGGCTTATGCTTCTATTTTAGGGCAGGCGTATTTCTTTAATGGAAACTATGAACTGGCGGTGACGAATTTACAGGATGCAATTGATCGTAATATTAACCTGCTATCAGCTCATGTTTTTCTCATTGCTTCACTGAGTAAATTAAACCAGATGGAAGAGGCCGAATGGGCGGCGGAAAAATTTAAAATAATTGATACGGATTTTTCGATTGAAAAAATTGATAAAATGTTAGCCATAGGTGAAGCCAAAGGTTTAGATGATTTAAAGCAACAGTTACAGCGGGTGGGGTTTTAAAAAATAATTATATTTTACTGATAGCTATAAATAGTATCGGGATTGTCATTATTGCAAAGCGCACCCTGTAGCGGTTTACATTTTTGAGTGAACGAAAAAGTAGCATTCCCCAGGGCTAACGCCATTGCAAAAAACGCGGATTCTTGCATCAGTTACATCATTACGGGCCAGAATACGGGCCAGAATATGGGGCTGAACATGGACCTGATCAGTAATAAAAAATTAATCAGGGTGCTTCTCTCTTATCAACAATAGTTCGTCCAGATTATCCAGTAATATTGTCACTAAGGCAGGGTCAAAATGTTTACCACTTTCCGCCTTTATTAAATCGAGTACCTGTTCCATACTCCAGGGGTCTTTATAGCAACGCTTGCTCCCAAGTGCATCAAACACATCAGCAAGCGCGGTTATCCTTGCGAACTGGTGGATGTCTTCACCTTTCAAGCCCCGCGGGTAACCTGAGCCATCCCACTTTTCATGATGTTGTCCTGCTATAATGGCCGCGGCTACGCAGATCTTGCGATTCGATCTATTTAACAATCCCTCACCAAGTTCAGCGTGACTTTGCATAGTGACCCATTCATTCTCGTCAAGCTTACCAGGTTTTTTGAGTACGTCGTCCGGGATTCCGATTTTTCCAAAATCATGTAAGGGCGAAGCAAGCAGTATCAACTTTACTTCCTCATCAGGCAGCCCCGCCTTTAATGCCAGTAATGAAGAGTATTCAGCTACACGACGAACGTGACTTCCTGTCTCTTTTGAGCGCGTTTCTACAGCCTCACCGAGCATATATAAAATTTCACGTTGGGTGTCTTCAACTTCTTGCTGTAAAAGCAAATTTTTATACGCCACTCCTAAATTATTACAGAAAAGTTCTAATAAATGAAAATCATCCTTAGACAGTTCTCCCTGACTCGAAAAAATTAAAACATCATCCCGGCTTTCATCGGGACGGAAGTAAATACCGTGGGTATTGTTTATAGATGTAATGACCTTGTCTTCGAGTGATTTGCTTAATAAATCCAGTATGTCGCTATCAAGTTTGTCAAACGGGTCTTCCCCCGTTAGGTCTGTATATTTCCCGGTGCCCGCTAAAATACGTGCATCCTTGGCATTACCTTCTATTGCGACACTATCAAAATTTACATACACAGTGTCTTTATCAAGATACAGTACTGCTACAAGCTGATCCAGAATACCCTCAATTAGCTCAGATAGTTTCCTTAATTTGTAAATTTCAGTAGAGGCTTTTATCACTCTCTCTAAACCTTTTCTGTTAGCTTCAAGTGCTTGCAGATCACGGTAAGATCTTATGCTGGTATACACGACCGAATAGAGTTTTTGCGAGGTGAGTTCTGTTTTTTCCTTATAGTCATTAATGTCGTATTTTTTAATTACGTTTCTTTCCGGTGCCTGTCCAGGTTGACCGGTTCTTAAAACGAGTCTGATTATATTGTTTTTTAATTCATTTCTAATCTTATCAACCAGATCCAGACCTGCATGTTCGGTTTCCATCACTACATCAACTAATGCCATAGCAATTTCATTTTTCTCAGATAAAACTTTCAAGGCTTCTTCTGCGCTATAGGCATGTAAGAAGTTAATGTCTCTTCCTTCAAACACAAATCCATCCAGTGCTAAAACGGTTACATCATGTATACCGGGTTCATCATCAATTATGAGAATATCCCATGACTTGCTATATTTAGGTGTGATCACACTAGTTTTTTTATCGTCGTCTGAAAATAAGAGTTCATCAGAGCTCATAACAATTCTCCAGCAGGCTCAATTTTGGTTGTTTGGGGGATTTGTAAAGTTAATTTAAGCCCCATGTTTTCCATGTTTGTGGCTACAATACTTCCCTTTAGAGTTGTGTTAACCAGGTTGTAAATTATGTTCATGCCTAAACCACTCCCGCCATGTCCGCGTTTCGTAGTGAAAAAAGGATCAAATATTTTTGGCAGCACGCAATCATCAACGCCTGAACCATTGTCATAATAATATAGCGTAATATGGCCGTTTTTTTTTGTGTCCGTCTGAATCGTTATTTCAGGGTTTTCTTTATTTGCATCAAACGCGTGGGTCAAGCTATTTACGATTAGATTGCTGATGATTTGATAAATTGCACCAGGGTTCGTAAATGTTTTTATCTCCTTGTCGATTAGATTATTAATAATGACATTGGTCTTTTTTAACTTAGGGTGCAGGCTCAATATTATTTCTTCACAATAGTCATGCAGTATAACCTCCCTGAAGTCATCACTTGACTGGTCGACAGCAACTTGTTTAAAACTTCTTATTAAATCGGATGCTCTTTTTAGATTTTGAATTAATATGTCCAGACCTTTACGTGTATTGCTGATATATGTCTGAAACATTGATTTTGTTAATTCACCAGTGACAAATTGAGCTTCTAACGATTTAATAATTTCTTCTATACTTGTAGCAGAGGTCACACCTATACCAATGGGTGTATTAACCTCATGTGAGATGCCTGCCACCAAGCCACCCAAAGATGCCATTTTTTCAGAGTACACAAGTTGTTCCTGTGCATCTGCCAGGGTAGAAAGTGAGTGTTTTAATTTATTATTTGCTTTTTCTAAATTATGTGTTCTTTCTGCGACTCGTTTCTCCAAAGATTTATTCGCTAATTTTAATTTTTCCTGTGCGTTTATGACGTCAGTATTGTCATGAATTACGATAACTTTTCCGGTTTCCTCTGAGTCCTGATTTTGAATGTCGGCCATCATTAAATCTATCCAGTATTCATTTTCATCGATCACTAATTTATGACGCCCCAGTTTTCCATTGTTTAAATTTTGGTTGGTAAAAATATCATCCATTGATACTGAATCAATGATTTCGGTAATTTTTTTATTTATTAGGGGGCGGCAAAATAATTCATCAGCCTTTTTATTAGAAAAAACAATATTACCATTTGTATCGAGTCGTAATACCGCATTACTGATTGATTTAAGTGTTGCTCTGGTTTTTTCCATTTCGGCGAATAACAAGTTCTCGGTTTTTGTTGTTCTGCGAATCACAAAATACGCAACTATTGAGCCTAGTATAAAGGCTAATAATGACCATGCTAAAATTAAGTTTCGACTTTTAGTGAATTGAGCGTTAATGGATGTCAATATGTCATGCGAGTTATCTTCCTGAATATGAAGAATATCTAATAGTTTTTCTAATACTCTTTCCTGTGCGTTAACGCCTTCTTCATTCAGTAGTACTTTTGCTTCTTCTATTTTATCAATCTGGATTAATTCTATTATTTTAAGTTGTATAGGAATTGAAAAATTTACTAACACACCTTGATCGGTTAATGTTTGTAGCTCTTTCGGAGATAGCTTTTGTTTCAATAATTCGATTCTTGAGGTAGCGAAAATCGCACCCTGATGATTAAACTTAAGAAAGAGTTCATCTCGATAAAATGGGTCATCTGAATTAACCATTCTATACAGTAGGACGACTCGCTCTCTGGCAGAAGCCAGCATTGAAAAGATCAATTCCGATTTTTTATTATTTAGTTTAACCAGGTCATTGCTTTTGCTTCGTACTGAATCGTATTTAACAAGGCCATAACTCAAAACTCCAATATAGATAGTAAGCGATACAATAAGCGCTGAAACCAGGATGAAACGAGTATTGTTTTTCATTAACTATCTATAGTTGACTAGGCTGCATATTTCACCCTTAAAACATGACAATTAATAATTTATAATATTGTTATATTTACATAAATTTCTGAGTAGGCTAATCCGCAGGTTGAGGGCATAAGCTTGGAGCGACGGCGCACATTTGTGGTAGATTGTGTGGCCACACTTTGAAGCGTGAGCCATCAGTGTGCGTTTCAAGCGGTAGCCCGCAAATCTCACGCTTCATATTGAACTTTGGCTGGATTGTTTTTGGATAAACTAATGCTTTGATTGCATAAAGGCTCGGTTGAGAAACCTGGGAACCTTGCCAATCTCCATGGTAAAAGTGGGTACTCAGAGGTTGGGTGATTGATTAGTAAATCATAGGTGATTAAAGGAATGTGCAACGCTTCTGCTATGCACATGAAGGCGCCATAAATCAGCTTGGGTACAAATGAGTACGTCGGACTTGAAATTCTGCGCTGCGGCCAGTGCGCTTTTCATATCCGCTTTTTGGGTAGCGACGTAGTCTGGACTGTTCAGGTATGTTTTGGCAAATTTGGCAAGCTTGATAAAGCCACCGATAGAGCGGTCCGAAAGGTCGGCCGTTGCAAACATATTTTCCACAAATTCAGCGACATTATCTCTGGCAACGATGCAATCGATGTCATTGTCCTGCAGCAGTGAAGTCGCAGGAGGTGTGCCAGATACGAGGACTTTGCGGCCCGCTTTCTTAAGGCTAAGCGCAAGTGACGCGACGGGTTGCAGGTCGCCTCGGCTGCCCCAGACGATGAGCATAACCCTATTCGGTGATATCACTAAATTATCTCATCTGGTTGGTTACATCGAGAATGAGTATAACTAGAAAACCAGCCTGGAACAATTTCGTACCTTTGCAGAAAAGTAGAAAAGCCCATGTGCCTGCCCGTCACTAATTACCACAACGAACCGTGGTACTAAATGGTAATACTGTGGGGAGTCATAGTCGCTTAAAAAAGATGATATGTAGGTTTTTGTTTGATTTGTATTTTAAGTAGGCTTATTTTTTATTTTTTACAATTTTTATTTTATCAGTGTCTATAATTTACTGATCTGATAACAAACCTCTAAACAAGGGAATAACATGAAGGATAATAAAACATCGGGTGAACAGTCTTCACATGTAGATATCAGTAAGCGACAAAGCTTGACTAAAATAGCCGCGATCGGTTTAGCCACCTGTACAACAGCTAAAGCGCCATATGTCTTTTCAAGAAATAAAACTAAGATTCGAGTACTCGGTACACATGTCACCTTACAGGAAGAGTTACGCCAGCAAGCGATGGCTGATTTAGGTATAGAGCTTGAGTTTGAGCCCCGAGGTAGCGCTGCAGTATTACAGAAAGCATCGGTTTCACCTCAATCCTTTGATTTATATGAACAGTGGTCAAACAGTATTAATATACTCTGGAGCTCTGGTTCAATTCAGGCCATAGATAAAAAACGAATTAAGCACTGGGACGAAATTAATAATCTTACAAAAACGGGCAAATTAACAAGCGAGGCAAATTTTGGTGCTGGTGATGCCCCGTATAAAATATTACATGTACAAGAGGATGATGAACTAGGTCCTGCTCATACAGATCGTGTTAGCTTTTTACCTTATGTACACAACGTTGATTCATTCGGTTATAACTCCAGAGTCATCAAGAAGGGCGTTCCATATGAGACGGAAAGCTGGGGTTGGTTGCTTGATGACAAATACGCGGGCAAAGTGGGTATTGTGAATGCACCCACCATTGGATTATTTGATTTAGCACTTGCTGCTCAAGCGCGTGGATTGATGACATTCAAGGATATTGGTTCTATTACTAAAGCAGAATTAGATGCCTTATTCGACATACTCATTAAAAAGAAAAAAGCGGGGCACTTTAGTGGGTTCTGGACATCAGTACCTGAATCCGTTGACTTTATGTCCTCAGATAGAGTGGTGATTGAAAGCATGTTTTCACCTGCGGTTTCAGCACTAAATGGTATGAATATTCCCGCTGTTTATGCGGCACCGAAAGAAGGTTATCGAGGCTGGCATGGAGTGATGTGTTTGTCTTCAGCAACAACGGGTCGCGCCAAAGATGCAGCATACGACTATATGAACTGGTGGTTGTCAGGTTGGCCTGGTGCATTTATCGCTCGGCAAGGCTATTACATTTCCAATCCTCAACGATCAAAAAGGTATTTGAATCAAGTAGAATGGGATTACTGGTATCAAGGAAAAGCAGCGGCAAAAGACCTTAAAGGCACCGATGGAAAAATATCTGTACGAAAAGGTGACATACGCAGAGGTGGTAGCTATGAAAAGAGGTTCAGCAATGTAGCAGTGTGGAATTCGGTAATGCCCACCTATGAATACAGTTTACAAAAATGGTATGAGTTCATAAGTGCCTGAAGTCCACATAGATGATTAGATCACTTAAAAACCAGATATTCTTTGTTTTAGTCATACTTGTCTCTGTATTACTTATACAAATATTGCTATCACGTTCAGTACTATCTACATTACTAGAAAATCAAGCCATCATCAATGAGTCCTATGAGCATGTAGGACTTGCTTATGAGCTTGAACGTGATGTTTTAGATTTACAACGGAATTTACTCATCTATAAAGAAACAGCAAGTGAGGTATCGATATCCCGGTTTTATGAGCTAATGAAGCAGTTAAACCAACGCTTAGATTTATTTGAAAACGCAATAAAAAACACAGAATCCAGTACAGCTCAGATGGATATGATTGAACGAATGCGGGCCCATCTAAATGATTACAATGATAATTTTTCAAGCGTAATAGATGGTCGAAGTCAACGAAATAAAATCTTTAAAAACAATATACAGCCCGCTTACATAAATTTGAATAAATCAATTAATGCTATAAGTGGTGATAAAAATAATATTCTTTCAAATGAAAAAAGCAACATAATAAAATATCATGTGGAATTATCTGAAAAATTAATATATCAGTATTTAAACTCCCCCGATCAGGAGTTTTTAAACCAATTCAAAAAAGAATTATCTCTATTGTATTCTATATCTAATAATGAGAGCTCTAAAAATTTACTAAAGACAATAAAAAAAGATTTTGTTAAATTGACTCAAATAACTCGAGGTTATGTTTTCTTGGTTAATGTTGTTATGGCAGGCTCAGCCAATGAGTTTTTATACATGACAAAAAAGTTAAGGGAAAGCGTCACTGAAGAACAAAAAGAAATGACCAAACTGACTGAATTGCAGTCAAGGTCGTCACAAATTAATACAAATATAACTTCTATAGTGACTATTTTTATTACTTTGTTAACCGGATGGTTCTTGTCTAATAGAATAATAAGCCCGATACGTAGTATTACTGACGTATTTAGAATGCTTTCAAAAGATGAAAATATTGACAATATTCCTGGCATACAACGTAAAGACGAAATCGGCGACCTGGCGAAAGCGGCTAATGTTTTTCATTCTAAAAACAAGCAAACATCTGAACTTCTATTGTCAACACAAAAAATGCATGCGGATCAGGAGCAATTAAATATTGACTTAGCTAAAGAGAAAAATAAAGCTGAACAGGCAGTTAAAAGTAAAAGTACGTTTCTGGCTAATATGAGTCATGAAATTCGCACTCCCATGAATGGAATCATTGGATTAATAGATCTTACCCTTAAAACACCTCTCACTGATGAACAAAAAAAATATCTCGAAAAGGCAGGTTTTTCAGGCCAGATTTTAATGAATGTAATTAACGATATTCTCGATTTTTCAAAAATTGAGGCAGGTAAAATGGATATTGAATCCATAGAATTTCCTGTTGATACAATTGTTGATAATATTGTATCCGCAATGTCGGTTACGCCGCTGAAAAAAGGCCTGAATTTTAGAATTACATACTCTCCCAGCTTGCCTGAAAAAATTTATGGTGATCCGTTACGTATTAGTCAGATACTATTAAATATTTGTAACAATGCATTTAAGTTCACGGACAAAGGACAGGTTCACGTTCACTTTGATTGTATAAAAGAGAATGATGAGACATTTCTTCAAATTAAAGTTGAAGATACAGGTATAGGCTTAAGTAAGCTGGAAATTGATAGTATCTTTAAGTCTTTTACTCAAGCAGATGACTCAACAAGTCGAAAATATGGTGGCACCGGTTTAGGATTAACCATTGTGAAACAGTTAGTAGAGCTCATGGGAGGGCAGATATTTGTTACTTCGAAAAAAAATCATGGTAGCTGTTTTAACGTCAGTATAAAAATAAAACCCATTACCGAGATAATGGCAATAAGGCCAATAGAAAAAGATAATCTTGTTTTGTCTTACCTTCCATTAAAAGACTCGCCCTTGGTCAACGAAGATATATTTAATGGTCTAAATATCAAGGTTAATGTAATGCAATGGAAAGAAATAGAAGGTGTATTAGTTGAGTCCGATGGGTTTGATGGTGAGAATAATGTTGTGATTATTGATATGCCCGATGCGGGTTATCTTCACAGCAAAAAAAATCTTATTAAATCATTGCAGAATAAAAATATAACTCTGGGATTTATTGCTGATATACAGCCTAAGGATTTTTCAAAAAAGTTGAATACAGACTGGAATATTCCTGTTTTACGTCACCCTTTTTCTCCGGCAACTTTTAATGATTTTTTTGCTGAATTATTTAAAATAAAACAAGTGTCATCAACGACGGATGTTATAAGCAGTGATAGCAACCCACAGTTCACAGGGCATGTACTGCTTGTGGAGGATAATCATGTTAACCAAATAGTAGCGGGGCAAATGTTAAAAAATTATGGTCTAACATGTGATATTGCAGAACATGGTCAGCATGCAGTAGATTTTATCCTGGACAAAAATGCTTATGATTTAGTGCTCATGGATATTCAGATGCCCATTATGGACGGGTATGAAGCAACTCGACTTATACGTAAAAATGGTTATACAAATTTAATCATCTGCGGTCTTTCTGCAAATGCCATGAAAAAAGACCTGGAGCTTGCTGAAGCTGCGGGTATGAATGATTACCTCACTAAGCCCATTGAGCAAGACGCAATGCTAGAAATTTTCAATAAATACTTAGAGCGAAGCAAATAATTATAACCCGGTTTTATTTCGATTGTTGTCTTAAGGTCTTCTTAAGTTTAGTGGATTAGAATATCAAAATAAACTTTCATAATAAGTAAACTGGACAATGCAAATTTAATTAGTTTCCCTGTTTTCAAATTGATTAAGCCAATTAATAAATTCATCCTGGGGCATAGGTTTGGCAATATGATAACCCTGGGCAATATCGCAGCCTGCTTCTTTTAGTGAAATGAGGGTTTCCTGGTTTTCAATGCCTTCTGCAACGACCTTAATATCAAAGCCATGGGCCATGTCTATAACGGTTTTTACAATATGCTGATCCATGTCATTTTCAAGCATATAACGGATGAAGGACTGGTCAATCTTTAATTCATTCGCAGGAATGTATTTAAAATAAGCCATAGATGAATAGCCTGTTCCAAAATCATCTATGGAAATATTCAGGCCAAATGATCTTAGTTCGTCGAGTACAATAAAACTGCTGTCCATATCATCCATAAGTGCGCTTTCAGTGACTTCCAGAGTTAGTAAATCAGGATCAGTTCCCCAGATGCTGAGGGCGCTTCTGATTGAGTGTATTAGCTCGGGATTGTTTAGTACTTTAGCAGAAAGGTTTACGGCAACTTTAAGCGGTGTCTCGCTTACTGGCCAGTCTCTAATGCAGCGTAACGCCGCATTAATTGTCCACCAGGTTATGTCGTCTATTTGACCACTGTCTTCAGCGATTGGAATAAAAATATCAGGCCTGACATATCCCTTGTTTTTATTATTCCAGCGAATTAACGCCTCAGCGCCAAACAATTCGCCAGATTTAAGGTTTATTTGAGGTTGAAAAAATAGCTGAAATTCATCACGTTCCTGTGCGTTATTAAGTTCATCTTCAATATCCCAGCTGTTGAAATATTTCAGCTGATCTTTTGGTTTGTATATACTAAATGACTCTGCGCTCTTTTGTGAGCTGATAAGCGCAAGTTCTGCTTTTTGCATTAGTGAAATAATATTTACTGCATGATCAGGAAAAAGAGCTATGCCTATATCTGCCGTTATCCTGTGCTGGGTATTGGCAAGTGGAAACGGAGCATTAATGCTATTGAGAATTTTGTTGGCGGCCAGAGTAACATGGCCTTCATTAATGATTTCAGGCAAGATTATTATAAATTCAGCATTACCAGTGCGTGCAATATAGTCCTGTTTACGGGTAACATTACGTAAGCGCTGATAAAATTCTATTAAAAACTCATCCGCAGATGGGTAGCCATAAATGATATTAAGTTGCCTGAAATTATTAATTTTAATAAGCAGTAGGGCAAGTTTTTTTTCTTCAGTAAGATCGTCTGTAATGTACTGTTGCAGTTTCTCAAGCAGTGAATGTCTGTCGGAAAAATAGTTATGAGCATCTTTCATGTCCTGTTCCTACAGATAAAACTGTTCCGGGTCTATGCCGTACATTCCCGGTTCCAGACTTTTAATGATATCTATTGAGTTTCCATCTTCATCTGTCATTTCAACATACAGGTCGATAATATCAAAATTAGTATAAAATTCCTTGTTGTGGTCAAGCAGTAGCATTATTTTAGGTCTCAGTCGCCAGACTCTGTGCTGCGCAACGATAACGCCAACTCGACCATCATTTAGTTCAATGATCGTGCCGACGGGATATATCCCAACCACCTGAATAAACTGTTCAATGAGCTCCGCCTGAAAATCGATATTGCGCCATTCATACAGTTTCTTAACTGCATCGTGGGGTGAAAGGGCGTTGGTAAAGGGGCGTTCAGAAATAATGGCATCATAACAATCGACGATGCCAGCAATTTTTCCAAATAAGGGGATTTCATTTTTACTTAAACCGGCTGGGTAACCGCCGCCATTGTGTCGTTCATGATGGGTCTTTACCATTTCAATCACATCGTCACTGATGCCATTGATGCTTTGTACAATTTCAACACTGTGCTCCACATGTGTCTTGATTAATTTAAATTCGTACTGATTAAAACGCCTGGTACTGTTGATGAGTTTTTCCGGTAAGCGCATTTTTCCTATGTCGAACAGAAGTGCCCCTAAGGCAAGTGATTGCAGGTCTTTTTTAGGTAAGCCTAAATGCCGACCAAATGCCACTGCCCATACAGAGGTACTGACCAGATGGTTATAGGTGTAATTATCTTTATGCTTTATTCTTGTTAACCAGCTAAATGCATCCGGATTACGTATGATGCTATTCACCATTGGATTAATAGCTTTTTTTAATGAGGGTAAATGGAGGTTTTTATTATTGCCAATATCGACCATTATATTTTCAGCGACATTGGATAATTCAGTATGTTCTTTTCGAACATCTGCTAACTCATCATTAAGAGAGGATTTTTCTCTATAGTGATAGGGTTTTTTGTGGGTTAGATACTGCTTTTTTTCATCGCAAGAAGGTTCTATCTTTGGGGTAATTGTGGGGTTTGTGTCTTCACTGTTACTTAATTCGACATCAATAAATACATACTCACAGTAGTTGTATAGTTCATCTATCTGTTTTTGTGTGTTGATCAGAAAGCCCTGTAATAGATAGGGGGTCTCAGTCCAGGGCCTGTCAAGTCGGGCGATGTACATTCCTGGTGCGAGATCCGGCACCCTCATTTTTATTTCTTTTAATGACACTAAGTAATCCTGAAACTGGCTGATTTTTAAGCATGTTAATAATCAGCAAATGCTTGTTATCTGTATGAATATAGCAGAAAAAAACATCTAGCTAAGATCTGGGAAGCAAAGGCGAAATTGATATGGGCATTTATTGTATGGAAGAGTATGGGTTTTTAGTTGTTTATTCACCAAGTAAGGCGGCACAGGAAGTCTTTGAAAAGCAGCTGATTTCAGGCAAATTATTTTGAGCGAGGTAATAACCGACTAAAGTGCAAATAACCCTAATGACCGTAAATAATATTAGCAGTGTTAGTTTTATTAGACGCTGAGTCGAAATGGCTTACACAAAAATGCTTGCCCTGCTGTCTATTTAACTTACTGATTGGGTAAGGTTTTATTTGAATTGAGTCAAAAGGTGATTGATCTTGTGTTGGAATATTTTACAGGATTATGTTCAGGGTTATTATCGGATAGTGAATGTAAAGAATAAAGTATAGAATTTATAGTGTTGAATTTATGAGTGAAAATACTCGACTGGTTCAATTTTTGCAGAACCATGACGATTGGATAAGCCAATAAAAATGATAAAACTAAATCAAAATTTCAAATAATATATCGTGTCAGCATTATTGTTTTGAAAACTACAGGAGTACTTTCAATGAATGTAATTGCTCGGATAACTAAACTTCTTATCTGCATATACTGCGCTTTAACTTTTTCAACCGCTCAGGCGGCCTCCGTTTCATTTAATCAGACTGATATTCTAGTTCCTCCGCCCGTGTTTAACCTTGATTTGTTGATCGATTTTAGCGATATCCCTACCAGTGGAGGGGCCGTTGATATCAGCTGGGATTCATCAGTTCTTCAATACAATAATGATTTTTCCTTTAATCCCCTGTTTACTTCTCCGGACGCCTCATTTGATGTCATTGATTTTCAGGCGCCCGGATTACTGTCGATTGGTTTTGGTACGCTGGGGGACTTAATTAGTGATAATACGGTCGCGGGTACTTTAGGGTTTACCTATCTGGGGGGCACTACAAGCCTTGATTTACAGGACAGTATTAAATGGGCAGGTTTTTTTGATACGAATGGGGCTAATATTCCGGTCAATTATATGCCGACGTTAGTTGGAGAAGTGCCACTTCCCGCCGCATTCTGGTTAATGCTGTCGGGGCTGGCTACGCTTGGCATTAGCATCAGGCGTAAAAAAATTATTTAACTTCCTGAGATGCCCTCTCTAATCTGGGTATTTTTATCTGTAAATTTAAAGGAGCTGTGACTGTTCTGAGGGTGTTATTGTGCGCCTCAGTTCTGTCGCAGAGTCTTCCTCCTTTTTCTACTAATCACGTTGTCTGTCATAATTATAATGATTATTAAATCGTTGATGCATATGCTTGAATGATTTTTTATGGTTATAAATTCATTGGCAACTCAATTCACTCGCCTGTTATAAGGTGGAGGAGATGCAGCATGAAATCTAAAAAAATCAATGGCCTGTTATATTTATTCACATCGCTACTTTGCTTAGTGGCTTTTAACACAAACAGTTTCGCAGCAGAAATTGAGACACCGGTTACCTGTGTAGAAGGTTCAACCACAGCTTTAACCTACGGTAATTCGACCTCAGGATGCAGTATCAATCCTGCTATTGATACGGATTTGTTCACTTTCAGTGGCAGTATCAATGAGCAGATTAGAATTAATGTTGTGTCTACCTCAAGCAATATGGATCCTGTTCTTGAGTTGCGCGATTCAATGGGCACGCTCATTGACACAGGCTCATGTGTCAATGTTGGTTGTACTTTTACGCTTGATGTTACCTTACCCAGTACGGGTACTTTCCTGATAACGTTATTTGATCAGGGGAGCAATGAAGCGGGTAACTATATTATGCAACTCGAGAAAATACTGCCCGCTGAAAACCTGCAACGTATTGATTATGATAGCGAAATAACGGATAGCATTAGCCCGAGAACGGACATAGATAAATACTTTTTTAATGCTCAGCCAGGTACTACTATTCGCCTGAATGCATTTTCCACCTCTAGCAATATGGATCCGACAATTGAGTTGTATGGCCCGGATGGTGGTATCGTTTTAAATGGTGTTGTGGATGGTGCCAGTTGCAATAATGTAGGCTGCACTTTTTCTGTAGAACTGGCTCCATCACTCGATGGCGCTTATGCATTATATATTTATGATGCCTCAACAAATGAGGCGGGAAACTATCAATTGAGCCTGTGGTGTATAACAGGGCCATGTAGTAGTGACGGGGTAAGTCCGGATACAACTGCAACGGTTCTGAACTATTTCACCCCGGTGAGTGACGGGCTTTCCCCCGCCACGGACGGAGATTTTTATACTTTCAACGGAACGTTGGGAACCTCCCTTCGATTAAATGCCTTCTCCACTTCATCCAATATGGACCCGACAATTGAGCTTCGCGATCCTGCAGGCAACCTCATTCTGGATGGAGCTATTGATGGTGCCAGTTGTAATAATGTGGGATGCACCTTTTCAGTTGATGTGGTTCCCATCGTGAGTGGCACATACTCAATAATACTCTACGATAGTGCGACAAATGAAGCGGGAAATTACCAGCTTAGCCTGTGGTGTGTGACGGGGCAATGCGATAGTGATGGCGACGGTACTGCTGATGCCGCACCACCTGAATTGTCTTATGTGTTACCCATTAGTGATTCCATTTCACCCGCAGTGAATGCCGATCTCTATACATTTAATGGAACCACAGGCACCTCAATTCGGTTCAATGTATTTTCCACGTCAAGCAATATGGATCCGACCATCGAGGTACGTGACCCGAATGACACTGTTATTTTTAACGGCGTTGCTGATGGTGCTAGTTGTGATAATGTCGGTTGTACTTTCTCTCTCGACTTAACCCCGTCACTCAGTGGTACTTATTCACTCTTAATGTATGACAGGTTAAGCAATGAGGCGGGTAATTACCAGCTGAGCTTATGGTGCATAAATGGTGACTGTGATAGTGACGCTGATGGTGTGGTTGATAATGACAGGGAAAGAATTCACTATGGCGATAATAAAATCAATGGAATATCCCCAGCAGTCGATGGAGATTTTTATATTTTCAGGGGAACGGCGGGTGATCAAATTCGCTTTAATGTGTTTTCAACAAGTAGCAATATGGACCCGACCATCGAGGTCCTGGATCCTGACGGCATCAGAATTATAAATGCAGTGGTTGATGGTGCAAGTTGCAATAACGTAGGTTGCACTTTTTCCGTTGACCTTATCCCTGCTATAACCGGCAACTATTCTGTTTTACTTTATGATCTGAATACTAATGAAGCGGGAAATTACCAGTTTGGTTTGCAGTGCGTGTTTAGCCCCGGTGATTTTGTTTGCGACGATATCACAGACCCTTTACCCGTATGTGATAACTGCAGTACGATAAGTAATGCATCACAACTGGATAGTAACGCAGATGGCCTGGGTAATGCGTGTGATGCGGATTTAAACAACGATGGGTTTGTGAATTTTGCAGACCTTACTGCCTTCAGGGCCTGTTTTACAACGGTAGATGCCGACTGTGATTTTAATGGCAGTGGCGGCGTGGTTAACTTTGGAGACCTGTCAATATTCAGGCGGTTATTTGGTAATAACCCGGGCCCTTCCTGTGTGACACCCAATAATCCGTAGGAGGTAAGCCGGATTAGGGCTTTACTGGCTTGAGCGTCTAAATTCTGCAATGATATATATTTCATTGCAGAATTTTTTTTAAGCCTTCAACTTTAACGTATAATGTATTCAATTTTATAAATTAAAGTTACGCCCCCTAATTATATGCAATCAATACATCGCCCTACAGAAGCACCCCATACAGAACGTAAAGACTTAATTAACCTGCAACGCATGCTGCCTTTTTTATGGAGTTATAAGGGCAGGGTACTTTTGGCGCTGATTTCATTAATGTTGGCCAAGGTTGCCACCGTCAGTATTCCGCTCATCTTAAAAGATATTGTCGATGCACTGGATATGACCGCTACCACCGCAGGTTCAGCTTTTCCGCTAAAACTACCCATTGAATTACCCTTAATGCTGTTATTGGGTTACGGCGCTTTACGCTTAATGAATGTGTTGTTTAATGAATTACGTGATGCGATTTTTGCGCGGGTAAGGTATCGGGCAATGCGAGATATTTCAAAAAAGGTCATGAAACATTTATACGACCTGTCACTGAGTTTTCACCTGGAACGAAAAACCGGCGGTATCTCCCGCGATCTTGATCGTGGTGCGCGAAGTTTGTCTTCAATATTAAATTATCTCACCTTTAATATCATTCCAACCTTAACGGAATTTGTGTTGGTGGCAATTATTTTATTCAGTCAATATGACGCAGAGTTTGCATTAATCACATTTGGTACAGTGGTTATTTATCTTGTTTATACCATGGCATTAACCGAATGGCGTATGCATTTTCGTCACGAAATGAATGCCTATGATTCGGAGGCAAACTCAAGAGCGGTGGATGGTTTAATTAATTATGAAACCGTCAAATACTTTAATAATGAGAACTACGAGGTTAAGCGTTATAACGATACTCTTGAAAAGTGGGAAGAATGTGCGGTAAAAAGTACCAGCTCGATGTCGTTATTAAACTTTGGACAGGGAGCGATCATTGCTATCGGCGTAACTCTGGTGATGATTTCTGCCGCCAAAGGTGTTGTTGCCGGTGAATTAACAATAGGTGATCTGGTACTGGTAAATGCAATGATGTTGCAGTTATTTATCCCGCTGGGTTTTCTGGGTATTATTTATCGCTCAATGAAGCATTCATTAGCCGATATGGATTTAATGTTTAAGCTGCTGGATAAGCAGCCTAAGATACAGGATGTTAATGATGCGAAGGAACTCACGGTTAAGCAGGCAAATATAGAATTTAAAAACATTAACTTTTCATATAATGATGAAAGACAGATTTTACATGATGTGAGTTTTAACATTCCCAGTGGGCAAAAAGTTGCGGTTGTCGGGCCATCCGGCGCAGGAAAATCCACATTAGCTCGGTTACTCTTTCGATTTTATGATACGGATCAGGGAGACATAGTAATCGATGGACAAAATTTAAAAGACATCAACCAGGCAAGTCTAAGAAAAAATATTGGTATAGTGCCTCAGGATACCGTGCTTTTTAATGAAAGTGTTTTTCACAATATTCAATATGCCCGACCCGGTGCAACCGAGAGTGAAGTTCGTCATGCGGCAAAAATTGCACATATTGATGAATTTATAGAATCATTACCGCAGGGTTATGAGACAGTGGTTGGCGAGCGGGGCTTAAAACTTTCCGGCGGTGAAAAGCAGCGCATTGCAATTGCCAGGGTCATTCTTAAAAATCCGCGAATTTTGATTTTTGACGAGGCAACTTCTTCTTTAGATTCTCACTCCGAACAGTTTATTTTAAAATCTTTAAAAGAAGTTTCCGAAAAACACACCACGCTGGTCATTGCGCATCGGCTATCTACAGTTGTGGATGCAAATAATATTATTGTGCTGGAAGAAGGCAGGATATTGGAACAGGGTACCCATCAGCAGCTACTGGACAAAAATGGATTGTATGCAAGCCTGTGGAAAATGCAGCAGGATGAGGATGCTGTTCTGGATTAAAAATAATTTAAGTTTGTAGATTTATATATACAATATGATAATAGTCGGGTTAATTTTTAAATGCCTCATTATGTTAATAGTTACATCAATAATAAATCACGCCACCGTCGCTTGAGTTCATCGCTATACCACGGCGAAACATCAGGTGCTATAGGTGCATTCTTTAAAAAACTAAACAGTTTTTCAGCCAGTGCACCACTGTCGTTTGCGGGATATCGAAACTCATCTGCATATTGTTCCCGATAACATAAATCATCCGCAACCACTGGTATTGCACCGGCGCTCACCGCCTCCAGTACAGCCAGCCCCTGAAATTCATGGATTGCGGTGCTCACCACGATTGAAGAAAGTGACAGGTATTTCTGGTAATCGGTTTTTGAAACCATCGCATTAATTAAAATATTATCGGCAAACTTTTTTTCGATTTGCAGCAAAGCGGTCATTTTATTTGCAGGGCGTTCTCCCAATAATGCTAATTGAAAATTAACATTCACCGCATCGAGTTTAAGCAAAGCTTCCACAAATAGTTCCGGTGCCTTGTCATATTCCCAGCGATGGTTCCATAAAATAAGTTGTGGATTTTTGTTTTTCGCGGCGTTAATTTTCGATATGGGAACCGGTAGAAGTTCTGTTTTAGTTTTTAATCTATCTGTAATATTGTCTGGCACTTCATCCGGCAGCATTTTTAGTAAACGATCGACACCCTTGAGAAAGGTTTCCTGATTATAAATAGAATTAAAGCATATCTTATCAGCAGCTAACGCGCCGTATAGCTGTACCATTTGCGGGTCTACAGATTGATGCTGTTGTTTGCTTGTCGGGTAAGCGAATTGATTTTCATGAAAATAATAAATACAGGGCACATTGGCCAGCTGTGGGTTAAGGCCTTTTAGTGTGGAAAGATCTACCATTGAAGTTGCCAGAATTAAATCCGGTTTGCTTGCGGGTAATTTATTTAACCATGACAGCGGATTCCCGCGAATACGCCAACGAAAATGCCGGCCGGGTAGTTCGAGTTTATACCAACTGATTTCATCAAATGTATTAATCAGCCAGTTAGCCCAACTGGCATGACTGGATGAGCGGTAGGCGGAGAGTAGCCAGATGGTTTTATTGCTTTTCATACCCAGAAAAATTGATAATTTATAAATTCAGGAATTATTTCATTTGCGGTTACTGTTGTAAACATTAAGTTCGATAGTTGAGAGGCCTTAATCGTTATTCTCTGAAAACTGTCCAGAATAGGCTTTTTCAAGTTTTGTAATTGATTCAAGAAAGGCTTCGTCGAGTGTTAGTCCGGATGTTAATAACAGGTTTAACTCAGATCGTGCATCATGAATAATTAATTTAAGAATATCCAGATAACTCTCAGATAAACCGGTTTTCACCAGATTTTCTAATAAACTTTCTTCAAATTTCAGGTATAAATTTGAGATCTCAATGGTCTGATTGTCTATGTTATCGCGCATTGATTCAAAGGAGATGCGTGTTTTACGAAATATTTTATAAATATTTTTTCTGAGTGTTAGTAGCTCCACATCTTTGTGTAAGGTTTCGATGCGTGAATTTGCAGCAATCGAAAGTATATTGATAAATTCTTTGAGTTGCTCAGTTTTTAACTGTTCACTGATGGGTAAATTTTTTGCAAGCAAACTAATGTTACTCATATTGAAAATAATATAATCATTATGCTCAATACGTTCGCCCTGTGACTTGTGTTTTTCGATGAGATTTTTATTTGAATCATGATAACTCTCATCAAGAGAGTGGGTTAATGTGTGCTTGTCAGTGGTGATTTCTATCGTGATTTCTAAATCCATATTATTAACGGAATGAAAGATAGATGCGACCACTTCTCGATAATCCTCTGCGGAAAAACTTTCTTTAAAAAAGTTTAATATTTCATCATTTTTTTCAATATCCTGCTCGGCGCTTTCATCAAGCGGGTTGGGCAAGCCGGTTATACTTTGTTTTAGTTTTTCAAGCTCCAGTTGTTGCTCTAAAAATGCCAGTTTTTCGTTGGTCTTAATTAAATCAGTGTGAAGCGTGAAAAAATTTTTCTTAAAAACTTCCAGGTTAGTTACCCTGTCATTAAGATATTTATTTTCATGGCGCAGTTTGCCTATCTCAGTGAAGGCAAAATCATTGTCCGTATTGTTTATCTCATCGCTCATATACTATCATCCAGATAATACCAGGTACTGTTAATCAAACAGCACATTAAAACAGAATATTATAGGGGGGTGACTAACTATATAGCACAAAAAAGTAGAAATATTTCAATATTATCGCTGGCAACGGCCAGGGGACATGTAATGGTGCAGATGATTGTCGGTGATCGGTTCTGATTTAGAATGTAGAAAGTTCAACAGGCTTCCTTTCCTGCTGGTTGTTTATATTTTTTAGAGGTGAGGCATTAGATATTGTTATCTATTCATCATTATTGGGCATTAATCGTCTGTGCGACTTCCTTGCAGTCATCACTCATTACATATAAGTATGCAGGCATAACGTCTTCAACCGGTGTCATGGTGTTGGGGTCCTGGCCGGGAAACGAGCGAACCCGCATTTGAGTTCTGACGGGCCCCGGGTTAATCGCATTAACCTGTACCGGATCGCTCTCCGTATCCAACTCATCACCAATTACTTTCATAAAGCTGGTAATTCCATCCTTTGAAACCGCATAGGCACCCCAATAAGCGTGGGTTTTATCATCGGTGGTGAAGATGATTTTTGAGCCCGGCGTTTCTCTTAACAGTGGCAGTAAAGCGCGAGTCATTACAAAAGGCGCATTTAGATTTACCTGCAAGACTTGATACCAGACATCAATATCGTGCTGCTGCACCGGGGTGGTCGCACCAAAAATAGCCGCGTTGTGGAGTAGCCCGTGCAATGCACCAAACTGTTCTTTTAATGTGGCAGCTAAATCTTCATAATCTTTGGGCGTTGCGCCTTCTAAGTTCAATGGGTAAATAGCGGGCTCTGGATAACCCGCATTGACAATTTCATCATAGGTTTTCTCGAGTTTTTTAATGGTGCGACCGAGCAGCACTACGGTGGCTCCGTGTGCCGCATACGCGATAGATGCTGCCTGGCCGAGACCATCTCCGGCGCCGGTTACCAAAATAATTTTGTCTTTTAAAAAATCTGCCTGTGCCTGATAGTGCATTAATCCCTCGATTTATTTTTTGGAGTTGATAGGTATTGCGCGCATTTTACACCAGAGCGCAGGGCGCCTTCGAGTGTTGATGGCAATCCGGGTGAACTATTTTCTTCGATATAGACATAATCTCCACATATATTGAGATTGCTCAAATTTGTGCGGATCGCCGGGCGATTTTCATCCACATTCGGGTGACACTGAAAAGTGGCCCGCTTTTCGGTGATGAGTTTACTGTCGAGTATGTCCGGCAAGTTTTTTATGTTGTTTGATAACTCATTATAGACAGTTTTCAGCAAAGTCGCTTCAGACATTTCAAGATGCTTACCCTGTGCACTGATGACCACCGCCAGCACATCATCATGGCCACTTAGTTTGCGTTCAAATATCCACTCAGCTGTGCCATTAACGATACCAATCATTGGATAAGGTAGAGACACCGCCCGTTCAAACTGTAAATAGAGCGTACAAATCGGTTCGTACTTTAGCTGGTTTATTTGTGTCACTATGTCCTGGCAGGCTGGAATATCAGTCAGTAACTTTGCGGTGATATTTGCCGGTGTTGCCAGAATTACCTGATCAACATTGATAAACTTATCTCCCGCTTTAATGGATTTAATTTGTTCGCCATCAACCTGCAATGCCTGTACCTTACTGCGGGTATGGATTTCGCCGCCGTGTTGCAAAATATAGGCCTCGGCTAGCGCTGGAAAAACCTGACTTAAATCCGTTGTCGGAATTAATAAATCGGTAAAACTCGCCGGTGCATTAAAGGTTTGTTGTAGCACACTTTGAAACGCTTTTGCGGAGGCCTGCTGCGGGTGGGTGGTGAGTGCTGCCAGGCAAACCGGTTCGAGTATATTTTTCAGATAACTTTGCGGTAAGCTGGCCCGAGCCAACCACTCACTTGCAGGTAGGTCTGTTTTTATTTTTGTGTTTAATAACTTATTAAAGCGTAGCAACAATAAAAATTTTTCTTTTAAAGAAAGGCTAGGCGAATTTAATACACCGAACAATAAATGCAGTGGTGCAGGGTAGGTGGGCAGTTGCAAATCAAATACGGTGGTAGCACTTTGCGCATCAAACATTAACATGCGGTGGGGAATTTGTTGAAATAATTGACCAGTATCTGCCTGTAATATTTTTAATAATTGCAACATTTGCTGGTAAGCCCCAATCATTAAATGCTGGCCATTATCCACTACTTTGTTATTCCATTGAATGCCACGTGCCCGGCCACCAAGTTGAGGCGATGATTCAAATACGCTGACTTTATGGTTTTGCTGACACAGCTCAATGGCAGCAGCCAGGCCTGCCCAGCCACCACCGATAATGGCAATATGATTCTTTTTTTCAAGGTTCATTGTTGTCATTTCAAGATGCTTTTGGGCAGGGTCCGGCGGTGTTAACTGGATTTATTTTTTCTGTGACATTAAACATTTTTCAGGTATTGTTTATAACGTTTTTTCTCACGTCGCGATGCACGCCAGGCTAACCAGAGTTTTCGCATGGGCGTCAGTTTAATGCGGTGCTCTAATACGCTGAAATTATCTTTTTCTATTTCATCGAGCAGCGACAGATAAATTTCCGCCATAATTAAACCGGTGCGTTGGGTGTATCGATCTTCTTCGGGTAATTCATTAAAGGCTTTTTGATAAAACTCACGGGCCCGATCCGCCTGATACTGAAACAGATTTTTAACCGCATCACTGGTGACAGGCTGGGTTAAATTCTGTTGTGTTACACCAAACTGTTTTAACTCATCCTGGGGCAAATACACCCGGCCACGTTCTGCATCTTCACGTACATCGCGTAGAATATTGGTGAGCTGAAAGGCCATGCCCAGATCGTGGGCATATTTTAAAGTTTCCCGGTTATTAAAACCAAAAATTTCTGCTGAAAGTAAACCGACAACGCTGGCGACCCGGTAACAATATAGCGACAGGTCTTTAAATGTCGCATAGTGATGTGTATCCAGGTCCATTTCCATACCATCAATAATTTCCAGCAAGTACTCTTCGGCTAAATTAAAGTCACCAAGTAAGTTTTGCAGCGCCCGTGTCACCGGGTGGGTGGCTTCGCCCTGATACAGTTTGGCAACTTCCAGTCGCCACCAGTTAAGTGTTTGTCGGGCAACATTTTCGTCCTTGCATTCGTCCACCACATCGTCCACCTCGCGACAAAACGCATAGAGCGCAATAATCGCTCGGCGTTTTAATCCCGGTAAAAATCGAAAACTGGAATAAAAGCTTGAGCCGCTGGCGGCGGCTTTATCCAGGCAATATTGATCCGGCGTCATAACGGATATCTTTATTTTTCAGGTTCGGTTGCAGGTGTATTTTCACTTTGTGGTTGCTTAACCGGTTCAGATGCCGTTGTCGAAGTTTGCGCTCGCATTTGAGCAATAACTTCATCGGTGATATCAATTTCAGAATTAAACCAGATGGTTGTGTTGCTGGCGGTCACTACAATGTCGGCTCCCCGTTTGATGGCTATTTTTTCAGCAATGGGTTTAATTGTGAGGCGTAATTTTTGAATTAATGCGACTCTGTATTGCTGTGATTTTTGTGAAGCGAGCATTTTTGCCTGTTGCATTTTCTGGTTGGCCTGCTGGGTCAGTTGCTCTAACTCGCGCATTTTTTCCTTTGAGGGTTTTTTACCCATTTTTTTCTTTTCAGCTGATAACTGCTCATTGAGCTTGCTAGAAATGACCGACAATTGCGAATTGAGTTCTTTATTGGCCTGTTCTATTTGTTGCTTTATAACATCCGCCTGCCCAGTGGCTTTGGCGATGGCATCTAAATCGAGAATGACGGTGCTTGAGGATTGAAATTTATCGCAACCGGTGAGTGTCAGTAGAAGACAGAAAAAAAGGATGGATGTAAGTCGGTTTAGCATGTTAAAGCCCTGTTTTCAGGTTAGTTTATGGGTTGGTTAAGTGGCATTAATGAGCCGCTCAATATCTGGCAGCGACTATATCATGTTCCCGCTAAAAATTGATAACTGTTGCGTCGCAATTAAAGGATGTTTAAAGCCGCTGTTTCTGATGTGCCTACTTGCCTTACCTGGCCCGTAAGGCCCGCCAGAAAACCCACAACCAGTCATTAAAATCCAGTCTGGGTCGGCTAAAAACATCATCCGTCTGTTTATCCAGCTTTAATAAAATGCGTGAACCCCCGGCAATAATTAAGCGTATTTCAAAACCAAAGCGGCCTTTAAGTGATTTACCCAGGGGGCCCCCCCCTTGTAGTAATTTATGGGCGCGCTCGTATTGCCGGCGCATCAGCAGAATCATCGGGCCATCTGTGCGCTGATTTTTAAAATAGGTTTCATTCACAAAAGCCGCGCGGATTTCATCCTGGGGGATGTATATTCGATCCAGCTCATGGTAGTCCTGAGCCATGTCCTGATAAAAATTAATCAGTTGCAGGGCGCTGCAGACTGCATCGGATTGTGCCAGGGTCTTACGGTCTGTCTGGCCGTATAAATGTAGCATTAATCGCCCCACCGGGTTTGCAGAGCGCCGACAGTATTGCATGAGTTCGCCAAAATCTGCGTAGCGTTTTTGGGTAACATCCTGCTTGAATGCATCGATCAAATCAATGAACAGATCTTTAGGCAGTTCAAATTGCCGGATGCAATCCGCTAACGCGATAAAAACCGGATCTTCACTTTTATCACCGGTATAGAGTTGCTCGACCTGTTGGGCGAGTTGATCAAGCTGGGTTAAACGTTGCTTATCGGATTGCTCACCTTCATCGGCAAAATCATCGGCACGTCGAGCAAAGGCATAAATGGCAGCGGTGGGCAGACGCATTTTGCGGGGTAAAACCCAGGATGCTACGGGGAAATTTTCGTAATGGTTTTTGGCGATACCCAGGCAATGTTGGTAGGCTTGTTTGGTGTTCATTAAATGGGCTACTACTTTGAAGTGTATGAAAACTAATGTGAACGAGGTTAAAACAGAATAGTATAATCTCGACATGAAGTATGCAAACCTGCAATGGCGTGATGGCCAACCCTATAACCTGGACTTTGATGATGTTTATTTTTCTGCAGATAACGGCATTGAGGAAACCGAACATGTGTTTATACACCACAATCGGTTAGCGTCGCGATTTGAGAAAAATAAGCACGCGGGTTTTACCATTGCTGAAACCGGTTTTGGTTCGGGGCTGAATTTTTTAGTTGCCGTCAAGCATTGGCTACAAATGAGTCAGCCCTGGCAAACCCTGACTTTTTATTCGGTAGAAAACACGCCGTTAACGCCAGAGGATTTAATACGGGCTCAACGCGCCTGGCCCACATTAAAAGCCATTGCCGAGCCACTGCAACAGCAATACACGGCGGCCAGCTACGGCTTTCATCAATTTGAGTTATACCAGGGTAGGGTCAAACTGGTGTTAATGCTGGGGGACGTGGAAGCGATGCTGTCACAGTTACAGGCAGCGGTGGATGCCTGGTTTCTGGATGGCTTTGCGCCGGGCTGTAATCCCGATATGTGGAGTGAGCAGGTTTTTTCACATATCCAGCGATTAAGCCATGCAGGCACAAGCCTGAGCACCTATACGGCGGCGGGTTTTGTCCGCCGCGGATTAATTGACAAAGGCTTTGTGATTGAAAAAGTCAGTGGCATTGGTAAAAAGCGTCATATGCTGGCGGGAACATTGGCATCGAAGGATGTAAGCGCCCGTCGAAGCGACCAGCCCTGGTATGAAAATGCCCCTCTGGATGTACCCCTGATACGAAATAAAAATGCACACATCAGTATTATTGGTGCCGGCATAGCCGGTATCAGCAGTGCGTGGGCACTGGTTAAACGGGGTTATCAGGTTGAAATGTTTGAAGCGGCCAGCACATTAGGTGCAGCGGCGTCGGGTAACCCCCGGGGTATGATTATGCCGCGTTTAAGTTTACAGGATAGCGCTGATGCGGAGTTTTACACTTCCGCCTATTTTTATGCGTTACGTTGTCTACAGGCTCTGGATCCGCAACAACAGAGCTGGCAACAGACCGGCGGGCTTCAATTACCGAGCAGTGAACGTAGCAAAAAACAGATGCTAAACTATCCCCAGGATGTGTCACTGGCGCAAACACTGGATGCACAGACGGCGAGTGAAATATGTGGTTTGAATATTGAGCATACAGCACATTACTTTGCCCAGGCGGCCTGTGTGTTTCCACAGCAGGTGCTGCAGAAAATGATTGATGAAATGGGTGACGCGCTGAAAATATATTATGATACACCGATCGAATCGTTTGATTATGTTGATGAGCGCTGGCAACTAAAAAATCAGCACAATGACATTGTGGGTAATGCCCGCTGTCTCATTGTGGCAAATGCCTGGCAGCTAAAAAAATATCCGCAGTTAGCCCATGTTTACCTGCAACCCGCGCGCGGGCAGCTGAACTATTACCGGGCGAGTACGCGTAGTAAAAAACTAAAAATGCCCGTATCATTCGATGGCTATATTATGCCGGAGCATCAACATCGGCATATCAGTGGTGCCAGCTTTGAGCTGGATGATTGCAGTACACAATTGAGAGATGAAGAAGCACATGCGAATTTAAGGGAAATAAACCGCTGGTTTACACATTTGTTTGTCGAAAAAGATATCTGCGGTGGCAGGGCGGCGGTGCGTGCGGTTACACCGGATAGAGTCCCCATCGTTGGAAATGTTGCACTGAGTTCTACGCTATTAAATGACTATGGGAATTTATATAAGGGTAGGCCCGCCAGTAAATATCCGTTATCGAATAATCTGCCGGGTTTATATGTGAATAGCGGTTATGGTGCCAGGGGGTTTAGTAGCGCCTTTTTATGCTCGGAGTTACTAGCGGCAATAATCTGTGATGAACCCTTGCCCGTATCAAAGCGGGTACGTTATGCTTTGCACTCCTCAAGGTTTTTAATTCGTTCGTTAAAAAAGAGAAGATTTAATGAGAAATAGTTTTATTTTAAATTTTATATCGCTGGTTTTAATTTTTATCCCGTTTTCACTGCAGGCCATCTGTAGCGATGAAGCAAAAGCTGGGGTCAACTGGACGGGCTGTGATAAAAGTAATCTGGATTTAAGCGGCGTAGATCTGCAAAGTGCGGTGTTGAGACGGGTTAATTTTAGTAATACTAATTTATCAAAAGCGCGTTTGAATAGTGCGGATTTAACTTTTTCAACCTTAGATAACACAAAATTGGTTGAGGCACGTATGGAACGTGCCAGATTAAATAATGCAAATATTACGCAGGCCGACTTTTCAATGGCGGTGCTTGATGAAGCGCGGCTTAGCCGCGCGAAAATTAAACAGACAAATTTTAATTCCAGCCGCTTAAATAAAACAGACTTTTATGAAGCGCAGGTTGAAGCGGGCATGTTCGAAAAAACACAACTGGAAAAAGCGAATTTTAGTCGGGCTAAATTAGTTGCAGCCAATTTTATAAAGGTGAGCGCAAAGGGCGTAATTTTTAATCAGGCCAATTTAGAAGAAGCCAATTTTAGTGATGCGGATTTAAGCTCTGCAAAACTTGTCGATGCAAGCTTATTAAGTGTTAATTTCAAAAATGCGAACTTGAGCGCCGCATCAATTCAGGGCGCTGAAATCGACGGGGCGAATTTTGAGGGGGCTAATTTAAGCAGTACGATCTGGGTGAGATACCAGCGCTGTCGTAATGGCTCGATTGGGGTTTGTGATTGAACGAGGGAATATCATAAAAAACCATAATGGCTATTTCTGCGTATTTGGGTGTTACAGAATGAATGCGTTTATCAGGTTATGATTATTTCAAACGCTCCAGAAAAACGCGTTTAAAGTTTTCAACTCGCTTTAAATTAGCCCCCATGTCACTGTGCCCGACTCTGGATGCGGAACGAATGTGTAATAACTTTGCCTGCGTATCCATACGAATTTCAAAATCATCAACATATTTAAAAAGGCCCGAGGTGTAGGTGGCCGCAATATAATGGTCTGTCGATTTTACTATACGTCCGCCAGTAGACTCGATGACTTTTATAATGTTATCAATTTCGACTGAATCGAATTTGATAGCATCAGTAAAATGTGTCTTGTCATCCGGATATTCTGTGCAAATGCAGTTAGGCTTATTAGAGCAGGGTGTGAGTTTTGAGTTAACTAAACCCCTGGCTGTACCAGTTTGAGATTTATAGCCTAAATAAAAAAAATAGATCAGGCCAATAAGGATTATCGAGATAATAACAATTAAGATTATTTTCATTTTGAAGGGTGTTGTCCGTTAATGTTTTAAGCCTGAATTTTAAATAAACTGTTTTGTATCAATTAGATTTTTTAACAAACTGCGTTAAAATTACGATGCGTTGTCCTTCCACGCGCCCTTCAATGTGTTCTGCATTATCTGCGACCAGGGAAATACCCCTCACCGCCGTGCCACGTTTGGCCGTAAAGTTTGCACCTTTTACATTTAAATCCTTTATTAATGTCACGGTATCGCCGGCTTCTAGTACCGCACCGTTGCAGTCTTTGTGTACCAGTGCCGCCTCTGTTGCTTCAGTTAAACCGGATTGAGCCCAGTTAAGTAAATCATCTTCAAGGTAGAGCATGTCCAGTAAGTCCTGTGGCCAGCCCCCGGTACTTAAATGCTCGGCACTTAAGCGGTTTAACATGCGCCATGCCATAACCTGAACGGCGGGAACCTGGCTCCACATGCTGTCATTCAGGCAGCGCCAGTGGTTCGGGTCTACTTTTTCCGGCTGTTGGATTTGTTCATAACAGGTCTTACAGATTAACACGCACTGATCGGCGCTAGCATCGCTAACGGGGGGCACTTCATAAACGCTAAGGTTTTCAGGGTTGCTGCAAAGCTCGCATTTTGATTCGCTGCGGGCCTGTAATTCATCTTCTGTGCTCATATTGCTTAACTTTTTTTGTTTATTGGGGTTTAGTTTGTTGGGTGAGTATTTTATCCAGGTGATTGGCAAAAGCCATTCGATCGCTTTTGCTTAAAGCCGGTGGGCCACCGGTATCTACTCCGCTGGAGCGCAGGGTATCCATAAAGTCTCGCATATTCAAGCGAGATTTAATATTAGCCTGGGTATAAAGCTCACCGCGGGGGCTGAGGCAGGTAGCGCCTTTTTCTATGGCTTCATCTGCCAGTGGAATATCACTGGTGATCACCAGGTCTCCGCTGTTCAGTCGTGCAACAATTTCATTGTCCGCCACATCGAAGCCATGACTGACCTGCATAAAATTAATGACTTTGGATGAGGGGATTTTCATGGCGTGGTTGGCCACCAGGGTCATCTTAATTTTTGTACGTTCAGCCGCTTTAAATAAAATTTCCTTTATTACTACGGGGCAGGCATCCGCATCGACCCAGATTTTCATGGCATTACTCCACCGTTATCACAACGCATTTATTTTTTGTGTTTCTATTTTAAAGCACGCACTAAATTAAGCAATTCTTCCGCATCCCATTGGCGCCCGCCAATGGCGCGATAAACAATACGCCCCTGAGGGTCGATAACAAAGGTGGTGGGCAGGCCCTTGATTGGCCACTGATTGATGACCTCACCGGATAGATCCAGTAACACGGTGAAGTCAATTGGGTAATCGCCGGTAAAAGTGAAAATAGTGTCTTCATCTTCACCCACATTGATGGCGATCATCGCAATGCCATCAGATTTTATTTTTGCCCAGCCCCGGTTCATTGACGGCAGCTCTTCCCGGCAGGGCGGACACCAGGTGGCCCAGAAATTTATGATCACAGGCTGGCCTTTGTAATCGGATAGCTGATGAATTTTTCCATCCATGTCCTGTAGTTTAAAGTTAATTGCCGGTGGCTTATCCGTTAACGGGGTCATAAGCATGTCGGCGCAATGTGCATTAGCGGTGAAAAGTAAGCCTGTTAAAAATGCTAAAAGATTTATATAAAACTTCATTTTGTTTCCTGTTGACCCGGTTATCTATGTGCCTTGTTATCTATCTTTAGGGCACATGATATTTTTAATCCATGCGTTTTTTGTCTGATCATTACTTTGCCATTCAATATATAAATCGAATACACTGCCGGGTTGTGGACCAAAACTGATCATTCCCCAGTTGTAATCGCCGTTGGGTTCAAAACTCTGTTCAGTTGGAAAAGTCGCCCAGCGAAAAGCAAGCCTTGATGCGGAGTTTACCTGCTCATCGTTCCATTGTTTGTCCCAGGTCTCTTTTAATTTTATCGGCAGGCGTTGCTGGTCTATTTTTATAAACCATTTTTTTAATGAAACATGAATGGTTTGTTGTTTGTCTTTTGAGTTATTACGGCCAATAGTTTGGAAAACACAGCTGTTAGCGATGTTATTGGTGATGTTTTTTGAAAAGCCTCTACCCTCAAAAAAACTTCGGGTCTGATCAGGTAGTCTTTGTACAAGTTTTAATTCAAAATTATCCTCGATTAATTTCCATTCAATTAATTTGCTTTCGGGTAACACGGTTTTGCTGATATCCGCATATGATACTTGAATAAATAACAGCCCGATCAATAAACTAAAATACTTAATTTTCATGTGGTACTCATTAAGTAATATATGTAAGAATTTATAAAGCTTTACGCATTTGCTTCTCATCAAAACCATGAATGATTTCTTTATTAATAATTACCAGTGGTGTACCCCTGCCACCCAGTAGATAAAACATTTTTAGATTTTTTTCAGAACGCTCAATATCTAATTCCGTGAAGGGTAAATTATGTTTTTCAAAAAAGGCTTTTGTGATGACACAGTAGGGGCAATTTTGCGTGCTGTACATAATGATTTCAGGTGGCCTGGCCTTGTTAAACACCAGTGGTTCGTCCGAGAGCATCTGTGTGGCAAAGTGTTGTACAAGATAAAATCCTGTTATAAATAAAACAAAAATGATAACAATGGGCTGTTTGTAAAAAGCCGTTTTTTTAGTAGTGTTGTCGGTATCGTCGGGGAGGTTTTCAGTATTCATACTTGATTCAACTAATATTAACCATGGCTTTTCATGGCTGCTTCATATTTTGCCTCTACCTCATTTATGATATCGGCGGCGATAAAATCTTTCCATTTTTCCTGGGGAATGTTCGACATGGCGGTTGCCACATAATCGGCACATTTTGGACACTTAAAAAAGAAGGTGTGTTTATTCTGGCAGGTATGGGTGTCGATAGCGTAGTCATCCAGCTCGAGATCGCAGTTACATTTTTTGCAAAATCGCGGGAACTCGTAGTTTTCATGATTCATGGTGTATTTACTCATTTGTCAGAATGACTAATGTATCAAAAAAACACCCTGAAATAACCTGAAATATTCTGCTTTTAATGCCTGGGCCACTAATGTTCAGTACAGACGCTGGCTTTAGCTGCTAATAAGCTGAGCGATACAAACTGAGTTATGAAGCTTGAGCAGACGGCCTGTTAACCCTCACGACCGTCAACACGCCTGCTCAGGTAGATGGGGGCATACTTGATAAACCACACGCAAAGACTGATTAGCCAGAGGCCGGCGGCGATTAAATTTAAATTATTACTCATGAGTAAATCATCGAATAACAGATCAGAAAGTACCCGTGTAATAGCTGCCAGTTGTAAGCCGATAAAGAGAGCCCAGCTGGTTTTGTCCAAAATCAGCATTCTGCCAGAATGTCCCAGGGTTACGCGAGATGCCATGGCGATAAGCAAAGATGCGAAAAATCCAATGGTGAGTGCGTGCAATGGGGAGTGCCCGAGAATAAATTCACCGGTCAGCTGTAAAGTCAGACTCTGAATACTGAATAAACTCAGGCTAATAAATAACCAGAAAAATGCCATATGTAAAACAGCCAGTAAGCGATCTTTAAAGCTGTGCAGGAATTGCCAGCGAATGGTGTGCAGCAGGGCAATACAGGCCATCGGCATATCGACTAGAAACAACCATTCTGTTTGATTGTAATTGCTGAGTACAAAATGCCCTGCGCAGCCAGACAGGAAAATCCACAGGGTATAGGCGGGCTGAAATACGGTGTAGTTATCAATAATATTACTGCTGAAAAAAGGCAGCATGCGGTGGCTAACGGTAAATAGCAGGGGTAATAAATAAAGCCAGATGCCCATCGTGATGGCAAGTTGCATGAAAATCCAGTTATCACTAAATAGCCACCAGCCATAACAGGCAACACCCAGTGCACCAAAACTGATAGCACTGAGTACGACCGCTTCATAGCGTTTGTTTTGAGGTGGCGCATCTTTAAATGATTTGTAGAGAATGGCTATTATGTTTAGCCAGCCAAATAAAAAGATCGCCAGGCCAGAAAAGATGGAAGATGTGTCAAAAAACAGGCTGAATTCAAAAATTAACAGGCCAGCATTGAGCCACAGAAAAGGTGAAATATACTGTTTTTTGTCGATGGTTTTTGAATTCATCCAGCGAGGGAAAACAGTCAGTAAAAAACCTGTAATGAAAAAGATAAACAGGCCATAGATCATTAAAAAACCGTGCGCCCATGTTGAAGGAATAATGGTGTTTATAGGGGACCAGATACTGGTGTAACGCCCGATAAGTTCGATCGACCAAAACAATATCGGCAGTATCAGTTGCACCGAACCACTAAAGAAAAAAAGTCGGTGGGGGGCTGCACTAAAGGTGTTCCAGAATGAATTTTCTGAGGGCTCTTGGGGTGGATTCATAGGTGATTACAATACTATTTTGCTGGTTGTTTATTGGTATAGTCTAGTGTGTGTAAAAGCTGAATGCTTTAACCAAAGTCAATTATTACAACAGGTATTTTTAGGGGTTAGGCCTGTAGCAAACTTTTGGCGCTAACCCCTACAAACGCAGGCAGGGTTAATCGACAAGGCGCCCAAGTCCGCCTAGCACCGAGCCCTCTCCCTGATCGTTACCACCGTTAGAGGGTGCGTTTTGTAGTACACGTTCCGCCAGACGTGAAAACGGCAGACTTTGTACCCATACAGTGCCTGTGCCTTTTAAAGTCGCTAAAAACAAGCCCTCACCGCCAAAGAACATGCTCTTTAAACCCTTGGTCATTTCAATGTTGTAATCGATCCCATCACTGAAAGCAACCAGGCAACCGGTGTCTAAGCGGAGGGTTTCATCGTTGAGTTTTTTTTCTAAGACGGTGCCACCGGCATGAATGAAAGCCATGCCATCACCCTGTAGTTTTTCTAAAATAAACCCTTCCCCGCCAAAAAAGCCACTGCCGAGTTTTCGGTTAAATGCAATATCTATTTTGGTGCCCAGTGCGGCGGCTAAAAAGGCATCTTTCTGGCAAAGTATGCTGCCACCGTGCTGGGCTAAGTTGACGGGAATAATGCTGCCGGGAAAGGGCGATGCAAATGACACATGTTTTTTGCCGGAGCCGGTGTTAGTGAAGTGGGTCATAAATAAAGACTCACCGGATATAACCCGTTTGCCTGCGCTAAATAACTTACCCATAAAGCCCTGATCTGGTTCTGAGCCGTCACCCATTTTCGCCTCAAAACTAATATCGCCTTCCATATAGGTCATGGCACCGGCTTCGGCGATAACCGTTTCATTTGGGTCGAGTTCTACTTCAACCATTTGCATATCGTGACCGATAATTTTGTAATCTACTTCATGACAATTCATTCTGTCGTCCTTTTCTGTGAGGTGTTTAAAGGTTAAGAGGTGATGAGATCAAGGGCTTCTCGGGCTACTTCTTTTACTTCAAGATCTTCATCGTTTAATAATGGGAGTAAATATTTTCTTGCATCCGGATGATGGCTTAAACCTAAATAATAACAGGCATCATTGCGAATGCGCGGCAGGGGATTGTGGCAATAATTTCCCAGGTCTTCAATACTGTTAATCAAAATCTGACTGCCTTCCAGTTGCTCAATAATAGCCCCGACGCCGATACGCGCAGATAGGTCCGAGTGCTCATCCGCCATAATGCTGAATAATGTTTTGATGTGTTCGGGCTTTTCTTCTACCATCTGCTGCACTTTTGAGATTTCTCCGGATGTCATAAGTTCCTCAAAATAGGCACTCATGTCTTGCGGCGCCGAAATCCACTGTTTAATTTCCGATTTTGATTTAAGCCCCACCAGTTCGATGTTACCCAGTTTAAGCCAGGGCACGGAACGCACATCCAATTCACTGGCGCGTTGTGGGTCGAGTTCGATATTCACTACTTCCAGGCGGGCAAGGTCGCCCTCTTTAATGAGCTCAGACAGGCTTTTCAGCATGCCGGGGCAGTGGGGGCAATGGGAGGTAATAAGTAATAAAGCCGATGGTAAAGGACTCATTGTGAATTCCGGTAGTGGTAGAGAAAGCTAAGGAGGACATTGTAGCAGGATGATAATGTGGAAATATGTTAATATTTGGCCTGATTTTGAATTTAATTCTAGGTAATAAGTAATGAGTATTCTGGTGGCGGTGATAAATGGTGATTCACAGATTGAGTATGACCGGAGCAAGGTACTGCCCGAACATCAGCAAACCTATCTGAATAAAATGGATGAAAAAATGGACGCAGGTATTCCCAGTGGCCAGGGAAATATCTTTGCGCCGGATCAGAAGCAAAAGGCCCTGTTTGTCGCCAACCAGTTAATGGCCGCTATCGATGAAGATAATGAACAGCTTATTGCCGCTACCATGGCCTACCTGGCCACTCGCCTGCCCGAGCTAAAGCAGGTGAGCCGCAAAGAAAAAGCGGGTAACCAGGAAATTACCCTGATTTATGATAAGGATTATTCACCAGCACAAACGGTTAATTTTGTAAGGCCTGAGCATCTCAACAGCTGATTGACTGACCATGCAAAATTCACAGACCGTCGTCCTGGGTGCCAGCAATAAGCCCCATCGCTATGCCTATAAGGCGCTGAAAATGTTGCAGGAATACGGGCATCATGTTGTGCCGGTTCATCCGAAAATTGAAAATATCGACGGTCTGGTGGTGAAGCATCATTTAGCGCAGGTGCAGGACCCGGTAGATACGTTAACCGTTTATATCGGCCCGCAACGCATTACGCCATTGATTGATGATATTGTGAAGTTAAATCCGGCGCGGGTTATTTTAAACCCGGGCACAGAAAGTGATGCGCTGGAGCTGGCATTGTTGCATCACGAAATTCCTTTCGTGAAAGATTGCACCCTGTTAATGCTGCAACATGGGCGCTACTGACCTTATCTATCTGGGATTCTAAACATTATTACCTGGCCATTATTACCTGGCGTGAAAAAACAGGTGCTCTGCACTATACTCCTGTTACTCTGTGTTTTCACGCGGAGTGAATGAGCAGGATTGAGAGCGTACTAAAGTAGATAATGAAGCCAGCCACCACTTCCATATCCTATACACTATTAAAAATAGTTTTTTCCCTTTATCTTGCTATCGCCATATTGTTCACGGCAATTCATTTGTATACTGAGTACCAGAATACTCAGCAGCGTATAGCCCAGAGCCTTAAAAATATTGAAGAAGTGGTTTATAAAAGCCTGTCTATTACACTCTGGAATTACAATATTGAAGCGGTGGCCTCAATTATTGATGGTCTGCAAAAAAATATTTTTCTAGAAGGTGCACTCATCACCATGCCAACTGGAGATAAAATGGGTTTTGGAAATATTGTTCTGCAGAAAAACGGCGAGAATAAAATATATAACATATCCAGGGAAGGCGAGATGAACAAGGTTGAAATGAACTATCTTAGCTCGAAGTTCTTTGGTCATGATTTTCCTATTTATTATTTACGTGATAACGGACAAAAAGATCTCGTTGGGCATATGTATGTTTTTTCAAATCATGCAAGAGTCGTTGATTCAGTAAAGTCAATTTTTTCCCTGATAATTTTTACAGCTATAATCAAAACTCTGGCGCTTTGGTTTATATTTGTTTGGGCAATAAAAACTAAGTTAAGTATACCGCTTAAATCCTTAACCCGCTTTATGGAAAATTTAAATATTGAATCTAAATCCTATGAACCGGTGGATATAAAATCTTCAGATAGAAATGAATTAAAATTACTAGAAGAAACATTTAATGAAATGGTACAAAAAATTCTATCCTATCAGTCCAACCTGGAAGAAAAAGATAAAAAACTTCAGCACATGAATGAAAACCTGAGTCATTTAGTTGAGCGCAGAACAGAAGAGCTAGATGCTACAAATGAAGATTTAATAAGCCAGAACAAGCACCTTCAAAAAGCACTTAATGAACTTGAAGAGGCACAGAAAAAGTTATCGCTCATTGCTCATAAAGCGGGCATGGCAGAAATTTCCAGTGGCATATTGCATACGGTTGGTACGGCATTAAATTCAGTTAATATACAAAACCAGTCAATTATGAGAATCGTAGATCATTCAAAGCTGGATTCATTGATGAGAGCGAATGATACTTTTGGACATAATTTTGATGAATTTAGAAATAACCTAAAAGATAGTGACAAAGAAGAGGAGCTTTTCAAATTGTACCATTCACTTGCTCCCAAGCTGAAAGAGGAAAAAACACAATTGATAGAGCATATACGCGAATCTAATGAAAAAATTCATTTAATGATTGCAACCCTTAAAGCGCAGCATAAATATGCCGGTGAAAGTCGATTGCTGGAAACTATAAAAATAAAAGATATGTTGTTAAGATGTTTAATGATGATAATTAATGAAGAAGATGATATTGAATATTTTATTAATGGCAGTGACGATGTTGAGTTAGTTACCGAGAGGAATAAGCTGCAAAACATACTGGTTAATATTTTTTTGAATGCCCGTGAATCCGTGATTGAAGACGATGATATTCAATCAAAAATAATTGTGGAGTGCCATGTTATAAAAGATTTTTTATACATTTTAATCGAAGATAATGGTGGTGGTATACCTGCTGAAGACCTGATTAATGTCTTTAATTTTGGTTTTAGTGGTCGCGAAAACCATGATGGATTTGGTTTGCATAACAGTGCCAATCATGCGCGGGAGATGGGGGGTGATCTAACAGTGGTCAGTAATCAGGCTAAAAAAGAAACTGTCTTTACTTTAAAGTTACCGTTGAATAAAGAATAACAGGAGGAGATGTTTGAAGCATGTGCTCGGGTCTTACCGGCTATTAAGGACTGTTTTTTAATATCGTTTCGATGCTACCATCCGCCTGCATTTTTTCAAGCACTTTTTCCAGTTGTGGAATCAGGGCGCTGTTTTTTTTATGCAAATAGTGAAACAAGGGCAGAATTATAATGGGGGGCTCATTAATAATGATACTATCAAGTTGATTTTTATTTAAAAGATCTAGAGCAACTGTTTTGGGTATGACGGTAACATCAACTCTTTGTGACCGTAGTGCATAAAGAGTGGCTTTCCAGCTATTCAGTACCTGAACATCCATCCCAACTGTACCATTTTTAGAAAACACAACGCCACGTCTGATCGCAATTCTGTATTGCTTGATACTTTTCCAGCCATCTACGTTAACGGGGCTGTCTTTACTTAAAACCACACCTTCGATGAAGTTAACCGGAATCTTAACTGGTATCAGTGATGTGAATTTTTTTTCTACATTTGCAACTCTCGATAGTTCCCCGTCTACGGCCCCACTGTTTGCAATTGAAATTGCACGTCTTGCAGGTAAGTATTTGATTTTTATTTGTATTCCAAGCCGTCTATAGGCTTCCTCTATAACCCGGACAGATTTTTTTTGTACAATGGTACCTTCCAGTGTACTGAACGTCATGGTTCTTGTATCTTCTGCATGGCTAATGCCTGATAAGAGGCACAGGGGTGTGAGGATGATTAGCCTAAGGTAGTGCTTCATATTATACGTAAAGTAAATTAAAGAATTGACAGACATAGGTATTTTATAGCAGTATTTTTTTAATTATTCTCAGATAATGTCTGTTATTAGATGGTTACCAATGCATTGAAAAAATAAGAGGAATCCTATGAGCTACGTAAGTTTTTTTGCCGATGTGGATATAAATGATATCGATCAGGTCGGGGGGAAAAATGCATCTCTGGGTGAAATGTATCGCAAACTATCTGCTTATGGGATTTGCGTGCCCAATGGTTTTGCGACAACCTCAGAGGCCTATCATCATTATATGGTGCAGAATAATCTCCTTGATAAAGTGCGTGATGCACTGGAAAATCTCGATACCCGAGATGTGACAGCCCTGGCACGTACCGGACGACAAATTCGCAGCTGGATCTTACACGCAAAGATGCCCGAAGACCTGGCAAAAGAAATCATTGCCGCCTATGAAAAGCTGGGTGAAGAGTGCGGAGAGTATCCGGATGTTGCGGTGCGTAGCTCTGCAACCGCTGAAGACTTACCCGGCGCATCGTTTGCCGGTCAACAGGAAACCTACCTGAATATTTCCGGACGGCGGAATTTAATTTTAACCTGTAAACGGGTTTACGCATCACTGTTTACCGATCGGGCAATCTCATATCGAGTTGATAAAGGTTTTAGTCATTTTGATGTGGCTCTGTCCATTGGTGTACAAAAAATGGTGCGTGCGGATACCGGTGCATCCGGGGTTATGTTCACCATTGATACGGAAAGTGGTTTTGATAATGTTATTTTAATTAATGCCGCCTGGGGACTGGGTGAAAATGTAGTTCAGGGTGCCGTCAATCCGGATGAGTTTTATGTGTTTAAATCTACCCTTGAAAAATATCAGCCCATCATTCGTCGTTATCTTGGCAAAAAAGATATAAAAATGGTTTACACCCACGATACTACGGTGGGGCTGTCTACCCATAATGTAGAGGTTTCAGTTGAGCAGCAACACCAATATTGTATTAACGATGAGGATGTATTAAATCTGGCGCGTTTTGCCCTGACCATCGAAAAACATTATGGCCGCCCGATGGATATCGAATGGGCAAAAGATGGTGAAACCGGTGAATTATTTATTTTACAGGCACGCCCGGAAACCGTGCATAGTGATGAAAATAAACATTATCAAATTACCTATCAGTTAGAACAAGCCGAAAAACCTAAACCAATTGTAGTGGGTAAAAGTGTCGGTAAACGAATCGCATCGGGCAAGGCCTGTGTGATTTTAGACGCCAGTGATATGCATAAATTAAACCCGGGTGAAGTGCTGGTGACCGATATTACCGACCCAGACTGGGAGCCGGTTATGAAAATTGCATCGGCTATTGTTACTAATCGGGGTGGGCGCACCTGCCATGCAGCCATTATTGCGAGGGAACTTGGTGTGCCTGCCATCGTCGGCTGTGGCGATGCCACTCGCAAATTAAAAACGGCAGATGAAATTACGGTTTCCTGTGCAGAAGGTGATAGCGGATTTATCTATCCGGGCCTGTTAAATTTTAGTAAGAATAAGCGAGATGTCTCTGCACTTAAAACTCCACGCACAGACATTATGCTGAATTTGGCAAACCCGGAACTGGCTTTTGAAACTTCGAGGTTACCGGTGGTGGGAGTGGGGCTGGCGCGTCTGGAATTTATAATTAATACCAGTATTCGAATTCACCCCCGTGCATTGCTTGAATACGACTCATTGCCGAAAAACATTCAACATAAAGTGGCAAAAATTACCGCAGGATTTAGTAACCCTGTTGAATACTATGAAAAAAAACTCGCAGAAGGTATCGGTATGATTGGTGCGGCATTTTATCCGCGACGGGTTATTGTTCGATTGTCAGATTTTAAGTCAAACGAATACGCTTCACTCATTGGTGGAGATCTTTTTGAGCCACAGGAAGAGAACCCGATGATTGGTTTTCGCGGAGCTTATCGTTATCCATCGAAAGAATTTCGCGACTGTTTTGAAATGGAATGCAGGGCGTTGAAACTCGTGCGCGAAAAAATGGGTCTAACGAATGTTCATATTATGATTCCATTTGTGCGCAGCGTGGATGAAGGAAAAAAAATATTAGCCTTATTATCTGAATTTGGATTAAGTCGTGACGAAGATGACTTAAAGATTTATTTGATGTGTGAAATTCCCGCGAACGCCATATTAGCAGATCAGTTTTTAGATGACTTTGATGGTTTTTCTATTGGTTCTAATGACTTAACGCAGTTGACACTCGGGGTCGATCGAGACTCGGGATTAATCAGCGGGTTTGATGAAAGAAACGAAGCCGTAAAAGTGATGATGAAAATGGCAATCGATGCCTGTAAAGCGCGTAATAAATATGTCGGCATTTGCGGTCAGGCACCCTCTGATTTTCCTGAAACCACCCGATGGCTGGTGGAGCAGGGAATATCATCCATTTCTTTAAACCCGGACAGTGTTATTGATATGACGCAACAAGTATTGGAAGTTGAAGAAAAATTAAAAAAATAATTATGCTAACGTAAATGACTAGATTAAAAACAGGTCTGGTCAAAGTACACTTTGAATTTTATGCACTGTAATAAAATTGTTCATTGCAGCCCTTTAATGTTGTAAGTAGCTTTAAATATCGCCGGCTTGTCGAATCTATAATGAACGCTTAATTGTTATAAAAAATACACCTGCAGGCGATTCCAGAACGCCTGGCGTTTTAATGTTGAACCTGCGCCATTAATTTACCGGGCTGGTAAATGTTAATACCTTTTCTTGAAACGCTTAATACACCTTCACGTTTTAAGCCACTGATAATGCCAGACACGGTTTGTCGGCAGGAGCCAATCATATCTGCAAAGTCCTGATGCGTGGTGGGTATATCGATGTAAACGCCACTCGATAACGGGCGGCCATATTTGATGCTCAGGTGTTGCAGTAATTTTATGAATCTTTCATTGGCATTGTCACTCGCCATGTACAAAACCATGTCACCCAGCACGTGAATTCTTGATGACAGTTTTTCAATGACCAGTAGACCGATCCGGGGTTGATCGAGTAGAAGCTGATTAAATGTGTTTTTTTTAATTTTTAAAACCCGGGTTTCTGTCAGGGCCTTGGCATAGATATTATTCGATAGATGATTTTCACCTGATATACCAAAAATATCACCCGGCATACAGAACCATTGAATCAGCTCATTCCCCAATTGCGAAATACGGGTAATTTTAACGCAGCCCGTTAATAAAATATAAACAGAATGATCGGATTGATCGGCCTGAAAAATATACTCGCCTTTACAAAATTTAAAACTATTAGCAATGCTTTCTATATGGCTAAATTCATGTGGCTGTAACTGGTCGACAAAGCTGTAAGGTAAAGCGTTTTTAACAAGCATCATTGCCTGCTCCTGTATTAGTATTTTCTTTTATTGTGATCAACTAAACACGGTTTTTTTGCTAAATGTCGCCTGTGCGACAGACTTACTCCTATGCGTGGCTAGAATACCAGCTACAAACGGATAGATCATCACATATGTATATAATTTGCGACCATATACACAGCGCAAGATTTGTCGGGACTATAAAAAATAACGTGTTATCAGGGGGGGCGTTATGGCAGTTGTTGAGCGTGTTGGAGGGGAAGGGCTTTCTATCGAAAACTTACACTTTTCCTATGGTGGGACGCTAACCATCTTTAATGATTTGGGCTTAGATGTTAAACCCGGCGAATTCTTATCCATTATTGGTCCATCCGGCTGCGGAAAAACCACACTTTTAAACCTGTTATCGGGTTTTTATCAACCGGAAAAAGGCAGTGTCCATTTACGTGGCCAGCCCATCGTCCCTGAAGATCCACACCTGGGTTACGTATTTCAGCAGGCCACTTTATTTCCCTGGTTATCAGCCATTGAAAACGTTGAATTTGGCTTGCGTATGATTGGTGTGCCTCAGCAAGAGCGCACAGAGCGTGCCCGTAAATATTTCAAGCTGGTGGGGCTTGAGGGGTTTGAAGACTATTTGGTGACGCGTTTGTCGGGTGGTATGCAACAACGTGTTTCATTAGCGCGCTCACTCTCGATGGAGCCTACCCTGCTGTTAATGGATGAACCCTTCGGTGCACTGGATGCCATCACGCGTGAAACGATGAATGATGAATTATTAAGAATTTGGGATGAGCTAGGGCAAACGGTCATTTTTATTACCCATGATATTGATGAGGCTGTTTATTTATCAGATCGTATTGCTGTGTTTGGGCGTCCCCCTAATGGAATATACAAGGTAATAGATAATGAATTACCACGTCCACGCAGTGGTCCCACGACACGCACGGAAGAATTGTTCTGGGAATATAAGAAGCAATTAATTTCAGATATTGCAAAGGTAACGGCACAAAGTCCCATGGACGATACAGAAATAGCTGAACTCAATATGACGATGCAAGTGGAGTGAAGTGTTTTATTAATCTTTAAATGTTAACGATTATATTAAGGGGTCAATAAATGAAAAAAATTATCACAGCTGTGTTAACAGGGTTTCTGCTTTTTATACAAACCTCAGCGATGGCCGCTGAAAAGATTAAAATTGGCTGGGTGTATGCCATGGCGAATGCCCCCATTCTGGTTGCAATGGAAAAAGGTTTTTTTAAAGAACAGGGTATTGATGTTGAAATACTGCAATTTAAAAGTGGCCCTTTAGTACACCAGGCACTATCCGCCGGTGAACTGGACATGGCTTACATAGGTTCACCCCCGGTTTACCACTGGTTTTCCCGAGGTCTTGAAAGTCGTATTCTGGCAAAGGTTAATTATGGCCAGGCGGCAGTGATTAGTCGTAAAGATTCCGGTATTTCCGAAATTTCCAATTTACGTGGCAAGAAGCTGGCCGGTGTTCGTAAAGGTAGCGGTATGGATGTACTGTTACGCGGTTACGTACTTGGTGAAGCGGCGAAATTAAAACCAAATTCGGATCTGGATATCATTTCTATGCCCCCTGGCAACATGGAAGCAGCGGTTGATAAGAAAGTGGTGAATGCCGCCTTTATCTGGGAACCGTTTACCTCCAAGTCATTAATTCGTGGTAATACCCAAGTGGTATTTGATATGAACAAGGCGGTGCCCAAATACCCCTGGTATATCGTGATGGCCATGCCGGAGACACTAAAAAATAAACGTACTTCCGTAGTGAAGGTGCTCAAGGCGCATAAAAAAGCAGTTGACTACCTTAACTCTTCTGAGACTGCGGGTAATGGAATCATTGCCAAAGCGTTTAAGTTGGGTTCGGTTACTGATGTTAATGGTAACAAAAAATCTGCGTCCGATATCGTCGCCATGGCTCGCAGCCGTTTAGGTTGGGAGTACGAATTAAAAGAAGATGATGTCGAGTTTATTCAGAAGTTAATGAACTACTCTCACCGCCTGGGCTACATCAAGAAAAAACTTTCAACAGACGACATTATTGATACCAGCCTGATGTCAGAGGCGATGATGTAACGCAATGCATCCCCTGGATGTTTTGAGGTATCAGAAAATTTCCAGGTTTTTTTATTTTTTATTTTGAATTATTACCATAACAATTAAAAATGATTGAAAGGGGAGGGGTCGTGAGTGTCTCTGCAATTGAAATGTCGAAATCAAATAATAAAAGCAAAAAGATAGAAGACATCGTAAGAAAAGTCAGGAATAAAGCTTCCTGGTCATGGTTGTCTATCCCATCTTTGCTGATTGCCTGGATGTTGGTCGCGACACAATTTGAATCTTATATATTACCTCAGCCCTGGGAAGTATTTGATGAGGCCTGGAATGAAATGCTGTTTCCAGAACCTGAATTCATGATGGATGATGACGGTAATGAGATTGCAATTGATGAAGCAACCCGACCCTCAGTATCAGGGTTATTAAGTGAAGGCAAGTTTAGTGAAGCAGTCGCTTATTTTTTTCGCGGTGAGCTATGGCCACACATTGGCTGGAGTTTGCTTGAGGAAGTAGGCGGCTTTGGTGCCGCAATTATCGTTTCATTATTATTTGGTTTTCTGGCGGGTTTTTTCAAAGGCTTTCGAGAATACCTGGTTCCCCTGAATGGTCTGTTCATGGCTATTCCACCCATCGCCTGGGCACCTTTAATGCTCATCATATTTGGTATTGGTTATACCACCATTGTTATCGTGATTTTTATTTCAGCGGTGAACCCGATGATTTTAACGATCATGGAAGGTGTGTTGCAAATTCAGGGGCAGGAGGTTCGGGCGGCGCGAGTGTTGGGTGCGAAACGTTGGCAATTATTTCTGTATGTTTATTTACCAGCGAGTTTACCGTTTGTGACGGCCGCACTGCGCATTGGTTTTAGTCAGGCCTGGCGAGCACTGGTGGCAGCAGAAATGATAGGCGCCTCTGTTGGCCTGGGCTACATGGTACAAACCGGAGGTGAAGTGGGTAATTCCCGCGTTGTATTGCTGGGCATTGTGCTAATTGGTTTCTTTTCTTATTTGTTCGAGCGAACTCTTTTCCGTCCAATTGAAAAACGTTATGAAGTTTGGAGACTGGGTGCGTAATACAGAATGAATAAATGAGTTTAAAAAATAATTATAAGTAAGACGGAGAGTTTAGAAATGAAGAAAATGACCGATGAAGAATTAATGCAAAAACTGGGTGAAACGTATATTGCACCGAAAGGGCTGTATGCTAAAACCAAAGACCTGCCCTTTTTAGGCAGTGTGAGTTGTAATGTTGAAGAAATGGTCGCGGGCTCCTGGCAGGAAGTGCTTATTGATTATGAACTGGGTCAGTCGGGTATGGCCGATGGCTCATGGTTTAAAGCTACATTTCGATTTTATTCTGACTGGGAACTGTTTCAAACCACCGACCCAACGGCGGCGAATTATGTTTCAGCCGAGTACCATGCATGCCCAACATTAGATGGACAAAGCCCGGCTTCAGTGCAAAAACTTTCCGTGCGATTTGATCAAAAAGGCCACGAGCGACCCTTCCAGAAAGCGGTTATTGTTGACACCTACGACGGTTATTTAAAAGCCGGTGATCATATTATTATTCGCCTGGGTGATCGTCGCTTCGGTGGCCCCGGTACCCGTGTGCAAACATTTACCGAGGAATTTTTTAAATTTCGCTGCTATGCCGATCCACTCGGTACCTCGCGATTTGCCGCGGTTGATCCAGACCTGACCATTAACATTAAGCCGGGATTACCCGCCTTACTACAATGGGCCGGTTCGCGACTGGTTAAACAGGGTGAGAAATTACCCCTGCGTATTCGGGCCGAAGACGAATGGGGCAACACCTGCTGGGATCGTCAGGACAGCGTTCACGTACTCGCCACACTTGATGGGAAAAACTGTTACGACAGGGAGATTAAATTACCCAGAGAAGGCTGGGCCGTGCAGTTGCTTGATGACCTGCCAACGGATACCGCAGGTGAACTGGAAATTACTGCACTCATGCCAGGTCATCCCGCAGTACGAACGCATACATTTTACGTCACGGTGGATGCAAACATAAACTTTCCGCGCATTTATTATACTGATCTGCATGTGCACTCCGAAGATACCGTCGGAACAAACTCGACAAGTTATAACTTAACTTATGGGCGTGACGTTACCGGTCTCGACGTACTCGCCTTTGCCCATAATGATTTTAATATCACCACCGAACGCTGGAATAAAACCGTCGAGCTAATACGAGAAATTAGCAAGGACGGTGAGTTTGTGGCCTACCCGGGGACTGAATGGTGCGGTAGCTCCTGTGCGGGGGGCGATCATAATGTGGTTTTTTTACACGACCATGATCCCGAATTTCCATTTTTAAAAGATGGCACCCATGTACGCTCCGTTGACTGGAATGAAGATACCGGTAGCACGGTTGCTAATCCGGGCGCCTGGCCACTAGAAGAACTTTGGGCGGCTTACATCGATGATCCGCAAGGGCATTTACTCATTCCCCACGTCGGTGGTCGACGTTGTATTTTAGACTGGCACCACCCCGAACTTGAAAAGCTAATAGAGATAGGTTCTGCCTGGGGGCACTTTGGCTGGTTGTATCAGGATGCGATGCAACGGGGGTATAAAATTGGTGCTAGCATGGCGGGTGATGAACACCGGGGCCGTTGTGGTGGAGGGGTGCCGGGGACGGCAGTGTTTGGAACCAAAGGTGGTATATCGGGAGTTATTGCACCTGAGTTATCTCGCAAGGCAATTGCCACGGCCTTACGTGAGCGGCACACCTTTGCTTCCACAGGTGAGCGCACTTTTGGTTTAGTTTCCTGCAATCAGCATATTATGGGTGATGAGTTTGAGCATCAGGGGGCCGCACAAATCGATTACCGTTTTCTAGGTGATGCCGGTTGGGATACGATTACCGCCTATGATCAGGAGGGTGAAATTTGGCAGCGCAACTTACAGGAAGAGCTTGGATATTCAGAGCGTAAAATTCGTTTTTGCTGGGGCGGTGCGCGTATAAAAGATCGTTATCGTTGGGCCGTGTGGAAAGGCAAAATAACCATTACAAACGCTATCATTAATGAATTTGAGGGGCTGGGATTTGAACATAAAGAAGAAACCTGCTGGCGTGAAACACCCACCACAGTCGGTTTCAAAAGTGACACCTACGGTGATGTCGACGCGATTGAAATGGATGTCTCAAACCTGGCGGCGGCCAAAATAAAAATAGAGGGCACCATTGATGGCTACGTTAAGGTGGGTGACCCACTTAAAGGTAACCCATTTGTGCATTGCCCAACATTTACCTGGGAGTTTAGCGGTGCTGAGTTACTCGAAGCCGCGCGAATGAAGAAAGACCTACCGGGGGTAGAAATGTTTTTAGCGATGGAGCGTATGAGCGATGTCGCAGCACCGCGTGAAGTAACGGGTAGCTTTGAAGTATCTGCGAAAAACGGTCCCCATGGTCATCGTCCCGTTTATGTCGTAGGGCGTCAGGTCGATGACGGTAAGATATGGACCTCTGCGCTGTTTATAGATTTTAAATAATAACCGGATTTAGTTTTATAGTGTGCCGTTAATTGCGCCACCCTTAATTGTGTCATTATTGGGTGGCGTTTTTTTTATGTGTATTTTGTGTAGCTACAAAAAAGTCTGCAAAAAGAAAATAAAGTTCGTAATTGATCTGGTACAGCTCTTATTAAATCGGGTTTTAGCTTTCACTTCATCTGGAAAGTAGATGTTTTAGATTTAACTTTTGTTTCTGGTTTGTCTCCAGGCTGTGTGAAAACTAAAATCTTCTTTATATCCATCAACATGAGCTGCTTCCTGCTCCTCTTGGAAGGACTGGCAATTACTTCTTTAGCATGTCAAAAGTATTACCGAAAAATTAAGATAGCTGTAATCGCATTCTATTTGGCCTAATAGAGCACGAAAACTACAGTAAATAGTACAGCAATACTCTCACTGCACCTGCATAGCGCCAATTAGGCTTTTAACACCCATTATTTGAATCACTCTTTTCAGATTATAAGCCAGTACGTGAAGATTCATTTCCGTACTCACATTTTTGAAACGTCGAGTTAGAAAATGTGTTGATCCCATCCAGGATTTAATTGTTCCAAATGGATGTTCTACCGTTTGTTTTCTTATCAACATGCTATCAGGCATAGATGTCATTAAATCATGCATATGATCAAGTTTACCCTGATGTTCCCAACGTGCCATTCTCCGTGGGGAATTACTGTTTGAGCATTGAGGTTTAAGGTTGCATGCTCGGCAGGTCATGACATCTAACATATATCGCTTCATGGTTAAGCCTTTTTCAACGCCAGAGAAACGATATTTCATTTCCTTATTCGCAGGGCAAATATAAACATCTTTATTTTCATTGTACTTAAACTTTGAGCGGTTAAATATTCCTTTTTTCTCACTGCCTGATGTGTCACCTTTAGGTACGAGAACAGTCATTTCTCTGTCCTGACAATCTTTTATATCAGCGCCACTGTAATAACCTTTATCAGCAACGACTGTGATCGCTTTTTGCTGCAAAGCCGTCTGCGCTTGTTTCTCCATCCGACACAGTTGACCTCTGTCCGGTTTATTCATCACTTCATGAGCCACAATAAGATGATGTTTGCTATCCACTGCGCTCTGTACATTGTAGCAAACGAGCCTTGTCATCCCCTGTGTTTTCATCAGCCTGGAATCAGGATCAGTAGTGGAAATTTGTTTTTCAGGATCGTTATTCACCCTCTCTTTCATGGCGTTTAATTCGGTGAGTCTTTTCTTAAGCCAGGTTATTTTTTCGTTGATGTGTTTCTTATCAATATGCTGGTTTTCGTCCTTGTCTGCTGCATCAAGTTGCTCTAAATAGTCATTTATATGCTTTTCAAACCGGTCTATATGGAATTTTAATTTCGATGGCGTGTAATTATTGTCTTTATTATTGACGGCTTTAAATTTACTTCCATCAATAGCAATAACCGTATCGGTAAACATATTCATCTGGCGACAAAGATCAATAAATGTTCGACATGTATTCTTGATACCTCGGCCATTATTTTTTCTGAAATCAGCAATTGTTTTAAAGTCAGGTGACAACCGTTCCAATAACCACATCAATTCAACATTACGCCCCGTTTCTCTTTCTAGTCGACGTGATGATTGAATACGGTTCAGGTAACCATAAATGAATAATTTAAGCATGGTTGATGGATGATAGGCAGGCCGCCCAGTGTCAGCAGGTATTGTTTTAAAGCCCAGAGTTGAAAGATCAAGATTATCAACAAAAGCATCGATGACCCGGATAGGGTTTTCTTCAGTTATGTAATCATCAAGTGCTTCAGGAAATAAGGTGGCCTGGTGTCGGGCTTCGCCCTGAATAAATCCACTCATTAGATGACCTATAGTTTGGAAATGCTTATTATATACCTCTTTGAGTTTTCACACAGCCTGTCTCAACAGCAGACCTCCGTGGGAATAAAAAGGCACCCTTTCTACAAGATTTCGAGGCCTATGCTTTACAATTTTCACAATATTAAATGTAAGGCTTGAGTCTACCGCAATAGCTTAAGTCTATGGCGACGCCACCATTTGCCAATGGCTCGCTTCGCATTGTTGGTTGGATCGTCAACTGAAGCTAACTCCTACAGGCTGTTTATTTGAATTAAATGATAAAATTAATCGGGGACAGGGAACAATATTCCTAATATTAGAAACAATTGTTCTCTGACCCGTTTTTTTTAACGTGATCCACCCAGTACTGAGATCGAGACTGAATCCATGCCCGCAGCCACTTCCGTGCCCACCTCAGTTAACGCCCCTGTGGCCTGGTTAACGTTAAAAGTAGTGATGTTGTTTGAGGTGGCATTAGCTACGTAAACAAAGTGCCCAGTTGAATCCACTGTGATCGACTGCGGACTCGTCCCTGCTGCCACTTCCGTACCCACCTCAGTCAGCGAACCAGTACTGGAATTAATACTGAAGGTAGTGATGTTATTCGAACCCGTATTAGCCACATAAACAAATCGTGCACCTGGGTCCACTGTGACCGCAACTGGAGTAATACCTGCTGCCACTTCCGTGCCCACCTCGGTCAGCAGCCCTGAACTGGCATTAATGCTGAAAGTAGTAATGTCGCTACTAGTTCGATTAGTCACGTAGGCAAAACGTCCGCTCGGATCTATTGCAACCATCGTTGGAAACGTTCCCGTGAGCCCGGTACCCACCTCGGTGAGTGCTCCAGTGCTGGAGTCAATACTAAAGATCGTAACATCATTTGAACTGTCATTGACTACGTAAGCAAAATGCCCGGCTGGTTCTACTCTGACTGAGCGAGGCCTGTTTCCCGCAGCCACTGCCGCACCCACTTCTGTGAGCGTCCCGGTGCTGGGGTTGATACTGAAAGTGGTGACATTGTCAGAATTGGCGTTGGCCACGTAAGCAAAACGTGCGCTCGGATCTACCGTAACCGACAACGGGCCCGTGCCGACCGCCACTTCCGTACCGACTTCAGTGAGTGCCCCGGTGCTGGGGTTAATGCTGAAGGTAGTGACGTCGCGGCTGTTAAGATTGACCACGTAGGCAAAACGCCCCGTTGGATCCACTGTAACTGAACGCGGATTCACCCCGGCCGCTACCGCTGCACCCACCTCAGTGAGCCCCCCTGTGCTAGAGTCGATGCTGAAGCTGCTGACATTGTCAGCATTGAAATTAGCCACGTAAGCAAAGTGCCTAGCCGGGGTTAGCGTAACGGAGAACGGTCTCGTACCAGCGACAACCGCCGCGCCCACTTCAGTGAGCGCCCCGGTGCTGGGGTTGATACTGAAAGTACTGATGTTGTTAGAGCCTTCGTTGGCCACATAAACAAAGCGCCCGGTCGGGTCCACACTAACTGAGAACGAACCCGTGCCCGCAGAAACTTCCGTGCCCACCTCAGTCAGCGCACCGGTATCGGGATTGATACTAAAACTAGTAACATTGCTGGTACCCTGATTGGCGACGTAAGCGAAGCGCCCAGACGGGTCCACCGTAACCGAGGATGGAGCTGAGCCCGCTGCCACTTCCGTACCGACTTCAGTGAGTGCCCCGGTACTGGGGTTAATGCTGAAGGTAGTGACGTTACTGGAACCTCGATTGGCCGTGTATGCAAATCGTCCATTCGGGTGCACCGTGACCGAGTTTGAATCCGGCCCCGATGCTACCTCTGTACCCACCTCGGTAAGTGCACCGGTAACGGGATTAATATTGAAACTGGTCACGTTGCCTGAGGTGCCATTAGCCACGTAGGCGAAGCGTCCGGTCGGATCTACCGTGACTGAGTTCGGGCCCGTACCAACTACCACCTCTGTACCGACTTCGGTGAGTGCCCCGGTGCCTGAGTTGATGCTGAAAATGGTGACATTATTAGAACTGAAATTGCTTACGTAAGCGAAACGCCCAGTCGGGTCCACTGTAATTGAAACCGGTGCCAGGTCTGCCGCAACTTCAGTGCCCACCTCAGTCAACGCCCCGGTGTCGGAATTGATGCTGAAACTAGTGACATCATTGGAGGTTTGGTTCACCGCGTAGGCAAAGCGCCCGGCTGGGTGCACCGCAACCATGCGTGGATTCGTACCTGCCGCGACTTCCGTGCCCACCTCGGTGAGCACCCCCGTACTGGAATTAATACTGAAAGCGGTAATATCATGCGTATTGAAATTAGCCGCGTATGCAAACAACGCCGAATTGATACAACTGACCAAAACATCTGTCACATCATTCCCACCCACTGTGTTATCACCATTGCTGACCGTGCACGTCTGACTACTGGGCTGGGTCAGAACAGTTACACTGTATGCATCTCCGCTGCTAACCGGGGTGATAAAACTGAAACTATCGTTGATCGATAACGTCAGGTCATCGCCACCGCTCTGTTGTAGTACAAGAGTTCCACTACCCAAACCTGTGAGCGTACCACTGATATTGTAAGTGTTCACACTGCAGTTCACCGCAACATTGACAATGTCACTGCCCGCAACTGTACCGTCACCACTGCTAACAGTACAAGTCTGACTCGGACCTGAGGGTTCGGTCAAAACAGTAACACTGTAGACCGTTGCATCACCAACTGGGGTAGTAAAGCTGAAGCTGCCATTGGCTGACAAAATGAGATTATCATCACCGCTCTGCTGCATCACCACACTACCACCTGCCAGACCTGAAAGAGTGCCGCCGATAGTATAAGTGGGTTCAGCAGGAGGAGAACTGCTACTGCTACAAGCAACGAGCGCTAAAATATAAATACTGAGAATGACGCGATTGAGGACAGTAAAGTGATACATATAAACTCCTGTAATGAATAAAATAAAGCATAACCACCCACTGAAACCTGTTATTTCAAGAATCTAATCTGAGGTTATTAAATATTAAACAATGTATATTGAGCAATGTAACATAATAGAAGGAAGCTCAGTCCTTAAATTTTATATTCTATTCTTTCAAAAACCTTCAATATACATGATTATTTCAAACTACATTAGCAAATACTAAAAGACTGCTTTGTGGTGGAGACTGTTCAAAATTCTGTGTCAGCATATCCGGTTAAATATCTAGTACACTATCTAACCGACCTTCAAAATACACCGACAACTGGGACAAAGTCAAATTCCAGTTATGGATGGGCATGGTCCAT